>Ga0299906_10003345_pt1 | contig 13220 bp, 10 predicted proteins | sample RVTome_14_FD_200259 | JGI IMG/M metagenome (GOLD analysis project Ga0299906, IMG submission 200259) | Soil microbial communities from uranium-contaminated site in the Upper Colorado River Basin, Wyoming, United States - RVT145D125 (version 2) ...
CGCCGCGCTGGTTTCGGCGGGCGGGGCGCTCGCCCAGCGCAAGGAAGTGAAGATCGGTGTGATCTTCGACTACACCGGCCCGTTCGCCGCCGGGGGCTCGCAGGCCGCCGGCGTCGGCACCAAGATCGCGATCGACATGATCAACGAGCGCGGCGGGGTGGAGGGCTACCGCATCAACGCGACTTACGCCGATGCGCAGTCCAAGGCCGAGGTCGCCATCAACGAGGCCATTCGCCTGCTCGAGCAGGAGAAGGTCCATCTGATCATGGGCGTGTACTCCAGCGCGCACTGCGTGCCCATGGCGCAGAAGGTGGACGCGGCCAAGCAGTTCATGTGGGCCAACGTGTGCACCGCATCCACCGTGTTCAAGGGCAAGAATCTGCGCTACGTGTTCCGGCCGCAGGTGCACACCGATCAGTTCGGGGAGGCCTCCTGCTCCTTCCTGAACGAGCACGCCAAGGCTAAGCTGAAGAAGGACCCGAAGGACATCAAGGTCGCGATCATCTACGAGGATGGCCCCTACGGCGCGGGCGTGGCCGCCGGCAACGATGCGGTCTGCCGCAAGTTCCGCATGCAGGTGGTGCTGAAGGAGGGCTATTCGGCGACCGCGCCCGATCTCTCCAGCCTGGTCACGAAGCTGCGCCGCGCGCGCGCGGACGTGATCCTGCACACCGGTTACAACCCCGACATCACGCTGTTCTGGCGGCAGGCGCGCGAGCAGGGCCTGAAGTGGGCAGCGCTGATCGGTCATGGCGCCGGCTACGGCCAGTACGACAAGCTGCGCGAGGCGTTCGGCAAGGACGCCGAATACATCTACGACGTCGATCCGGTGGCCGCGCAGTTGCTCGATCCCGCGAAGCTTGCTCCCGGCGTTGGCAAGCTGACGCAGGAGATGATCAAGCGCTACAAGGCCGAGACCAAGGTCGACGAAGTGCCGCCGCACGTGTCGATGGGCTTCAACCAGACCTGGATCTTCCTGACCGACGTGCTGCCGCGCGCCATCAAGAAATACGGCGGCATCGATCCCGAGTCGCTGCGCAAGGCCGCGCTCGACACCGACATTCCGGACGGCGGCACGATCCAGGGCTACGGCGTGAAGTTCCATCCGCCCGGCCACGAGCTGGCCGGCCAGAACGAGCGCTCCTCGCCGGTGGTCATGCAGTACGTGAACGGCAACACCGAGATCGCGTGGCCCACCCGGCTGCGCACCATCGATCCGGTGCTGCCGTGGCCGAAGAGCCACGGCTACTCGAATCAGTAGCTCGGCGGTCTGTCCGAGCTGAGTTCCATGCTCTCGGTGACCGGGCTCACCAAGCTGTTCGACGGCTTCGCCGCCGTCAACCGCGTGTCGTTCGAGGTGAACGCCGGCGAGATCCTCGGCCTGATCGGCCCCAACGGCTCCGGCAAGAGCACCACCTTCAACCTGATCGCCGGCGCGCTCGCTCCCACCGCGGGCTCGATCCGCTTTCTCGGGCGGGAGATCGGCGGTCAGCCGGCCTATCGCGTCGCGCACCACGGCATCGGGCGCACGCACCAGATCCCGCGGCCGTTCCGGCGCCTGTCGCTGATCGAGAATGTCGCGCTCGCCGCCTTCTACGGCGAGGAGCGCCGGCCCTCGCGCGCGCAGGCGTTCGCGCATGCGCGCGAGCTGCTCGAGCTGGTCAACCTGCCGGCCGACCCCGGTGCGCGCGTGGACGGCCTGGGCGCGGCCGGGCTGAAGAAACTCGAGCTGGCGCGCGCGCTGGCGACACGGCCGAAGCTGCTGCTCGCCGACGAGTCGCTCGGCGGCCTGGACGAGAAGGAGATGGACCAGGCCGCGGGCCTGCTGGCCCGCATCCGCGACGAGCGCGGCATCACCATCATCTGGGTGGAGCACATCATGGGCGTACTGATGCGCGTGGTGGACCGCTGCGTGGTGCTCGACCATGGCGAGGTGATCGCGCAGGGCAAGCCCGAGGAAGTGGCGCACGACCCCAGGGTGATCGAGGTCTATCTCGGCAGCGACGCGCAGGACGTGCAGGCGACGGTCGCGGCGAGGAGCGCCTGATATGCTCCGCCTGCAGGGTGTATCCGCGGGCTACGGCAGCTTCCAGGCGCTGTTCGACATCAGCCTGGAAGTGAAGGCGGGCGAGGCCGTCGCCGTGATCGGACCGAACGGTGCGGGCAAGACCACGCTCCTGCGCGTGATCTCCCGGCTGATCGAGCCGCGGGCCGGCGAGATGACCATGGAAGGCAAGCGGCTCAACGCCGTGCCTGCGCACGAGGTGATCGGCCACGGCATCGCTCACGTGCCGGAGAACCGGCGGCTGTTCCCGCGCTTGAGCGTCGAAGACAACCTGCGCATGGGCGCATTCACGCCCGCCGCCCGGGCGCGCTTCGATGAGCGGCTCGCGGCCGTCTACCGGCACTTCCCGCGCATGCAGGAGCGGCGCCGCCAGCCGGCGGGCACGCTCTCGGGCGGCGAGCAGCAGATGTGCGCCATCGGGCGCGCGCTCATGTCCGGGCCGAAGCTGCTGCTGCTCGACGAGCCGTCGGCCGGGCTCGCGCCGGTGGTGGTGCAGGCGACCTTCGAGGTGATCAGGCAGATGCGCGCCGAGGGCTACACCGTGCTGATCGTGGAGCAGAACATCCGCCAGGTGCTGAAGGTGGCCGAGCGCGCCTACCTGCTCGAAACCGGCCGCATCAAGCTGCACGGCAGCTCCGCCGAGCTGCTCGCGAGCGAGGCCATCCGCAAAGCCTATCTGGGCCTGTGACCGATGGACATCTTCGACGTCTTCCTGCTCGAGGCCGTGGTCAACGGCGTGCTGCTGGGCGGCATCCTGGCGCTGCTGGCGCTGGGGCTGAACCTGATCTTCGGCGTGATCGACGTGGTGTGGATCTGCTACGCCGAGCTGATCATGATCGGCATGTACGCGGTGTACTACCTGCATGTGGTGTACGGCTGGCCGCTGTGGCTGGCCTTCGCCGGCGGCGTGGCGCTGGTGTCGATCCTGGGGGCGGCGCTGCACCAGTACGTGATCCGCCCGGTGCTGGCGGCGGAGCCGATCAACCAGCTGCTGGTCACCGGCGGCGTGCTGTTCCTGCTGCAGGGCGTGGCCACGCTCGCCTTCGGTGTGGAGTTCAAGAATCTGGGCGTGCGGCTGCCCACGCTGGAGGTGGGCGAGATGTTCGTGAGCTTCGCGCGCCTCATCGCTTTCCTGGCGGCGCTCGCCGGCATGATCGGCGTCTATCTGTTCCTCAAGCGCAGCTATCTCGGCACCGCCATCCGCGCGATCTCCCAGGACCGCGAGATCATGCCGCTGATGGGCGTCAATCCCAACCGCATCTTTCTCATCACCTCGGCGCTGGGCGGCGGGCTGGCCGGCCTGGCCGCCTGCCTGCTGGTGCTGCAGTACGACATCCACCCGGCGATCGGGCTGTCGTTCGGGCCCATCGCCTTCCTGGTGTGCGTGCTGGGCGGCCTGGGCAACATGATCGGCGGCTTCATCGCCGCGTTCATCTTCGCCCAGTTCATTTCGGTGGGCGGCTACTTCTTCCACCTGGAGTGGGGCTACGTGATCGCTTTCCTGTTCTTCATCGCGGTGATGTTCTGGAAGCCGCGCGGCCTGTTCGGGGCCAAATCATGACGCCTTGGGTGTCCCGGGTGGGGCTGCCATGGGTGGGCTTGGCCGCGCTGGCGCTGGTGCCGCTGAGCGGGATGGGAAACTACCCGTTGCACCTCGCGATCATGTGCCTGCTGTGGGGCTTCGTGTACACCGGCTGGGCGCTGATGGGGCGGCTCGGCATGGTGAGCCTCGGCCACGGTGCGTTCCTCGGCATCGGCGCTTACGGCGTGGTGATGGGCTGGAACCACTTCGGCCTGTCGCCCTGGCTGGGGCTGCCCATCGCGCTGGCGCTCACCGCGCTGGTGGCATTCCTGATCGGCTGGCCGTGCTTCCGCTTCAGGATCGTCGGTCACTATTTCGCGCTGGTGACGCTGGCGCTGTCCGAGGTGGTGCGCATGATTATCGTCGCGCTGCGCGACCAGACCGGCGGTTCGCTCGGCGCCACGCCGAACACCGCGCTCGCCGAGCAGGCGTGGTCCCTCGGCGCGCTGCAGTTCTCCTCGAAGGTCGTCTGGTTCTACATCGTCCTGACGATGTGGCTCGCCGGCCTGTGGGTGTGGACGCGGGTGGACCGCTCCATGGCGCGGCTGGCGTTGGAGGCGATCGCACACGAGGAGGAGGCCGCCGCGTCGGTGGGCATCCACGTCACGCGCCTGAAGCTGCGCGTGACGCTGATCTCGGCGTTGATGACCTGCGTCGGCGGCGTGCTGTACGCGCAGTATCAGCTCTACGTCAACCCGGAGACCGTGTCCGGCATCGGCATCAGCCTGCAGATGGTGTTCGGGGCGATTGCCGGCGGCATGTACGTGCGCTTGGGGCCGACGGTGGGTGCGGTGTTCACGCTGCTGCTGGCCGAGGTGCTGAGGCTGGCGTTGGGGCACGACATCCACGGCCTCGACACCACGATCTACGGCCTGCTGCTGGTGCTGTTCATCATCTTCATGCCCAAGGGCATCCTGGGCGCCGCGATCGAGGGCTGGCAGCGCGCCCGGCGGCCGGTTGCTGCTCCGGCTACAGGGTGAGCACCATCCGCTCGACTGCCACGCCGCGCACGTCCATTTCGTACTCCAGCTCCTCGATGGGCGGCCGGCAGTAGTGCCAGGTGAGCCCGCCGCCGTTGCCGGCGCGCGGCAGGATCTCCTTCCCGAGCACCGCGTGGATGTCGTGCACGGTGTACACCTGGGTCGCGGTTGCATGCCGCCAGGCCACGCCCAGGCCCGCCATGCGGCGCTCCATCGTGTCCAGCACGCAGCGCGCCTTGGCCGCGACGCCAGCCGGTGAGATATCGCCGCGCGCGGCGATGTCGTCGGGAAAGCGGCCGCCCTCCGGCCATTCGCCGCTGCCGGCGACGACGAAGCCGGAGCGGGCGCCGCCGGCGGGCACCGTGTAGCAGAACGCGTAGAAGCACGGCTCGGCCGGCGGCTCGATCTGCGGCGCGACATTGGAGCGCGCGACCGGGTTGAGGCGATCGCGGTACAGGCCCCATCGCTCGAGCACCGCCACGTATCCGCGATTGAACTCGGTGAACCCGCCCATGCTGAACGGCTTGGGCGAGCGCAGCTCCGCCGCGCACAGCGCCGTGCGCGGGCGCCCGAGCCGCGCTAGATGCGCCTCGATCGCGGCAAATCCCTGCATCAGCGGGACGGGATGCGCAAAGCGGGCGCGTTCGATGGCGTAGCCGTCCAGCGCCCGCACACCCTGCGAATAGGGAAACCCGCCTTGCAGGAAGGCGTAACCGCCGTCGGGAAAAGGGATCAGCTCAGGCATGGCGCCCCCGTCGTCGTGTCCGGCGGCAACTGTACCGCGCGGGCGCGATCGGCGCTCGACTGTCCCTGATTCTGCACTCGTAGCCTGGATGCGGCGCAGCGCAATCCGGGAGGTGACAGGCTTCTCGCCTAGCCGGCAGCCGCCGACTGCTTCTCCTGCGCGGCCAGCAGCGCACCGAAGTCCTCGGCGCCCAACGGCTGGCTGAACAGGTAGCCCTGCACCAGGTCGCAGCCGTGCTGCTGCAGGAAGGCGAGCTGCTCGGCGCTCTCGACGCCCTCGGCCACCACCGCCAACTTCAGACTATGCGCCATGGCGATGATGGCCCGGGTGATGGCGGCGTCCTCCGCGTCGCGCGGCAGGTCCTTGACGAAGGAGCGGTCGATCTTGAGCGTATCGAGCGGGAAGCGCTTGAGGTAGGACAGCGACGAATAGCCGGTGCCGAAGTCGTCGATCGCCAGCCGCACGCCCATGTCCTTGAGCTTGAACAGCGTGTCCAGCGTCGTGTCCACGCTTTGCATCAGCATGCTCTCGGTGAGCTCCACCTCGAGCAGGGCGGGCTCCAGCGCGCTCTCCTTGAGCGCGGCGGCCACCGATGCGACCAGCCCGCCCTGACGGAAGTGCGGGCTGGCGATGTTGACGGCGATGTGCACCGGCGGATAGCCGGCGCTGCGCCAGGCCTGGTTCTGCAGGCAGGCGCTGCGCAGCACCCAGTCGCCGATCGGCACGATCAGCCCCGATTCCTCCGCGACCGGAATGAACTGGCTGGGCGGCACCAGTCCCAGCTCCGGGTGCCGCCAGCGGATCAGCGCCTCCAGCCCTACGATCTGGCCGGAAGAGGCCATGATCTTGGGCTGGAAATTGAGCAGGAACTCGCCGCGCTCGAGCGCCTTGCGCAGCTGCGATTCCATCGACAGCTTCTCCAGCGCGGTCGCGTTCATGGCGCGGCTGTAGAACTGGTAGTTGTCGCGTCCCTGCTCCTTGGCGAAGTGCATCGCCGCGCCGGCGTTCTTGAGCAGGGTGTCGGCGTCCTCGCCGTCCAGCGGATACAGGGCGAGGCCGATGCTGGCGGTGACGAACATCTCCTGGCTGCCGATGCGGAACGGCTTGCGCAGCTCCTGCAGCAGCCGGCGTGCGACCTTCGCCGCGTCGTGGTACTGGGCAAGGTCGGTGATCAACACGCTGAACTCGTCGCCGTCCAGGCGCGCCATGCCGTCGCTGGCGTCGGCCGGGACCGGGCTTCCGCTCTCGGGGCGTCCCAAGGTGTCGGTTTCGCGCACCGCGTCCGACAGCCGCCGCGCCACGGCGGCCAGCAGCTCGTTGCCGGCGGTGTGCCCGAGCGTGTCGTTGATGCGCTTGAACTGGTCCAGGTCGAGCGCGAGCACGCCGATCTGCCCGTGATGGCGCTTGGCGAGCGCCAGCGCCTGCGCCAGCCGCTCGGTGAAGAACTGCCGGTTGGGTAGCCCCGTGGCGCCGTCGTAGTAGGCGAGATGGCGGATGCGCTGCTCGGCCTCCTTCAACTCGGTGACGTCCTGGATGGTCCCGGCGAGCTGGTTGACGGTGCCGCGCGCGTCGAAGGCGCCCAGCCCTTGCAGCTGCACGTGCCGTACGCTGCCGTCTGGCCGCACCATGCGCACCACTCGTCCGGAGAAGCCGCCGGTGCGCACCAGGTCCGACACCGCCTGCTCTGCCGCGGCCCGGTCCTCCGGATGCACTTGCGCGAGGAATCGATCCACGCTCGGCGTCACCGCGTCGGGCGCCAGCCCCAGGATGCGGAAGGTCTCGGGCGACCAATAGACCTCGTTGCGCTGCAGGTTCCACTCCCAGCTGCCGAGATGGGCGATGCGCTGCGCGGTTTCCAGGCTCGCCTGGTGCTTGGCCACGTCGCGCAACGCATGGCTGGCGCGCAGCAGGTAGCGCACCCGGTAGCCCAGCACCGCCCAGGTGATCGGTTTGCTGATGAAGTCGGTGGCGCCCACCTCGTAGGCGCGGTCGATCGATTCGCTGTCGTCGAGGCCGGTCAGCATGACCACCGGCAGGGTGGCGCCGGCGGGTATGGCGCGCAGCCGCGAACAGGTCTCGTAGCCATCGAGCTCCGGCATCATCACGTCCAGCAGCACGATGTCGGGCTGCGCGGCAGCGAAGCGCTCCAGGGCCTGATTTCCGTTGGCGGCTTCTTCGCACACGAACCCCACCCGCTCCAGCGTCTGCCGGATGAGCAGGCGCATCATCGGATCGTCGTCGACGATCAGGGCTACGGAGACGCGGGCGCCGGGTGCTTTCATGCCGCGCGGCCGGCTTCTCGTTCCAGGGCCGGGCGCAGCACCTCGAACTCGCGCTCGATGTCCTCGGCGCTGGGAAGGTCGCCGCCGAGCACGCCCGCGCGGGCGGCGTGCTCTATCGTCTTGCACATTTCGGCGAGCCGTGTGGCGCCCAGATTGGCGCTGCTCGATTTCAGGGAGTGTGCGGCATTGCGCACCGCGGTTGCGTCGCCGGCAGCGCCGGCGCGGCGCAGCTCGGCAATCAGGGGCGGGGCCGATTCCAGATACAGCTGCACGACCCGCCGCAGCAGCCCCGCCGCACCGCCCTCGTCCAGCGCCCGGATGGCGTCCAGCGCCGCGCGATCCAGCGCTGCGGCGGAGGGGTCACTGATGCGCGAGGAGTGGCTCATTGGGCTCGAGTGCGGCCGACGAGCGGGCGTTTGACGGTTCGAGTGCAGGATGCCAAGGAGCGGGACCCTGGACCGGGCCGCCCCGCATTCTTATCGGATCGCAGCCGGCGGCCTTTAGCCGGCCTGCGGCCGGCCGCAGCGCGGCAATTCCGCCTGCGGGCGGATCTACAGCGGCAGCGTCGATCGGCCGCGCTGCGCGGCTGCGGCGGGCGGCTGCAGCGCCTTGCGCAGATAGCGCCCGGTATGGCTGTCCGGGTGCTGCGCCACCTGCTGAGGTGTGCCCTGGGCGACGACGCGCCCGCCGCCGTCGCCGCCCTCGGGGCCGAGGTCGACGATCCAGTCGGCGGTCTTGATCACGTCCAGGTTGTGCTCGATCACCACCACCGTGTTGCCGTGGTCGCGCAGCTGATGCAGCACGCGCAGCAGCATGGCGATGTCGTGGAAGTGCAGGCCGGTGGTGGGCTCGTCCAGGATGTAGAGCGTGCGGCCGGTGTCGCGCTTGGACAGCTCGAGCGCGAGCTTGACGCGCTGCGCCTCGCCGCCGGACAGGGTGATCGCGCTCTGCCCCAGCGTGATGTAGCCCAGCCCGACGTCGAGCAGTGTTTGCAGCTTGCGCGCGATGGCGGGCACCGCGCCGAAGAACGCGTGCGCCTGGTCCACCGTCATCTGCAGCACTTCGTGGATGTTCCTGCCCTTGTACTGCACCTCGAGGGTCTCGCGGTTGTAGCGCTTGCCGTGGCACACGTCGCAGGGCACGTACACATCGGGCAGGAAGTGCATCTCCACTTTCAGCACGCCGTCGCCCTGGCACGCCTCGCAGCGGCCGCCCTTGACGTTGAACGAGAAGCGCCCCGGCCCGTAGCCGCGCTCGCGCGCCAGCGGCACGCCGGCGAACAGGTCGCGGATGGGGGTGAACAGGCCGGTGTAGGTGGCGGGGTTGGAGCGCGGCGTGCGGCCGATCGGGCTCTGGTCCACGTTGACCACCTTGTCGAACAGCTCCAGCCCGGCGATCTCCTCGCACGGCGCGGGCTCCGGCGCGGCTCCGTACAGCTGGCGCGCGGCGGCGTTGTACAGCGTGTCGTTGACCAGCGTTGACTTGCCCGAGCCCGACACGCCGGTGACGCAAGTGAACAGCCCGGCCGGCAGGTTGAAGTCGATGTTCTTCAGGTTGTTCCCGCGCGCGCCGATCACCCGCAGCCATCGATCCGGCTGCGGCGCGTGACGGGTGAGCGGTATCGCGACGGTGCGCCGGCCCGACAGGTACTGGCCGGTGAGCGATTCGGGGTTGCGCGCGATGTCCTGCGGCGAGCCGGTGGCGACCACGCGCCCGCCGTGCTCGCCGGGGCCCGGCCCCATGTCCACCACGAAGTCCGCCGCTTCGATGGCGTCCTGATCGTGCTCCACCACGATGACCGAGTTGCCCAGATCGCGCAGCCGCTTGAGGGTTGCCAGCAGGCGATGGTTGTCGCGCTGGTGCAGACCGATGGACGGTTCGTCCAGCACGTACATCACGCCGGTCAGGCCCGAGCCGATCTGGCTCGCCAGCCGGATGCGCTGGGCCTCGCCGCCCGAGAGCGTCTCCGCCGAGCGGTCCAGGGTCAGGTAGTCCAGGCCGACGTCGTTCAGGAACCGCAGCCGGTCGACGATCTCGCGCACGATCTTCTCGGCCACTGCCAGCTTCGCGCCCGACAGCTTCAGGCCGAGCAGCGCCTCCTGCGCCTGCCGCAGCGGCAGGCGCGACAGGCCGTAGATCGCGTGCCCGCCGACGAACACGAAGCGCGCCTCGCGCCGCAGCCGGGTGCCGTCGCACTCCGGGCACGGCGTGGTGTTCAGGTACTTGGCCAGCTCTTCGCGCACCACCAGCGAGTCGGTTTCCTTGTAGCGTCGCTCCAGGTTCGGCACGATGCCCTCGAACGCGTGCTCGCGGGTATGCTGCGCGCCGCGCTCGCCCGCGTACCGGAACTTGATTTTCTCGCGCCCGGAGCCGTGCAGCACGATGTCCTGGACGCGTGCGGGCAGGTCTTCGAACGGCGTGTCGACGTCGAAGCCGTAGTGCTGTGCCAGCCCCTGCAGGAGCTGGAAGTAGAACTGGTTGCGCCGGTCCCAGCCCTTCACCGCCCCCGAGGCGAGCGACAGGTGCGGGAAGGCGACGATGCGCCTGGGGTCGAAGAAGCTGACCTGGCCCAGGCCGTCGCAGCGCGGGCAGGCGCCCATCGGGTTGTTGAAGGAGAACAGCCGCGGCTCCAGCTCCGGCAGCGCGTAGCCGCACACCGGGCAGGCGAAACGCGCCGAATACACGTGTGCCTTCCCGCTGTCCATTTCCACCGCGATGGCGCGGCCGTCGGAATGGCGCAGCGCCGTCTCGAACGACTCGGCCAGGCGCTGCTTGGCGTCGGGGCGCACCTTCAGGCGGTCCACCACCACCTCGATGGTGTGCTTGCGGTTGCGCGCCGGCTTCGGCGCGCCGTCCAGCTCGTGCACTTCGCCGTCCACGCGCACCCGCACGAAGCCCTGGGCGCGCAGGTCCTCGATCAGCTCCTGCTGCTCGCCCTTGCGCCCCACCACCAGCGGCGACAGGATCATCAAGCGGGTTTCCGGCGGCAGGCTCATCGCATGATCCACCATCTGCGCCACGCTTTGCGCGGCGAGGGTGATGCCGTGATCGGGGCACTGCGGGTCGCCGGCCCGGGCGAACAGCAGCCGCAGGTAATCGTGGATCTCGGTGACGGTGCCCACCGTCGAGCGCGGGTTGTGGCTGGTGGCCTTCTGCTCGATGGCGATGGCCGGCGACAGGCCCTCGATCAGGTCCACGTCCGGCTTTTCCATGAGCTGCAGGAACTGCCGGGCGTAGGCCGACAGCGACTCCACGTAGCGGCGCTGCCCCTCGGCGTACAGCGTGTCGAAGGCGAGCGAGGACTTGCCGGAGCCCGACAACCCGGTGATCACCGCCAGCCGGTTACGGGGCAGCTCGAGATCGATGTTCTTGAGGTTGTGGGTGCGGGCACCGCGGATACGAATGAAGTCCATGCTGACAGTCGAGGGCCATGCGCCCATGCAGGGCCCCATACAGGACCGAGGCGCGCAGGGCAAACTGCTAATATATCGCACTGCGTTTCCCATTCCCAACCTCCCCCTTCCCCCTCGATCAGGCATGTCGTCAGCGGACCGCATGAGCGCCGCCGAGTTGCGCGCAAGTCTCGGTCTGGCCGGGATTTTCGGGCTGCGGCTGCTGGGCATGTTCATCATCCTGCCGGTGTTCGCGCTGTACGCCGAGCGCCTGCCCGGGGGCGCCAGCCACACCCTGATCGGGATCGCGCTGGGCGCCTATGGACTGGCGCAGGCGCTGCTGCAGATCCCCTTCGGCTGGCTGTCCGACCGCTGGGGCCGCAAGCCGGCCATCTACCTGGGACTGGTGGTGTTCGCGCTGGGCAGCTTCCTCGCCGCCTACGCGCAGGACATCTACGTGGTGATCCTGGGCCGCATTGTGCAGGGGGCGGGCGCGATCTCCGCCGCGGTGATCGCGCTCACCGCCGACCTCACGCGCGACGAGCAGCGCACCAAGGCGATGGCGATCATCGGCGTCACCATCGGCGCCACGTTCGGCGTGTCGATGGTCGCCGGGCCGGTGCTGAGCCGGATCGTGGGCGTGCCGGGCATCTTCGCGCTCACCGGTGTGCTGGCGCTCGCGGCGCTCGCCGTGGTGCGCTGGGTGGTGCCCGATCCGGCCGTGCGCGTGCGCCCAAAAAATGACATCGATAACCGGGCGGGCCAACCGCCGACCTTCGCCAGCGTCCTCGCGCACCCCGGGCTGGGGCGCCTGAACTACGGCATCTTCGTCCTGCACGCGGTGCTCATGGCCCTGTTCGTGGTGGTGCCCTTCTCGTTGCGCAATGCCGGCCTGCCCGCGGCCAGCCACTGGCAGGTGTATCTGCCGGTGATGGCCGGGTCGGTGCTGCTGATGGTGCCGCCCATGATCCTGTCCGAGCGGCGTGGGCAGCAGAAGCTCGCCTTTCTCGCGTCGATCGGCGTGCTGCTCGCGGCGCAGGTGCTGCTCGCCCTGCCGGAGCCCTCGCTGGTGGGCATCGCCGTCGCGCTGCTGGTGTTCTTCGCCGGCTTCAACCTGCTGGAGGCGAGCCTGCCCTCGCTCATCTCCAAGACCGCGCCGCCGCAGGCGAGAGGCACCGCCGCGGGGGTCTACAGCAGCGTGCAGTTTCTCGGCACCTTCGCCGGCGCGACCGCCGGCGGAGTCGTCTCGCAGCACTTCGGCGCAGCGGCGGTGTTCCTGCTGTGCGGAATGCTGACCTTGTCCTGGCTGCTGGTGGCCTGGCCCATGCGGGCGCCGGCCGCCGTCGGCTTGCGCACCTGAACCAGGCGGGGGTGCGCAAGCAATGAGGTGGTGGATCCGCCTTGCAATCGAGGAGTGAACAGATGGCATCCGTGAACAAAGTGATCTTGATCGGCAACCTCGGCCGCGACCCGGAAGTGCGCTACCTGCCCAGCGGCGACGCTGTGGCGAACTTCAGCATCGCGACCACCGATAAGTGGAAGGACAAGAACGGCGAAATGCAGGAGCAGACCGAGTGGCACCGGATCTCGTTCTTCGGGCGGCAGGCGGAGATCTGCGGCGAGTACCTGCGCAAGGGCAGCTCGGTGTACGTCGAAGGCCGCTTGCAGACGCGCAAGTGGACCGACAAGGACGGCAACGAGCGCACCACCACCGAGATCCGCGGCGATCGCATGCAGATGCTCGGCGGCCGCGGCGGCGGCAGCGCCGAGATGCGCGAGCCGCCGGACAACGGCGGCGCCGAGAGCGCAGCGCCAGCGAAGAAGCCGGCGGTCGCTGCGGCAGCGGGCGGCGCGAAGAAGTCCACCGGCTTCGACGATCTGGACGACGATATCCCGTTCTGAGCCGAGAGGCCTGTCCGCCTGAAGGTTCGCCTTCAGGCGGGCGTTCACGATAGCGAAGACGGAGCACGCGCCGGGGCGGTAGCCTTCTTCGGGCCGCGTCGGCCCACGAGCACAGCATGCGAGCCTACGAACTCAAGCCCGTGCAAAGCCTCGACAGCCTGACGCTGGTCGAGCGTCCTGATCCCAGGCCCGGCCCCGGACAGGTGCTGATCGCGCCCAGGGCCTGGGCGCTCAACTACCGCGACTTGATGGTGGCGAAGGGCGCGTATGGC
>Ga0299906_10003346_pt1 | contig 13216 bp, 10 predicted proteins | sample RVTome_14_FD_200259 | JGI IMG/M metagenome (GOLD analysis project Ga0299906, IMG submission 200259) | Soil microbial communities from uranium-contaminated site in the Upper Colorado River Basin, Wyoming, United States - RVT145D125 (version 2) ...
CGGTGATTGCGTTCGTCCTCGATGGCGAAGCCGGCCGCCGCCAGGGCCGAGCGGTAGTCCTGCGGCGGTGCCAGGAAGGACGTCTCCGGCTGGCGCGACCAGGGCACCGGAAAGGCCGGGGCGCCGCTGCCGGTCTGCATGACGTCATAGATCAGGAAGCGTCCGCCGGGCTTCAGCACGCGCGCCGCCTCGCGCGCCATGGCCGCCTTGTCCGGCAGGTTCATGCCGACATGGATCAGGCTCGCGGCCTCGAAGCTCGCATCGGCGAAGGGAAGCGCGGTCACGCTGCCCAGCTCGAAGGCGACGCGGTCATCGAGGCCACAGCGGCGCGTCAGCTCCCGGGCGCTCTCAACGAAGGCCGGCGTCAGGTCGATGCCGGTAACGCGGCAGCCGAAGGTGTGGGCAAAGTAGCGCGCCGGCCCGCCGATGCCGCTGCCGAGGTCGAGCAGGTGCTGGTCCGGCCCGAGCCGCAAATGGTCGCCCAGCAGGATCGTGGCATCGCGGCCGCCCATGTGGAACTCGTCGACCCCGGCAAGGTCGTCCGGGTCGATCCGCTCGGTGGCGCGGCCCATCCGGGCCAGCGCTGCCAGGATCGTGGCGGTCAGGCTGGAATGCGTGTAGTGGCCGGCAACGGCCGCTTCGAGCTCGGACATGGCGTCGTCCTCGCGGCTGGCGTTGCCACAGTTCTAGCCGATTGCCAGCAGCGAGTCCCGCACGCGCGTCAGGTGCTGGCTCATCGCGCGGCGCGCGCCTTCCGGGTCGCGCTCCTTCAGCGCGGTGACGATGGCGCTGTGCTCGCGGTCGTAGGTCAGCCTGAGTTCCGGGGTCAGGCTGCGCTTCTTCAGGCGGTACCAGTCCGGCTCGTTGCGCACCTGGTTGATCGCCTCGCACCAGGCGGAGAGGATCCCGTTCTTGGCGGCGCGGAAGATGGCGAGATGGAGCTGCGCGTCCCAGTGCTCGAACTCGGCCAGGCCCTTGGCGGCGATCGACTGCTTCAGCGCCTGCTCGATCGCCTGCAGGTCGGCAGCCGAGGCTCGGCTGGCGGCCAGCGCCACCACCTGGGGCTCGACGAGAAGCCGCACCTCCATGAGGTCGGCAGGCGAGGCGCCTTTGAGCCGTACCGCCACTTCCAGCCGGGGCGGGGTTGCCGCCGGCGGCGCTGTCGTCCCCTTGGCCAGCCGCACGAAGGTGCCGCGGCCGACATGGCGCTCCAGCAGCCCTTCGTCCTCCAGCCGCCGCAGGACCCGCCGCAGGCTGTTGCGCGCGAGGCCGTAGTGCTGCGCCAGCTCGCGCTCGGGCGGCACCTGCCGGCCGGGCGGCCAGGCGCCGGCGGCGATCTCCCGGCGCAGGGCCCGACTCACCTCTTCCAGCCGCCGGCTGAGGCCAAGGGATAGCTCAGTCTGCATAGTGAACCAAGTTTATACCATTTGAGCCAATGACGGAAGAGCCTGCTTGACAGCGGAAGCGGCGCTCCGGAGACTGTCAGAAAGCAAACCAATGGCGCAACATTGGTTCAATCGGGAGGCAGGCGTCGTTGCGACTGATGGCCTATGAGCGCGGGGGTGAGCCCGGCGTCGGCCTGCTCGAGGGAGAGCGCCTGCGCCCCTACCGGCTCGATCCGGAGCAGGCGGCGCTCGGCGTCCAGGCCATCGTCCTGGCGCATGGCGCAGGCCGCGCGCCGTCGCTGGCCGACGTCAGTCTTTCGCTGCGGGACCTCCGTCCGCGGGCCGCCTTCCCGCGTCCGCGGCGCAACATCTTTTGCGTCGGCAAGAACTACCACGAGCACGCACACGAGTTCGCCCGCTCGGGCTTCGATTCCTCGGCCGCGGCCGGCGCCGTGCCCGACCACCCCATCGTCTTCTCCAAGGTGCCGGAATGCGTGATCGCGCCGGAGGAGGCGATCCGCATCGACCCCGGGGTCTCCCCCGCGGTCGACTACGAGGCCGAACTCCTGGTGGTGATCGGCCGGGGCGGGCGCGCGATCCGCAAGGAACATGCCCTGGAGCATGTCTGGGGTTACGGCATCGTCAACGACGTGACCGCGCGCGACCTGCAGGGCCGGCACAAGCAGTGGCTGATCGGCAAGTCGCAGGACTCCTTCTGCCCCATGGCGGCGGTCGTCGTGACCCGCGAGGAGATCGACCTCGCCGGCACGCGCGTGCGCTGCTGGGTCAACGGCGAGTTGCGCCAGGACCAGTCGACCGGCGAGATGATCTTCGACGTGCCGACCCTGGTGGCGACGCTCTCGGCCGGCATCACCCTGCTGCCGGGCGACCTCATCGCCACCGGCACACCGGTCGGCGTCGGCATCGGCTTCAATCCGCCCAAGTACCTCAGGGCCGGCGACCGCGTGGCGATCGAGATCGACGGCATCGGCCGCCTGGAGAACCCGGTCGTGGAGCGCGCATGACCACGCAGCGGGTCGAGCGCATGGCCGTGGAGATCGCCGGCGAGGGCGAGCCGGTGGTCCTGCTGCACGGGCTGGGCGGCACCTCCAATACCTGGACGCCGCAGATGGGCCTCCTGGACCGCCACCGGGCGATCCGGCCCGACCTGCCCGGCTCCGGCCGTTCGCCCCTGCCCGCGGGCGGGCTTTCCATCGACGGCATGGCGGAGACGGTCCTCCGGATGATGGCGGCGCTCGGCGTCGAGCGCGCCCTGCTCGCCGGCCACTCGATGGGCACCATCGTCTGCCAGCAGGTGGCGCTCATGGAGCCGCGGCGGGTCCGGGCGCTGGCGCTCTGCGGGCCGCTGCTGGCGCCGCCGGACCAGGCGCGCGAGGCGCTGAAGGCGCGCGCCGCCCGGGCGCGGACCGAGGGCATGGACAGCATCGCCGACCAGATCGTGCAGGCCGCCACCTCCAGCCACAGCAAGCAGCACAACCTCGCCGCCATCGCCTTCGTGCGCGAGAGCCTGCTGCGCCAGCCGCCCGAGGGCTACGCCGCCTCCTGCGAGGCCCTGGCGGCGGTGGCTGCGGCCGACGTCGGCCGCCTTTCCTGTCCGACGCTGCTGGTGACCGGGGAGGACGACGCCGTGGCGCCGCCTTCGGTCGCCCGCTCGATGGCCGAGCGCATCAAGGGTGCCCGCGTCCACGTCTTGCCCCGCTGCGGGCACTGGACCACCTTGGAGCAAGCGGCCGAGGTGAACCGTCTGTTCCGGGAGTTCCTATCGGCCAGGCATTGATCGAAAGCGCGCCCGGGGACCCGCCGCGAAGAACGGCTGGCCCGGGCTAGGGTTCAGGGAGGACCCGCGACATGGGCAACGTGCTGTTCACCAACGTGCGCATCCTCGACGGCTCGGGCGACAGCCCCTACCTCGGCGAGGTGCTGGTGCAGGGCAACCGCATCAAGCATGTGGGCCGCGGCAGCCGCACCGTGCCGGCCAACGGCCACACGGTCATCGACGGCGCCGGCTCGACGCTGATGCCGGGCATGACCGAGGCGCACACGCACCTCTCCTGGAACAACGCCGGCTCGCTGGACGCGATCTTCCGCATGCCGCCGGAGGAGCACGCCGTCTTCGCCACCACCGTGGCCAAGACCTACCTGGACCACGGCTGGACCTCCTGCGTCGGCGCCGCCGCCGCGAAACCCCGCCTCGACGTGGTGGTGCGCGACTGCATCGAGCGGGGCTGGGTGCCGGGGCCGCGCTATCTGGCGAACAGCCAGGAGATCGCGACACTGGGCGGGCTCGGCGACACCAACCCGCCGCACGTCAATGCGCCGGAGATGTCCTTCGGCTGCGTCGTCACCGGGCCGGAGGAGATGCGCAAGGCCGTGCGCTTGTTCATCAAGTACGGCGTCGACCTGATCAAGCTGAACCTCTCCGGCGAGGAGATGACCGACACCAAGGCGGAAGAGTCGCCGATGGACGACGTCGAGATCGAGATGGCGGTGCGCGAGGCCAAGCGGCGCGGCAAGCGCGTCTCCGCGCACGCGCGCTCCGACCTCTCGGTCCGGCAATGCATCAAGTACGGCGTGGAGATCATCTATCACGCCAGCTACTGCAGCGAGGAGACCCTGGACCTGCTGGAGGCGGCGAAGGACAAGCACTTCGTCGGCCCCGGCCTCGGCTGGCTGGTCAACACCGCGAAGAACGCCGGACCCTGGGGCATCACGCCCTCCTCGCCGCTCGGCATGTACTACGCGCGCGAGCTGGAGATCGCCGTCGCGACCATGCGCAAGATGCACAAGCGCGGCATCCGCGTGCTGCCCGGCGGCGACTACGGCTTCGCCTGGACGCCGCACGGGCAGAACGCGAAGGACCTCGAGTACTTCGTCGACCTGGTCGGCATGACGCCGATGGAGGCGCTGGTCGCCGCCACGCGCTTTGGCGGCGAGATCATGGGCCGGCCGAAGGAGCTGGGGCAGGTCAAGCCGGGCTACCTGGCCGACCTGCTGCTGGTCGACGGCGACCCGGTCGCCAACATCCGCATCCTGCAGGACAAGAGCCGCCTGCTCGCGATCATGAAGGACGGCTCCTTCCACAAGCTGCCGGACGCCACGCCGCAGCGCGCCCGGATAGCGGTCTAGGCCGGCAGGACAGGGGGAGACACTTGTCGCGCCGGCTGAAGCTCTGGATCGGTTGGTCGCTGGCAGGGCTGGCCCTGCTGGTGTTCTTCGTCGTCCTGGCCTTCCCGGATGCGAAAGCCGGCCCCGGCCTGCGGCTCTTCCTGCTGACGGTGCTGAACGGCGTCACGCTGGGCGCGCTCTACTTCCTGGTCGCCAGCGGCTTCACCCTGGTGTTCGGGCTGATGCGCAACGTCAATCTGGCGCACGGCTCGCTCTATCTGCTGGGTGCCTACGTGGGTTACTCGGTGGTCAAGTGGACCGGCTCCTGGTGGCTGGGGGTGGCTGCCGGCTTCCTCGGCATGGCGCTGGTCGGCCTCCTGCTGCAGATCGTCATCTTCCGTCGCATGGAAGGCCAGGACATGCGGCAGACCATGGTGACGATCGGCATCTCCATCGTGCTGGCCGACATCATGCTCTGGATCTGGTCGGGCAATACCTACCAGTTCGAGGCGCCCGAGTTCCTCACCGGCACGCTGCCGCTGGCGCTGGTCAAGGTCTATCCGATGTACCGCCTGGTGGTGCTGGGCGCGGCCATCCTGATCGGCGTGGCGCTCTGGCTGTTCCTCAACCGCACCGCCATCGGCATGATGATCCGCGCCGGCGTCGACGACCGCGCAATGCTGCAGGCGACCGGCGTCAACGTGCACCTGATCTTCGCCTGCACCTTCGCCATCGGCGCCGGGCTCGCCGGCTTCGCAGGCGTCGTCGGCGGCACCGCGCTCTCGATCGCGCCCGGCGAGGACGTGCGCTATCTGCTGGCCTCGCTGGTGGTGACCATCGTCGGCGGCATGGGCTCGATCAGCGGTGCTGCGGTCGGCGCGCTGCTGATCGGCCTTGCCGAGACTTTCGGGCTCGCCTACTCGCCGACCTACGGCGTGGTCTACACCTTCCTCATCATGGTCGTGGTGCTGGCGATCCGGCCCCATGGCCTGATGGGCAAGGCGGCCTAGGGCGATGGCCAGCCTCGCTCCTGGAGTTGTTGGGGAGCTGGCACTGCCGGCGCGCGCATCGCTCTGGCGCCAGGCGCTGCGGCCCTGGGGTCTCGCGGTCTTCGCGCTGCTGCTGATCTATCCCTTCCTCGCCAACGACTTCTGGATCGTGCAGATCGGCGCGCAGAGCTTCTTCATGGGCCTGATCGCGCTGTCGCTCATGCTGCTGGCCGGCTACGGCGGCATGGTTTCGCTGGCGCAGATGGCCTTCGCCGGGCTGGCCGGCTACCTCTACGCCATCCTGTTCGGCAGCAGCGTCGGCGGCGCCGGCTGGCACTGGACGCTGGCGATCCCGCTGTCGCTTGCTGGCGCGGTCGCCTTCGCCACGCTGACCGGCCTGCTTTCGGTCAGGACCGCCGGCATCTACACCATCATGATCACGCTCGCCGTGGCGGTCGCCTTCTTCTACTTCTGTCAGCAGAACTACGACATCTTCAACGGCTTCCGCGGCTACGCCGGCCTGGCGCCGCCGATGATCTTCGGCGTCGACTGGCGCCAGCCGCTGCCGTTCTACTACCTGGCGCTGGGTGCGGCCTTCGCCGGCTACCTCTTCGTCGCCTGGCTCAAGCGCTCCAGCTTCGGCATCAGCCTGCAGGCGATCCGCGACAACCCGCGCCGCATGGCGGCGCTCGGCTTCAACGTCGCCGCGCACCGGGTCGCGGCCTACGCCATTGCCGGCCTCATCGCCGGCGTCGGCGGGCTCTTCCTCGTCTGGTACAACGGCCGCATCTCCCCCGGCTCGATCGGCGTCGGCGCCGCGATCAACGTCCTGATCATCGCCATCCTCGGCGGCCTGCGCCGGCCCAGCGGCCCCTTCATCGGCGCGCTGATCTTCGTGCTGCTCGACAACTTCGCGATCGACCTGATCGATCGCGAGCGCTTCAACCTGGTGATCGGCGGCGCCTTTCTGGCCGTCGTCCTTTTTTCGCCCGACGGCGTGCTTGGCCTCTGGGACAAGCTCGTGGCGCGTCTGGCCAAGAACCGCGGTCAACGCGGCAGATGACCCGGAGGCCGAAGGGCCCCGGCAACGGCAACGAATGGGAGGAAACCTGATGTTCGCATTTTCCAGACGGGTCCTGCTCGCGTCCGCCGCCGGCGCCCTGGCGCTCGGGCTCACGGCAGGCGCGGCCAGCGCCCAGGACACCATCAAGATCGGCGTGCTGGCCACGCTCGAAGGCGCCTTCACCGTGCTGGGCGAGGACTCCATGCGCGGCGCCAACCTGGCCTTCGCGGAGTTCAACCACGAGGTGGCGGGCAAGAAGATCGAGGTGGTGACCGGTTCGTCCGACGCTTCGCCGGACAGCGCGATTGCCGCGGCGCGCAAGCTGATCGAGCAGGACAAGGTGCAGATCCTGATCGGTCCGCTCTCGGGCGACGAGGGCCTGGCGATGCGCGACTTCGCCAAGACCCACCCGGAGGTGACCTTCATCAACGGCACCTCGGCCGCCGCCGACACCACGTTGCGCGACCCGGCGCCGAACTTCTTCCGCTTCACCACGGACGGCGTGCAGTGGCAGGCGGGCCTGGGCGAGTACGCCTACAACGTCAAGGGCTACAAGACCGTCGTCACCATCGCCGAGGACTACGGCTTCCCCTACTCGCAGGTGATGGGCTTCATGCTGCCGTTCTGCGAGGCCGGCGGTAAGGTCGTCGACAAGTTCTGGGTGCCGATCGGCAACAAGGACTACTCCTCGATCGTTGCCTCGATCCCGGACGAAGTCGATGCGATCTACGTCGCGCTGGGCGGCGCCGACGCGGTCAACTTCCTGACGCAGTTCGAACAGGCCGGCGGCGAGAAGCCGATCATCGCCGGCTCGATCACCGCCGACCAGACGGTGCTGGGCTCGGAAGGCAAGCGCAAGGACGCGATGATCGGCACGCCCTCGGCCGGCCCGATCGCCGACAACTGGGACGACCCGCGCTGGCACGAGTTCGTCGCGGCTTACAAGGCTGCCTATTCGGACGGCTTCCCCTCGCCCTCGCTGTTCGCGCACGGCTACTACGTCTCGACCAAGGCGGCACTGGTCGGCCTGAAGGAGGTCAACGGCGACCTTTCCGGCGGCCAGGCGAAGTACCGCGAGACGCTGTCCAAGCTGCAGCTCGACACGCCGACCGGCCTGGTGACGCTGGACGAGAACCGCAACGGCATCGCCGACATCTTCCTGACGGAAGTGGCGGAAGGCGACGACGGCAAGCTCTACAACAAGGTCGTCGAGGTCATCCCGCAGGTGAACCAGGTGCTTGGCATGGACCGTGCGGCCTTCCTGGCCCTCGGCCCGGCCAGCCGCGACAACCCGAGCTGTCCGTAAGCATGGCGCTCGCCGCCACCACGCACCGGGTTTCCAGCGCCGGCGCCGCGCATGCTCTCGAGCTGCGCGGCGTCAGCCGGACCTTCGGTGCGCTGGTGGCGGTGAACGACGTGTCGATGACGGTGCGCGCCGGCGAGCGGCGGGCGGTGCTGGGGGCGAACGGCGCGGGCAAGACCACGCTGTTCAACGCCATCACCGGCGATTTCCCGCCGACCGCCGGGCGCATCCGCTTCTTCGGCGAGGACGTGACCACGCTCCCGGTGCACGAGCGCATCCGCCGCGGCCTGCGCCGTACCTACCAGACCTCGCTGCTGTTCCGCGGCCTCTCCGTGCTGGACAACGTCTACCTCGCGGTGCGCGGCGTCGGTCGCAACCGCTTCTCCCTGCTTCGCCCGCGCGAAGGCGACATCTCCGTCACCGCGGCGCGCGAGCTGTTGCACGCGGTGCATCTCGAGGCGCGGGCCGACACGCCGGTCGCCGACCTGGCGCACGGCGAGCAGCGCCAGCTCGAGATTGCCATGGCGCTGGCCGGTGCGCCGCGCTTCATCCTCTTCGACGAACCCGCCGCCGGCCTTTCGCCGGTCGAGCGCCGCGCGCTGGTGCAAATCCTGGGAGCGCTGCCGGGGCACATCGGCTACATCATCATCGAGCACGATCTCGACGTGGCGCTGCGCGTGGTGGAGAGCGTTACGGTGCTGCACAACGGCGCGCTCTTCAAGGAAGGCACGCCGGAGGAGATCCAGACCGACCGCGACGTGCAGCGCATCTACCTGGGCGGCGGCCATGCTTGAACCCCGACGGGTTGAGCCCCTGCTGCAGGTCGAGGGACTGCAGGTCTACTACGGCCAGAGCCACGTGCTGCAGGGCGTCGACCTGACGCTCGACAGCGGCATCCTCGCCATCGTCGGTCGCAACGGCATGGGCAAGTCCACGCTCTGCCGCGCCATCATGGGATTGACCCGCGCCGCCGGCGGCTCGGTCAGGATCGCCGGCAAGGAGGTCCTCGGCCTGGAGCCCAACGCCGTCGTCGCCCATGGCATCGGCTACGTACCGCAGGGCCGCCGCGTCTGGCCTTCGCTCAGCGTGGACGAGCATCTGCGACTGGCGCAGCGCTCCGGCCGCAAGGGCCCCTGGACGGCGGAGCGGGTCTACCAGGCCTTTCCGCCGCTGGCCGAGCGCAAGCGCAACGGCGGCTCGCAGCTCTCCGGCGGCGAGCAGCAGATGCTGGCGATCGGCCGCGCGCTGCTGGCCAATCCCCTGCTGCTGGTGATGGACGAACCGACCGAGGGGCTGGCGCCAGTCATCGTCGAGCAGGTCGAGGCAATGCTGCGGCGGCTAGCCGACGAGGGCGAGATCGCCGTTCTCTTGATCGAGCAGAACATCGGCGTCGCCACCGAGGTCGCCAACCGAGTCGGCATCATGGTGAACGGCCGGCTGGTGCGCGAGCTGCCGGCTGCCGAGCTCGCCGCCGACACCGAATTGCAGCAGCGCCTGCTCGGCATGGCGACGCAGGACGAGACGATCGAAGAGGTGGCGGAGGAGAGCGCTGCTCCCGATCCCAACGCCGGCCTCGTCTTCCGCGTGCGCCGCGCCGACCAGCCGGCGACCGAGCCGGAGGAGAGCGGCCCCATTCCCGGCGCAGCCTTCTCCACCCGGCGTGTGCCGACGCGCTGGTCGGCCGGCAATCCGCTCCTGGAGGGCCGCGCGCCCGAGCGCGCGCCGGACCCGCCGTCCGCCTCCGCGGCGGCGCAGGACGAGCCGCCGGCCCCGGTGGCGCTTGCCGCCGTGCCGGTGGCGCGCACCGTCGGCCGTGCCGCCTATGTCTGCGGCACCTTCGATACCAAGGGGCGCGAGCTCGGCTACCTTGCCAACAAGCTGCAGCGCCTGGGCCTCAGCGTCGTCACCGTCGACCTCTCCACCTCGCAGAAGCCCTCGACCGCGACCGTGGCGCCGATGGAGGTGGCGCGGCACCACCCGGCCGGCGCGGCCGGCGTCTTCACCGGCGACCGCGGCAGTGCCGTCATCGCCATGGCCGAGGCCTTCGCCCGCTTCCTGCCGACGCGCCGCGATCTCGGCGGCGTCATCTCCGCCGGCGGCTCCGGCGGCACCTCGCTTGCCACCGCCGCGATGCGGGCGCTGCCGATCGGCGTGCCGAAGATGATGGTCTCCACCGTGGCCTCGGGCGACGTCGGCCGCTACGTCGGGCCGTCGGACATCTGCATGATGTATTCGGTCACCGACGTGCAGGGCATCAACCGCATCTCCGAGCAGGTGCTGTCCAACGCCGCGCACGCGCTCTTCGGCATGATCGCGCACAGGAGCGACCAGCGCGCCGCCTCCGCCGCGAAGCCCGCCATCGGGCTCACCATGTTCGGCGTCACCACACCCTGCGTGCAGATGGTGCAGAAGGCGCTGGAAGAGCGCTTCGACTGCCTGGTGTTCCATGCCACCGGCACCGGCGGGCAATCGATGGAGAAGCTCGCGGACTCCGGCCTGCTCGCGGGCTTGGTCGACGTCACCACTACGGAGATCGCCGACCTCTTCATGGGCGGGGTCTTCTCCGCCGGCGAGGACCGACTGGGCGCGGTGATCCGCACCGGCCTGCCCTGGGTCGGCTCGGTCGGCGCGCTCGACATGGTGAACTGGGGACCGATCGACACGGTGCCGGCGCCGTTCAAAGGGCGCCGGCTGCATGTGCACAACGCCAACGTGACGCTGATGCGCACCACGGCGGAAGAGAACGCGCGGATGGGCCGCTGGATCGCCGAGAAGCTGAACCGCTGCCAGGGGCCGGTGCGCCTGCTGCTGCCCGAGGGCGGCGTCTCGTTGCTGGACGCGCCGGGCCAGCCCTTCTGGGACCCCGACGCCGACCGTGCGCTCTTCCAGGCGATCGAGGCGACGCTGCAGCGCTCCGAGCGGCGCCGGCTGATCCGGTTGCCGCACAACATCAACGATCCCGCCTTCGCCGCGGCACTGGTGGAGAACTTTCTCGATGTGGTGGGACCGGCTGAACGCGCCGTCAGGCTTGCCTAGGACTGTCGATGCAAACCAACCCCCCCTCTCCCACTCTCCCCCGCTTCGCGGGAGAGAGGGCTTTCCGCACAGATGTCGCAAGACGCGCCCCTCTCCCGCGCAAGCGGGGGAGGGTAGGGAGGGGGGATATTTTGTCGGTCCAATGCGAGGGAGCGCGCTGATGCCGCGCATCGACCGCAAGACCATCCTCGCCAACCTCCGCGCCAAGGTCGCCCAGGGCCTGCCGATCATCGGCGGTGGCGCCGGCACTGGGCTCTCCGCCAAGTGCGAGGAGGCCGGCGGCATCGACCTCATCGTCGTCTACAACTCCGGCCGCTACCGCATGGCCGGTCGGGGCTCGCTGGCCGGCCTGCTCGCCTACGGCAATGCCAACGACATCGTCGTCGAGATGGCGGACGAGGTGCTGCCGGTGGTGAAGAAGACGCCGGTGCTGGCCGGCGTCAACGGGACGGACCCGTTCTGCAACTTCGAGCTCTTCCTGGAGGAGCTGGAGGCGCTGGGCTTCTCCGGCGTGCAGAACTTTCCCACCGTCGGCCTGATCGATGGCGTCTTCCGCGCCAACCTGGAAGAGACCGGCATGGGCTATGCGCTGGAGGTCGAGATGATCCGCCTCGCGCACGAGCGCGAGCTGCTGACCACGCCCTACGTGTTCAGCGAGAAGGACGCCGTGGCGATGACCAAGGCCGGCGCCGACATCGTCGTCTGCCACATGGGGCTGACCACCGGCGGCGCCATCGGCGCGGCGACCGCGCTGACGCTGGACGATTGCGTCGAGCGTATCGACGCTTGGTCGCGCGAGGCGCTGCGCCTGCGCAAGGACGTGCTGGTGCTCTGCCACGGCGGCCCGATCGCCGAGCCGGAGGAAGCGCGCCACATCCTCGAGCGTTGCCAGAACTGCCACGGCTTCTACGGCGCCAGCTCGATGGAGCGTCTGCCGACCGAGCGCGCGCTGACCGAACAGACCCGGAAATTCGTCGCCATCCGGCCCAGAGAGAAGCCGGAAAAATCAGGCGGCAAGAAAGCGCAGGGGAGGAAGAGATGACCGGTGAAAGCATCGCCTGGATCGTCCTGGGCATCGTCGTCCTGGCGATCCTCATCGCGCTCGGCATCTGGATCATGAACCGGCTCTACCGGCGTTCCTCGAAGGAAACCTCCTTCGTACGCACCGGGCTTGGCGGCCAGAAGGTGGTGATGAACGGCGGCGCCTTCGTGCTGCCGATCGTGCACCAGGTGACCGAGGTCGGCATGAGCACGCAGCGCCTGGAGGTTCGCCGCGGCCGCGAGAGCGCGCTGATCACCAAGAACCGCATGCGGGTCGACGTGGTGGCGGAGTTCTACGTGCGCGTGAAGCCTTCGCCGGATGCCATCGGCATGGCGGCGCAGACCCTGGGACGCCGCACCATGCAGCCCGACGCACTGAAGGAGCTGGTCGAGGGCAAGTTTGTCGACGCGCTGCGCTCGGTCGCCGCCGAGATGACCATGGAGGAAATGCACGAGAAGCGCGGCGAGTACGTCAAGCGCGTGCGCGCCGCCGTGGCCGAGGACCTGCTGCAGAACGGCCTGGAGCTGGAGAGCGTGTCGCTGACCGGGCTGGACCAGACCAACATGGAGTTCTTCAATCCCTCGAACGCCTTCGACGCCGAGGGCTTGACCCGGCTGACCGAGGAGATCGAGCGCCGCAAGAAGATCCGCAACGACATCGAGCAGGACACGCTGATCCAGATCCGCAACAAGAACCTGGAGAGCGAGAAGATCCAGCTCGACATCGACCGCGAGGGCGAGTACGCGCGCCTGATGCAGCAGCAGGAGGTGGAGACGCGCCGTGCCGCGCAGACGGCCGATCTGGCGCGCGAGCGCGCCGAGCGCGAGCGCGAGGCCGAGGTCGCGCGCATCGAGGCGCACCTCGCCGTCGAAACGGCGAAGATCGCCCAGGAACGCGCGCTCGACGAGCAGCGCATCGCCCGCGAACGCGACACGCAGCGCCTGGAGGTCGAGCGGCGCAAGGCGCTGGAACTGGAGGAGCAGGTCCGCGCCATCGCCATCGCCAACAAGTCCAAGGAGCAGTCGGAGGCGCAGGCCGAGGCGGAGACCGCCCGGGCGCTCGCCGTGGCGGCGGAGGAAAAGGTCTTCTCCGCGCGCGAGACGGAGATCGCCGAGCGGCGCAGGCAGATCGAGCTGATCGCGGCGCGGCAGGAAGCCGAGCGCGAGTCGATCCGGGTGCGCGTGCTGGCCGAGGGCGAGCGTCACGCCGCGGTCGACCGCGCCGAAGCGACGCGGCTCGAGGCCGAGGGCGCGTCGGAGGCGGAGAAGATCC
>Ga0299906_10003347_pt1 | contig 13212 bp, 10 predicted proteins | sample RVTome_14_FD_200259 | JGI IMG/M metagenome (GOLD analysis project Ga0299906, IMG submission 200259) | Soil microbial communities from uranium-contaminated site in the Upper Colorado River Basin, Wyoming, United States - RVT145D125 (version 2) ...
GACCAACGTGCTGGCGCTGAATGCCGCGATCCAGGCGGCGAGCGCGGGCGAAGCGGGCCGCGGCTTCACGGTGGTGGCGGAAGAGGTGCAGCGCCTCGCGGAACGCTCGGCCGAGGCGACGAAGCAGATCGCCGCGATCGTGAAGACGATTCAGACCGACACCCACGACGCGGTGGCGGCGATGGAGAAGAGCACCGTCGGCGTGGTCGAGGGTGCGAAGCTCTCGGACGCTGCCGGCCAGGCGCTGTCCGAGATCGGCGAGGTGTCGCGCCGTCTCGCGCAGCTGATCGAGGAGATCTCGGTCACCGCGCAGGCGCAGGCGCAGGCCGCCGGCCACGTGGCGACCACGATGCAGGACATCCTCTCGGTCACCAAGCAGACCACGGAAGGCACCAAGCAGACCGCGGTCTCGGTCGGCCAGATCGCGAAGCTCGCGCAGGAACTGAAGGGGTCGGTAGCGAACTTCAAGATCGCTTGATTACGCCGCGACGGCGAGTAGAACGACAACCACCGCGCGGGAGGAGCATGAGCACGGCAGCCGACTTCGACATCGGCCCTCTCACCTGGGTCAAGGGCGAGATCGACCAGGCGCTCGAGAAATCGCTCGCGGCGCTGCACGCGTACGCCGCGAATCCCGAGGACGCGAAGCAGCTCAAGTTCTCGCAGACCCATTTCCATCAGGCGCACGGCGCGCTGCAGATCGTCGGCCTCGACGGGGTCACCCGGCTCTCGGAGGAGCTCGACGGCCTGCTCGGCGACATCGCCAAGGCGGGCGGCCCGCCCCGGCCCGAGAGCGTCGCGGCGGCCGGGCGCGCGTTCGGCGGGATCACCGCGTACCTCGACCAGCTGCTCGCCGGCCAGACCAACCAGCCGCTGCGCCTGTTCGCGATTTACCGCGACGTGGCCAAGGCGCGCGGGCGCGACGGCGTCGATCCGGTCGACCTCTACTACCCGGACCTGTCGCAGCGCCCGCCGCGGCGCGACAAGCCGCTCGTCGAGCTCGCGCACGACCAGGCGCCCCCCTACTACCGCGAGCAGCGCGGGCGCTACCAGCGGGGCCTGCTGAAGTGGCTCAAGAAGGACGTCTCGGGCGTCGAGGACATGCGGGCTGCCGTCGCCGCGGTCGAGGCGGCGCAGACCAACCCGGCCGCGCGCACGTTCTGGTGGGTCGCGCTCGGGTTCTTCGATGCGCTCTTCGCCAACGCGATCGCCGACCAGCCGCTGATCGCCCGGCTCGCGAACCGGGTCGAGCAGCAGCTCAAGCGGCTCATGGAGGGCTCCGCGACCGTGGCCGAGCGGATGCTGCGCGAGGCGCTCTTCGCCGTCGCGCGCGCGCGCCCCGCCACCGAGCACGTGCGCGGCGTCCAGGACGTGTTCCGGCTTGCCGACACGGTGCCCGCGGCGTTCGAGCTGACGGGCGACGGCGCGCCCCAGAACCCGGCGCTGAAGGGGTTGCGCGAGCTGGCCGGCAACGCCAAGACGGCGTGGAACAAGGCCGCCTCCGGGCACCAGTCGAGCCTCGCGTCGTTCCGCGATCTCGCGGGGCAGCTCCGCGACCGCACTGCGGCGGCGGGGCACGCCGACCTCGCCGGGCTCGCTCGCGACGTCGCGGCCGTCGCCGGCTTCATCGGCGATTCGCCCGACCGGGTGACCGACGCGGTCGCGATGGAAGTCGCGACCGCGCTGCTTCTGGTCGAGAATGCGGTGGACAACTTCGCCAGCCTCGGCGAGGCGTTCGCGCAGCAGGCCGACCTCATGCACACGCGCCTGCAGGCCGCGGTCAAGGGCGAGGTCGCGCAAGCGGGCGCGCCGCTGCCGGTGCTCGACGAGATGTCGCGCCGGGCGCAGGAGCGCCTGTTGATGGCGCAGGTCGTGTCGGAGATCCAGGCGTCGCTCCGCGCGATCGAGCAGGCGCTCGATGCCTTCTTCCGCGACGCCGAGAAGCGCGGCGAGCTCGCGACCCTCGACAAGCCGATCCGCCAGGTGCTCGGCGCGCTGACGATGCTGAACGAGGACCGCGCCGCGGCCGCGCTGTCGACCTGCGCGGCCGAGATCCAGCGCTTCGCGCGCGGGGGCTACGTCCCGGCGCAGGGCGACTTCGAACGCGTCGCCGGCGCGCTCTCCGGGCTCGGGTTCTACGTCGATGCGCTGCAGCACGGCAAGGCCGACTTCGATCAGTTCATGCGGCCGATCTCGGCCAAGCGGGGCGAGGCGCTCGAGGCGCCCGGACCGCAAGGCGTCGCGGCCGCCACCGTCGAGGCCGAGCTCGAGCAGGGCAAGCGGGCTTTGCAGGCCCTCGTCGAGCAGTGGAAGAAGCGGCCCGACGACGCCAGACTCAAGGACGAGCTCAAGGCCAAGGCCTCGGCGCTGCAGAAGGACGCGGGCCTGGTCGCGGACGCGAAGCTCGAGCGCCAGGCCGCCGACATCCTGAAGCTCCTCGCGACGGCCGATGCCAGGCCGTTCGACCCCGCGGTGTCGACGGTGCTCACCTCGATGACGCCGGCCGCCGCCGCCCCGGCGCCGTCGGCCCAGGCGCAGAAGTTCATGGCCGCAAGCGCCGAAACGGTCGACGCGGAGTTGCTCGCCGTGTACCTCGAGGAGGCGGGCGAAGTGCTCGCGACGATCGACGAGCACCTCGGGAAGGCGCGCGAGCACCCCCAAGATATCGAGCTGCTGCGCACCATCCGGCGCGGCTTCCACACCCTCAAGGGCAGCGGCCGGATGGTGGGCCTCACGCGCCTCGGCGAGGCGTCGTGGGCGGTCGAGCAGGTGGTGAACCGCTGGCTGGAGGAAGAGCGCGCGGGCACGCCCGACCTCTTCACCCTGATCGACGCGGCGCGGCAGTTCTTCGCGGGCGCGGTCGCGATGCTCAAGGACGGCGGTGCGAGCCCCGATGAATCGCAGATCGTCGCGCTCTCGCAGAAGGTGAAGGCCGGCGCGCCGCTCGGCGAGGTCAAGCTCGAAGCGCCGAAACCGGCGCCCGCGCCGGCGGCGGTGAAGCCCGGCAAGCCGGCCCCGACCCCGGCCGCGGCGCCGCCCGCGGCCCCGGCCGAGGCGCCGGCGATCGACTTCCCCGAGATCGATCTGACGAAGCTCGTGCCGCCCGCGGCACCCACGACCATCACGGCGCCCGCGCCGCCCCCGGCCGCGCCGCCGGACGACGAGGTCGTCGTCGGCGACGCCCGGCTGTCGGCCCCGCTCTACGCGATCTTCCTCGAGGAGTCCCGCAGCCACCTGGAGCGCATGCGCGAGGGGTACGCCAAGCTCGCGGACGGCGATCCGGTCACCGACGACTTCGAGCGCGCCGCGCACACCCTGGCCGGCACCGCCGGCACGGTCAAGCTCGACGCGATGCGCGACCTCGGCCACGCGCTCGAGGGGCTGCTCGAGCGGACGCTCGGGCGCAGCCCGGGCGGCGGGACCCGCGCCCTGATCGGCTACGCGATCGATACCCTGCGCGGGATGCTCGCCACCGCCGAGACGCGCAAGCCGCCGCCGCCGTCCGCGGCGCTGGTCGCGAAGCTGAACGCCGCCGAGCCGGAGGGCAACGCGCCCGCCGCCGCGCCCCCTGCCGCCCCGCCGCGCGCCGGGCTCGACGACCTGGATTTCGCGGCCCCGACCGCGGTGAAAGCGCCTCCGGGCGACGCCGACGCACTCGACTTCTCGACGATCTCGCTGCCGGCATCGCCGATGGGCGAGCCGGCGGTGGGGATGCCGGCGCGGCCACCCGCGGGCAGCCCGCCGGCCCCGACGGCCGCGGCTGCGGCGGCGAGCAACGTCGTCACCCTCCGGACCACGGACGATCCGGCGGCCGAGCCGCCGGCGGTGGAGGTCGAAGAGATCCCGGTCGAGCGGCGCACGCGCCGCCTCGACGACGACATCGACGCCGACCTGCTGCCGGTCTTCCTCGAGGAGGCCCAGGAGCTCGTCCCGGCGGTCGGGCAGGGCCTGCGCGATTGGAAGTCGAATCCGGGCCACGCGGCCGCGGGCAACGCGCTCCAGCGCACGCTCCACACGCTCAAGGGCTCCGCCCGGATGTGCGGCGCGATGGCGCTCGGCGAGCTGACGCACCATATGGAGACCCGCGTCGAGAGCGCGCTCACCCTGAAGAGCCTCCCGGGGACGCTGTTCGACGAGCTCGAGGTCTCGTACGACCGCTTGGGCTTGCTGTACGACCGGCTGCTGAATCCGCAGGCGGCGGGGCCGCTGCCCGAAGAGCTCGAGACCGCGCCCGCGCCGACGGCGGAGGACGCGCCGCGCCAGTCCGCGCCTGCCGCGCCCGCACCCGCGGCGGTGACGGCGACGGCGAAACCCCAGGCACAGCCGGGCGACCCCGAGGTCGCGACAGCGACCCGCGCGATGCTGCGCGTGCGGGCGGACCTCATCGACCGGCTCGTGAACGAGGCGGGCGAGGTGTCGATCGCGCGGAGCCGCATCGAGGGCGACCTCCGTGCGATCAAGGGAGCGCTGTTCGAGCTCACCGAGAACGTGAACCGCCTACGGGCGCAGCTCCGCGAGATCGAGATCCAGGCCGAAGGGCAGATGCAGTCCCAGGTGTCGCTCGCGCAGGAGCAGGACAAGGCGTTCGACCCGCTCGAGTTCGACCGCTTCACGCGGTTCCAGGAGCTCACGCGGATGATGGCCGAGAGCGTCAACGACGTCGCGACCGTCCAGCAGAACCTGCTCAAGGCGCTCGGCGAGGGCGAGCTCGCGCTCTCCGCGCAGGCGCGGCTGACGCGCGGCCTGCAGGCGAACCTGATGCGCATCCGCATGGTGCCGTTCGCCAGCATCTCCGAGCGCCTGTTCCGCGTCGTGCGCCAGGCGGCGAAGGAAGAGGGGCGGCGCGCGGTGCTCGACATCAAGGGCGGCCAGGTGGAGGTCGACCGTTCGGTGCTCGAGCGGATCACCGGGCCGTTCGAGCACATGCTGCGCAACTCCGTGGTGCACGGCATCGAGCCGACCACCGCCCGCATCGAGCAGGGCAAGCCCGAGCTCGGCGAGATCAAGATCGAGGTCCGCCAGGAAGGCAACGAGATCGTGCTCGCGGTGCAGGACGACGGCGCCGGGCTCAACTACGAGCGCATCCGTGCGAAGGCGGTGTCGCTCGGGTTGCTCGACCCGCAGGCCACCCCCAGCGATGCGGAGGTAGCGGAGTTCATCTTCCACCCTGGATTCTCGACCGCCCAGGAGGTGACGCAACTCGCGGGCCGCGGCGTCGGCATGGACGTGGTCAAGGCCGAGATCTCCGCGCTCGGCGGCCGCGTGGAGCTCGCGAGCGAGAACGGGCGTGGCACGCGGTTCACCATCTATCTGCCGCTCACTCTGGCGGTCACCCAAGCGGTGCTCATCCGCGCCGGCGGCCTGACCTACGCGCTCCCGGCGGTCATGGTGGAGCAGGTGCGCCAGGTGAAGGCCGACGAGCTCGCCTCCTACCACACCGCCGGCGAGGCGCAGTGGCAGAACCGGCGCTACCCGTTCCGGTACCTGCCGCGGCTGCTCGGCGACAGCGAGTTCGCGCCCGAGGCGCGCCGCGTCACGCCGGTCATGTTCCTGCGCACCGGCGCGAACGTGGTCGCGATCCAGCTCGAGGAAGTGATCGGCAGCCAGGAAATCGTGGTGAAGAACACCGGGCCGCTGCTCGCGCGCGTGGCGGGGATCACCGGCGCGACGGTGCTCGGCACCGGCGAGATCGTGCTGATCATCAACCCGCTGATCCTTTCCGGCCGCGAGCCAGTCGCGACGGCGCGGCGGGGCGGGACGCTGCACGTCGCGACCCGGCTCGAGCCGGCCGCGCCGGCCGTGCCGACCGTCATGATCGTCGACGACTCGCTCACCGTGCGCAAGATCACCGGGCGGCTGCTCGCGCGCGAGGGCTACAACGTGCTCACCGCGAAGGACGGCGTCGACGCGATGGAGCAGCTCCAGAACGCGGTGCCCGACGTGATGCTGGTCGACATCGAGATGCCGCGGATGGACGGCTTCGACCTCACCCGGAACGTCCGCGCCGATTCGCGCCTGAAGCGCATCCCGATCGTCATGATCACCTCGCGCACCGCCGAGAAGCACCGCAACTACGCGCGCGAGATCGGCGTCAACGTCTATCTCGGCAAGCCCTACCAGGAAGAGGAGCTGCTCGCGCACATCGCGAGCTTCGTCCAGAAGCCGGTGCTCGCCTAAGCGCCGCATCGTCCCGCAGATCGCGCCGGAGCCACGCCAGCACGGCCGGTCCCGGCGCCGGCCGCCCCCCGCGCTACAATTGCGGCCGTGGCGCAGGTGAACCTCACGAACCACTTTCTGATCGCCATGCCGAGCATGGTCGATCCGTACTTCTCCCGCACCCTGACCTACATCTGCGAGCACAACGACCAGGGCGCGCTCGGCCTGGTGGTGAACCGGCCGATCGACATGACGCTCGCGGCGCTCTTCGAGCGCCTGAGCCTGGAGACCGGCGCGCGCGGGCTCGCCGCGACGCCGGTCTACTTCGGCGGACCGGTGCAGACCGACCGCGGGTTCGTCCTGCACATGCCGGTCGGAAACTGGAGCTCGACCCTCACCGTGGAGGACCGGCTCGGGCTCACGACCTCCCGCGACATCCTCGAGGCGGTCAGCCGCGGCGCCGGTCCGGACCGGATCATCGTCACGCTCGGCTACTCCGGGTGGGCCGCCGGCCAGCTCGAGCACGAGCTCAAGCAGAACGCGTGGCTCACGGTCGGGGCGCAGGACGCGATCATCTTCGACGTGGCGGCCGAGGAGCGGCTCCCGGCGGCGATGGAGCTCCTCGGGGTCTCGTACGCCACGCTGGCCGACGCGGCGGGGCACGCGTGACGGGTGACGGGTGATGGGGCATGGGTCCGCGGCGCGCCGGGAGGACCAGCTGAGCCCCGCCCATCCGCCGTTCCCCGCCCCCCCTGTCCCGGGCACCGTGCTCGCGTTCGATTACGGCGAGCGCTTCCTCGGCGTCGCGGTCGGGGAATCGGGCGTGCGCGTCGCGCATCCGCTCGCCACGATCGACACGCGCGTCGCCGCGGCGCGATTCCAGGCCATCGCGGCGCTCGTCGAGGAATGGCGGCCGGCGCAGCTCGTGGTCGGGCTGCCGCTCGGGCTCGAAGGGAACCGCCACGATCTCACGCGCCGCGCCGAGCGGTTCGCCCGACAGCTCGAAGGGCGCTTTCGGGTGCCGGTGGCGCTGGTCGACGAGCGGCTCTCGTCGGCGGAGGCCGAGGACCGGCTGCGCGCCGCCGGCCGCGGCGGGCGCCGCGGCAAGCATCTGGTGCATCCGGTCGCGGCGCAGGTCATCCTCCAGGACTTCTTCGACCGGCATGCCGCTGCCTGACGCCGAAGCGCTCTGCGCGGAGCTCGTGAAGAAGCTGCGGCCCGTCGTGACGGCGGCGACCGCGATGGTGGGGATCCACACCGGCGGCGCGTGGCTCGCCGAGCGCCTGCACCGGGAGCTCGGCCTGACGGTGCCGCTCGGCCGCCTCGACATCTCGTTCTACCGCGACGACTACGCCAAGTCGGGGCTGCACAAGTCGGTGAAGGCGAGCCAGATCCCGTTCGAGGTCGACGGCCGCCACATCCTGCTGGTCGACGACGTGCTGTATACCGGCCGGACGGTGCGGGCCGCGATGAACGAGCTGTTCGACTACGGGCGGCCCGAGTCGATCAGCCTGGTCGCGCTGGTGGACCGCGGCGAGCGCGAGCTGCCGATCTGCGCGCAGTACTGCGGCGCCACCCATGCGGTGCCGAAGGGCGCGATGCTGCGCCTGCATCGCGACGATTCGGGCCGGCTCGCGCTGAGGCTCGATGCGTAACCCGCAGCTCAACGCCCGGGGCGAGCTCACGCACCTCCTCACGCTGGAGGGGCTGCCGCGCGAGATCATCGTGAACATCCTCGACACCGCCGCCTCGTTCGTCGGCGTCACCGAGCGCGACGTGAAGAAGGTGCCGCTCTTGCGCGGCAAGAGCGTCTTCAACCTGTTCTTCGAGAACTCGACCCGCACCCGCACCACGTTCGAGATCGCCGCCAAGCGCCTGTCGGCGGACGTCATCAACCTCAACATCACCACCTCGTCCACGCAGAAGGGGGAGACGCTGCTCGACACGGTGGACAACCTGTCGGCGATGCACGCCGACATGTTCGTCGTGCGGCACGCGCAGAGCGGGGCGGCGCACATGATCGCCCGGCACGTCGGGCCCGAGCGGCACGTCATCAACGCCGGCGACGGCCGGCATGCCCACCCGACGCAGGGTCTGCTCGACGCCTACACGATCCGGCACTACAAGCGCGACTTCGGCGCGCTCGCGGTCGCGATCGTCGGCGACATCCTGCACTCGCGGGTCGCGCGCTCGCTCATCCACGCGCTCAACATCCTCGGCACGCCCGAGGTCCGGGTGATCGGCCCGCAGACGCTGATGCCCGCCGGCGTGGAGAGCCTGGGCGTGCGCGTCTGCCACGACATGCGGGAGGGTCTCGCGGGGGTCGACGCGGTGGTGATGCTGCGGCTCCAGAGCGAGCGCATGCGCGGCCCGCTGCTTCCCTCGGCGCAGGAGTTCTTCAAGTACTACGGCCTCACGCCGGACAAGCTCGCGCTGGCGAAGCCCGACGCGATCGTGATGCACCCCGGGCCGATGAACCGCGGCATCGAGATCGATTCGGCGGTGGCCGACGGGCCGCGCTCGGTGATCCTGCCGCAGGTGACCTTCGGGATCGCGGTGCGGATGGCGGTGATGTCGATCCTGGGCGGGACGTGAAAGACCAACGCAAAGGCGCAACGGACGCAAAGACCGCGTTTGGCGGCATTGTCTTTGCGCTCTCTGCGTCCTCTGCGCCTTTGCGTTGCAGGTTTTGGCGGTGAAGATCCACATCAAGCACGGCCGGCTCGTCGATCCGAAGCACGAGGTCGATCGCCCCGCCGATCTCTTCGTCGCGGACGGCCGCGTCGCCGGCATCGGCGCGCCGCCGAAGGGGTTCACGCCCGAGCGCGTGATCGACGCGAGCGGGCTGGTCGTCGCGCCCGGCCTCGTCGACCTCGCGGCGCGGCTGCGCGAGCCGGGGCTCGAGTACAAGGCGACACTCGAGTCGGAGATGCTCGCCGCGGTCGCGGGCGGCGTGACGAGCCTCGCCTGCCCGCCCGACACCGATCCGCCGCTCGACGAGCCGGGGCTGGTCGAGATGCTGACGCGCCGCGCCGCGAGCCTGAACCTCGCCCGGGTGTATCCGGTGGGCGCGCTCACCGCGAAGCTCGAGGGCGAGCGGCTCACCGAGATGGCGGAGCTGCGCGACCACGGCTGCGTCGCGTTCTCGCAGGCCGACGTCCCGCTGCCCGATACGCAGCTTCTCTGGCGGGCGCTGCAGTACGCCGCGACCTTCGGCCTCCCGGTCTGGCTGCGGCCCCAGGATCCGCACCTCGCGAAGGGCGGCGTCGCGCACGACGGGGAGGTCGCGACCCGGCTCGGGCTGCCCGGGATCCCGGCGTTCGCCGAGACGATCGCGCTCGCCACGATCCTCGCGCTGGTGCGCGTGACCGGCACGCGCGTGCATCTCTGCCGCCTGTCCGCCGGCGAATCGATCGAGATGGTCCGGGCCGCGAAGCGGGAGGGCCTGCCGGTCACGTGCGACGTCGCCGCGCATCATCTCCACCTGTCGGACATGGACCTCGGCTACTTCGACGCCCACGCCCACGTCGTGCCGCCGTTCCGAAGCCAGCGTGACCGCGACCGGCTCCGGGCGGGCCTCGCCGACGGCACGATCGACGCGGTCTGCTCGGATCACACGCCCGTCGACGAGGACGCGAAGCAGCTGCCGTTCGGGGAGTCCGAGCCGGGCACGACCGGGCTCGAGCTGCTGCTGCCGCTCACGCTGAAGTGGAGCCGGGAGTCGCGGCTGCCGCTGCCGCGAGCGCTGGCGCGCGTGACCTCCGACCCGGCGCGGATCCTCGGCGTCGACGCCGGGAGCCTTGCCGTCGGCGCGCCGGCTGACGTCTGCGTCTTCGACCCGGAGTCGTACTTCAAGGTCGCGGCGGCGAGCCTCCGCAGCCAGGGGAAGAACACCCCGTTCCTCGGCTACGAGCTGCCCGGCGTGGTGCGCTACACGCTGGTCGCGGGTGAGGTGCGGTACGAGCCCCGGGGCTAGCTAGGCGAGCCGCGCGGGATCGCAATCCCCGCTGACCGCGAGCAGCTTCGCTCGCGAGCGCTCCCCCTTCACCAGCGTAATGCGGGCCTTCGGGACCCGGAGCTGGTCGGCGATGAACGCGACCAGCGCGTCGTTCGCCCGGCCGTCGAGCGCCGGAGCGGCGATGCGGATCTTCAGCCGGTCGCCGTGCAGGCCGGTGACCTCGGAGCGCCTCGCGCCGGGCTGGACGTGCACCGCGAACGTCCATCCGCCCGCGGTGCGGCGGCACCAGCCGGCCTCAGCCGCCACCGGTCAGCAGCCAGCGCGGCGCGTCGTTCAGCACCAGCAGCACGATCTGCGCGAGCACGACCACGATGAGCGGCGACAGGTCGACGCTGCCGATCGGCGGGATGAACCGCCGGAAGAAGGCGTAGAACGGCTGCGCGAGGCCGTCGAACACGTACGCGAGCGGCGACCCGGGGTTGAACCAGCTGAACAGCACCTGAACGATGATCACCAGGATCAGCAGGTGCAGGCTGTAGCGCAGCAGCTCGAAGAGCGACCACACGATCATCGCGAGGCCGGGCGCAACGAACGCCCCGCCGCTCGCCGCCGCGTAGAGCGCGATCATCTTGACGATCTGGGCGAGCCACGCCACGGCGAAGCTCGCGAGGTCGTACTGCCGGAACGAGGGAATGACCCGCCGCGCGGGGAGCACTGCCCAGCTGGTGAGCGCGACCACGAACTGCCCGACCGGCGTGCGGAACGATGCGCGCAGCGCCTGCATCCAGAAGCGCAGCAGCACCACGTAGATGAAGAGACCGAACGCGGTCTCGATCAACAGGTTGGCGACCTGTCCCGGCATCGCTAGTCCCGTCCGAGCTCGTCGCCGAGCTCGCGCGCCCGGTCGCTCGCGGCCCGCACCGCGCGGACGATCGCGTCGTCGACGTGGTCGCTCCGCAGCGACGCGAGCGCGCGCTCCGTGGTCCCGCCCCGCGACGTGACGCGCTCCCGCAGGGTTGCGGGCGCCTCGCTCGAGCGCGCCGCGAGCTCCGCGGACCCGCGGAAGGTGGCGATCGCGAGCCGCCGTGCCGCGCCGGCCTCGATGCCGAGCTCCCGCGCCGCGCGCTCGAGCGTCTCGATGAAGAAGAACACGTACGCCGGCCCGCTCGCGGAGACGGCGGTCACCGGGTCCAGCAGCCGCTCGTCGTCGACCCAGATCACCTCGCCCACCGCTTCCAGGACGGCCTGCGCCTGGGCGCGCTGTTCAGGCGCGACCTCGGCCCGGGCGTACAGGCCGGTGATGCCTGCGCCGATCAGCGCTGGGGTGTTCGGCATGCACCGCGCGAGCCGGGCGTAGCCGCCCAGCCAGCGCCCAAGGTCGGCGAGCCGGATCCCGGCGGCGATCGACAGGACGAGCTCGGACTTGAGGTGCGGCGCGAGCGCGCGCGCCGCCTCGCGCAGCTGCTGCGGCTTCACCGCGAGCACCACAACGTCGCCATAGGGCGCGGCCGCCGCCGGCTGCTCGAAGCAGCGCACGCCGAGCGCGCCGGTGAACCGGGCGCGGGCCTCCGGCAGGGGCTCGACGACCTTCATCCGCTGCGCGTCGAAGCCCTTCGCGGCGAGGCCGCCGGCGAGCGCCGTGGCCATGTTGCCGCCGCCGATGAAGGTGAGGTCCATGGGAGCCGGGGGAGCGTCGATTATCGTGGATTGGCGGTCCCGCCGCTCTGGCGCAGGCCGAAGATCGCGGTGCCCACGCGCACCATCGTCGCCCCGGCCGCGATCGCCGCTTCCAGGTCGTCCGACATCCCCATCGACAGCGTGTCGAGCGCGAGGCCCTCGCGCACGAGGCGCTCCTTGAGTGCGCGGAGGGTCTCGAACCGCCGCCGCTGGAGCGCGGTGTCGGAGGTCGGCTCCGGAATGGTCATCAGACCGCGCAACCGGAGCCGCGGGAGCCGGGCGACGGCCTGCGCGAGCGCGGGCGCCTCCCCGGGAGCCACCCCGCTCTTCGACGCCTCGCCGCTCACGTTCACCTGCACGCAGACCTGCAGCGGCGGGAGCCCGTCCGGCCGCTGCGCCGCGAGGCGCTCCGCGACCTTCAGACGATCGATCGAGTGCACCCAGTGGAACTGCTCCGCGACCGGCCGCGTCTTGTTGCTCTGCAGGGGGCCGATGAAATGCCAGACGAGGTCGCGCTCGCCGAGCGCGGCGCGCTTGGCGAGCGCCTCCTGGACGTGGTTCTCGCCGAAGTCGCGTTGCCCGGCGGCGTGCGCCGCGGCGATGGCCGCAGCGGGGAACGACTTGCTGACGGCGACGAGAACTATGTCACGGGGGTCGCGCGCGGCGCGCCGGCAGGCGCTGGCGATGCGCGACTTTACGGCTTGCAGTTGGTTTTCGATTGTGTCCATAATCGCTCGGATTTCTCTGGCGTACCAAGGGCTTGGCGGCTCCAGCTCCGACACAGGACGAAAATTCTATATGGACATCTCCGAACTGCTCGCCTTCGTCGTCAAGAACAGGGCGTCCGACCTCCACCTCTCGGCGGGCCTCCCGCCGATGATCCGCGTGCACGGCGACATCCGGCGCATCAACCTGCCGCCGCTCGAGCACAAGGACGTGCACTCGATGGTGTACGACATCATGAACGACGCGCAGCGCAAGACCTACGAGGAGATCCTCGAGGCCGACTTCTCGTTCGCGATCCCGGGCCTCGCGCGCTTCCGCGTCAACGCGTTCAATCAGCAGCGCGGCGCCGCCGCCGTGATGCGGACGATCCCGACCAAGGTGCTGACGCTCGAGGAGCTGAACGCACCGAAGGTCTTCACCGCCATCTCCGAGTACCCGCGCGGTCTGGTGCTCGTCACCGGGCCGACCGGCTCGGGCAAGTCGACGACGCTGGCGGCGATGATCAACTACATCAACGAGAACGAGTACGGCCACATTCTCACCATGGAGGACCCGATCGAGTTCGTGCACGAGTCGAAGAAATGCCTGATCAACCAGCGCGAGGTCGGGCCGCACACGCTGTCGTTCGCGAACGCCCTCAGGTCCTCGACGCGCGAAGACCCGGACACGATCCTGGTCGGCGAGATGCGCGACCT
>Ga0299906_10003348_pt1 | contig 13212 bp, 10 predicted proteins | sample RVTome_14_FD_200259 | JGI IMG/M metagenome (GOLD analysis project Ga0299906, IMG submission 200259) | Soil microbial communities from uranium-contaminated site in the Upper Colorado River Basin, Wyoming, United States - RVT145D125 (version 2) ...
CCATCGCCGTTTGCCCGCCCGGCAAGGCGATATCCTGCATGCCACCGGGCTCCAGGGAGTTTCTTTCCGCGACAAAATTCCGGGCTTCATCCAGCGTCAGATCCGGCACCGCCAGCAAGGCCTCCGGCGGCGCAAAAGCAAGTTCCGGCTGGGCCGTCCGGGAATAAACGCTGATGCCGGGCTCGATGGTGCGGAACAGTTCATAGCTCATGCCCATGACCTGCAACAGCTCGTCCGCCATCATGAAGGGCCGGTTGCCGGGCCCGACCGGCAAACCGCTGGCAGAATAGGTCTCGAGCTCGGCGCCGTTGACGCGCACGACTTCGTCCGGATCACGCCAGTCCATCACGGCGGCGGCCAGCAACTCCGCCTGTTCAATATCCAGTCCGTTATTCATGAACAGCGAAACCAGCACAGGCTCCTCCGCCATGTTGATGTCCAGCTTGCCGCGCTCATCGGTGGCGCTCACCTCCAGCAAAATACCGTCAACGCTTTGCTGATAAATCCGCCCATCCGCAACCGGGCGCGTTAAATCATCAGTATCGCGCAGGGCAACCGCCATCAGGTGTATGCCGGCTTCGGCAGTCATCCGGGCCTGCGTGCCGGACAGCAGGGTGTTGGCCTCCAGCTGATCCATCCTCGCCATCAGGGCGTAGGCGCCGGAAGCGATGGTCAGCAGCACCGTGAGCCACAACACCAGCACCAGGGCGACGCCCTTCTCGTCCCGGCGCCTCATCGCCTTGGCTCTCTCGGCCGCGCGATCATCGAGCGAATGGCGCTGGAGTAGTCCTGCTCGGCCCCGGTCGCGGTAGTTGCCAGTTCATCTACCTTGACCCCGGTGGCCAGCAGCGGCCAGATGGCCAGCTGGTCTTCGGCAAAGCGCACGTCTACGCGCACTGCCACCGGCAGTTCCGACAACAGATCCCAATGCGACGCCCAACTCAGCAACTCACCGTTTTCATCCCGGGCCAGGAACTCGAAATGACCGTCTTCGATGTCCTCCAGCAGCACAATGGGCTCATTCAGCATGCCAAGAGACGGGTCGTAGCCCAGCAACAGCTCGTGGTTGAACACCAGGCTGCGCCCGCCCGGCCCATCCATGAATTCGAGTGTCTGCACCTGCGGCCCGCCTTGCCCCAGGTAACCGGGCATGGGCGCCACGAACTGGATCAGCTCGGCGGTGCCGGCAAATACGACCTGCTCGTCCTGCAATTCACCCAGCACGTCAAACGGCAGGGGCTGGAGCTGATTGAGTTGGCGGCGAATGAACTGGTGCGTCATCCGCACCCGGCCTGTTTCCTCGAGTTGCGCCTGTCCGCTTGCGGTCGCGCGCGTCGCAGCGCGCAGACCGCCATAGGCCAGGGCCAGCAGGATGGCCATCAGGCTTACGGCCAGCAGCAGTTCGACCAGCGTGAAGCCGGTTTCGGCCTTTTGCACTGCCCTGGACATCATGGCTGGTAGTTGGCCAGCACGCTGCGCACGGTGCTGAAATGCACCTGACGCGTGCGCGGCTCCTGTCCCCATTCGAGGTCGAGGTCCACCCAGTACAGCAGGGTGCCGGTCATTTCGGCCAGTTCTACGCTGTAGTCATTCTCGGACAGCGGCTGGTAGGTGGAGATGGCCAGCTCCCAGCGATAACCCCCCGGCGCTTCCCCCGCCACGTTGCCTTCCATCAGCGGAATGTCCGTGCCCACCATGTCCATCAACGATTGCGCGAGCAGAGCCGCCTCCGAGTAATTCCTGGCCCGTGCCGTTGCGCGCATGGAGCCGGCCAGGATTTCCAGCACCGTGGCAAAGCTCAGCGCAAAAACGACGAAGGCGAGCAGCACCTCGAGCAGCGTGAAGCCGCCCGAACGCGTACCGGCAAGCTGTCCGTTGCGGTGCAAGCTCACGTCTGGTCCTCTTGTGGAGCCAGGGTCGCCTCGCCGGTCAGCCAGGCCACGTCCACCCGGTACTCACGCCCGTTGACGATCAGCTCCACGTGCCCGCCAGTCGAGCCGCCATCCGGGAAAAACCGGATGCCGCCCGCTCCCTCCGACGTCAGTTCGGTGCGCGCCGTGGTCAGCACCACGTCCATGCCTTCCGGCAGCACCACTTCATCCTTGCCGGGCGCCTGATAACTGCGTTTCTCGGTGTCCACCAGGAATACGGTCTCGGACTTGCCGAGTATGGCCTGCGTGCGCGTGTAGCGCAGTGCCGCCACCATCTTGCGCGCGGCCTGGCGGGATTCCGCGCCGGAGATGCTGCGGGAGAGTGATGTCGCCACCAGGCCCAGCACCAGGGCGATGATCACCATGACAAACAACAGCTCCACCAGCGTGAAGCCCCGGTCCCGGCCAGAAGTCGAAAATCTGGTCATTCCCAACTGGTGATATCGGCGTTCTTGCCCTCGCCGCCGCTCTGGCCATCAGCACCGAAAGAGAGAATATCGAAGTCGCCGTGCTCGCCCGGGCTGCGGAACTGGTATTCCTTGCCCCAGGGGTCCTTGAGTATCGAGTTCTTGATATAAGGCCCGTTCCAGCCGGTGACCCCGGTGGGTTCGTTGACCAGGTCATCCAGCGAGTCCGGCGTCGCGCCGGTGTCCAGGTAGAAGTTTTCGACGGACATGGAGATCCGGCTAATCTGGGAAGACGCCGCCCGCACCTTGGCGCTTTCCGCCTTGCCGATGATGCCCGGCAGCACCAGCCCGGCGATCAGGGCCAGGATAACCAGCACCAGCAACAACTCCACCAGCGTGAAGCCACGCTGTCCCCTTCGTCTCATTCGCTTGTCCATTTCGCTTTCTCCTGTTCGTTGAGCGGGCGACCCCAGCCGCGCCTGCTGGCCTTCATCCAACCAGTTCGTTAATGCTCAATATGGCCAGCAACACCGATAACACGATGGTGCCTATCATGATCGCCAGCAGCAGGGTGACCACCGGTGTGAATACCGACAACAGCCGGTCTATGGTGTTCCGCACTTCCTTGTCGTAGGTGTCCGCCACCTTCAACAGCATCTGGTCCAGCCGGCCGGTCTCCTCGCCCACGCTGATCATCTGCAGCGCCAGCCGCGGGAATCGCCCACCCGCCGCGAGGTTGCGCGCCAGGCCGCCGCCGGTCTTGACTTCGCGGGCGGCGGCTTTGACGTCCTGCTTCAGCATCGTGTTGGTGATCACGTTCGAGGCAATCGAAAGTGCGGACAACAGCGGCACGCCGTTGCTCAACAAAGTGCCCAGCGTCCGGGATATCCGCGCGGTTTCGATTTTGCCGACCAGGTCGCCCACCCAGCGCGTATCCAGCACCCGCGCATCCCAAGCGAGGCGCCGCACCGGATCGGCCAGCATGTTGCGAAACCAGAACACGGTCAGCACCGCCAAGCCAATCAGGCCCCACCAGAAATTCTGCAGCACGCCGCCAAACGCCAGCACGATCTTGGTGATCAGTGGCAAGTCACCCCCCAACTCCTCGAATATGGGCGTGAACTGCGGAATCACGTACACCAGCAGCAGCACCAGCGAACCCGCGGCCAGCACGATCAGCAGCACCGGGTAGATCATTGCTGACAGCACGCTGTCCTTGAGGTCCCTGGATCGCTCCATGTAATCGGACAGCCGGTCCAGGGTCAGGTCCAGCGTGCCGCCGATCTCGCCCGCGGTCACCATGTTGATAAACAAGCGGCTGAAGGCTCCATGTTGCGCTTCCAGGGCCTCGGACAGACTGCCGCCTTCCCGCACCCGGTCGCGAATATCGGCCACGGTGCGTTTGATCCGGTCATTCTCGGACAACTCCAGCAGCACCTGCAGCGACCGGTCCAGCGGCAGGCCAGCGCCGAGCAGGGTTGACAGCTGTTGCGTAAACTGCCCGATTTCGCGACTGCTCATGCCACGCCGGCGCACCTGAAACAGGTTCAAGGCCAGGCCGCCCTTGCCCGCCTCGCGTGCTTGTAGCGGGATGTTGCCGCCTTCCTGCAGGCGCGAGACCACCATGTCCATGCTCACGGCTTCCATGGTGCCCTGCACGGTTTCGCCGGTGGGCGATACGGCCTTGTACTCGAAGATCGCCATCAGGCCCCGCTCATGCCCTAAGCTTCCTGGGTGACACGCAGCACTTCCTCCAGGGACGTTCTGCCGGCCAGGCACTTCAGCAGTCCGTCCTGGTACATCGTGCGCATACCCTCGGCAACCGCCTGGCGCTGCAACTCGCCCGAAGTCGCGTGCTGCATGACCATTCTGCGAATCGGATCCGACATCAGCAACAATTCCATGATCGAGGTGCGGCCCAGGTAACCACTGGGGGTTTCCTCGGTCGACACCGGCCGATACACGGTGTAACTTTCCCGTTCGGCGACTTCTTTGAAGCCCAGTTGGCGCGCGACTTCAGGCAGCAGTTGCACCGCCTCGCGATGATCGCCGTGCAACGTTCGCACCAGACGCTGAGCGAGGATGGCGTTGACCGTGGACGTCAGCAGGTAATCCTCAACGCCCATGTCGAGCATGCGGGTGATGCCGCTGGCGGCATCGTTCGTGTGTACCGTGGACAGCACCATGTGCCCGGTCAGCGCCGACTGGATCGCGATCTTGGCCGTTTCCAGGTCGCGCATTTCGCCGATCATGATGACGTCCGGGTCCTGGCGGACAATGGCGCGCAAGGCATGGGCAAAATCGAGCCCGATCGAGGATTTGGCCTGGATCTGGTTGATGCCTTCCAGTTGATACTCGACCGGATCCTCGACCGTGATGATCTTGCGCTCCGGCGTGTTGATCTGCGACAGGGCCGTGTACAGGGTGGTTGTTTTACCGGAACCGGTCGGGCCGGTCACCAGGATAATGCCGTGCGGCATTTCCAGCACTTTGACAAACTTGTCCCGCAGCATCTGGTCAAAGCCCAGCGAATCGAAGTCCAGCACGATGCTTTCGCGGTCCAGGATACGCATGACAACGCTTTCGCCGTGCGAGGTCGGCACGGTGGAGACGCGCAGGTCCAGGGCCTTGCCCTGCACCCGGTGCATGATGCGCCCGTCCTGGGGCAGCCGGCGCTCCGCGATATTCAGCTTGGCCATGATCTTGATGCGGCTGATCACCGCGGCGGTGGAGCTGGCCGGCGGCGCCTCGACCTCCTGCAGCACGCCGTCAATGCGGTATCGGACTTTCAGGCGATTCTCGAAAGGCTCGATATGGATGTCGGACGCGCGCGCCTCGACCGCGCGTTGCAGAATCAGATTGACCAGGCGAATGACCGGCGCTTCCGAGGCCAGATCCCGCAGATGCTCTACATCCTCGACCTCACGCTCGCCCTCGCCGCCCAGGCTGTCAATGATCTGCCCCATCGCGCTGCGCCCGCCGCCATAGAGCTTTTCGATGCCGTTCTGGATTTCCGAGGCGATGCCGACCAGGGGCACGATTTTCTTGCCACTGGCCATGCGCAGCGCCTTGAGCGCAAATTCGTCGCGCGGGTTGGCCATCACCACGTGCAGTTCCGTTTCCGTCTCCAGGATTGGCAGCAGCAGGTTCTGCTTCAGGTAACGGTGCGACAGACTGCCCAGTTCCGGCCCCTCGTCGGGCAGGTCGGCCGCGCTGACCAGTTTGAGCTTGAGCAGGCTGGACTCCGTTTCCGCCACATCACGTTCGGACACCAGGCCAAGCCGCACCAACAGAGTGACCAGGTCACCGCCGTGCTGGTCGCGGTACGCCTCCGCACGCTTCAGGTCGGCGGGGTTCAGCCGCCGGGTCTCGAGCAGGTGGGCGCAGACTTCGTCGGCCTCGGCCCGATCCATTTCGGCTGTTGCCTGGTTTTCCATTAGCTGCACTGGTCGTGCCCCTGCATGTGATTCAATCGTCGGCTGCGCGCACGGAGATTATAAACGCTTCGGCGCACGGGCCGGCGTGGCCGGGCCGCTAATAAAGACAACGGCGCGGCGCTTGCGGTTCACTGCACAAGCCGGCCACTATTTTCGAATTCCTGGCTTCCAGCCGGTGAATTGCTCCACTTCCTTCCAACTGGCCAGCACCCAAACGAGCACCGGGACCAACGGCGGAAAGATCAATACGCCGAGCTGGTAGCAGAGCGCAATGGCGGTCGCCGACACGCCGGCCTCGTCCACCACTTGCTGCGCCTGTGGTCCAAAATTGAAGGTCAGCAATTTAAGCGTCTGCCAGAACACCCCCCAGATCTGCACCACCACGATGGCTGCGTACCCGTACACCAGGGTCAGCAGCTTGCGCGCGAGGCTCGCGGAAGAAGCCATGACAAGGCCGAACAACAGCGGCAGCCCGTAACCGTAAATCAATGGGTTGATGATGAACCCCAGGGCTTCCTGGCTGCCATCCGGGAAACGGAAGGGAATCCGGGTCTGCACCTGGAAGAGGTATTGCAGATCGGGGTTCGGAACAATGTTATAGAACTGTTCGCCCAACACCCTGTGCAACAGCGCATTCGCAGCCAGCCGCACCGGTATGCCATGAAATACGGAAAGGTAGTACCACAACATGAACCCGAACAGCATCCACAGTGACGCCAGCAATAACAGTTCCCCGAGGCGCATCGGTGTTTTCTGATCATTCATGGTGCCTATCCTACCCACTTACGGGCGTTTTGAAACATCCGTTGCCAGGGTGATGTCTCCGGCCAGTCCCTGGGCGCCCAGGAAAAATTCACGCTTCGGGTGGTGCGCTCGGGATGCGGCATCAGGATGGTCACGCGCCCGTCCTCGTTGCACAGCCCGGTCACGCCGCCGGGCGATCCGTTGGGATTGGCCGGATAGTGCGCGGCAGGCGTGCCGTCAGCGTTGACGTAGCGCATGGCCACCAGGCGCTCATCGGGCTGGCCCTGGCGGAAATCCGCCCGCCCCTCGCCGTGGGCGGTCGCTACCGGCAGCAGCGCCCCGTGCATGCCCTCGAAGAACAGCGATTTTGATGCCTCGACGCGCACCAGGCTGAGGCGGGCTTCGAATTGCTCTGAGCGGTTGCCGACAAAGTCCGGCCAATGCTGCGCGCCGGGGATCAGTCCGCGCAGCGCGGAAAACATCTGGCAACCATTGCAAACGCCCAGGGCAAAACGGTCCGCGCGGGCCAGGAAGGCCTGGAATTGTTCGCGCAAGTCATCGCTGTACTGGATCGCGCCCGCCCAGCCCCGGCCCGCGCCCAGCACGTCTCCATATGAGAAGCCCCCGCAGGCGACCAGGCCGTGGAAGTCCTCCAGCCGCAGCCGGCCCTCGACCAGGTCCGACATGTGCACGTCCACCGACCGGAACCCGGCCAGGTGGAAAGCGGCCGCCATCTCGACCTGCCCGTTGACGCCCTGCTCCCGCAGTATGGCCACGGACGGGCGCGCGCCGCTCGAGATCATCGCCGCCGCGGGGTCATCCTGCGGGTCGAAATTCAGATACGGGCGCAACACCGGCCGATTCCACTGCTCCAGGGTCTGGCGCTCTTCATCAGCGCACTCCGGGTTGTCGCGCAGCCGTTGCATCGCGTGGCTGGTGAATTGCCAGTCGAGTTGCAGGCCGGCGAGATCCAGGTCCAGGATGGTCTGCCCGTTCACGGAAACCGCCAAACGCCGCCCCGGCTCCGGGCGGCCTATGTCCTGCAGCAGGGCGTCAACGCCTTCATCGCGGCAAATGGCGCGGACTTTCCGCAAGTCCTCCACCCGCACCTGCACGACTGCGCCCAGTTCCTCGCTGAACAGGCGCTCAGCAGGGCGGCCGCCCATCAGGTCCAGCGCCAGGCGCAGGCCGCAACGGGAGGCAAACGCCATTTCGCAGACCGTGGCCAGCAGCCCGCCATCCGAGCGGTCGTGGTAGGCCAGTAACAGGCCCTCACGGTTGAGTCTTTGCACGGCCCGGAAGAAAGCCCCCAGCTGCGCCGCGTCATCCACGTCCGGGACCTCGTCTCCCAGCTGGCCATGAATCTGCGCGTACACGGATCCGCCCAGCCGGTCCCGGCCCGCGCCCAGGTCCAGCAGCAGCAGGCGGGTCGCGTCGCCGCTGACCCTCATCTGCGGCGTCAGCGCCCTGCGCACGTCGCTAACCGGGGCAAAGGCGGAAACCACCAGCGATACCGGAGCCAGCATGGTCATCTCCGGGCCGTCAGCGCGGTCATCCTGCCGCCAGCGCGTCTTCAGTGAAAGGGAGTCTTTGCCCACTGGGATTGCGATACCTAGCTCAGGACACAACTCCATGCCAACGGCGCGCACGGTCTCGAACAGCGCGGCGTCCTGTCCAGGCTCACCCGCAGCCGCCATCCAGTTCGCCGACAGGCGAACGTCCGCGAGCCGGCGTATCGGGACGGACGCGATATTGGTGATGGCCTCCGCCACCGCCATGCGTCCGGAGGCGGGGGCGTTGACGATGGCCAGTGGGGTGCGCTCTCCCATGGCCATGCATTCGCCGGTGTAGCTGTCGAATCCGGACAAGGTCACAGCGGCGTCGGCCACCGGAACCTGCCACGGACCAACCATCTGGTCACGCGCCACCAGGCCCCCCACGGTCCGGTCGCCAATGGTCACCAGGAAGGCCTTGCTGCCCACCACCGGGTGGCGCAGGATTTCGCGCGCGATGCCTGCCAGGTCTTCGTCCGGGAGCGCCAGGGCGGCACCACTGTGTGGTTCGCTCGCCGCCTCGCGCAGCATCCTCGGCGTTTTGCCCAACAACAGCTGCAATGGCAAGGATACGGGCGTGTCAGGGTTCCATTCGTCGGACACCAGCAGGTGGCGCCGCGCAGTCACCCGCCCCAGTACCGCAAAGGGGCAGCGCTCGCGGCGACAAATGGCCTCAAACGCCTCGACCTGGGCAGGGGCTACGGCAAGCACGTAGCGCTCCTGCGCTTCATTGCACCAGATTTCCATAGGCGACATGGCGCCATCCGCGCTGGGGATACGCCGCAACTCGAGAACGCCCCCGCGCTCGCTGTCGTTCAACAATTCCGGCAGGGCATTGGACAAACCGCCCGCGCCCACGTCGTGGATCGATTGCACGGGATTGTCCTCACCCAGCGCCCAGCAGGCGTCTATCACCTCCTGGCAACGCCTTTGCATCTCGGGGTTACCGCGCTGCACCGAGGCGAAATCGAGCTCCTGGTCGCTCTGCCCGCTGCCGAGCGAAGAGGCGGCGCCGCCGCCCAGGCCGATTAACATGGCCGGTCCGCCCAGCACGATGACGGCGTCACCCTCGTCCAGGCGCCGCTTCTCAACGTGCTGCGGCCGGATGTTGCCCATCCCCCCAGCCACCATGATCGGCTTGTGGTAACCCCACAGGCGTCCGCCGAACGCCTGCTCAAAGGTCCGGAAGTAACCGCCCAGCGCGGGCCTGCCGAATTCGTTGTTGAACGCGGCCGCGCCGATGGGCCCCTCGAGCATGATGTCGAGCGCGCTGGCGATCCGCTCCGGTTTGCCCACTCGCTGCTCCCATGGCCGCTCGTATCCGGGCAGGTGCAGGTTGGACACGGAAAAGCCCGTCAGCCCCGCCTTGGGCCGGGCGCCGCGTCCGGTGGCGGCCTCGTCGCGGATTTCACCACCCGAGCCGGTGGCGGCACCGGGAAACGGCGATATGGCGGTCGGATGATTGTGCGTCTCGACCTTGATCTGCATGGCGACATCTTCCGGCGTAAAGCCGTATTCGCCGCTACCGGGATCCGGAAAAAACCGGCTGCTGTCCGAACCGCGAATCACAGCGGCATTGTCGTGGTAGGCAGACAGGATGCCCTCCGGCGCCAGGGCATGGGTGTTGCGAATCATGTCGAACATGCTCAGTGGCTGGCGTTCGCCGTCGAGTGTCCACTCGGCATTGAAAATCTTGTGCCGGCAATGTTCGGAGTTCGCCTGGGCGAACATCATCAACTCCGCATCCGTCGGCGCTCTTTGCAGCGTCCGGTAAGCGTCAAGCAGATACTCGATCTCCCCATCGGAAAGCGCCAGCCCGAGCCGGGCGTTGGCCTCGAGCAGGCTGGCCCGGCCGCTGGCCAGGTCTATATGCGCCAGGGGCCGGGGCGGCTGGTGGGCGAACAAGCCGGCCGCGTCCTCCAGGCAATACAGCACGGACTGCGTCATGCGGTCATGCAGGCACGCGGCCAGCCCTGCGGCGCGGTGGCCGTCCGCTCCAGCGCCGGAGATCCAGTACGCCTGTGCGCGCTCAATGCGTCGCACCTGCATAAGCCCGCAGCGCGTGGCAATGTCGGTGGCTTTGCTCGACCAGGGTGATATCGTGCCCAGGCGCGGCGTGATCAGTAGCAGTCCCTTTTCGTCGAGCGTGTCCGAAAATTCGGCGGCCAGAAGCTGCTGCAGGCGGTCGCGCCCGGCCACTCCCAGCGGGTCGTCATACTCGACAAAGTAGCAGTAGCGGGCAGCCAGGCTGGCCTTGACACCGCAGCGTTCCTGCAGTGTCCGGACCAGCTTCTGCTCCCGGAACGGAGACAAGGCGTTGGCACCGAGCAGGCAGCTTAGCTTTAACAAGATTTGGCTCCCACGTCGCCGGCCGGGCCGGCGATTGCTGCCCGGAAAGCGTGCCATTATAGCTGCGCTGAAAATGAAAAACCCGCCGGGAGGCGGGTTTTCTATGCGTACTGCAAATGGGATCTGCGCCTCAGTTGGATTGGGCTACCTGTGCCTGGATGGCGACCAGGCGCTCCTTCAATTGCGCCGGTGGCATATAACCCGGAATCAGCGTGCCGTCCGGGGTCACCAAGGCGGGCGTGCCGGTAACCCCGATGGATTTCCCCAACTCATATTGTTCGTTTATCGGATGGTCACACTGCAAGGGCTCCGGCTCTTCACCGGTCTTGGCCAGGGTTAATGCCGCCTGCTGATCGTCAGCGCACCACACCGACACGAACTTGTCGAAGGAATGGGACCCGGCGCCGGCGCGCGGGAAGGCAACATAGTGGATCGCTATGCCCTCCGCCATGTATTCCTCGATCTGGTTGTGCAGTTTACGGCAATAACCACAATCAATGTCGGTAAACACCAGCAGCTGGTGTTTCGGATTGGTTGGCGAGAAGGAGATCTGCTGGCTGGCGTCCACATCGGCCAGGGCTTCCTTGCGGACCGCGGACTTGGCTTGGTCGGTGATATTGACCCGCGTGTCCAGATCCATGATTCGGCCGATGACCAGGTATTTGGCGTCATCGGTGGCATAGTAGATCTCGTTGTTGACCTGCACCTGCAAGATACCCTGGAGCGGCGTTTCCGAAATGGCAATACTCGTGGCGCCTGGCGCGAGGGCGCGTATCTTGGTTTCAATAGCGGTTGTCGCCGTGTCTTCCTGGGCCGCTGCCAGCGAGGCAAAGCCCACCGCCAACGCCCATCCGCATGCCTTGACCGCGCTGTGCCTGAAACTGCGTAACATGTAGTTCTCCGATTTTATCGGGCGACTGAACCCGTCTGCCCTTTTGACCGGGCGCGACTTAAAAGTTCCGCGCATCCCGGCTTACCCCCTGGGGTGGTGCGCCTCGTGCAGGCGCTTCAGGCCTTCGCGGGCGACGTGAGTATAAATCTGTGTCGTCGAAAGGTCACTATGTCCCAGCAGCAGCTGCACGACCCGCAGGTCCGCGCCGTGGTTCAGCAAATGCGTTGCAAAGGAATGCCGGAGCATGTGCGGAGAGATGCGCCGCTTCACGCCCGAGGCCGCCGCCTGGATTCGCACCCGGTGCCAGAACGCCTGGCGGGTCAGACCGCCGCGGCGCGAAGTGACAAAAACCTGTTTGCACTGGCCCCCTCTCAGCAGCATCGGCCTGGCTTCTGCAAGGTAGCGTTGCAGCCACTCAATGGCCACTTCGCCCAGCGGCACCAGGCGCTCTTTTCCGCCCTTGCCAGTCACCCGCACCACGCCCTGCCCGAGGCTGAGGCCCGACAGTTCCAGCCCCGCCAGTTCGCTGACCCGCAGGCCGGTGGCATACATCAACTCCAGCATGGCGCGGTCGCGCAATCCAAGCGGCCTTTCGGTATCGGGTGCCTTCAGCAGCGCCTCGACTTGGTCTTCGGTCAAGGCCTTGGGCAGGCCGCGGCCCAGCTTTGGACTTTCGATCTGGGCGCTGGGGTCCTCGGAAACTTCGCGTTCGCGCACCAGCCAGCGGTAGAACTGGCGAAAAGTAGACAGGTAGCGTGACAGGGAGCGCGGACTGCGGCCCGCTTCCACCTCGCTGGCCAGCATCCGCAACAGGTCATCCCGCCGCGCGCCGACCAGGCTGATGTCCTTCACGCGCAACCACTGCGCGAGCTTCAACAGATCTCGCCGATAGCCCTCCAAAGTATTTCTGCCGAGCCCGCGCTCGGCCCAGGCCGCATCGAGGAAACGGTCAATCAGGTCGGTGTCGCATGCTGCCGCTTGGCCCATGCCCTGATTATAGGACTTGTTGCGTAGCGACATGAAAACGGGCCATGGAAGGCCCGTTTTTCTCATATGAAGGTCCCGCTAATCGCCTTCCGGATGCTTGGCACATGGATGTGCCAACACGAGCGCCAGCGAGTGCAGGAGCGGAGCAAAACCATGTTTTTGCGCAGCGACATGAAAACGGGCCATGGAAGGCCCGTTTTTCTCATATATCAAGGCGCCCGGCGCCGGCGCTCATCCCGCAGATGCTCCATCCATTGCTCGGCGGATTTTTGCGCCCGCGGGTAACGCATGGCGCGGCCCCAGGCGGCGCTGGCCTCATCGAAATTATCCATGTTGAACTCGGCCATGCCCACCATCAGGTGCGCCTCGCCTTCCGCACGCTCACTGATGCCACCCTTCTGAATTGCTGATTTGAGCGCGTCGCGAGCCAGTTCCCAGCGTTCCATGTCGATCAGGATGTACCCGCGGCGCAGGTCAATGTCGCCGTCATCGGCCAGTTGGCCTGCCTTCTCGTAGGCGGTCAGCGCCCGCTCCATTTCCTCGGCGGCATACCAGGAGTCCGCGGCCATGGTCCAGTATTTCTCTTCGGACTCGATGATGCCTTTATCAATGCCTTCCTGCAGGACTTCGGCAGCCTTGAACGGCACTTCCCTGAGCGAATACATGTTGGAGAGGTAAAGGTAGTCGGTCTGCTTGTCCAACAGGTCCTTGCGGTATGCCAGGGCCATGGTGGCCAGCGCCTCATCGTCATCCTTGAGCTGGAAGTAGATGTTCGACAACTGAATCCAGTACATCTTCTTGTTGGGCCAGTGCCGGATCATGATTTTCAGTGTGTCGCGCACTTGCGGTTTCTGATCGAGTTCAAAGTGCGAGGCGAGCTTAAGGAGGTACCAGGACTCGTTCGGCTTGTCC
>Ga0299906_10003349_pt1 | contig 13211 bp, 11 predicted proteins | sample RVTome_14_FD_200259 | JGI IMG/M metagenome (GOLD analysis project Ga0299906, IMG submission 200259) | Soil microbial communities from uranium-contaminated site in the Upper Colorado River Basin, Wyoming, United States - RVT145D125 (version 2) ...
GGCTTATCGCTTCGGGTCTCCTCGACGGTACCACCCGCTGGGAGGTGATGCTGTCCCCGCCGACGGGACGTTCCGATCTCGAACGGCTGTCCGACATCGACGGCAAGCTGGCGGCCGTCGGACAGGATGTGTACGCCACCGCTTACCAGGGCCAGCTCGCTGCGCTCGCAGCGGAATCCGGCCAGATCCTGTGGACCCGGGAGATATCGACGCATGTCGGCCTGGCGGCCGACCTTGAAAACGTCTATGTCATATCCGACACCGGCGAACTGATTGCACTGCGCCGCACCACCGGTTCCGAACTGTGGCGCAACGACATACTGCTGCGCCGCCAGCCGACTGCACCGGTGGCCTTCATGAACACCGTCGTCGCCGGCGACTTCGAAGGTTTTGTCCACTTCTTCAGCAACGCCGATGGCACGCAGGTGGCTCGCGTTCGGGTCGGCAAAGGCATGCTGTCCGGGCCGCCTGTAGTGATCGGCGGCCGGCTATACGTGCAAAGCGAGTCCGGGCAGCTCGCTGTGTTCGAAGTGCAGGAACCCGAAGCAACCGCAAACAACAATGCAGACGAGGACTCTTAAGCCGACGCCATGCGCTTAAGGAATTCCCATGCTTCCCGTCATTGCACTCATCGGTCGGCCGAATGTCGGTAAATCGACGCTATTCAATCGCCTGACCAGGTCTCGCGACGCGCTCGTCGCTGATTCCCCCGGCCTTACCCGTGACCGCCAGTACGGCTTCGGCAAACTGGGGCCGGTTCCGTATCTCGTCATCGATACCGGTGGTGTAGCCGGAGGCGAGACCGGTGTCAGCGAGCTGATGGTGCAGCAGACGGTTCGAGCCTTGAAAGAGGCGGACATCGCCATCGTGCTCGTCGACGGGAGGACCGGGCTTACCGCCGCCGATGTGCGTGTTGCGGAGCTTGCGCGGCAACACGCGGAAACGACCTGGCTGGTCGCAAACAAGGCCGAGGGCATGGACCCGGACATGGCGGCGGTGGAGTTTCACGGCCTCGGGCTGGGCGAACCCGTGGCCATTTCCGCGGCGCACGGGGATCGTGTGGCTGCCTTGATGGACGAGGTACTCGCTCCCTTCATCCAGCCCGACGAAGGGGTGCTACCCGATGAGGCAAGGGAATCGCTACCCGACCAACCCCTGCGGATTGCCGTCATCGGACGGCCGAATGTCGGCAAATCGACTTTGATCAATCGGCTGTTGGGCGAGGACCGGCTGGTCGTCTACGACCAGCCCGGCACCACCCGCGACAGTATTGCAGTCCCGTTCGAGCGCGACGGGCGGAGCTTCGTGCTGGTCGACACCGCGGGTGTCCGGCGCAAGGGAAAAGTCTTTGAGACGGTGGAGAAATTCAGCGTCATCAAGGCGCTGCAGGCGATGGAGCGCGCCGAGGTCGTGCTCATGGTGCTGGACGCGCAAGAGGGTGTCACGGAACAGGATGTCAGCCTGACCGGCCTCATTGTCGAGCGCGGTCGCGCCCTGGTCGTAGTCGCCAACAAGTGGGATGGCCTTGATCCGGATCACCGCCTGCAGGTCAGGGAACAACTGGAGCGGCGCCTCCCCTTTCTCGACTTCGCCGAACGTATGACGATTTCCGCCCTGCACGGTAGCGGCGTCGGCGATCTGTTGCCGGCGGCCGAGCGCGCCTACAGCGCGGCGATCCGCGACCTGCCGACGGCCGAACTCACGCGGGAACTGCAAAATGCGGTACGCGCGCACGAACCACCGCTGGTTCGCGGCCGGCGGATCCGCCTCCGTTATGCCCATCAGGGCGGCCGCAATCCGCCCGTCATCGTGATCCACGGCAACCAGACGGAACGCGTGCCGGAAGCCTACCGCCGCTACCTGATCAACTATTTCCGCAAGGCATTCCGGCTCATGGGCACGCCCGTGCGGTTGACGTTCAAGACCAGCGACAACCCTTACAAGGGCCGACGCAACAAGCTGACGCCGAGGCAGGAACGGAAGCGCAAGCGCCTGGTGAAACATGCGAAGCGCTAGGAAGTCTGGCAGGTGCGGTCCCTGCGTCATCGCGCGAGGCCGTTTCTCGATACGCTAGAATCGCCATATGACTACAACCAGCAGTACTGTGATCGTCCGGGGACGGTTCGCGATGCACCGTGGCGGGTTCCTGGAATCGCCGACGATCGCGTATGAAACGTGGGGCACTTTGCAGGGGGGCGGCGACAACGCGATCCTCCTGTTCACCGGCCTCTCCCCATCCGCCCATGCCGCTTCATCGACCTCCAACGCTGCAGCGGGGTGGTGGGAAGACATGATCGGCTCGGGGCTGCCGCTCGATTCGGATCGCTACTTCATTATCTGCGTCAATTCCCTCGGAAGCTGCTTCGGCTCCACCGGGCCGGCTTCGATCAATCCCGCAACAGGTGAGCGGTATCGCCTGACCTTCCCGGTGCTCACGCTGGAGGATGTCGCGGACGGGGGTTATGAGGTCCTGAAGCATCTCGGGATAGATCATCTCCATGCGACCATCGGTTGTTCCATGGGGGGTATGAGCGCGCTGGCTTTCTGCGTGCGCCACCCCGAGGTTAGCGAGGGCTTCATATCGATCTCCTCGGCGACTCGCGCGTTGCCGTTTTCCATAGCGCTCCGTTCCTTGCAGCGGGAGATGATCCGGTGGGATCCGAAGTGGGCCAACGGCGATTACGATCCGGAGGATCCGCCGGCCATGGGGCAGCGTATGGCACGAAAGCTCGGGATGATCACGTATCGGTCCGCCCAGGAGTGGGACCAGCGTTTCGGCCGTGAACGGGTCAGCACGGAAGAACAGAGCGGCGACCCGTTTCGCATCGATTTCGCGGTCGAGTCGTACCTGGAGTCGCATGCCAGGAAATTCACCGGACAGTTCGATCCGAATTGTTATCTTTACCTGTCGCGCGCTTCTGATCTGTTCGATCTCGCCGAGCATGGCGGGTCCCTCAAGTCCGGTTTCAGCAGGCTGAACCTCGAACGCGCGCTGGTCATCGGCGTGCAATCCGACATCCTGTTCCCCTTGCACCAGCAGAAGGAACTCGCCAAAGGCATGTCCGAAGTCGTCGACGAAGTGAAATTCGTAGCGCTCGATTCCATCAAGGGACACGATTCGTTCCTCGTGGACATGGATGCGTTTCGCCCGGTGATCTGCGACTGGTTCGAGGCGCGCCCGTTCGAAGCGCGGCCCGCGACGCGATCAGCTATCTGACGACACCGCCGGGTGCTAGAATCTGCGACCTTCCGGAGCTTTGGAACCTGGAGACAAAGAATGGCTGCTTCCGGCCTCGGCGAACTGATTAGCCTGATTGACGCGGCGGTCGCCAAAAAGGATGTCACCGAAACCGTCGAGACGATCAAGGGCGAACTTTGCCGCCTGATCCGCTCCGGTCGGATCGAGTTACCGCCCGAACTCACGCGCCGGGTCGATGGGCATTACGCGCGCCGGTTGGTACACCGCGACGAGAAGCGGGGTTATTCAATCGTCGTAATGACCTGGGGTCCCGGGCAGTGCACGCCAATCCACGATCACTCCGGCATGTGGTGTGTCGAGGGCGTCTGGGGCGGCAGTATCGACGTACAGCAGTATGAGCTGACGCAGTCGGATGAGGCCGGATTTCGTTTCGCGCCGCGCAATTCCTACGAGGCGGGCGTCGGCAGTGCGGGTTGCCTCATTCCGCCATACGAGTACCACAGCATCAGCAATCCCTCCGAAAGCACGACCGCCGTTTCTTTGCACATCTACGGGGGCGAAATGCAATGCTGCAACGTCTTCGAAAAGCAGGGCAACGGGACCTACCTGCCGCGCGAGCGGCCGCTCGGTTACGACAGTTAGGGGCAATGGCGCTTATGTTTAAGCGTTTCGGACTCTGCCTCCGGGTGGACCTTATGAAGGAAATAAAGCGGACCGGAGGGAGCCATTCCTTCATAAGGCAACCCCACCGGCGATGCCGGAACGCTTAACTAAGTGCCATTCCAGTTAGGGGAACGTCAGGGTTCAGCCGGCCGTAGCATCAGCGCCGGGTCGACCGCTGTTCCGTTGAGGTAGACGCCGAAGTGCAAATGAGCGCCGGTGACCCGACCGGTGGCGCCGACTTTGCCGATTGTCACACCTCGGTCGAGCCTGTCCCCTTGTTGCACATCGACATTGTCGAGATGGCAGTACATCGTCATCAGGCCCTGACCATGATCGACGAGGACAGTGTTACCATTGAAGAACAAGTTCGCGGCAATGCTGACGACGCCGTCCGCCGCGGCGCGAATGGGTGAACCTTTCGCCGCGGCGATATCCATGCCCTTGTGCGGCGCTCTCGGCTGGTCATTGAAGAACCGCCTGAAACCGAACGTCGGACTCCGCGTTCCGGCAACAGGCACCAGCAGTTCGATGTCGACCAGCTCAGATTCCCGCCACGCACCGAGCGCTGCGTCGATGCGTTCGCGTTCCGAGATGATGCGCTCGAGTTGCTGCGGGTCGGGATCCACGTAGCTTCGGTTCTGCACCGTCAGCCGCTGTTCGCGATAGGCATAGGGCTGAACCTCGAAGGATTGCTCCGTCACCGCCTGATCATCCATCGCGACCGACACGTGCGCCAGGCCGCCCTCGAAATCCAGTGGTATGCCGACCACGGCGACCCACTTCCGGTCGTGTTGCAGTACCAGCGCGCGCTTATCCCCGAACATCACGACCGGGGGCGAGCTGTCTCCCGGCGCCGCGCTGTCCAGTGGTATGACTGCAACTCCGCCTGGGCGCGGCGCGTTCTGCGGAACGGCCGCCGGCGTCGCGGTCGCCAGGAACCCGGCAAGCGCGATCGCGAACCGGACGTCAAACATCCCCATTGGGTTCGCCCTCCGATCGAGTCACCGTCGCATGTACACCGCCGCGCGCGAGCTGTGCGCGTATCGCCGTCCCGGGAGCGACCGTTGCAGCGTCCATCAGCACACGCCCCGTTTCGGCATCGGTGACGATCGCATAGCCGCGCGTGAGCGTTGCGAGCGGGCTCACGGACTGCAAAGCACGTTCCGCGAGGCGCAGGCGCAGGCGGAGGCGCTCGACTGGAACCGGTCCGCGGCGCAGCAGGCGGGTATGCAGGTCCGCGGCGCGGCGCGAGATCCGCTCCAGTTTCAGCATCGGCGCTCCGGCAAGGACGCGGGAGCACAGCTGGTCCAGCACGCGCCCGCGGCGCGTGAAGTCGTGCCGCATTGCCCCCGCCAGTCCCCGCGCCAGGTCCCGCAGGCGCTCCGACTGCTGTCGCAGCCGGGCGGCCGGACTGCACTGGTTCAGGCGCCGCGACAGCCAGTCGAACGTCTGGAAAGCATTCTCGAGGCGGCGGCGCATCTGCTGCGCGAGCCGCGCGGACAGGCCTTCCAGTGAACGCTGCCATTGCAACTGGTCGGGCGCGACGAGTTCCGCGGCACCGGAAGGCGTCGGCGCCCTTACGTCGGCCGCGAAGTCCGCAATCGTGACATCCACCTCGTGACCCACGCCGCTGACGACCGGGATCGGGCAATCCCTGATGGCCCGCGCGAGGGCCTCCTCATTGAACGCCCACAGATCCTCGAGCGAGCCGCCGCCGCGCGCGATGATCAGCACGTCGCACTCACTGCGCCTTGCGGCCAGATCGAGCGCGGCGACGAGGGACGGTACTGCGGCATCTCCCTGCACGGGTGACGGGTAGATGACCACCGGAATCGAGGGAAAACGGCGACGCAACACCGTCAGGATATCCCGAATCGCGGCACCGCTCGGGGATGTGACCACGCCGATGCACCGCGGCAGCAAGGGCAGCGGACGCTTTCTCTCCGAGTCGAACAGACCTTCGGCGGCAAGCTTCTTCTTCAGCAGTTCGAAACGGCGCCGCAGTTCCCCTTCGCCCGCCGGCTCGACCTGTTCGACGATCAACTGGTAGTCACCGCGAGCTTCATAGATGCTGACCCGGCCGAGAACCAGCACCTGGTCGCCGTCGCTGATCCGGTGGGTCGGGGCGCGTTGTCGCTGGCGAAACCATGCGCAGCGGATCTGCGCCGCCTCGTCCTTCAGGCTGAAGTAAAAGTGCCCCGAGGCAGGCCTCGCGAGGTTGGAAATTTCACCGCGCACCCACAACCGCGCCAGGCCGCGTTCGAGCAACAGGCGCGATTGCCGATTCAGCTCTGAAACGGTGATCGCACTTTCGGCGACAGCTTGTTCGGGTATTTCGCGCACCCGCGGAAGTATAAGTCACCGCTGCGGCCGGTTCGCGATGACCGGCATGCCGGATTGAGGTTTACCCGCAAAAGCCCGCCGCGTACAATCGCCCGTTTAACCAGCGGCCCGCCATCCGCGGGCACTGGTGACCCGCACTGAGCCCCCGTCCAGCATATGCGTATCGCCAAGGAAGCACTGACATTCGACGATGTCCTCCTGCAACCCGATTACTCGGACGTTCTTCCACGCGAGGTCGACCTGTCGACGAAGCTCACTCCGGCGTTAGCTCTCAACATTCCACTCATGTCCGCGGCGATGGATACCGTCACGGAATCGCGCCTTGCAATCTGCCTCGCGCAGCAGGGTGGAATCGGCATCATCCACAAGAACATGAGCCCGGAAGAACAGACGCGGCAGGTTCTCAGGGTAAAGAAGTTCGAAAGCGGTATTGTGCGCGACCCGATCACAGTTCCTCCGACCGCGACGGTTCGCGAGGTCATCGAGCTCACGCGCTCGCTCAATATCTCCGGCGTTCCGGTCGTGGAAGGAAAGGAGACGCTCGGCATCGTCACGCATCGCGACCTTCGTTTCGAAACCAGGCTGGATGCGCCTGTCTCTACCGTGATGACACCGAAAGAACGGCTCGTGACGGTACGCGAAGGCGCGGACGACGACGAGGTGCTCTCGCTGCTGCATCGCCACCGCATCGAGAAAGTACTGGTCGTTTCCGAAAACTTCGAACTGCGCGGCATGATAACGGCCAAGGACTTCCAGAAAGCATCCGACTATCCGCTTGCCTGTAAGGACAGTAACGGTGCATTGCGTGTGGGTGCCGCGGTCGGAACCGGATTCGATACGGACGATCGGGTAGCGTCGCTCGTGCAGGCCGGTGTCGATGTCATTGTCGTCGATACTTCGCACGGTTTCTCGAAGGGGGTCATCGACCGCGTTGCAAGGATCCGCAAGCAGTTCCGGGACCTGCAGATCATTGCGGGTAATGTCGTCACGGCGGAGGCGGCGCTTGCGCTGGCTGACGCAGGGGCGGATGCGGTGAAGGTCGGCATCGGTCCGGGATCGATCTGCACGACGAGGGTGATCGCAGGCGTCGGCGTGCCGCAGGTCTCCGCGGTCGCTGAGGTCGCGCAGGCACTCAAGGGTCGAGGCGTTCCGCTGATTTCCGACGGCGGGATACGTTACTCCGGGGATATCGCGAAGGCACTCGTTGCCGGCGCGTACTCGGTCATGATCGGCGGCCTCTTCGCCGGCACGGAGGAATCGCCGGGGGAAGTCGAGTTGTACCAGGGGCGCTCGTACAAGACTTACCGTGGCATGGGTTCGCTGGGCGCGATGGGGCAGACGCACGGATCTTCCGACAGGTACTTTCAGGATGCGACCGAAGAACTGGAAAAGCTGGTCCCGGAAGGCATCGAAGGCCGCGTGGCATACAAGGGCAGCGTCGTCGCGATCGTGCACCAGTTGATGGGCGGTGTCCGGGCGGCAATGGGTTACACGGGCAGCCACACGATCGACGAGATGCGGACCCGCCCGAAGTTCGTAAAAATCACCAGCGCGGGCATGCGGGAAAGCCATGTGCACGACGTGACCATTACGAAAGAAGCGCCGAACTACCGCATCAACAACTGACACCGGTCCGCGAACGTTATGAGCCAGGCAGCGAAGCAGGCTTCCGCCACACACACCGACATACACGCCGATCGCGTGCTGATACTCGACTTCGGCAGCCAGTACACGCAATTGATCGCCCGCCGGGTCCGGGAGTGCGGGGCATACTCCGAGATCCATCCGTGGGATATGGACGACGACGCGCTGCGTGCGTGGCAGCCGAAGGGCATCGTGCTATCGGGCGGTCCCGAGTCCGTGACGATCGAAAGGACACCAAAGGTCTCGCAAGCGGTTTTCGATCTCGGGGTTCCGGTGCTCGGCATCTGCTATGGCATGCAGACGATGGTGGCGCAACTCGGGGGCGAGGTCGAGACGCACTCGCACCGGGAATTCGGTTACGCGGAAATACACGCATCGAGTTCGCGACTCCTGGAGGGTCTCAGTGACGCGCCGGACGAATCACCGACGCCATTGTTGAAGGTGTGGATGAGTCACGGCGACCGCGTTGCCGTAGCCCCGAAGGGCTTCCGGGTCATTGCAAGCAGTGCCAATTCGCCGCTCGCCGCGATCGAGGATCCCGAGCGCCACTATTACGGCGTGCAGTTCCACCCGGAGGTCACGCATACGCCGAAAGGCCAGGAAATCATTCGTCGTTTCGTCCGCGATATATGCGGTTGTGCGGGTGACTGGACGGCCGAGAACATCGTCGACGATGCCATCGCGGAAGTCCGTCGCCAGGTGGGAAGCGGCAAGGTGCTGCTCGGCCTGTCCGGCGGGGTCGATTCATCAGTGGTTGCAGCGCTTTTGCACCGAGCCATCGGCGACAGGCTGATCTGTGTGTTTGTCGATCATGGACTGATGCGCGCCGGCGAAGGCGACCAGGTCATGGAGACGTTCGCGGAGCACCTCGGAGTAAACGTTATCCGGGTTGATGCGGCAGAACGCTTCTTCAAAGCGCTGGCGCGCGTATCCGACCCGGAGGAAAAACGCAAAACCATCGGACGGCTGTTTGTCGAGGTCTTCGAGGAAGAAGCCCTCAAGCTCGAGGACGTCGACTGGCTTGCACAGGGAACGATATATCCGGACGTCATCGAATCGGCCGGCGCATCCACGGGAAAGGCTCACGTCATCAAGTCGCACCACAATGTCGGCGGGCTTCCCGAGAACATGCGAATGAACCTGGTCGAGCCGCTCCGCGAGCTGTTCAAGGACGAGGTCCGCAAGATCGGCCTGGAGCTCGGGCTGCCGTCGGAGATCGTGCACCGGCATCCGTTTCCCGGCCCCGGTCTCGGCGTGCGGGTACTCGGCGAGGTTCGGCGCGAATTCGTGCAACTCCTGCGACATGCTGACCGCATCTTCATCGACGAGCTGCACAAGCACGATCTTTACGACAAGACCAGCCAGGCCTTCGCGGTATTTTTGCCGGTGCGTTCGGTCGGGGTGATGGGCGATGGCCGGCGATATGACTACGTGATTGCCCTGCGAGCTGTCGAGACGATCGACTTCATGACCGCGCGCTGGGCGCGGCTGCCGTACGAATTCCTCGAGCGTGTGTCGCTCAGGATCATCAACGAGATCGACGGTATCTCCCGCGTTACCTACGATATCTCCGGAAAGCCGCCGGCCACGATCGAATGGGAGTAAGGCGTTTCGACATCGCCGGCGGGGGTTGCCTTATGAAGGAAATACTCCCTCCGGTCCGCTTTATTTCCTTCATAAGGCAACCCCCCCCCGGCGATGTCGAAACGCTTGAGAGAGTGCCATTCGATCGTGACCGGGCAATGAGCGCGGCCTGGTCGGAAACGGATGCCCGTTTCATGGCAGCGGCCCTCGAGAAAGCACGCCAGGCGCTGCCTGCGGGCGAGGTTCCCGTCGGCGCGATCGTCGCCGTCGGGGAAACCATGATCGGGTCCGGGCACAACCACAGCATCAGGAACTGCGATCCTACCGCGCATGCGGAGATTATCGCCCTGCGCGAAGCGGCGAAGGCCATCGGCAACTATCGCATCACGGACGGGACTGCCTACGTGACGCTCGAGCCCTGTCCGATGTGCATTGGGGCGATGCTGCACGCGCGTATTCGTCGTCTGGTGTTCGGCGCATACGACCCGAGGGCGGGCGCCGCGGGAAGCGTGATCGATCTATGCAACGACCGGCGTCTGAACCACCGAATCGAGGTGAACGGGGGGTTGCTCGACGAGGAGTGCGGCCGGCTGCTCAGGGACTTCTTCGCCGCCAGGCGGGGGTGAGTGGCATTCGCGCCGTTGCCATGGCACCGGGAGATGCGCGCTTCCGGAGAAGAGTCGCCCGCAGGGCGGGCTGCTACAGCGCTTTGTTCCATCATTCGCGAATCGTCTGCAATAGCACGCTGTAGAACCCGCTCTGCGGGCGACAGCCATCGCTAGTCGTTCTTCGCTATTTCGATCAGTTCGCGATTCTCGAGCTGGCCGTCAGGATCCGCGCCGTCACGTTCCTCGTTCTCGGTTATCCAGTGCAGGATGTTGTAGTAATTACGGATGTTGTTGACGTACAGCACCGGCTCCCAGCCGCGCGCGTAGCCGTATTTCACGCGGGAGTACCAGCGCTTCCTCGCAAGCAGCGGCAGTGTCTTACTAACGTCTACCCAGGCATCAGGATCGCCTCCCTGCCATTCGACGATCTGGCGCGCGTCGAGAAGGTGATTGAAACCGACGTTGTAGGCGGCAAGCGCCATCCAGGTGCGATCCGGCTCGTTCACGGAATCCGGAATGCGCTCCATCTGGCGCGCATAGAATTCGGCGCCACCGAAGATACTGCTTTCGGGATCCAGCCTGTCTTCGATGTCGAGGTACTCCGCTGTTGCCTGCGTCAGCATCATGATGCCTTTGACGCCGGTGGGCGAGACCGCGTGCGATCGCCAGTGCGATTCCTGGTATCCGATTGCCGCCAGCAGCCGCCAATCGACGCCGTGGGTATTGCCGGCCTGTTCGAATGCCTGACGATAACGCGGCAGGCGGCTGTCGAAGTGTCGAACGAACGCCCGCGTACCCACGTAATCGAACTGCTCGGTATGGCCGTAGTAACGGTCATGCACCTGCGCGAGCACTCCTTCGCGGCCGGCTTCGATCAGGTACTGGTCGGCGCGCCGCAAAAGACTATCGCCATCTTCCTGGCGGAACGCCCATGCGATGGGCCCCTCGATCTCCAGGTCGAGCGCCACTCGCAGCTCGGGATAAAAGTGCCGCTGAATATTGAAATCGGAACTGTCGGCGACCGTGAAGTCCAGCTTGCCGGAAGCGACCTTCTCCAGCAGGTCGGCAACCTCTACATCGCCGTTTTCGGACCACTGCAGCCCGGGATAGATCAGGCTCAGGGATGCGAGCATGTCCGAGTGACTGCTGCCGGCGACCACCTCGATGGTACGACCTGCCGCTTCCTCGATCGACCGGGGACGGCCCGTACCCAGCTTGTAGATCAGGTGCATATCGACGGCGTTGTACGGATGGCCATGACTGACGAAGTCGCGCCTGGAGTTCGTCAGCGAGAGCCCGGCGGCTGCAAGGTGAGCATCGCCGGACAATAGCCGCGGCATTACCTCCGACACGCTCTCGACGCTTTCGATGACGAGCGAGACACCCAGCTCGTCGGCAAACCCCTTAACCAGGTCGAATTCCGGGCCTGCGGGGCCGTCGGCACCGACGAAATACGTGGTGGGCGTGTTGCGGGTGACTACACGCAGCTGACCCAGTTCCAGCACCTGGTCGAGCAACGGCGGCGGCGACGAACAGGTGCCGAGTAGCGCTGCCAGCAACGTGTAGATGAACAGTCGCAAATACGTCTCCGGAATCCTGGGACCTGTTAACCGGCCGTCACGTTGCCGGCTCGAATGTGTCATTCCGTGTCAGGGCGGGCCTCTCAAACCGCCGCGGTCAGAATGAAGATGCAGGCGGACGGGTGTGCCGAAGTCCTTCGCACTGTCCCTCTTGTTCTACGCCAAGGGGAAGGGGCCGGTCCGCGAGACTCTAGGCTACCTCAGACGGGTCTCCAAAGCAGCGCTTTTGGACGTAACGATGAGCGATTTTGTGACCCGCGTTCACTTCGACTTCTTTTACAATAGCTGCGGGCCAGCAGGCGATTCCATCTGCGACTGCCGTCACAAAAATCGGCCCGGTCAGCATGCGCGCAGGAAAAACAAGATGGAAAACAAGCTATTAAGGATCGCCGTGGCGGTGGCCTCCGGCTGCTCCGGCGTGCCGGAGAGTTCGCCACAACCGTTGCCGCAGCGCTGGAATTCGCCGCAGCATGGAAGGAACCGAAGTAAGCCGGTAGACTCCGCGGTCCGAAAGCGCGGGGGAAAAGTTCAAGGAGAGGTGCCAGAGTGGTCGAATGGGCTTGACTCGAAATCAAGAGTACGGGTAACCGTACCGTGGGTTCGAATCCCACCCTCTCCGCCAATTTTTTTTCTTGTATCAAGGACCCGTGTATCAAGAACCAACGAGGTCCTAACGTCTGCCGTTCGCGCAAACATCGCATCCCTTGTCGAAGATCACCCGCCACCTGCCGTCCGCCTCGAGACGCCAGATGGACGTGAATTGCGCGATCGTTTCTCCGGCGGGATTGCGGACGGGCCCGGAACTCAGCGCGAGCGTTCCTGATTCCAGGACCTCGACCAGCAGCGGTTCCCACGAGAATGGTGCATCGCGACCTTCGAAAAATCCTGCCCAGCCGTCGACGACCTGTTGTTTGCCGCGAAGCGGTTCGGGACCGCCGAAGAAGATCGCCTCGTCGGAAATGAAGGTCGCAAATGCCTGGTGGTCCCTGTTTGCCATCGTCTGAGCGAAGGCTTCTTCTGCGGTCGCCACCTCCTGCCGGGGATCGGGGGCAGCCGGCGGGGGCGACGACGCCGCACAGGCGCACAACACGGCGGCGGCCAGCGCCGGATAAATCTTCTGCGTCATACCCGCTACCCTCCGAGGCAACTCTCCAGAACCTGTCGCAAAATAGTACGCGGGGTCGCTTTGTCCTGAGTGAGCGACTGCCGGGGTGGCTTTTTCAGTCGCTCCCCGAATACACGCTTTGTGAAAAAGCCACCCCGGCAGTCGCTCCTGCGCATTTTGCGACACTAGCCGGCCCCTTTCGTTCGAGTCTTACCCGTTCTCCAGTGCTTTTCGATATACGAGATGATCAGTTTGGCGATATCCTTCCCCGTCGCCTTCTCGATTCCTTCCAGGCCAGGCGACGAATTGACCTCGATCACGACCGGCCCGTGATTCGAGCGGAGGATGTCCACTCCGGCGACGTTGAGGCCCATGATCTTCGCGGAGCGAACCGCGGTCGAACGTTCTTCCGGCGTAATCTTGATCAGTTTCGACGAGCCCCCACGATGCAGGTTGGAGCGGAACTCGCCTTCCTGAGCCTGGCG
>Ga0299906_10003351_pt1 | contig 13206 bp, 17 predicted proteins | sample RVTome_14_FD_200259 | JGI IMG/M metagenome (GOLD analysis project Ga0299906, IMG submission 200259) | Soil microbial communities from uranium-contaminated site in the Upper Colorado River Basin, Wyoming, United States - RVT145D125 (version 2) ...
TCACGGTCGTGCCGCTTCTGGTGGACAGCTTCCTGCGCCAGACGGCGGCCGCGCGCCTGCGCCGCATGGCCCCGGAGTCGAGGGGCGCCTGAGTCTAGCCGAAGGGCGCCCACAGCCGGCCGTGGCCGCGGCTTGCGACGACACGCAGGCCCGAACGGCGGCACTCCGCCTGCAGCCGCTTGTCGTTCGTGAGGACTGTGGCCCCCAGCCGGCGGGCCACGTCCAGGACACCGTCATCGCCGGGAAGTTCCGTCGCCGCCTGCGTGGCGTCCGCCACGAGCCGCTGCGCCGCCCGCGCGGCGCGCGCGGTGCGCCCCTCGCCCGCCTGCAGGGCCGACAGTTCCGTCCGCACGGACGAGGGCACGACGAGATCCACGGCGCCCAGGGCGTTCTCCAGTTCGCTCCGCAGGTCCGTGCCGTCGAGGAAGGGAAGCAGCAACGCGTTCGTGTCGACCACGACGCGGGTCATTGAAGGATGCCGAAGCCGATGAGGCGCCAACGCCCGCCGACGCGGCGGCTGATCGCCACCCGACTGCCCGCCTCCGCCGCCACGGGCAGCTTCAACGCGCACTCCACCTTGTTGTTGGCCGACGCGAGGACCAGTCCGACCGTCGTCGCCGTGCCCACGTTCAGCATCAGCGGCTCCTTGACCTTGATCGGCTCGACCTCCGTGTCATCCGCCGCGCCCACGACGCGCTCCAGGAGCGTCACCTCCATCTTCAGGCGGTCCATTGGGTCCGGCAGGCTGCCGGGGTGTCCCAGCACGCGTCCCACGAGATTGTCGGCCTTCGTCACGCTCGGATCCAGCGTCGTGCCGATCGCGATGAGGCCGCCCGGTCCCGTCTCCTCCACGGGGATCGCGCCGCAGAACAGGCTGATGATCGTCGTCTGCACGGGCACATACGTCGTCTTGCCCTCCTTCTCGACGCGGAGCCCCGGCACCACCTCGATCTCGTCGCCGATCTTCAGGGTCCCGCGGTTCAGCGTGCCGCCGATGATGCCGCCGCGGATCTTTTCCGGGCGCGTGCCGGGCTTGTTGATGTCGAAGCTGCGCGCCACGAGCATAAGCGGGTCCGCCCTCGGGTCGCGCTTCGGCGTCGCGATGTTCTCCTCGATGGCTTTGATGAGCTGGCCCAGGTTCACATCGTGGTGGGCGCTGATCGGGATGATCGGCGCCTCCTCCGCCACCGTGCCCTTGACGAAGCGCCGGATCTCCTCGTAGCTCTCGACCGCCCGCTCCTGCGAGACCAGGTCGATCTTGTTCTGGACGATGACGATTCGCTTCGCCCCCACGATGTCGAGCGCCATGAGGTGTTCCTTCGTCTGTGGCTGCGGGCACTTCTCGTTCGCGGCCACCATCAGGAGCGCACCGTCCATGAGCGCCGCCCCCGACAGCATCGTCGCCATCAGCGTCTCGTGGCCCGGCGCGTCGACGAAGCTCACACGGCGCAGCAACTCCGGCGCCCCCTCGAGCCGCGGGTCGTCCTTCTTCGTCGTGAAGACCTCGTGGCCGTCCTTGTCCTTGCCCTTGTAGAACGACGTCTCGGCGTAGCCGAGCTTGATCGAGATGCCGCGCTTGATCTCCTCGGAGTGCTCGTCGGTCCACTTGCCGGAGAGCGCCTTCGTCAGCGTCGTCTTCCCATGGTCGACGTGGCCGATGAGGCCGATGTTGATCTCCGGCTGCGACGTGTCGGTCCTCTTGACCTGCGCGGTCGTCTGGGCCACGAGGCCTCGCCAAGAGGGGCGGTGATAAAAGCGTAGGGCCCGACCCTGGCGCTTCGGCGTCTTCCTGTCGCTTCGCTCCGTGGCGGCGCTTCCGCGCCGCCTTGCCATCCCGTTTCATCCTCGGCGTCGGTGACGCAGACGGATCCGTGTTTCACGGCTGAGGGCGGTGACCCACACGCTTCTCCGTCGATGACCGTGACGCGGACGGAACCTTGTTTCATGAACAAGGACCGTGACCCACGCCGGGTTCCCCTACGGACGGCGATGCCGCACGCAGACCGACGCGCTGCGGGGCCTATTCCTGCTTCGTGAGGGCCGCGAAGTGGTCCGCGACCGGCTTCGAGCCGGCCTTCACGACCTTCATGTTGATCTGCACGATCTCTGGGCCGACGACCTCGCCGCGCACGGATTTCCTCTTGCGCTTGCCGGGGGCCTGGACGGGGTGGAAACCGATGCCCTCCGTCAAGAGCAGGCGCCGGCGTGCGGAGCCCGCGAAGCCCGGCTTCATCGGGAACCCGCTCTTGTCCGTCCCGCCCGTGAGGGAGAGCTTGTAGCCGGGAAGGTTGACGTTGATGCCGTCGATCACGTCGCCGATCTTCTTGCCGACGATGTTCTGGGCGTGGTGCCCGGTCACCTCGAAGTTGTAGCTCTTGCCGTCCGAGGGGTCGTTGATCACGATCTTGAAGGTCGCCATGGGTCCTCACTTCCGCCCAGGGTATTCCGAGCGCGGGCCCGCGGGGGCGGGGCGGCTCAGTTCACCATGCGGCTTCCTGGGCGCCTCCGGCGACCCGTGCGGGCTTATGAGGGTTGCGTCGGCTTGCCGGGGCCTCCGCGGGGGTCAGGCGGCGGCTTCGCCGGGCGCCGGGACGCGCTCCGGGACCTTGCGGACGCGGGGACGCAGGTACCCCCCGCCCATGACCGCGAGGTACGCCGCCCAGGCGCCGAGCTCCAGGAGGCGGGGGGAGGCGCGGTAGCCGGTGAGCGCGTTGAGGAACGCGGCGGCGCCTTGGTGGTGGTCCAGCACGGGCGAGACGGCGGCGAGGTCCCACAGGACCGGTGTGGCAGGGATCCAGCCGATCTCCATGAGCTCGTGGAGGCCGGTCATGAGGAGGCCCGCCGCGAAGACGACGAGGAGAGCGCCCGTGGTGGCGAAGAAGCGCCGGAGGTTGAGCCGGAGGACGCCGGTGTAGACCAGGAGGCCGAGCGCCACGGCGATGCCGACGCCGAGCAGCACCGCGCCCAGTTTGGCAAGGGCCCCGCCCGTCACGTCGGTGCCGATGAAGATGACGGTCTCGAAGCCCTCCCGCGCCACGGCGACGAAGGCGAGGCCGAAGAGGGCGCTGTTCTCGCCGCGGTCCAGCGCGGCGCGGGCTTTGGCCTGGATCCTGCCGAGGAGCCCCTGCGTGTGGCCGACCATCCAGACGACCATGTACGTGAGGATGCCCGCGGCGAGCAGGGCGCCGAGGCCCTCGATGGCCTCCTCCGCGGTCTTCCCGAGGTTCTGGACGCCTGCGATGACGAAGGCTCCGAGGAGGACGGAGAGGCCGACGCCGGCTGCGGCGCCGAGGAGGACGGGGCCGCGGGCACGGGGGTGGCCGAGCTTGGTCACGAGGCCGATGAGGACCCCGAGGATCAGGAGGGCTTCCAGGCTTTCACGGAGAACGACGAGCGTGTCGGCGACGAACGACATTTCGGGACCTCGAAACTTTGGAGGGGGGGCCGCGTATTTGAGTTTTCGTCTCCCCTAACATCATCCTCCGGCCGATCCTCCCCCCGCCTGCACCGGTCCGGCCTACCCGATCTGGTCCTTCACCTTGCGGGTCGTGTCGAAGGGATGCCCGAGCCGCCCTTCAAGATACGTCGCCATCCAGGCGTCCAGCTCCTTCGGGATGGAGTGCTCCATGCCGCAGGCCGCCTCGTGCGCCTTCCGGTGGGGCATGCCGCAGACCTCCTGGAGGAAGGCCTGCATGGTACGGCTCGTAATCCACGTAGCCCGCCCGCTCGAGCTTCTGCAGCATGTCCGTGACGCTCGGCGGCGCGACCCCGAGGTGCTTCGCGATCTCGCCGGTCCGCGCGACCGTGCCCTCCTCTTCGAGCCGGTAGATCGTCTCGAGGTACTCCTGCATCTGCTCCGTGACCTCGTCCGGCTGCACGAACGAGCGAAGGCCGGGCGCTTGATGGGCCTTTTCCCTGGAGTTCAGGGCGTGGGCCCGAACGCGATGTCCAGCGTGTTCCGCTTCATCAGATCGTGGGCGGCCACCGACGGCTCCGCGACGAACTGGAGGGCGCGCGCGCACCGGGCGAAGCGTTCCGTGCCGCCCTCGCGCATGAAGCCCGTCCCGCCCTGGATGCGGATCGCGGTGCGCGTCATCCACACCGCGGACGCGGCGGCGGACTCCTTCGCGCGCGCCGCCGCGACGGCTGCCGCCGTCCCCCCCGCCGGCAGGCAGGCGGCGGCTTCCAGGGTGAGCGCGCGGCTTGCCGCGAGACGCAGCTCGACCTCCGCGACGGAGCCCGACACCGCCTGGTACGAACCGATGGGCTTGCCGAACTGCACGCGGCTCGCGGCAAAGTCCACGGCGGCCGAGAAGGCGCCCGCCAGGCAACCGTTCAGCGCGGCCGCCGTGGCCACCTGGTGCCACGGGAGCGCCTCCTGGTACAGGGCCTGCCCGGCCCCGGCATCGCCGACCCGGCGTTCCGCGTCGACATCCACGTCGAGGTACACGGCGCGGATGCCGCTGGCACGCAGCCCCAGTAGCGCTTCGTTGCGTCCCAGGACGAGGCCGTCGGCGTCTGCGGGCACATCGAACCAGGTCGGCCCCTCGTCCGGGACGTGGGCGAGGACGAGGAACCCCGCCGCGCCCTCCGCCGCCATCACCCAGACCTTCTGGCCGCTGATGCGGAAGCCGTCCCCGTCCGGGCGCGCCACGGTGCCGACGCGGGACTTGTCGCTGCCGTATGCCTCCTCCGTGGCCGCGACGGCGACGACCTGCCCCTCCGCGGCGGCCTTGTACCGCGCGGAGCGGACGGCCGGGGCGGCGTGGCGGAGCAGCGGAAGGGCCAGGGCGTTGTGGACGCCGAGCACGGCCGCAAGGTCCGGGTCCACCTGCGCCACCTCGTCGAGGGCGAGCGCCATCGCGGTCGGACCGGCGCCCGCGCCCCCCTCGTCCTCCGCCAGGGCAAGCGACGTCAGGCCCAGGGCGGCCGCGGCCTGCAAGGCCTCCCAGGGGAAACGGTCGTGGCGGTCCCGCCCGTGGGCCGCCTCCAGGCCCACCTGTTCCTGCGCGAACTCGCGCACGACCTTCCGGATCAGGGCCTCGTCCTCGGAGAGCTCGTACGGCATCGGTCCACCCAGGGGCTGAACACATCCACCGGTCGCGGGATGAAGGTTGTGCCCCGCCCTCGTCGATCGGGGAACGTGAAGCCCGCGTCGTAGCAGGGACGCAGCCTCGGATTCCATGGGCGATCTCCAAGACCACGTCCTCGTGGTGCCTCTCGCCGCGGTGCACGCGGCAAGAGGAAACCCCATGAACCCGAAAACGACCTGGAAAGGAATCGCGCTCGTCATGACCGCGGCGTTCGTCGTGCTCGCCCTGCCCGGCGGGGCGACGACGTCCAGCCCGGCGCCGGCCGACAAGGTGTCCGTGGCGGGCTCGTCCATCGAGATCCTCAGCGCGCCCCTCAAGGAGGGGTCCAGCAGCGAGACGGTGACGCTCCTCAGCACCGACCTGAAGACATCGAGCCCGACGGACCTCCTGCTCTACCTGACCCTCGAATGCTCCCTGTGGACGCAGGTGACCACGGTCGGCAATGACGAATCGGAGTCCGTCGCCACCGTGTCCGCCTGGATCGAGCTCGATGGCACGCCCATCTCCGTCAGCAGCGGCGACGCCGAGAACGGCAAGGTCGTCTTCTGCGACCGCGCCCACAAGCAGGCGACGTCCGGCTTCGAGAACGAGAACGCCACGATCGAGCAGCACCTCCGCACAAAGTCGGCAAACGGCTTCAACTGGGCCGTCCTCGACGTCGGCTCGGGGACGCATACGCTGACCGTCATGGCCCAACTGGAAGCGCACGTCACGAACCTGGGCATGGCGAAGTCCGGCATCGGCCACCGTACGCTCATCGTGGAGCCCGTGAAGCTCGCGACCGGCGCCACGCTCTGATCCGACGCCCGGGGACCGCGGGCTCCGAGGCAGGTCCTTGCCAGCGCCGCGGCCTCCACGGGCAAGCGGTATCTGCCGTGGCCTGACTCGCAGCCATCCAGCCGGGCCGTCAGGGGAGACGCATCAAGGGCGGCCCGGCCCCTTCTCATCCTGCACGCCAAGGTCCCATTGCCTCATGGCCGCCGTCGCCCATGGCCGTCGCCTACCGGTCGGCCATGGTCATCGATCGTGCGCAATGGATCCGTCCTTGTCGTCGTCTTCGCGTGTGGGTCACGGCCGTACTTCATCCGACACGGACCCGTCCGCGTCACCGTGGCCGACGAGGAAGAAGCCGGAGGGCAGGGCGGCGCGGGAGCGCCGCCCCCGAGGGTGCAAGGCGACCTTGATGACCCAGGGCCCGGCCCTCCGGGCCGCACCCCGCGAGATCGACCACGTCGAAAGGGTGTGGGAGTCGGCGGCGGATGACGCCGTCCCGTCGAAGGCTGTGCCCCACACGTAGGCATGCCGCCGCCGTGCGATGGGGCCGTCTTCCGGTGCGGGCGACGCTCCTCCACCGGCAGCGATTTTTAGCGGGAGGCATGAAACGTAGGGACCACCATGCCTCGTGCGATGGAACGCGCCGACACCGAAGCCGTGACCCCCATCCGCCGCGTCGTCGTGCCCGTCGGGGGCACGGCGCGCGAGTTCGTCGCCCAAGAACAGGCCATCGAGATGGCGGCCGCCCTCCGGGTGCCGGTCCTGGCCCTCCACATCAGCGCCGACCCGGACCGCGCGCCCGCGGACACGTTCGAGTACGTGGAGAAGCTCGCCGAGAAGTGGGGCGTCCCCTTCGACAGCGAGATCCTCGCCGACATGGAGCCCGCGGAGCGCCTCGTGAACGAGCTGGACGCCGTCGACCTCCTCGTGATCGGAACACGGCGCATGGGTCGGAAGTACCACTTCGGAAGCGTCGCGGAGCACCTGTTGCAGAAGGCGACGTGCCTCATCCAGGTCGTCCGCTTGGACGCGTGAGGTTCCGGCCCCTTCAGGCCCTTCGGCGGAACGTCGCGAGGGCGACGCCCACGGCTGAAAGGACCGCCAGAAGGCCCACGCCGGGGCTCTCCTCCGCCTGCTCCGCCTCGTCGAGCGAGGTGACGGTGTGGGAAATCTGCCCTTCGTTCACCCACTCCACCGTGTCGCCGGCGCGGACGGTGACCTCGGCCGGCTCGAAGCCCCAGGACTGGGCGTCCTCGCCCTCCACGATGCGGACCTGGTGCTTCTGCGGCGGCGAACCGTCGGAGGGCTGCACGGTGACGTTGCCCTTCATCCACGGGTGGGGGTCGCAGTGGTACGCGTACTTTCCGGGCTCGTCGAACATCCGGGACCACATGGCGTCGTGGTCCATCATGCCGGAGTCGAACATCGGGTGGTCCGGGTGGCCGTGGCTGCCGTTGGCGGCCACGGGCGCGGCGAACGAGGTCAGGAGAGCTAGCCCGAGCAGGGCGACCCATGGGGTTCTCATCATGCCCTTGGAGGACGGCCGGAGCCTTCAGCCTGCCGTCGATCCGCGCGCCTGAGAACGAGAGTCCGGGAGCCGGCGACAACACGGGCGGGCCGGGCGGGGGTGGCGAAGCGCCCGGCCCTGTCCGGCACCATGCTGTTGCCCGGCTGGAGGATCGGGCCGCCGTGGACCCTCAGGACCCGGGAGGGTGCTGAGCCTGGACCGGGCGCTCCGGCTCCACGTGGGGCTCGGCCACGGCTGGCTCCCGGCATGGGCGGGCGCCGTCCTCGCGTGGACCCTGGAGGGGGCTGGCCTCGCACGCGCTACGCCCGCTGCACGTCAGCATGCTTGGCATCGGCTTCGCGTCCCCCCTCGCCACCGGCATCCTGCACCACCCGGTGGCGACCTTCCGTGGGGTCCCACTGCCGGCGAGGCGGTCCTGTGGATCCTCGTGCTCGCGGGCGGATGGGGCATGGCCCGCCACGCCGGCCCGCACTAGACGACCTCGACGCGGATCTCCTCCGACACCACGCCGGGCGGCTCCACCATGGCGTGCGCACGCAGGTAGAGCATGCCTTCCTCGGGCAGCGTCACCTCCGTGCACCACTCGCCGGGCAGGTCGAAGGGGGCCGCCGTGCGCGTAGGGCGGTCCAGCGTGGGCCGCTCGCCTGTCGGATAGGCGGCCCCCGGATACGCGGAGAACCCCGCATCCGGATGGCTGGCGTCATCGTAATGCACGGCCGTGTGCGGGACCGCGCCCTCACCCTCCACGCGCCAGCAGACCTGGACCGCGGCGCCCGGCCCCGCGGAATCCGGCGCCTCCGTGAACGCCACCCCGTCGATGCGGGCCTCGACCGTGTCGTCCTCGATGCACCCGGCGAGGACCAGGAGGACCGGCAGGAGCCAGCGCATGCCCGGGGTAGCCTTCACCGGGCTCTTCAGCCTTCCTGGCCGCACCGCCCGCACCGGCCCTCGCCGCCCGACGTGCCCTGGGCGGGCGCGCACGGATCCGGAGGGCCTATTTCGGCCCGTATTGCACGATCGTCCCGCAACGGGCGCACTTCAGCATGCCCGGCATGGCCGGCGGCTTCCCAGGCGTCGGGCGCTCCAGGTCGTCCGGGCGGACCGGGGCCAGCTTGCGACCCCCGCATTCAGGGCAGACCGGCTCGTCCATGCGTCGCATTCCGTGCCGTGGGCGCTTCAAGGTTGCGGACAAGGCCAGGGGGGTTGCACGTGGGCGTTCTCCAGCGGGGGCTCGCGTTCTGGAAGTGCCGATCCCCAGGGCCTGCCAGCCGCCGGCACGACGCGGGATCGGCTCAAGCGTACGGCTCCCGCGTAGGGCTGTGCCGCCGCAGCACCACGTGCGTGGCGTGCTCCGACGGCACGTACTCGGTGCAGGTGTATCCCAGGGCGCGCAGGTCGACGCCCTCGAACAGCCGCTCGCCCCGGCCGAGGACCGCGGGAGCGATGGCGACATGCATCTCGTCGATGAGCCCCTCGCGCAGGTATTGCTGGATCACGTTCGGGCCGCCGCCGATGCGCACGTCCTTGCCGCCCGCGGCCTCGCGTGCCTGATCGAGCGCCGCATGGATCCCGTTCGTGACGAAATGGAACGTGGTGCCGCCCTCCATCTCGACCGGGTCGCGCGCGTGGTGCGTCAGGACGAACGTCGGGACGTGGTACGGTGGGTTCTCGCCCCACCAACCCTTCCATTCATCATCGGGCCAAGCGCCGCGGATGGGGCCGAACATGTTGCGCCCGAGGATCCAGGCGCCGACGTTGTCGAAGCTGCGGACCGCGAAATCGTCGTCGATCCCCGTCGTACCGCCATCCTTGCGGAACACCTCGCGCTGGAACGTGCGCGTCGGGCGCGCCCATTCGTGCAACTCCTCACCGCCCTTGCCGAGCGGGTCCTCGAGCCCCTGGTCCGGCCCTGCGCCGTAGCCGTCGAGCGAGATCGAGAAAGCGTTGACGCGGACACGTGTCATTCTCCCGCCTCCACGTGCGCGGCCAAGCGGGCCAGCGTCTGCTTGCCGCCGTCGACGGCGCCCACGTCCCGCACCGCCTGGTCGCGGGCCTCTTGGGTCGGGAACTCCAGGCGCAGTTCGACCTCGGTCTTGTCGCCGCGCGCACGCAGCGTGATCGAGCTGCGGTGCATGGCTTCGGAGTCGGCGTGGTCCCAGCCTTGGTCCCAGACGATCCGTTCGGGCGGGTCGATCTCGACGAAGACGCTCTTGTTGGGGTACTCCGTGCCGTCGGGCCCGTGCATCGTGTGACGCCACACGCCGCCGGGGCGGAGATCATGCTCGTGGGTCGTGTTGCGGAAGCCTTCAGGGCCGAACCATCGATCGACCTGCGTCGGGTCCGCAAACGCCTCGAAGACGAGTCGGCGCGGCGCCTCGAGGAGACGTCGGATGGTGAGGGTCCCCGTGCCGGGGGGTGTTTCTAAGACGGCCTTTCCGGTCTCCGCTGTCGCCTTGGCCATCTCTCAGGCCACCCCGGCAAGCAGCGCCTCGAGCTGGTCGAAGCACACATTCCAGCCTTGGGTGGCCGGCTCGCGGTGCTCAGCGGGCAGGCCGGTGATCGTGACGCGCATCGTCGTGCGTCCGTTCACACCGATGAAATCGACCTCGATCAGAAACGACTTGTCGGCTTCCCCGGTCACGATGCGGTCGTGGGGGTCGAGCACGTGGAACATGCCTGACTGCGGGTTCTTGTTGCCGTCCGGTTGCGGCATGTCGAACGCGACCCTGCCGCCCTCGCGCGCATCCCACTCATGGACCACGAGGTCGATGCCGGCCGGGTTCATCCATTGCTGGTAGACGTCCGGGTCGATCCAGGCGTTGTACAATTCCTCCTTCGTGGCGTCGAAGGTGCGTTCGAGCGTGAGGGTGTTCGTCTGCGTGGTGGTCATGTGGTCGGCTCCGTCGGGTGGGTGATGGGAGGAAGATGGGTCTAGGTCTGTGGCTGGTCCTCCAGCGCGGTGGTCCCGTACGTGGGCTTTCCGGCCGGCTCGTAGGTCATGAGCACGGCTCCGTCGTTGAAGGGACGCGACTCGACCAGCTTGAACGCGGTGGGCGGGGCGCCCTCGCGGAAGAGCCGCTTGCCCGTGCCGAGGACGATGGGGTACACGAACAGGGTCAGGCTGTCGATGAGCCCGAGGCGCAGGAGAGACTGCATGAGGTCGCTGCTGCCGAAGGTGTGCACCTCGTTGTGCTCCGCCTTGATATGCTCGATGGCTTTGGCGAGGTCGCCTTCGATGAGCGACGAGTTGTTCCAGTCCACTTCATCCAGGGTCCGGGAGGCGACGTACTTGGGGACGGCGTTCAGCTTGATGGCGAACCGGTCGTCGGCGGGCGCCTTCGGCCAGTAGCCGGCGAAGATGTCGTAGGTCTTGCGTCCCAGAAGAAGCGCGTCCATGCGCGTCATCCCCTGGCCGACGTGTCGGTCGAGTTCGTCGTTGAAGAACGGGACCTGCCAGCCACCGTGGGGGAAGCCGCCCTCGGTGTCCTCCTCCGGCATGCCCGGTGATTGGACGACGCCGTCGAGGGTGACGAACATGTTGACGACGAGTCTGCCCATTCAGGCCGCCTCCTGAAGGATCCCTGGGGTGGCCGGGTCGGCCTCCGCCCTGGAAGCCCGCACGTCCCCGGGCGTGGAATCGAGGGGCCGCCCCGTACTGAAGGCCTGCGTCTCGGTCTGGGTCTTGCGCATGGTCATTCCTGTGCCTCCTTCGTGTCAGTGTCCTCGGTGCCGCCCTTCTGCTCCGCCGGTCCTCGCTTGCGCCGCTCGCGGTGGCGGCGAGCTTGCCGGGCCGCCGTTCCCACAGGGCACGGTACTGGCCGGTCCGGTCGCCGGGCTCCCGCAATCCTCGGGTCGTATTGAACAGATGCGGCGCCAGCATGCGGCCCAGGTGGGGCCCGAAAGCACGTCGAAGGCGCCAGGCACGAGGGCCGCCACATCGCCTAATATGCATATACACGTTAGCGTATAGATGGCCAGCGTCGCCAAGGGGGCGGCCAACGTGGATGGGCGCGCAGCGCGGCGCACTCGTCCAGCGACGTGGCCGAGGCCCGCCAACGTGACCCGCGGAAGCCGACCACGGCGCATCCCACGCGCATGGCGATCGCTGACCGTTGCACGTCACCCTTAAGTACCCCCCCTGTCTCGCGCGGCTGCCGCAGGAGACGGGTCTCCCGTCGTAGGCACTGCGGAGGTGACTCACCTGCCCGAAGATCAGATTGTCAAGGCGGTCCAGGATGCCCTTGCGAAGAGCCAGGAGCTGGAGCGCAAGTTCAAACAGACGGTGGATCTCGCGATCAACCTGCAGAACGTCGACATGAACCTCCCCAAGAACCGCATCGACGAGGACATCATCCTCCCGAAGGGTCGGGGCAAGGAGGCGAAGGTCGGCGTGTTCGCGCAGGGCGAGGGCGCCGCGCTGGCGAAGAAGGCCGCGGACGTCGTGTTCCAGCCGGACGAGTTCGAGGACCTGCAGAAGAACAAGCGCGGGTTCAAGAAGACCGCGAACCAGATGAACTACTTCCTTGCCGAGGCTCCGCTCATGGCGCAGATCGGCAAAAGCCTCGGCATCGTGCTGGGCCCCCGCGGCAAGATGCCGCGTCCCATCCCGCCGGGCTCGGACCCGAGCGGCCAGGTCCAGCAGCTCCGGAACACGGTGAAGGTCCGCTCCAAGGACAAGAAGGTGTTCCACTGCGTCGTCGGCGCCGAGGGCATGTCCGCCGAGGACATCGCGGAGAACATCGAGGCGGTCCTGAAGCGTGTCGAGTCGCGCCTGGAGCACGGCCGGATGAACATCGCCCACGTGTACGTGAAGACGACCATGGGCCCCTCCGTGAAGGTGGTCTGAGATGGCGGTCAAGACCAACGTCGCTCCGTGGAAGAAACAGGAGGTCGCGAGGCTGGCGAAGATGTTCGCGGAGAGCCCCGTGGTGGGCATCGCGGAGATCGGTGGCATCCCGGCGCCCCAGATGCAGGAGATGCGCGCGAGCCTGCGCGGCTCCTGCGAGCTGGTAGGCGCGAAGAACCGCCTTGTGAAGCTCGCCATCCAGGAAGCGGCGAAGAGCCGTCCCGGCCTTGAGGGCCTCGCGGACAAGGTGGATGGCCAGGTCGCGGTCGTCGCGACGCAGATGAACCCGTTCAAGCTCTACAAGAACCTGAAGGCGGGCGCCACGATGGCGCCGCTGAAGGGCGGGCAGGTCTCGCCCGTCGATGTGACGGTCAAGAAGGGCCCGACACCCTTCGGTCCGGGCCCCATCGTCGGTGAGTTCCAGAAGGCCGGCATCCCGGCGAAGATCGAAGGCCCCAAGGTCGTCGTCACGAAGGACGTGACGCCGGTGAAGGCGGGCGATGTCGTGGCCAGCGACCTGGCCCTGATGCTCGCGAAGCTCGACATCAAGCCCGTCGAGCTCGCGATCCGCCTCGAGGCCGCCTACGAGGAAGGCACGATCTTCCTTCCCGATGTCCTCGCCATCGACGAGGACGCCATCCTGGGCCGACTCGCCACGGCCGTGCGCACAGCCTACGAGCTCTCCTTGCAGACCGCCTGGCCCACGCGGCTTACGGCGGAGCCCCTCGTCACGCGCGCCTACAAGATCGCGGCCGGCGCCGCGATCGAATCGGGCGTGGACCTGGGCGATGCCCAGGAGAAGGCGGCCGAGGTGTACGCCATCGTGCTCGCCGGCCTGGGCAAGAAGCCCGAGGACCTCTCCGACGAGGTCCGGGAGCGCCTCGGGGACAAGGTCGAGCTCCTCAAGGGTGTCGCCGCGCCCGCCGCCGCTCCGGCGGAGGCCGCGGAGGAACCCGAGGAGGAGG
>Ga0299906_10003352_pt1 | contig 13205 bp, 11 predicted proteins | sample RVTome_14_FD_200259 | JGI IMG/M metagenome (GOLD analysis project Ga0299906, IMG submission 200259) | Soil microbial communities from uranium-contaminated site in the Upper Colorado River Basin, Wyoming, United States - RVT145D125 (version 2) ...
CAAACCCGGGAAGACGACTGGACAGCGGAGGACCACCAAGGCAGCTTGAACCCCGTCACGCGACCCCGGCACCCCGGGGGGGATAGCTCGTGAGAAACCGGGGGGGAAAGGTCGTGAGAGCCGACATTCAGAATGTACTCCCTAACCTCGGCGGCGGTTAGAGCAGGGTCCATGGACCACAGGAGCGCCGCAGTGCCCGCTACCATCGGGGCTGCAACTGAGGTTCCTTGGAACAGCCGGATTACAGACGTTTGGAGAGTGTCAAGAGAAGCCACGTCGTGGGCTGGTGCTGCGATGTCGGTTGCATCCGAAAAGTAATTCGATCCTTCGCTTGGGTCATGCTGATTTGTCGCCCAGAAGGAGTTGTTCGGCGCACTCCCAGCGACTACGATGATCCGATTCTGGTAGGCCGGTTCCCCCCGTAGTCGCAGGAGGCCAGACAGCAGGATCTTTGCCTTCGGGTTCATGACGTATTGGGAGGCAGATCCCGAGTACCTGTCATTCCCCGCCGCAACGACGACCAGTAGTTCGGGGAGTTCAGTCAGAAGGCGTCGGAGTTCCGGTGTGTTGGTGGAGTCCACATCTACTGCTGAGGTGTCCACTTGATCGATCGAAACACTTAAGATCTGGGGGCGATCCTTGATCAGCTGTTCCACCAGCAGGTACACGGCCCAGTTCAGTGGAAGGGACCGATGGCTGGGTGTACTCAGGGCGTACGGTCGGAACTGGCTCTTCCAAGCAGTGCCGGCAATCCCCAGGTTGTTGTCGCCTGTTGCAGTCAGGACCCCTGCAGTTCCGACCGCATGAACCGTATTCGAAACGGTCTTCAGAGGTTTTGCCGGAATGATGCTGATCTGAGGAGAGTCAGCGAATCCCCATGTCCCAGGGACCGAAGAGCCCACCAAGTCAAGGTGCGTTGGCCTTCTTTGCCATTCAATCAGTCCCACATGGGCCGTAGACCCGTACGCGCCCGTCTCGCAGCCCCACGCCTCTGGTGCTCTGATCGCACGCATCGCCCATACGGACTGTGCTCCAGATAGCCACGATGGCCTGGTCTGCCCACCCGACGCATCGTTGGGGAACCTCGCGCTTGTGCCTGGGTCGAGAGACCTGGCAAGAACGGATACGCTCGCAACCTCGGGCTCGTCCCGTAGGCTCGCAACGGCGGCGTCAAAGGCGGGAAGTGAGGTCCCGGGGTCGCTGAAACGAACGAAGAACTGTTCGGCCACGGTCACGCCAATCACTTCCAGCCCCAGACGCACAAAGAAGGCCTGCTTCTCCGTGTCCGATACCGTGTTCCGAAACCTCAGTGCTACTTCAGTCCGGAAGTACTCCGTCCCACCGCGCAAGATCAGCCTAGTGGTGTCCAGCGTTGGCAGGGTGCTGGTCAGAAGGATCCAGGGGCCGCCGGTAGCGTACTGAACCCCGTCCATGGTAAGAACGATCGCGCCAGTCGTCACCGGGGAGTCCAATCGGATCACCAGAGTGCGGGCGGCAGTCGAATCGTTGACGGGTAGTAGCCCGGCCGCTCCAACCAGCCAAACCCACGCCCCGGTACCCGCCCGCACGCTATCGGCGTTCTGTGGAATCAGCTTCGTGCCGGGCTGACCTGTCGGAGCCAGCACGACCCGGTCACCGGGAGCAAGAACAGTCTGGGCGGGCAACTGGGTCGTATGGCCGCTCGCGTTAAGCAGTCGCACCGGCAGGTTCACATTGCGCTTTCCCGGGCCGTTCCGGGTCGGGGTCCCGCCTGGGATCACGATCAAACCGCTCCCGCACTGGGTCCGGTCAGGGAACGCGACGGTCAAGTTGTTGCTCCCGACCAGCGTAATTGTAACGGCGCGGCATGCCGAGTCAGTCGCGATCGCCTGCGAAGGCCGGAGGCCCGCGGGGGGCACCAAGTGGGGCTCGAGCGGCTGACGGCAACCGGCCGCACAAAGGAGAAGGAAGGAGAGGGTGAGCATCGCTCGGGCTCCGGAGGGAACGCGGCACGCTGCGCCGATGTTCGACAACCATACCATGGTCGGACTCCTTCCCAGCAAGTCTTGCACCCAGGCGTTTCTTGAAGGCGGAGCGCGCTGGAGAGCACTCCGGCAGGCGAAGCCGTTGCAATATCCGGCCTTGGGGGGGGGGGGATGCAAGGCTCCAAACGATTGCGTTTCCGTAACAACGGCAACGAGCCGGCGGAAAACGGGTGAGGGGGTCGGGCGATCACTCACCGATTCTGAGACGCGGACGATCGCATCCAGCAGGGTGTGGATCCCAGGGCGATCCGGCAGCGAGTCGAACCCCGCGGACTCGACCGGCGCCCCCGCGGCTGGGGCATACCATGATCCACGTCAGCGCTTGACGCGATTCATCGTCGGAGGCTTGTGGCCCCTCGTGCCGTTCAAGGAGGGCGGCACGGTCGCACATGACTTCCTGCCCTCCAGACCCGGACCGGCGGGCCCGGCGAGGAGCGCAACTCCTCGATGACCTGCGTCGGCTCGAGGAGATGGAACCGGCCAAGCGCGGCCGGGCGTCAATGATCTGCTGGCGTGTGTCGGCCTCCGAGTACGGCTCTGCCATGCCCCCTACTGCGTGGTGGTCTTCGGGGGCCGCTTGTGCTTGTCGAACCAGTGCCGCAAGTACGCCCGGGTCCGCAGATAGTTGCTGGGCCGCGAACCGGTGCCGTGCCACCCCTCGTTGAAGCGGATCATGGCGGTCGGCACCTTCCGGAACTTGAGCGCCTGGTAGTACTCCTCGGTCTGCGGCATCGGCGTCCGCAGGTCCAGCACGCCGGTCATGAGCATGGTCGGGGTCTTCACGTTCCCCACGTACATCAGCGGCGAGCGGCGCAGGTGCTCGCTGGGATCCTCCGAGGGCAGCTTGGCGAAGTTGCGATACCAGCCCGGCCCGTCGGTCGTTCCCACGAAGCTCAGCCAGTTGGTCACGGGACAGTTGGCGGACGCGGCCGCGAAACGGTCGGTGTGCCCCACGATCCAGGAGGTCAGCACGCCCCCGCCGCTGCACCCGTACACGAACAGGTTGTCGGGGTCCACGTAGCCCCGGCCCAGTAGGGTGTCCACCCCGGCCATCAGTTCGTCGAAGTCCTTGCCCGGATACGCGTTCTTGATCGCGTTGCCGAACGCGCTGCCGTAGCCCGTGCTGCCCGGGGGTTGGTGTAGAGCACCACGTATCCGTTGGCCGCGTGCTCCTGCCAGCCGAAGTTGAACGCGACCGAATACATGGCGTGGGGACTGCCGTGGATGCTCAGCATCAGGGGGTACTTCCGGCGTGGGTCGAAATCCGGGGGCTTGATGATCCAGCCCTGGATCCGGAACCCGTCTACGCTGGTATACCAGAGCTCCTCGACCGCCCCCAGGGTCTTGCCGGTCAGGATGTCCTCGTTGACCCGGGTCAACTGGGCCGGCTGGCCGGGCTGCCGGAGATTGAGGCTCACGACGTCGTTGGGCTGATGCGGCGCCGTCCGAACCCCGACCGCGTCGCCCCCGGCGCCGATGTCGGTCACTGTCAGCACGTGCGTGCCGGTCGTGACCTGGCGGACCTGCCCGCCCACCGTGACGAAGTGGAGGTTGCGGCTGCCGGCGTCGTCCACGGTGAAGTACACCCCGCTGTTGTCGGGCGCCCAGTGCAGGTTCTGGGGCGAACGGTCCAGGCCGGGCATCAGCACGCCGGGGTTGCTCCCGTCCGCGTTCATCTGGTAGAGGTGGCTGTCCTTCCACGTGGCGTCGGTGGAGTCGTAGCCGATGTAGGCGATGGAGCGCCCGTCGAGCGAAGGCAGGGGGTTGCCGTCGGGACCCTTGCGCCGGGTCAGCTGGGTGATGGTCCCCGTCGCGACGTTCACGGCGTAGATCTCCGATTCGCGCCACGCGTAGTCGGCGTCAGGGTCGCGGAGCGAACTGAAGACCAGCGACCGGCCGTCCGGGGTCCAGTGCGCCGAGCCCGTGGCGTAGGGCCCGTCGGTCAGCCGGCGCGGCGTGCCCCCGTCCGCGGAGACCACGAAGAGCTGCGCGTAGCCCTGGTCGGTGAACCCGGCCCGGTCCTGCCGGTAGTCGAGCCGCTCGATCACCGTGGGCGGCGCCACCCACTTGGCACCCTCGGGCGCGCGCGGCAGGGACACGTTCCAGTTTTCCTTGGTGCGCACCAGCATCCGGAAGGCGATGGAGCGCCCGTCCGGCGACCACTGGAGGTCCGAGGGGCTTTCGGTGATTCGGGTGATCTGGGTCACCGCGCCCTCGGCGTCCATCCAGCGCACGAAGATCCGGGTGCCCTGGGGCTAGCCGCGGGCGGTGTAGGCGATCCGGGTGCCGTCAGGACCAGCGGGCGTTGGCCCCGTCCACCAGAAAGCGGAGCCGCGAGCCGTCGGCGTCCATGATCCAGAGCGACGACTCCCAGCGGTCGTTGTTCTTGTCCACCCAGCGGCGGGTGAAGAGGATCTGCCGGCCGTCGGGCGAGAGGATGGGTGCCTGGACGTCTTCCAGGTCCAGGTAGTCGGCCAGGGCGACGGTCGTGGGGCGGGACATGGGCAGCCTCGGAATGCGGGTCGTCAGAGCTGATCCCCGCGGAGCAGGACCGGCAACAGGGACGCCGTCTTGCGGAGACCCGCCCGTCTGGTCCATCTTCGCGGGCCCCGCCACGAGGCGTTCGGTGCCCGAGCTGCCCGACCTAACCCTCTACGTCGACGCGCTCGATCGCGTGATCCTTGGCCATCGGCTGGAACGCGTGCATGTGGCCGGCCCGTTCGTGCTCCGGACGGTCGAGGTGCCGTCACGCGAGCTGGAAGGGCGGGAGGTGGCGTCGGTCTCTCGCCTGGGCAAGCGGATCGTGATCGCGCTCGAGGGCGGGCCCCTGGTCGTCATCCACTTGATGATCGCCGGACGGCTGCGATGGCTGGCCGCCGGCAGGAAACCGCCCGGCCGGATCACGCTGGCCACCTTCGACTTTGCCCACGGCCGCCTAGTCCTGACCGAAGCGGGCACCAAGCGGCGCGCGGCACTGCATTTTCTCCGGGACCGGGGCCAGCTTGCCGAATTGGACCGGGGCGGCCTGGAGCCGCTGGAGGGCGACCTGGCCGCCTTCGCCGGACGGCTGCGGCAGGAGAACCACACGGTCAAGCGGGCCCTCACCGACCCCCGGCTTTTCAGCGGCATCGGCAACGCGTATTCGGACGAGATCCTCCACCGGGCGCGGCTATCGCCGCTGGTCTGGACCAGCCGCCTGGACGATGCGACCATCGAACGGCTGTTCCAGGCGACCCGCGCGGTCCTGACCGAGTGGATCGCGCGGCTGCGGGGCGACACGGGCGACGGCTTTCCCGAGAAGGTGACCGCGTTCCGGCCCGGGATGGCGGTCCACGGCCGCTACCGCCAGCCCTGCCCCGATTGCGGCGCCCCGGTGCAACGGATTCGCTACGCCGAGAACGAGACCAACTATTGCGCTCGCTGCCAGACCGGGGGGAAACTGCTGGCGGATCGGGCCCTTTCCCGCCTGCTGCGGGAAGACTGGCCGCGCTCCATCGACGAAGTCATCTGAAGGGTGACGATGCCGCCCCATCGAGGACCGACCCTGCTGGCCCTCGGCGTCGCCGCGGCGCTGCCACTGACGGCGCAGACCCCGGCCACGATCGACCAGACCTCCGGCACCACCGCAACGCTGATCGGCATCAGCATTGTCTCGCCGACCGTGGTGTGGGTGAGCGGGACCGCGGGGACCTACCTGGTGACGATCGACGGGGGCGCGACCTGGCGCGCGGGAGTGGTCCCCGGCGCCGATTCCCTGCAATTCCGCGACGTGCACGCGCTCGACGCGGAAACCGCCTGGCTGCTGAGCGCCGGGCCCGGTGAAGCCTCCAGGATCTACCACACGCGCGACGGTGGGCGCTCCTGGACCGAGCAATTCCGCAACCGGGTGGTCAATGCCTTCTTCGACTGCATCGGGTTCTGGGACCGGCGGAGGGGGATCGCGGTGAGCGATGCGGTCGACGGTCGGTTCGTCATGGTGCGGACCGAGGACGGGGCGAACTGGACGGCCGTCGCCGCCGCCGCCCTGCCGCCGGCCCACGCCGGCGAAGGGATGTTCGCGGCGAGCGGCACCTGCCTGGCCCTGCGCGGGGATTCGCTGGCCTGGCTCGGGACCGGCGCGGGCAACGCGCGAGTGCTCCGGACGAGGGATGCGGGACGGACCTGGACGGCGGCGGAGACACCGGTGGCGCGCGACGGCCCCACGCGGGGGCTCGCGTCGGTGGTCTTTTTCGACGATCTGCACGGGATCGCGCTCGGCGGCGACGTGCAGAACACGGCGGAGGCGCTCGATAATGTCGCCGTGACCTCGGACGGGGGGAGCACCTGGACCCTCGCGGCGCGGCGGACGCTCGGCGCCGTGTATGGCGCGGCGGCGGTGCCGGGAACGCGGACGGTCGTCGCCGTCGGGCCGGCCGGGGCGTCATGGAGCCGCGATGGCGGCGGGAGTTGGACCGACTTCGAGACCCGGAACTACTGGAGCGTCGGGTTTGCGGCCGATGGGACCGGGTGGATGATCGGGAGACGGGGACTGGTGACCCGGGTGCGGTTCGGGCGTCGATAGGCGGTCAACCCGCGCGAAAGGTCTCTACGCCCGCCCGCTGATCGCCGCCTGCGCGTACTCGGTCAGGACCAGCCCGCCGCTCAACGCCGCGCGCTCGGCCAGCAGCCGGTCCCAGTCCGCCGTGCCCTGCCAGAGCACCGCTTTGAGCTTTGCGGTGGCCTCCGGGCTGAACGTCGCAAGCTTGGCGGCCTGCTCCGCCACCGTGAAGTCCAGCTCGTCGATGTTGTCGCGCAGCTCGGCGAAGAGCCCCTTCTCGCACGCCCAGGCGGCGCCCCGCCAGTCGGCGGCGCTCACCGCCAGCGTGGAAAAGGCGGCGAGCCCGATCTTCCGTTCGATGACCGGCCCCACGACGAATGGCCCGATCCCCACAGCCAGCTCGCTCAGTTTGACCGAGGCGTTGGGGACGGCGACCGCGTAGTCGGCCGCCGCGATCATGCCCACGCCACCGCCGACGGCTTTTCCGTGCACCCGGGCGAGAATGAACTTGGGGCAGCGGATCATGGCGAGCATCAGGCTGGCGAATCCCATGAAGAAGGCCTGGCCCTGTTCCGGCGTGGCGATCGCCTGGAGTTCCTGGAAGGAGGCCCCGGCACAGAACGGCCCCGCGCCTTCGCTGCGGAGTACGATGACCCTGGCGGCGTCGTCGCGGCCCAGGGAGGCGACCGCCCCACCCAGGTCGGCCAGCAGGCGGGCCGGCAGGGAGTTGCCCTTCGGATGAAAGAAACTCAGGGTCGCGACTCCGTCCGTGATGCCGACGGACACGCGTCCCGACTCAGGACTCGAGTCGGACACGACCATGCCTCGTGAGAAGTTCGGCCCAAAGATAGAGGCGCGTCACGTCATTGCGAATGCCCGCGCGAGCGTGTTACGTAGAAGGCCCGGGCGCTGACCTGCCCGGCGAACGAGGATCGCACCATGAGCCAGACAACACCCGATGCTTCCCGATCCCCGGCCGACGAGCCCGCCCGGCTGGCGGCCTTCGAGGCGAGACTGGCCGCGGGCGACAGCATCGAGCCCAAGGACTGGATGCCGGAGCGCTACCGCCGGCAGTTGATCCGGATGATGTCGCAGCACGCGCACTCGGAGATCGTGGGGATGCTGCCCGAGGGCAACTGGATCACCCGGGCCCCGAACCTGCGGCGCAAGATGGGGTTGCTGGCCAAGGTGCAGGACGAGGCGGGCCACGGCCTGTACATCTACTGCGGGACCGAAACGCTGGGCGTGGACCGGCGGGAGCTGATTCGCCAGCTGCTCGACGGCAGCGCCAAGTACTCCAGCATCTTCAACTATCCGACCCTGACCTGGGCCGATATCGGCGCCATTGGCTGGCTGGTGGACGGCGCGGCGATCGTGAACCAGACCATGCTCGCCAAAGCCTCCTACGGGCCCTACGCCCGGGCGATGGTCCGAATCTGCAAGGAAGAGAACTTCCACAAGCGACAGGGGTACGAGATTCTCGCCACCCTGATGCGCGGCACAGCGGCGCAGCGCGCCATGGCCCAGGACGCGGTGGACCGTTGGTGGTGGCCGTCGCTGATGATGTTCGGCCCCCACGACGAGCAGTCCCCCAACTCGGCGGAGCTGTTGCGCTGGGGGGTCAAGCAGCGCGGTAACGACGAGCTGCGCCAGCGCTTCGTTGACCAGACGGTTCCCCAGGCCATCGCCATCGGCATCACCCTTCCGGACCCGGATCTCGCCTACGACGAGGTCGCCGGCCACTGGACCTTCGGGGAAATCGACTGGGCCGAGTTCTGGACCGTGGTCAAGGGGCAGGGACCCTGCAATCGGGAACGGCTGGGGGCGCGGCGCAAGGCGGACGCCGACGGCGCCTGGGTTCGCGCGGCCGCCGAGGCGCACGCCCGCAAGCAGCGCGAGCGGGCGCGTTCCCAGGCGGCCTGATGAGCGGCCCCGACGCGCCGGCGGACGATGCGGAGGCGGGCGAGAGCGAGTGGCCCCTCTGGGAGGTTTTCACCCAGCCGGGGGCGGGAAGGCCGCATGAGCACGCCGGCAGTCTGCACGCGCCCGACGCGGAACTGGCGCTCCAGAACGCGCGCGACGTCTATACCCGGCGAGGCGAGGCCGTGAGCATCTGGGTTGTCCGCTCCGACGCGATCGTCGCCTCCAGTCCGTCCGAGGCCGGCCCCTTCTTCGAGCCGGGGAACGACAAGGCCTATCGCCACCCGCAGTTCTACAAGGTGCCGCGCGGGGTGCGCAGTGTCTGAACCCCTGTTCGACTATTTGCTCCGCCTGGGCGACGAACGCCTGGTGCTCGGGCACCGGCTCAGTGAATGGTGCGGGCACGGGCCGATTCTCGAAGAGGACATCGCGCTTGCCAACATCGCGCTTGACCTGATCGGGCAAGCCAATCTGCTGCTCGGCCTGGCGGGCGAGGTGGAGGGCAAGGGACGCGACGCGGACGCGCTGGCCTACCTCAGGGATGCGCGGGAGTTCCGCAACCACCCGCTGGCCGAGCTGCCGAACGGCGATTACGCGTTCACCATGGTCCGGCTGTTTCTGCTGAGCGCGCATGCCTACTGCGTGCTGGACGGTCTGCGGAGCTCCAGTCACCAGGAGCTGGCGGGGATCGCCGCCAAGGCGTTCAAGGAGACCACCTACCACGTCCGCCACAGCGCGGAGTGGCTGGTGCGTTTCGGTGACGGCTCCGAGGAAAGCCGACGCCGGGTCGGCACGGCGTTGGAGGAGGCCTGGCGCTGGACGGGCACCTTGTTCCTTGCGGACGTTGTTGACCAGGAGCTTCAGGCGCGAGGGCTCGCGCCCGACCCGGCGGCGGCGGCGCCCGCCTGGCGCGCCCTGGTGGACGCGGTGCTGGAGCGGGCGACCCTCCCGCCGCCATCCGCCGCACCCCTCAGCGGCCGCGGCTACCGCCGGGGCGACCACACCGAGCACCTGGGCCACCTGCTGGCCGAGATGCAGGTGCTCGCAAGGACCCATCCGGGGGCCGAGTGGTGAGCGGCGGATCGGCGGATCAGCGGCCCGCCGCGGCGGCGGCCGAGGAGGCGCGGATCGTCGACCTCCTGCGGGAGGTGAAGGACCCGGAGGTTCCCGTGCTGGATGTCGTCGAGCTCGGGATCGTGCGGGGAGCCGAGGTGGAGCAGGGAAGGGTGACGGTCCAGGTGACGCCGACCTACTCCGGTTGTCCCGCCATGCAGGTTATCGAGGACGCGATCGGCGCCGCGCTGGCGACCCATGGCTATCATGACGTCCGGGTCCGGCGGGTCTACAGCCCCGCGTGGACCACCGACTGGATGAGCGACGAGGCGCGCCGCAAGCTCGAGGCCTACGGGATCGCCCCCCCTGGTCCCGCGGATCCCAGCCCCGTTCCTCTTGGTGCGACCGTGCGCCATGTGGCCTGTCCCTTCTGCGGCTCGGATGAGACGGAGCTCCGCAGCGAGTTCGGCGCCACGGCCTGCAAGTCGCTGCACTTCTGCAACGCCTGCCGGCAGCCGTTTGAGCACTTCAAGGCGATATGAGGACGATGCCTCAACCCCACCCTTCAAGCACCTCGACAAAGCGGGAAAGAAACCTGTTGGCGTCATACCCATCCAATACCCGATGGTCGATGGTGAGGGTCACGTAGACCATCGGCCGCACCGCAACCTCCTCCCTTCCGCCTGACTCGACGACGACCGCGCGCTTCTGGAGCTTCCCGATCCCGAGAATGGCGGACTGCGGCTGATTGATGACGATCGGCGCGGCGAGCAGGCTGCCGCTCACCCCGTGATTGGAAAGCGTGAACGTCCCCTGCTGCACATCCTTCGGCGTCAGTGCACCGTTCCTGGCCCTGGTGACCAGGTCCTCGATGGCGGCGGCGGTCTGTTCCAGGTCGAGCGCCTGGGCTTTTCGCACCACAGGGACAATCAGGCCGCCCTGCTCCAGGGCGGTGGCCACCCCGAGGTTGACGTCCTCCCAGATCTCGAGCGCGTCGGCGTGCCAGCGGGCGTTGGCCTGCGGAACCGCCGCGATCGCTTTCGTCGCGGCGCGCACGAAATAGGCGGTGTAGGTGAGCCGGACGCCGCGCTCCCGCATCGCCGCCTGATGCTCGTTCCGGTGCGCGGCGACGGCCGAGAGGTCGGCTTCGAAAAGGCTGGTGACATGCGGGGCGGTTTGCATGCTCCGCGCCATGTGCTCCGCCACGCTCCGTCGCATCGGCGAATGCGGGACCCTGCGGCCCGGGATGGCGCCGCCCGCCGGGGCGGCGGGCGCCGGCGCCAGGTGCGACTCCACGTCCTGGGCGGTGATCCGGCCGCCTTTGCCCGTCCCGGCGATGCTTGCCGGATCCAGCCCGTGCTGCTGCAGCAGGCGCCGGACAGCGGGACTCAATTCCGCCGTGGTGGCCGCGGCAGCGGACGACGAGGGGCGAGGGGGCGAGGAGGCGAGGGGGCGATCGGCCCCGCCTGACGCCGCTACCCCGGGGGCGATCCGGCCGACCACGTCGCCCGGATCCACCTCGTCGCCCTCGCGCTTGAGGATCTCCCGCAGCACCCCGCTGGCGGGAGCCGCGATCTCGACCGTCACCTTGTCGGTGCTGATTTCGAGCAGGGGCTCGTTCTCGGCGACCGCATCCCCTTCCGCCTTGAACCAGGCGGCGATGACCGACTCGGTGCCTTCCGACTGGTCGCTGGGGAGCAGGATATCGATCAGCGTCATGCTCAGAACTCCACGAGCTCCGCCATCCGCTCGGCGATTCGTTCCACTGTGGGCAGCACGGCCTGCATCATCGGCACGTTGTACGGGGTCGGGACATCGGGGACGGCCAGGCGCGCGACGGGCGCATCGAGGTTGAGGAAAGCGTGCTCCGCGACGAGGGCCGCGACTTCGGCGCCGAAGCCCGCGGTCAGCATGTCCTCATGGACGATCAAACAGCGCCGCGTCGTCTTGACCGAATCGAGCACCGCCTCCCGGTCCCAGGGCATGATGGTGCGGAGGTCGAGCAGATCCGCCGCGATACCGGCCTGCTTTGCGGCCTGCTCGCAGCGCTCCACCATCGCCCCCCAGGTGACGACCGTCAGGGCGTCCCCGGCCAGGATCCGCCGCGCCACCCCGAGCGGAAGCACGAATTCGTCTCCGGGGTAGGGACGCCGAGCCCACACGCCGTCCAGCAGCGCGCGGTGCTCGAAGAAAATCGTAGGGTTCTCGCTCCGAAGGGCTGCCCGGAGCAGTCCGACGGCGTCCTCCGCGTTGGACGGCACGCAGACCTGCCAGCCGACGGCGTGGGCCCAGAGGACTTCGCTACACACGCTGTGCCAGGGGTCGCCGCATTTGGGCGCGTAGCCCCCGGGGATCCGCACCACGATCGGGGCGGCGAAGCGGTTCGTGGTGCGCCAGCGGATCGTCCCACAGTTGTTGAGCTGCTCGGTGGCGGGGTCGGCGTACTTGCGAAACTGGATTTCCGGCACCGGCAGCAGGCCCGCGATCGCCATCCCGACCGAGCGGCCGATGATCCCTTCCTCCGAAAGACTGGTGTCGAAGACCCGTTCCGCGCCGAAGGCTTCCTGCAGTCCCATCGTGGCGGCATGGACCCCGCCTTTCGGCCCGACGTCCTCGCCGAAAACGAGCATGCGGGGATTGACCTTCAACTCGTGCTCCAGGGTGCGGCGAATGGCGGTCAGCAGGTTGATCCGCGTGGGTTCCGGCGCCGCCACCGCGGTTCCCGGGGGGTGGCGATGGCCTGCTCTGGTGACCCCACCCACCCCCTGGAGGTCCGGCGTCCCATCCTCCCGCACCTCGAGAAACCGGTGGCGTCGCGCGCCGGCGGGGTCGGGCTCGGGCCGGGCCAGGCCGGCCTCGAGGCCGGCGCGCACATCGGCCGAGGCCTCCTCTTCCAGTGCCTTCCACTCGTCCTCGGAAACGCGCTCCGGCACCAGAAAGCCGCGCAGCCTGGGGAGGGGATCGCCGGCCTCTTCCTGGGCGATCAGGCCCTCGGGCTTGTAGGCCTGCGTATCCTGTCCCGAATGGCCGCAGAGTCGCGGCACGGTCAAGCGCAGCAGGCCGGGCCCACCCCCCTCGCGAACCTGCGCCACCATGTCCCCGAACAGCGCGGCGGCCTGCTCCGGGTCGGTTCCATCGCCGCTTTGGACTCGAAGATTCCGGAACGACGCCAGGTTCGCCGCGATGTCGGCACCGGGGGTCTGCAACCGGCCCGGCACCGAGATGCCATAGCCGTTGTCCTCGACGTAGAACAGGAGCGGCAGGCGAAGGGTGGTCGCGATCGTCAGCGAGGACCAGAAGCCGTTGGTAGCCACGGCCGCCTCGCCGCCAAGGACCAGGGAAATGGCTCCCTCCCACCGGTGGTCTTCGAGCACGTCCCGATGGTACACGATCGCCTGGGCCCATCCGGCCGCGGGCGTGAACTGGGACCCGACGTCGCCGGCCATGGGGAGGACGCTGGGCCCCTCGTCGTTCGGAAGGTTGCAGACCACCCCGATATCGCGCCCGTCGCTGAAGCCGCCCGATTTTCCCATGGAGGCGGCGAAGGCGTCGGCGATGGTGACTCCGAGGGCCAGCAAGGTCGGCCGCGAGCGGTAGTAGGCGCTCACCGCATCGTGCCGGTGGGTGAGCGACTGGGCGAGAATCACCTGAGCCACATCGTGGCCCCTGGC
>Ga0299906_10003353_pt1 | contig 13201 bp, 6 predicted proteins | sample RVTome_14_FD_200259 | JGI IMG/M metagenome (GOLD analysis project Ga0299906, IMG submission 200259) | Soil microbial communities from uranium-contaminated site in the Upper Colorado River Basin, Wyoming, United States - RVT145D125 (version 2) ...
GTGCTGACGCGCGATATCGAGTCCGAGGCCCGTGCCCTGCCCCGGGGCCTTGGTCGTGAAGAAGGGATCGAAGATCTGCTCCCGGTGCTCGGGCGGGATGCCGGGACCGTCGTCGATGATCCGCACGACCAGCGCGTGCCCCTCGGGCTTGGCGGTGACCGACACGTGTCCTCCGAGGTCGACGGCGTCGAGCGCGTTGTCGAGAACGTTCATCCACGCCTGTTCCAACTCGCCTCCGACCGCGTTCACGCGCGGGAGCCCCGGCGCGACGTCGATCTTCAGGCTCAACGACTTCTCCCGGGCCTTGTGGCCCAGGACCATCAGAGTGTCCCGCAGGCCCTGCTCCACGTCGATGGGCTCGGCCACCGGAGCGCGATCCATGTGCGTGAGCCGCTTCATCGCGCTCACCAGGTCGGAGATCTTCGACCCGGCGCGTGCGCTCTCCGACGCGAGCGCGCGTACGGCGCAGCCTGCCGCTATCCAGTCCAAGGCGGCGTCCAGAGCCTCGCCTTGCAGATACCTCGCCAACTCGTCGAGGGACTCCGGCGTCACCGAGGTCTCCGAGAGGGCGTCCACGGCCGAGCCGTCGGCGCCGTGCATCTGCAACCACGCGTGTATCTCGTCCTCGCGGTCGGCACGTTCGAGCGGTGACAGCGACACGGCCGGCGGCGTGCGCATGCACGCCTCGCGCACTATGTCGATGGCCTCGAGCTGTTCCTGGGTGAGCCCCACGCGCGCGAGCGCGCGGGCCGCGCGATCGGCCTCGTCCATGCTGGCCTGCAGCAGCCGCGCGCCCCGCGCCACGGCCGAGGCGGGGTTGTTCAGCTCGTGCGCGAGACCCGCGGAGAGCTTCCCGAGCGAAACCATCTTCTCGTCCTGCAGGTCGCTGGCTTTGAACAGACGCGCCCGGTCGACCATCGTGTGCACGCACGCCGCCGTGATGCTCGGGCATTCGCGGATGAGATCGGGGAAGTGCTCTGGGCCGAGCGTGAGCGTCTCCAGCGCCGTGTCCGCGATGACGTCCCGCTGCGTGATCGTGAGGCGCGAAAACGGCAGGACTCCGGTCACGTCACCCGCTTCCCACGTCGCGATCTTGCTTGGACCGCTACCCCCGTCTCTGTAAACGGAAAGGCGCCCGCTCAGCACCACCTCGAGTCCGAACGTGCCCGCACCGAACGCAACTCCCTTGCGGGCGATGAACTCGCCGGCCTCGAACCGGCGAAGCACGCCGCGGGCCGCGAGCCACGAAAGCTCGGCTTCGGGCACCTGCGCCAAGGCGCGGTGCGTCCGCAGGCGCTCGATCAGGTCGAGGAGAATGGGTTCGGCGCTCATACGGGCCGATTCTAGGAACGGCCTCGATCGGGAGCAACCGAGCTCGGCTCGCGGCTCGCGCACTCCTCCGGCGAGGACGGCTGGGTTGAGTTCTCTTGCTCCTCTTACTTGTCGGGAGAAGACGACCTGATCCCCGCCCCCGGTAATCGAGAGAAACGGGTCGCCGGGGTGCGATCTCATGCGGAAGCCCGATGCGGAGATGCTCCGCGCACGCTGGACATGCTGATCCTCGAGGTTCTGGACCTCGAGCCCATGCACGGCTGGCGCTGAGCATGGTGTTGCACGCCGAGTCGATCGCCGTGCTGGCGTGGCTTCTCGGGCAGGCGCGGGGCGAGGCGGTGGCCGACGTCCTCCGCACCTCGACGGGTGTCATCGCGTGTGATCTCACCCTCGTCGAGTGCGAGCGCTTGTTGATCCGCATGGAGCACAGGGCTGATCTCCGAGGCCGAACGGGTGGATCAGAGCGCGGGACGATCCCTCGCGCTGAAGAACGGCGTTCCGGCCCTGGCCATGTGTGGGTGCGCTGGACGAGCGGAGGCTCGCTCGTGATCGAGGAAGCGATCGCGTCTCGGGCCGGCGAAGTACAACGCCGTACCTCCCGCTCGAGCGCGCGCTCACGCGCTCGGTAGACCACCGCCATGCCACCTCGGCCCAGCTCCTCGACGATCTCGTAGTCCGCGTCGAGGGCCGAGCGGATCAGATAGGACTCGGCGTCCGGGCCGGGGACGTGGTCGACGCGGACGGTGTCATCGGCGGTCATGCCCGCAATGTGTACGGCCTCCCCTCGTGCGACACCAGCGTCGGCTCCGATGCGCTGGGACGGCCGGGACGCGCGGGTCGGCGCACCGGCCGCCGCCGCCCTCAGCCGATGCGCACGACGCGTCGCTCGGCCGGTACAGAACCCACGCGCCGTGCCCCCATCCGAGCAATCGCGTGCCCTTCGTCCGTCCAAAGCCCGATGACCGAGATGCTCCCACGCCCGTCTTGCGACTGGTGTGGGGGGACGGGATGTTGTCGGGCCTAACCGCGGGCTTTCGAATGTCGTCCACCTTCCTCTGCTGAGCGCCCCGTGGAACGATGGCTCGCCGCGCTCGACGAGGGCCACGCCGAGGAAGCGTGGGACGCGTTTCTCGACCAGTATCGAGGCCTGCTGTTCGCGGCGATCCGCCACTACGTCCAGGACCACGACGACGTCATGGATGTCTTCACGTGGGTGTGTGAGGCGCTGCGGGATGAGGACCTCCGGCGCTTGCGCAGCTTCGCGGGCGGGTCCGCCGGACGGGCCCGATTCGGCACCTGGCTGGTCGTGGTGGTTCGCCACCTGGCCGTGGATTGGCTGCGCAAGCGGGACGGACGACTCCGGCCACGTTCCGTCGAGGCTGGTCTCACGGATCTCCAGCGGCGCATCGTCGAGGAGGTCTTTGCGAGACGCAAGAGTCACGTGGAGGCCTTCGAGCTCATCCGGAGCCGAGACTGCTCGGAGCTGACCTTCGGTCGCTTCCTCAAGGAGCTCGCCACCGTCTACCGTCGGCTCACCCGAGAGCGCGGGCGGCTCGCCTTCGAGCTCTGCGCGCCACCGCCTGCCGAAGCCGTTGAAGTCAACTTCGACTTCATCGCCGGCCAAGAGGCCCGACGGATCCTCGACGCCGCGTTGCAGAGCTTGCCTGAGGCCGATCGCGTAGCCGTCCAGATGTACGTCGTCGATGAAGTGCCTGCGGCCGAAGTTGCCCGGGTCGTGGGCCTGCGCAACGCCAAGGCGGTCTACAACCGAGTCTACCGCGCCCTGGACTTCATGCGGGAGCATGTGGAGCGCGCCGGGCTCGGGCGCGTCGACCTCTGAGCAATCCCGCACCGAGAAACCGTCTCATGAGGGCGTCCGCCGCGAGCACGAGCCGAACAGGAGCATTCACGTGAGCCACGGAGATCCCAGCGAGCTGATGAGGTACGCCGCGGGGGACTTGGGCGTGACGCTCGTCGCCCGGCACGTGGAGCGCTGCTCCCGATGTGCGGCCGACGTCGTGCGTTTGCGTGCGGCCCTGACGGCCTTGCGGGCGGTTGCGACGTCGACGGCGGATCTCGCGGCCGGTTGCCTCGACGAACACCACGTCGCCGCCCTGACCGAGGGCAGCTTGACGGTGTCGGAGCGTGCGGCGCACGTGGCCCACCTGGCCACGTGCGCGCGCTGCCGCGTGGCCGTCTCCTCCCTGGCTCATGCGCTCTCCTCGCGTGGGATCGCGCACGAGGTCAGCGCACTCCGACGGAAGTCGCACCTGCGCCGGGTTCGCTACGCCGCGCCGCTAGGTGCCGCGGCGGCCGTCGCCGCGATCTTCATGCTCGTCCCTCGAACCGAGGCCCCTCCCGTGCCTGAGACGCCCGCTCACCGGCAGGGTTCGCTGGTCGCGGGCCCGTCGCCGGTCGCGATCTCCCCGGTCGGCCCGACCACGGCCGTGCGCGTGCTCCGCTGGCACGCCGTACGGGGTGTCGGCCGCTACCGGGTCACGGTCTTCGATGAGGTGGGTCTCGTCCTCTTCGAAACCACGTTGGCCGACACCACGGTCGCACTCCCAGCCGACGTCGAGATCGCTGCGGGACGGCGCTACTACTGGATCGTGGCGGCGCGGACCGGATTCGATCGCTGGGATACGTCCGCCCTCGCGGAGTTCTCCACTACCGGAGCCGGGCGATGACAGTGTGGGCCGCCGTGCTCGTCACCCTCCAGGCGACGGCGACTCAGGCCTCATCTCCCGCACCTCCTCCGGACTCGCTCCTGGCCATGGCGGACCGGGTGTCGCCGTCGGTGCTGGTGGAGCTGGCCCGTCGGGATCCGGCCGCCTTTCGCGACGCCGTGGCGACCGGGCTCCGCCGGTCCGTCGGAGCGGAGGACGAGCGCGAGCGTGTGGCCTCCACGGACGCGGCCCGCCGACTCGCGGCCGCGCATGCATCCGCATGGGATGACCCGTTCCTCATGCGTCAGGTCGCTCTCTTCGTGGCGCGGCCGCCCACGTGGAGACGCGCAAAGTTGAGAGCGGACAGCCTGCGAAGGGCGGGCATTGCGGCCTTCCAAGAAGAAGGGGCCCGATCCGCGATCGAGCTGTGGCGGGAGAGCGCCCGCTTGGCCGCGTCCGTCGGCGACACGGCCGCGATGGGCGCGGTCGCGCAGAATCTCGGCGCCGCGTTCTTGGAGGAGAGCGCGCTCGACAGCGCAGAGGTGTACCTGTCGCGCGCTCGCGCGCTCGCCGTGTCGGTCGGCGACCGACTGGTCGAAGGCAACGCGCTCGGCGCCCTGCACTTCGTGAGCTTCGACCGAGGTGATCTCGTCGCGGCCCGGGCACAGCTCGACGAGGCGATGGCCTTGCGCCTCCTGATCGGCGACAGCCGCGGTGCGGCCGCTGACATGAACAGCCTCGGGCTGCTCGCCTGGGAGGTGGGCGACCTTGCGGGCGCACGCCGGGACTTCGAGGCGGCGCTCGACCTGAATCGGCGCGAAGGGCGTGTCGAGGTTGCCGCGAGAAATCAGGAGAACCTGGCTGCGCTGGCCGGCCTCGAGGGGGACTTCCCGCGGGCCCTGGCGCTGTACGGTGAAGCGCTCGCGACGTACCGGCGCCGTGAGGCTTGGCCGGACGTCGCGGACGTCCTCTGGGGGCTTGGCCAGCTCGAGGCTCGCCGCGGAGACTATCCGCGTGCGCGCGACCGCTTCGCCGAGGCGCTCTCGATCTATGAGCGTAGCGGTCCAGTCATGGATGCGGTCGCGCTCAGACTCGAGCTCGCGGGCGCGCTCGCGGCGATGGGCGACGTTCAGGGCGCCATCGACGAGGTCCGCCGCGCCGAGGACGAGGCGGCCTCGTCGGATGCACCCGCGGAGGTGAGGGCAGGGACTGCGCTCACGCGGGCCGATCTGTTCGTCGCGCTCAACACGCTCACCGAGGCGGCGCAGCAGTACGGGCTGGCCGAGCGGCTGTACGCCGAGGTCGGGGACGTGGGGGGCCAGGCGGAAGCGCGACAGGGGCTTGGCCTACTCCTGTTGGTGCGCAAGGACTACGCTCGGGCGGAGCAGCTCCTCACGGGCGCGGCGCGCGCGCAGGAAGCGAACGAGAACGCCCGCGGAGCTGCCCTCACGCGCACGCTGCTGGTCGAGGCGCGGCGGGAGCAGGGCGACGTCGAAGGTGCGCGAGCCCTGCTGCGCGAGGTCGTGGCAGAACTCGAGAGGCTCGGGGACCCGGTCGCCCAGGCGTTCGCTTTGGGCGTCTTCGGGGACACCGAGGCCAGCGCGGGAATGCCGCTCGTTGCCGATTCCCTGTACGCTGCGGCCATGCGACGCATCGAGGGCCGCCCAGCCTCCGGGGTGAGGTGGCGCCTCCACCTCGGGCGTGCGCTGGCCGCACGCGCGACTGGCTCGCTCGACGTCGCGGCCCGGGAGCTCAGATCAGCCGTCGAGGAGGTGGAGCGCACGGCCGGGGGCCTCGCTCTCGCGGAACGTCGAGCGGCATACCGCGCCGACAAGGCCGAAGTTTACGCCCAGCTCGCGCTCACCGAGCGGATGCGCGGGCGGCTCGCCGCGGCCTTCGAGGCGACCGAGCGGCTCAGAGCGCGGGAAACGCTCGAGCTGCTTCAACAGGGCCGCAAAGCGCCCCCCGCTGGGATCGCCGGCGACCTCACCGCCCGGGAGCAGGACCTACGCGCGACGATCGCCGAGCTGACGCGCGAGGTCGAGCCGATGGAGACAAACCTGCAGCTCGTGCGCGCACCGAGGCCATCCAACGCGAGCGCAGCGGCGTTCGAACGGTTGACCCAGCTTCGTGACGAGTACGCCGAGCTGCTGCTCGAGATTCGGGAGCGCGCGCCGCGCGAGGCCGAACTGCTCATGCCTCGCGCCGCCGACTGGCGCGATGTCGCCCGGCGCCTCACTCCCGGGACCGTCCTCGTGGAGTACCTCGTGACCGACTCTGGCTCCGTTGCCTTCGTCGTTACGCCCGACACGCTGGCGGTAGTGGATCTGGGAATCCGGCGGCGTGACCTCGCCCGCCTCATCGAGTTCTCCCGCGCGCTGATCGAGGGGCGTCCGCGCCCCGACGACACGCAGTGGCGAGGCCCCCTACGAAGGCTCCACGACTACCTGATCGCTCCGGCCGAGGATGCGGGGCTCCTGACGAGCGCGAATCGTTTGGTCCTCGTACCGCATGCGGAGCTTCACTACCTCCCGTTCGCCGCGCTGGTGGATCGACGAGGATCGTTTCTGCTGAAGCGCTACGCGATCGGGTTCGCGCCGTCCGCCTCTGTTTGGCTGGCGCTCGGGGACCGGCCGACGAGGTCGAGCTCGGGGAGCGTGCTCGCGCTCGCCCCCAGGCCCGAGGCCCTGCCGGGCTCGAGCCGGGAGGTGGCGGCGGTCGCCCGCCTGGCCCCCGGCCGCACGTCCGTACTTCGAGGCTCCGATGCCTCGGAGGCCGCCCTGCGTCGAATGGCCGGTGACTATGATGTGCTCCACCTCGCCACGTACGGTTTCCTCAACAAGCGGAATCCGCTCTTCTCGTCGGTGGACCTCGCCGCCGGCGGCGGACACGATGGCCGGCTGGAGGTTCACGAGGTCTTCGGCCTGCAGCTCGCGGCGGACCTGGTCGTCCTGTCCGCGTGCCAGACCGGGCTCGGCTCGGGTGCGCTGGCGGACGTGCCGGAGGGGGACGACTGGGTCGGCCTCACGCGGGCGTTCCTCCACGCGGGCGCGGACCGGGTGGTGGCGACGCTCTGGACCGTCGAGGACGAGGCGAGCGCGTCCCTCCTGCAGCACTTCTTCGAGGCGCGGGCACTCGGAACGGACGACATGACTGCGCTCGCCGACGCTCAGCGCCGGCTCCTGCGTGAGCCCGGGACCTCCCATCCGTTCCACTGGGCCGGCGTGGTGCTCGTCGGTGAGCAGGAGGGAGCGGATGGGCGCTGACGTGCCTTGGGCCCGCCGGCCAAGAGAGCCGGTCTGGGAGCAATCGGACGCGGTCAATCCGTCCAATGATGGGCGTATCCCCATGAGAGGTGCCATGCGAGGGACGAACGGGTGCATGGGGGCGGGCGAGCGGAGATCCGGAAGGCCTGGTCTGCCCTGGCTCTTGGCTGTGGTGGCTTGGGCAGTGTCGCTCGCTTGTAGCGACGAGACTCCCGACATCTTCAGGCCCGATGACCTGCCTCGAATGGCCGTCGTGTCGGATCCTGCTCAGGTCAGCTTTCCGGCGCTGGCAGGCGCCTGGAGCCTGGCACCGAGCGCGACCGATCAGGCCTCCGACCCAGTCTACGTGTCACTTCCACCGGGCTCGTTCCCGGGGAGCTCGAGCGTCGACGTGCGGAACCGAGCCACTGGCGACACAGAGGTCATTCCGATGGTCGAGGGTGGCTTCGATCCGGTTCGCGTCGGTGGATCGGTGGGAGACACGCTCGACTTCGTCGCCTTGAGCGGCTCGAGCTCGATCGCGGAGTGGTTCGAGGTGGTGGAGGCCATGGCACCGCCGACCATCGTCCGGACGTACCCCTCACGGGGAAAGCGCGACGTGCCGCTTCGGCCCACGATCGATATCGTCTTCAGCGAGCCGATGGATCCGCGCACGCTGGATCGGACGACCGTTCGGCTGATGCGAGGCGACGTGGTCTTATCCTGGCAGGTCGCGGTGACGAGCGACCTGCTGAAGGTCACGCTGACGCCCGATCAAGAGCTCACGCCGAGCACGGAGTACGCGCTGAGCATCGGCGGAGGCTTGAGAGACCTGGACGGGGACGCACTCGAGAGTGGTCTCGAGGTGCGCTTCAGCACGACCTCTCAGGCCGATCGGCAGCTCGCGTTCCTCACGCAGCCGGTGGACGTCACCGCGGGGGACACGATCGAGCCGGCCGTTCAGGTGGCCGTGCAGGACCTGCTCGGCCGGACGATCACCACGGCGAGCGACACCGTGGTCCTGGACAATCTCGCCGACGACGAGTGGTGGCGCGCGGGAGAGGCCATCTGGCGTGAGGCCGCGGTGGGTGGCGTGGCGACCTTCTCCGACGTTCATTTCCGCATCGCCGCCGCGTACCGACTGGTCGCGCGCGCTCCCGGATTCGCCGAAGTCGCGAGCGCCGTGTTCGAGGTGGCCCCAGGGCCCGCCACGACCCTCTACGCCGGGGGTCCGGCACACGACCAGGCGGGCGTGAACCGGCCGTTCACGCTCTCCGTGTTCGCCGGCGACGTCTTCGGGAACGCGGTCGGGGCGGGAAGCTACGTGGTAACGGTCGGCCTGGAGCCGAGCTCCTCGGCAGGAACGCTCTCCGGGACGCTCACGCAGCAGATCACGGACGGGGAGCCGGCCTCGTTCGAGCTCACCATCGACCAACCGGGGACGTACGCGCTCACGATGTCGGCTCCCGGCCTGAGCGACGGCAGCACCGAGCTCGACATCTCGGGCCCAGTCGCCGCGCTGCAGCTCGACCCCCGCTGGGTCTCGGTCCCCCCGCTGCCGAAGCCTCTCGCGGGATATCGATTCCCGCTAGACCTCTCCGTTCGTCCGGTCGACGCGTCGGGGCACTACGCGTTCGAGTACTTCGAGCAGATCACGGTCTCGATCGGCGTCAATCCCTCAGGAGGAGTGCTCACCGGCCGAACGACAGTCAGCACGCGCTGGTACGAAGAGGCCTCGGGGGAGGCCTACACGGGGGACGCCATCTTCCGGGACCTCCGTATCGACCGGCCGGGGCAAGGTTACACGCTCGTCGTGTCGAACGGCAGCCTGAGCGCCGAAACCACGCCCTTCGACGTCTACCCTGCGACCGACGTCATCGCCTACGACCGGGCCGGTGCGATGGGCCTCGTGAGCGCCGTCAACGGTGGGGCCGGCCACGTGGACCTCGCGGGCGGCGAGGCTTGGGTCCCGTTCCCGAGTTGGTCACCGGACGGCACCGCGATCGTTTTCGGGCAAGGGGACATCTACACCGCCAGCCTGCTGGGCACGAGCCTCACGAGCCCGACGCAGCTCACCGCCGGCGGTGGCGTCGACAGCGAGCCCGCGTGGTCACCGGACGGATCGCGCATCGCGTTCGTGCGGTACGCCAACAGCGTCACCGAGCTCCTCACCATGAGCCCGAACGGCTCGGGGATCACGCGACTCACCGCGGTCGCGGGGTGGGCCGGAGACCCCACGTGGTCTCCGGACGGGACCCGGATCGCCTTCGAGTACGCAGGCGACATCTATGTGATCGGGGCGGACGGTGCGGGCCTGAGCCGCCTGACGTCGGGCCTCCCGGACGACCGGGATCCCGCTTGGTCGCCGGACGGAGCGCGCATCGCGTTCTCGAGCGACCGCAACGGACCCCCGGACCTCTACACCATGGTGCCGGACGGATCGGACGTCGTCCAGCTCACGACCGTGGGGCCGGGTAAGGGGGCGTTCGCGCCCGCCTGGTCGTCGGGCGGAGCGTGGATCGCGTTCACGCTGACGGACCCCTGGCCCGACCCCGACCCCCGTTACGTCCCTGTTCCATGGAGTTTCGGCGACATCCACGTGATCCACGCGGACGGATCCGGGCTGACGTGGTTGGGCGTGGACGGGCGTGCGCCTGCGTGGCGACCGGGGCCATGAGCCAAGCGGGTCGCAGGAGAGCTTCGAACCGGGGAGGTGACGTCGCCGATGAGCCACTTGGAGGCGTTTCAGTGTCAAGGGAGGAAGGAGGGAGCGGCCGTGTCATCGGGTCGGCTCCAGGGATCCACGGTCCGGACCTCGCACGGAGGAGTCGATGCGCCCTCGCCCTGTAGCGCTCAGCCTCGCGGCATCCCTCGTCCTCGGATGCGGGGACGATCCGATACCGCCTCCGACAAGGGGCCTTCTTCGAGTCGAGGTCGTGACCACGGGAGGTGATCTCGACGTCGACGGCTACGTCGTCTTCCTGGACGGCATGGCGGTGGGCGAGATCGGAGCGAACGCGACGTCGACGCTCGAGGGCATCGTTCAGGGAGAGCACACAGCCGAGCTACGTGAGCTGGCACTCAACTGTGCAGTCGTCGGGGACAACCCCCGGTCGGTGGCGGTGGTCCCGGACGTGGCCACGTCGATCTCCTTCGAGGTCGCCTGCATCGCAACGGGCGTGCGGGTGGTCGTGATGACGACGGGCGTCGATTCGCCTGCCCTCCACGGCGTCATCGTAGCGAACGTCCACACCAGCCGGACCGACAGCACCACGGCTGCCGCGAACGGAGCCGTTCGGATCGGCCGCCTGCTTTCCGGCGTGCACACGATAGATCTGACCGTGGGAAGCGGGAACTGCACGATCGTCACTCCGAACCCTGTCAGCGTCACCATCGACGTCGGCGACAATCCGGAGGTGAGCTTCGCCGTCGAGTGCGCGGCGACCAGCGCCACGATCCTGGTTAGCGCCTCCACCACGGGCATCGATCGCTCCCCCAGCGGCTACCCGCTCTTCGTCGACGGCATCGAGCGTGCCTCACTCGAGAAGGAGGGATCCGTAGCGGTGGAGGGGATCCTAGCGGGTGATCATACAGTCGCGATCGCCGACGTGCCGGCCAACTGCACGACAGCCGAGGGCGCTTCGCGAACCGTGAGCGTATCCACCGGAGGCATGACGCGCGACACGGCCGAGGTCGCGTTCGGGATCGCCTGCAACAGGGTGTGGGACATGGCGTTCACCCGGACGAGCGCCGATGGAGCCGCCGTCTATCTGGCTCGTGCGGATGGCGCTGACACGGCCTTCGTCGCCTCGGGGGAGGAGGCCGAGTGGTCGCCGGACGGGACGGAGATCGTGTTCACGACGCCCACGGTGTGCGTTGACGGGTACTACTACTACTACTACTACGGCTACGACGTGGAATGCACTCCCGGCGGGCTGCGGGTGGCGAACACGGAAGGCGACGCGCTCGACACGCTCACCTCCGACGACTCGGACACGGGTGCGACGTGGCGTCCGGACGGGAGCAAGATCGCGTTCACCCGGGAAAGCCGGCTCCATCTCGTGAGCCCGGACGGCACCGGTGCGGCCCCGATCCCCACGACAGGCGAGATGCCCGCATCCGATCCGAGCTGGTCGCCGGACGGTGCATCGCTGGCGTTCACGTGTGAGGTCGAGCCGGGCAACGTCGATATCTGTGTGGTCGGCGCGGATGGAAGCGGGCTCGTGCGGCTGACGGACGACCCCGGACGGGACGCGCGACCCGCGTGGAGCCCCGACGGCTCGCGGCTGGCGTTCACCACGACCCGGTTCGGCGGAACCAATGAGATCGCCCTGGTCGCTCCCGACGGCGCTGGACTCACCCGCGTCGCTCCCGGGACCGGAGCCAGTCACCCCTCTTGGATCGACGACACCACCATCGTGTTTGCTGCCTCCGAGTGTGACATCTACCGCGGCTGCATCCACCTCGGGCTCTCCCGCATGCAGCATGACGGCATGGGCTTCGTACAGCTCACGAGCGAGCGGGACAATGCGCCGGCGTGGCGTCCCTAGAGCTGGGATGTCGCCGACCCTGGCCTGTTTGCTCGGCGTCGGGTGCGGACCCAGCGACGGTGTCTCTCCGCTCGCCGCCCCGGAGATCGTCACGACGTCCGTAGCGGCCAACCCACACAACGTGGTCAGCCTCATGGTCACGGCCGAGCTCGAGAATGCCGACAGCGTAGTGGTTCGGTACGGCCGAGCCGGCGAGGCGCTCGATAGCACCACGGCCGCGGTACGACCCGACGCCGGCAGTGCGTCGGTTCCCGTCTTCGGCCTTCTTCCCGAGACGTCGTACGCGCTGAGGATCGTGGCCCATGGGAGCGAGGAAGCCGTGGAGCGGGACCTCCCGTCATTCGTCACGGGATCCCTCCCCGCCGACCTTCCCTCGTACTCCGCGAGCGGATCCGACCCCTCACCCGGCTACGTCGTGCTCGCCGCCGGAAGGTACGGTCTGGCGATCGACAATACGGGGCGCGTGGTATGGTACCACGCGTTCCCGATCGGACCGGGTCTCAACTTCCAGGCGCAACCCAATGCGCGCTACGTGGCCCGCCCTCCACCCCCTGACGCCGCGACAGTGGCTCCATGGGTCGAGATCGACCCGCTCGGTAACCAGACTCGGACCCTGGGATGTGCGCGCGGCCTTCAGCCTCGCTTTCACGATCTGATCGCGAGTCCCACAGGGGACTACTGGCTCATGTGTGACGAGACTCGGGTCATGGACCTCTCGGCTCACGGTGGGTCGGTCGAGGCCGAGGTCATGGGAACGGTCGTGCAACATCTGAGCGCGGAGGGAATCCTGTTGTTCGAGTGGAGTGCGTTCGACCACTTCGCCATCACCGATCTCGAGCCCGCGAGCCTCCTTGGGGCGGCGGTGAACTGGACGCACGGCAACGCCCTGGACCTCGACGACGACGGGAACCTGATCGTCTCGTTCCGCAGTCTACACGAAGTGACGAAGATCGACGCGAGTACGGGCTCGGTGATGTGGCGCATGGGTGGGCTCCGGAACCAGTTCGCGTTCCACGGCTCCCCGACTCCGGCATTCGCTCGGCAGCACGGCGTCAGGGCCACCGCGGCCGGGCGGCTGACCCTCCTGGACAACTCCGGTGATGCCCTGGCCTCCCGAGCAGAGAGCTACGAGTACGATCCGGACCGGCGCACGGCGCAACTGGTCGCGTCCTACGCCCCCACGATCGCCGTGAACGCTCGGCTCGGTGGAACGACCCAGACGCTCCCGGGAGGGCGCACCTTGGTCGCGTTTGGCGATGGCGGGCGCGTGCAGGAGTACGACAACGACGGCGCAGTGGTCTGGGAGATCGACGGCGACGCCGGCTACGTGTTCCGCGCTGAGCGCATCCGGTCCCTCTATCACCCGGGCGTGGACGCGCCTCACTAGAGCGGGATATATGTTCAGGCG
>Ga0299906_10003355_pt1 | contig 13197 bp, 11 predicted proteins | sample RVTome_14_FD_200259 | JGI IMG/M metagenome (GOLD analysis project Ga0299906, IMG submission 200259) | Soil microbial communities from uranium-contaminated site in the Upper Colorado River Basin, Wyoming, United States - RVT145D125 (version 2) ...
CAATTAGTACGGAGAGACTCCCTGCAGGCTGCCGTGCAGGTCGCTGCGTTACACGAGGACTGCGCGGGGATACTCGTACTGTTCGACGCTGACGACGATTGCCCGAAGGATCTGGGGCCGACCCTTGAGGGATGGGCGCGCGAAGTATCAGGCCAAAGGCCATGCGCGGTGGTGATGGCGAACCGAGAGTACGAGGCGTGGTTCCTCGCGAGCATCGAGGCGCTTCGTGGATACGCGGGGATCCTGCCCGATGCAGCGTCGCATTCAAACCCGGAGGCACCTCGGGATGCCAAGGGTGAGCTGGAACGACGAATGTCCCGTACAGTGAGCTATTCCGCGACGGTTGATCAAGTTGCACTGACTGCGCGGCTCGATCTAGAGAGCGCGTACCGGCGTTGTCGCAGCTTTCGTAAGCTCGTGAACGCCTTCGGTTCACTTGCCACAGCGGCCGGCGTCGTTCTCCCCGTTTCCTGGCCACCAGCCGCCTGGATCTAACAGAGATAGTGACCGAGCAGTAAAGATCTCCCGAAGACTTATGATGATCTCGCCCGCGACGTAGATGCATACATCTGGAACGCGAGGGCGCAGACGACTCCCGAGAGAAGGAGGCTAACGGCCTTTTCGACGGTGAACGGGCGCGCGTCGACCGCGCTCGTCCCCGCGGCGAGCTGGTCGATCAGTCGGAAGTAGGGCACGAAGAAACCCAGGATCAGCGCCAGGATGTTCACGCTCGACTCGGCGAGTCCCACGATCCGGGTCCAGGACGGCTTGAGCCACATTGCGGCTCCGCAGCCGAGGCAAAACAGGTAGTAGATCGCCTTCCAGACGGGGGAGCCTTCGAACGCCGCGGTCCTGAGGTTCGCGCCGAAAAACACGTCGAGCGCCCAGAACGCGGGGGTGAGCCAGTAGTAGATCGCGACCAGGTTCGGCACGCTCTCTATTGTCGCAATCGATTCGGTACAATTGAAGCGTGGATTTCCAGCAGGAGCTCGAAATCTGTCTGCGCGCCCGGACTCCCTTCGTGTACGTGGTCTCGTTCGAGGAGCGGAAGATCCTCGAAGACCTGAAGGCGGTCTGCGAGCGCCGGAAGACGGCGCTATTGAAGTGGGATCACGCCGATTACTTCCAGACCATCGTGGGCTCGGAGACCCCGCCCGAGGCCCGCGACGCTCTCGCGGCGCTCGAGGCTATCGAGGCGCTCGAGGGGCGCGCGGTGGTGTTGCTCCCGGACTTCCACCACTGCTGGAACGATCAGCCTAAGATCGTGCGCAAGCTGCGCAACCTCGCCCATGCGCTGAAGTACACCCACAAGACGCTCGTGGTCACCTCACCCGCGAGAAAGCTTCCCGAGGAGCTCGAGGACGACGCCGCCCTTCTCGACTACCCGTCGCCGGACGTCCCCGACCTCAAGAAGATCCTCGCCGGCCTCCTCGCGGCTCCCGGAACCAAAGTCGACCTCTCGCGCGAGGACACGGACAAGCTCGTGCGCTCCGCCCTCGGTCTGTCCTCCAATCAGGCGCAGCGCGTCTTCGCGAAAGCCATCGTTTCCGGGGGAGTCCTCGACAAGGACGACATCGCCCTCATCGGCCGGGAGAAGCGTCAGATCATCCGCGGCTCGGGCGCCCTCGACGTGCACGAGGCGCGGGAGAACATCGGAGACGTCGGCGGCCTAGAGGTCTTGAAGCAGTGGCTCCGCCTCCGGGAGAGCGCCTTCGGCGAGGAGGCCCGCGAGTACGGTCTTCCCGAGCCCAAGGGGATCGCGCTCATCGGAATCCCGGGAACGGGAAAGTCGCTCACCGCGAAGATGGTTGCCGGGCTCTGGAGGCTTCCTCTGGTTCGGCTCGATCTCGGCGCTCTCTACGGGAGGTTCGTGGGAGAGTCCGAGGAGAACTCCCGGCGGGCGCTCCGGCTCGCCGAGACCATCGCGCCCTGTGTTCTCTGGATCGACGAGCTCGAAAAGGGGATCTCGACCGGAGACAACGACGGCGGGACGTCGCTGCGGGTCCTCGCCACTCTGCTCTCGTGGATGCAGGAGAAGAAGAAGCCGGTTTTCGTGGTGGCGACAGCGAACGACATCTCGAGGCTCCCTCCCGAGCTCATGCGCCGGGGCCGTTTCGACGAGGTCTTCTTCCTCGACCTCCCCACGAAGAGCGAGCGCGCGGCGATCTTCGCCGTCCATCTCGCGAAACGGAAGCGCAAGCCCTCGAGCTTCGACCTCGAGAAACTGGCGGCGGCCTCCTCGGGCCACGTGGGAGCGGAGATCGAGCAGGCGATCATCGACGCGATGTACCGCGCGTTCAACGATCCCGACCGGCCCCGACGGGATTTCACGACGGAGGACGTTCTCGAAGCCGTGGTGAGACTCATCCCTCTGAGCCGCTCTCAGAAGGAGAACATCGCGTTCCTCCGCGAGTGGCTCCACGAAGGAAGAGCGCAGTCGGCGTCGCTTCCGGAGCATCCATAACCGTTGCACGACCTCACCGACTTCGTCACCGCGGCCCGGACGAACGACCCGCGAGCGGTGGGCGCTCTCTCCGAGCGCTTCCCCGGGGCCCGGTTCCACGTCCCGCTGACGACCCTCGAGGGGGTAAAGAACCGTCCGGAAACGGCCCGGGAGCTGGGCTCGAGCCTTCCCTTGCATCGGTTGCGCCTCGACACCGGCCTCATCGCCATCCCTCTCTTCACCAACCTCGAGCTCTGTCGGGAGTGCGCCAAGAAACTGTCCTGGAAGACCGACGGCAAAGCGATCAAGACGCTCCCGGTCCCGGGGTCCGTCGCCCTGTCGTACCTCAAGGAGCTTCTGCTCTCCCCTGAGGTCGACCGCGCCATAGTGAATCCTCTGAGCGAGGGCGCCCTTCACCTCGCGCGCACCGAGGTGGAAGCAATCGCGGAAGGTCAGCGGCTGCGAACTCTCTGGCTCTACGCCCGAAACGGAGGCTTGAATCGTGCGGTCGAGATCGAGGGAGGCTCCCTTTTGGGGGCGATCTTGAGCGTCGCGGGCCGGGCGGTTCCGAAAGCGGAGGAGGTCGAGCTCGAGACGCAGCCGAGATTCGAGAATTTGCCCGAGGACGGGCCTCTCGGCGGGCTCGCCGCCGAGCTCTACCAGCTTCTGTACGCCGAGGTGGGTGACGGCCTTTCGGTCATCGTCACCAGGTCCCGGGACGGAGTTCTCATCGAGGCGTCTCCGTTGATCGACGCCAACCGGTTGCTCCGGGCGAAGGCGGTTGCGGAGAAGCACCTGGCCGGCTCGCCCGAAGGGATGCAGGTAAGCTTGAAGTTGGACCGAGCTTCCGTCGTGATTTCCTCATCGAGCTCGCCGAGCCCGGCGCGGCCGTCCGGCCGCAAGGAGCCGGAGCTCAGCTACATCCCGCTCGAGCCGGAAGTACCGTCCGAGGAAGGGAATCGGGACTGATGCCGCCGAGAGGTGCTCCTGGCCAGCTCGAACAAACAAGCCCGGGATATAATTGGTTGTGGAGATGCCCTTGTGCTGAGAATCGATCTTCCGGATGATGTGACCAAGTCGCTCGAAGACCGGTGGGGTGATCTGCCCAGGCACGTCATCGAAACGCTGGCGCTGGAAGGGTATCGAGACGGCACGTTGTCGACGTACCAGATCCAATGCATGCTCGGGTTCCGTTCGCGGTTCGAGGTCGACGATTTCATGAAGAACCACGGCGTTCCGATGGGCTATCGTCTCGAGGACCTCGAGGAGGACGCTGAAAGGCTAGGAAACCTTAGACCCGCTCGTTCCAAGTGATCGTCGTCGCTGATAGCTCCCCCATCCACTACCTGACGCTCATCGGAGAAGCTCACCTGCTCGGAGCCCTCTTCGAGGATGTCGTTCTACCGCGGGCCGTCGTGGCAGAGCTTCTTTCCGAGGGAGCTCCGGCCGCGGTTCGGGATTGGGTTCGCTCGCCGCCGAAATGGGTGCGGATCGAGGCTGCGGAGGAATCCGCCCTCGCGTCGCTGCACGAGCCTCACCTGCACCCGGGAGAGAGCGAAGCCATAGTCCTGGCCGAGCTCCTGAAGGCCGACTACCTGCTGATGGACGAGAGGTACGGGCGGCGTGTCGCGCACAGTCGCGGAATCCCGGTTGTTGGAACGCTTGGTATTCTCGAGAAAGGCGATGAACGGGGCATGATTGCTGACTTCCCCGCTCGACTGAAGCTCTTGGGCGAGACGAGCTTCTTCGTCACCGACGCGTTGACAAACGCACTCCTTCTGCGACACCAGGAGAGAGTTCAGCGCCGAAAAGCCCAATAGAGTCGCCACCAACTACGAGCCATTGCATCCGGTTCGTTGGCGGCTCGTCAGCCGGATCTCGAAAGCCGGGGAACCCCGATAGCCTCAGGCCTCCGCCTGCTTCTCCGCGAAGTCGCCGAGAAGCGGCAGCTTGAACTTCTCGTTCTGGTAGGCCTTGACGGCGCAGAGGACCCACACCACGAACAACGCGAGCGGCAGGAACAGCAGGAGGATCCAGCCGAGGATCGGAATCATCCCGAGCACGATGCTCACGCCGATCGAGACCACGGCGAGCGCGATGGACTGGATGGAGTGAAACTTGATGAAACGGTCTTTGCTGTAAGGCTCGACCAGCAGCCATACGATCGCGAGAATCGGGAGATACGCGAGCGCGGCGGCGATGTTCGACTCCAGACCGCCCGGCGACGACGCCGGGGGAGGCGGGGGTACGGGTTGTCCACTCATAACTACACCTCAGCTGCAGTGATAGAGCTAGTTTTTGAACGACGTAAGGGGACCAGCTTCAGATTGTAACTGCCCCGAGCGAAGGGCTCAAGCGAGTCGGGAGCTGTGGCTCGCGGCGCCAGCTTCCGACGGCTGGCGCGACGGCCGAAAGCTCAGCCATACCCGACCGAGGACCTTTCCTATGTCGTCGAAGATGCTGTACGCCACTGGCGTTCCCACGAGCGTCAATAGCAGCGCGAGCGTCTGGCCTCCGATGACCACCGTGCCTATGGCGCGATTGGTGCCGGCGCCGGTGCCGCTCGAGAACACGAGGGGGATCATTCCCGCGACGAACGCGAGCGTCGTCATGAGAATGGGCCGCAGTCGATCGCGGTTCGCTTCCAGGATCGCCTCTTCGCGGGGCATCCCCGAAAGGCGCAGGTTGTTCATGTGGTCGATCTGGAGGATCCCGTTCTTCTTCACGATTCCGAACAATACCAGGATGCCGAGCAGAGAGAAGATGTTGATTGACTGGTCGAAGACTACGATCGAGAGGAGCGCGAACGGCACCGTCAGCGGCAGCGCTAGGAGAATGGTTACCGGATGGAGCCAGCTTTCGAACTGGGCTGCGAGGATGAGGTACATGAAGATGATCGAGAGGACGAACGCGATGGCGAAGTTCGTGAACGCCCGTCCTTGCTCCCGAGAGCGCCCCGTGAGCCCGTAGGAGTAGTCTGCAGGCATATCGAGCTCCGCCGCCGTGCGCTCGAGCGCGTCGATGACCGCCTGCGAGGAATGGCCTGGCGCCATGTTGCAGTAGAGGAGCACCTGGCGGCGGCGGGCGATGCGATTGATGAGCGAAGGGCCGGTGCCTTCCTCGACCGTGATCACGTCCTTCAGCGTCACCCGGCCCGCGGTGCGCGAGGGCACTTCCGCCTGGGCGATGCCCGACGCGTCGCGGCGGTATTGTTCGTCGGCGCGGACGTGGACTTCGTACTGCTCACCGCCTTCGAAGTAGTCGGTGATCTCGAGCCCGCCGACGAGGACGTTCATCGTCGCGGCGATGTCCTGAACCTGGACTCCGAGGTCCGCGGCCTTGGCCCGGTCGATGCGGATTCCGAGCTCGGGGTTCCCCACGACGAGGTTGGTGTCGGGGTCCACCACTCCGGGCTGCGCTCGCAGCACCTCCATGAGGCGGGAGGCGTACTCCGCGAGCTGGTCGAGGTCGGGGCCGCCCACCCAGAACATGATCTCCGAGTTCTGTCCCGCGCGAAACGGCGACACCGGTGCGACTTGAGCGCGAAGCTCGAGCGAGCCGTACTGTGGCAGGACGTCCGCGCGTACCCGGGCCATGACGTCGAACTGCGTCTCCTCGCGATCCGATACCGGGGCCAGCTTCACGTAGACCGTCCCGAGGTTGCGGGTGAGCTGCTGGTCGTCGCCGATGGTGAGGACCGTCGCCGCGACGCCCTCGAGCTCCCGGACGCGGGAGGCGATCGACTCCATGATGACCCGGGTGCTCTCGAGGCTGGATCCCTCGGGTGCGCGGACCCCGATCTCGAACTGGGACTCGTCGTCGCTGGGAATGAAATTCTTGTTCGCCACGATGGCGAGCGGCACCGTAGAAACGGCGGCCAGGACCATCGCCACCACCACTACCCACCGGTGGCGCATGGACCAGCCGAGGATCGCCATGTACAGCCTCTCGACGGGAGCGTAGAACCGCGACTCGCGGGAGGACTTCTTGTGCCCTCCGCCGAGATCTTTTTCCCGGAGCCACCGGGAAGAAAGCATCGGGGTGAGGGTAAAGGCCACGAGGAGCGATACCGCGATGGCGAAGGCCATGGTCACGCCGAAGGAGTTCATGAACCGGCCCACGATTCCCGCCATGAACGCCACCGGAAGAAAGACGGCGATGAGCGAGAGGGTCATGGCGATGACCGCGAGGCCCACCTCGCGGGTTCCCTCGATCGCCGCCTCGCGCGCGGACATCTTCTTCTCCTCCATGTATCGGAAGATGATCTCGAGCACGATCACCGCGTCGTCGATGACGATCCCGACGGCGAGGGTGAGGGCGAGAAGGGTAATCACGTTCAGGGTGAAGCCCATCCACTCCATGGCGGCGAAGGTGGCGATGAGGGCGCTGGGGATGGCGACGGCAGCGATGATCGTGGGACGGAGCCTTCCGAGGAAGAGCCATACGATTCCCGCCGCGAGGAACGAGCCCAGGATCAGGTGCTCCTGCACCGCGTGGACCGCGGCGAGGATGAACTCCGACTGATCGCGCACGATATCCATCTTCCACCCCGGGGGAAGCTGCGAGCTCAGCTGCGCAATCCGCTCCTTCAAGAGATCCACGACCTGGATGGTGTTGGTGCCCGATTGCTTTCGCACTTGAAGGACCACCGCGGGCTCGCCCGCGAACGTGGCGACGGTCTCGGGCTCCGCCATGCCGTCTTCCACCCGGGCCACGTCTCCGACGCGCACCGAATGGCCGCCGCGGTTGGCGATGGGTATCGAGGCGAACTCCTGAGGCGACGACACGCGGCCGTACGTTCGGAGCGTCAAGTCCCTGGCGCCCTGTTCTACCTTTCCTCCGGGAAGCTGGACGTTCTGACTCTGGAGCGCCGAAACCACCTCCGCTGCGGTCAGCTGGAGCCCCGCGAGCTTCGAGCTGTCCACCACGACGTTGATCTGCCGCGGCCGGCCGCCCACGATCCGGACCTGGCCCACGCCGAGCACGGACTCGATCTGACGCCGGAGCGTCTTGTCCGCGAACTCGGTGATGTCGCGGATGGGAGCCGGCCCGGAGAGCACGATCGACAAAACCGGCGAGGCATCGGGGTCGATCTTCTCGATGAGCGGCGGGTCGGCGTCGGATGGAAGATCGCGGAGCACGGTATTGACGCGATCCCGCACCTCCTGGGCCCCGACGTCTCCATCCTTCTCCAGAACGAACTGGACGGTTACGACCGAAATGCCCTCCGAGGATATGGAGATCAGCTGATCGATTCCGCTGATGGTGTTGACCGCCTCCTCGATCTTGTCGGTGATCTCCGTCTCGATCTCCTCGGGGGCGGCGCCTACCAGGCGTGTGGAGATGGTGACGAAGGGGAAGTCGACGTTGGGGAAGCGGTCGACTCCGAGCTGGGCGTAGGCGAACATGCCCACCACCACCAGCGAGAGAATGAGGACGCTCGCGAAGACCGGCCGTTTGACGCAGAGCTCGGCTAGTTTATGCATCGACGCACCTCAGGAGGCTTTACGGAGATCGAGCTCGACGCGGGTGAACAGTCCCGGCTTCAGGCGCTCGTCCCGGTTCGGGATCTCCGCCTCGACCACGAACGTTCGAGTCGCCGGGTCGACGGCGCGCACCACGATGGTGACCTTGCCTTCGAAGACTTCGTCGGGGTAGGGATCCACCCGCGCGCGCACCACCTGTCCCCGCTCCACTTGAGCCAGGTAGCGCTCGGGCAATCGGAAGCGAACCTTCAAAGGCGACATCTGGACCAGGACGAAAGCCACCGTCGCCTCGCCCAGCCGCTCACCGACGTCGGTCCTGCGCTCCGCCACGATGCCGTCGATGGGCGAGACCATCACGGCGTCCGCGAGCCTCTGCTGGGCCAGGGCCAGAGCTGCCTCGACCTCGGCGCGGGTCGCTTCCGCCTGATCGAGAGTCGCCCGGGTGCGATCGTAGACCGCCTGGGAGACCGAGCCTTTGGCGACGAGTCCCTCTTTCCTCTCGAAGTCGCGGCGCGCTTCGCCCTCCGCGGCCTTCGCCCGGGCGAGCGCGGCTTGCGCCCGATCGACTTCGATCTTCAGGTAGTCGCTCTCGATCTCGAGAAGCGGCTGGCCCCTGCGTACGCGGGCGCCCTCGTCGACGAACACCTTTCCCACGCGTCCGGGAAGCTTCGCAGAAATCTCGGACGAAACCGGCGAGACCAGCTCGCCCGTCTCCCTCAGGACGCCCGACTCCTCGGTCGATTCCTCTGTGACGGCTGCGACCTCGGCAAGTCCCTTCTTGACGTCCTCCGGAAGCGCGGGCTTCACGTCGACCGTCGCTGGCGCGGCATTCGCTTTCGCCGGCGCATCGCTCGTGGGACCGCAGGCGGAAGCGAAAGCCGCGGCGCAGAGAAAAAGCACGTTCACGATTCGGGTGTTCACGGGGCTCATGGTGTAGACTCCTGATTCAAAGCCACAGCGGTCAATGTCCCGGCGACGAACCAGACCTGGACTTCGGCCGCGTAGACCAGGAGCTCTCCGGTCGCGACCCCTCGCCTGGCGGCGCTGAGCGCCGCTTCCGAGGTTTGAAGGTCGAGAGACGTCAGCTCCTGGTTCTGGTAGAGCTCGGAGGTCTGGGCGTACTCGGCCTCCGCCGCCCGCAGCTGTTCTTCGGCGAGAGCGAGGTTCGTGAGACTCGCCTCGAGATCGACGAGCGCGATCCTCACGTCCTCGCGCACCACCCGGCGCGCCTCTTCGAGAACGAGGTTCGCCTGTTTCTCGCGCTCCTCGGCGATGGCCACCCGGGCGCCGATCTCCCCGCCCTGGTAGATGGGGACCGTCACCCGGAGCGCGCCGAAGCCGTAGCTCTCCCGGGGGAAGGTCGTCGCCTGGCGCACGTAGCCGGCGTCCGCGGTGACCACCGGGTAGTAGGCGCCGCGCTGCTTCTCCACTTCGAGCTTCGCGCTCTCGAGCGAGTACTGCGCCTGGCGCACCTCGGGCCGGGCGCCGAACGCCTGGGAAAGGAGCTCGGTCTCCGCCGGCACCAGAGGCACGGCGCGCTCGCCGCCCGCGGGCGGAACCAGCGCCAAATCCTCTTCGAGCGCGAGAGCGAGGCGAAGCTCGCTCACCGCCACTTCCCTCGCGCGCCCGGCCTCGACCACCCGCCGCTCCGCGGCTTTGATGTCGGCGTCGGCGCGGAGCACGTCCACCTGGGTGGTCTCGCCCGCCTCGAAGAGCGCGGTCGCCTGCTCGCGTCGTCTCCGGGCGAGCTCGAGGTTTTGCCGCTCGATGTCGATGAGCGCTTCCGCCTGGAGCGCGAGGAGAAACTGCTGACTCGCGCCGAGAAGCACTTGATCCGAAACGAACCGCACCTCCTCGCGCGCGAAGTCGATTCCGATCTTCGACTGGCGGTATGCCTTGAGATCGCGAAACCCGGCGAAGATCGGCTGCGAAACATTGACTCTCACGTCCCAGCTCACGAGCGGAAGGATGGTGCGGACGTCATCCGGAGGTCCGAAGGAGACTTCGGCGGAGTTGCGCACCACGTTCCCGTTCACCGACAGACGGGGGAGCACGGCGGAGCGGAAGAGCCGCCGGTTGGCCTCGGCCGCGGGCACTTCGACGCGGGCCCGCGCGAGCGCGAGATTCCGATCGAAGGCGAGCGCCATGGCCTCCCGCAGGGTGAGGCTTTTGACCGCGGGCTCCGGAGACTCCTGCGCGGGAGCGAGGGTCATCCACAAGGTGACAGCAGAGGCGAGCATCAGGTTCCTTTCGCCGCGAGTCCGTGGAGGAGGACGTCGGCCATCCACGCGACGTCGGCTTCCGCGCCAGGAGGCTCGTCCTCGGTGAGCCGGCGAAGCATCAAGGCCACCGCGCTCTCGGAGACGAAGAGCGCCAGCCTCGCGGGGTCGCACTTTCGCACTTCACCGCGCTCCATCGCCTCCGCCAGCATCGCCTCGAGCCTTGCGAGGTGCCGGGAGTACCGGGGATGGCACATCCTCTGTCGGCGAGCGCTCTGGTGAACCGCGTCCGGGGGGTGCTTGAGGGCGATGTAGATGCGGAAGAACTCGCGGTGCTCGTCGAAGAAATCAATCTCGCTCCGGATGAGCGCCAGGAGTCTCCCGGGGAAATTCGCGATCGTGGGAAGGGTCGAAGCCAGCTTCGCCTCGAGCTTGGAGAAAGCGTAGTCCGCCGCCCGCTCCAGGAGGTCCTCGCGGTCGCGGAAGTAGAGGTAGAGGGTGCCCTTCGCGATTCCGGCCTCGTCGGCAATGTCCTGCATCGTGGCCCCGTTCATGCCCTTTCGGGAGATGACCCGGAGCGCCGCGGCCTGGACTTCCTGGACGCGAAGATCGGAGAGAAGCTTGGAGCGAGCCATGAGATGAGGTAATGACCCGATGGTCAGAATTATGACCGTCGGGTCATTACCGTCAGTATTGTCACGCGGGGGGAGCGCCGTCAAGGCCCTCAAGAAAGTCCGCGACAATCCCGCATATCGAGGCCCGCGCAAGTGAATCCCGGTCGCCCACCGCGACCACGATGTCGCCCGGGCGGAAGGCGAAGTCCCGGTCCCGCTGGTAGATGGCTTTGCCGTCGCGCACCACTACGGGGATGGAGACCGAGACCAGCACCACCCGATCCCGCCGGATTCCGACGTCGTGCACCGAGTCTCCCTCCGCGCCCTATAATCGAGGGCCAATGCATCACGATTCGAAATCGATACCGCCCGCTGGAGAGAGTTTCGTGGATCCGGTGTGCGGCATGACGGTCTCGCCCCCGAACGCGGCGGGGCATCACGAGCACCACGGAACCACCTACTACTTCTGCGGGAAGAGCTGCCTCGAGCGGTTCCGCAAGGATCCGGACAAATACCTCGCGGCGGAGACCGAGACCGCGGTCGACCCGGTGTGCGGAATGACGGTCTCGCCCGCGACGGCGGCGGGGCATCACGAGCACCAGGGGACGACCTACTACTTCTGCAGCAAGGGCTGCCTCGAGCGGTTCCGCGAGGATCCGGACCGCTACCTCGAGCCGCAGCCGCCGGCTTCGCCGGCAGCGGGCGTGGAGTGGACCTGCCCCATGCACCCGGAGATCGTGCAGAAGAGCCCGGGGAGCTGCCCCATCTGCGGCATGGCGCTCGAGCCGCGCACCCTGACTCTCGAGACCCTGGAGGAAGAAAACCCCGAGCTCCGCGACATGTCTCGCCGGTTCTTCTGGTCGGCGGCGCTGACCGCGCCGATCCTGGCGCTCATGATCTCCGAGATGCTCCCCGAAAAACCTCTTCAGCGGCTTCTCGGGCCGGGCGCGGTTTGGGTCCAGTTCCTGCTGGCGACGCCCGTCGTCCTCTGGGGCGGGTATCCGTTCTTCGAGCGCGGCTATCGCTCTCTCGTGAACAAAAGCCTCAACATGTTCACCCTCATCGCCCTCGGGACCGGCGCCGCCTACGGATACAGCCTCGCCGCGACGCTCTTTCCCGGGCTCTTCCCCGACGCTTTCCGCGACCACCACACGGGGACCATCGCGGTCTATTTCGAGCCGGCGGCGGTCATCGTGACCCTGGTGCTCCTCGGGCAGGTGCTGGAGCTCCGCGCGAGGGGCGAGACCTCGAGCGCCCTCCGCGCGCTCCTGTCACTCGCTCCCAAGACCGCCCGACGCGTTCATCCCGACGGGCGCGAGGAGGATGTGCTGCTCGAGCTCGTCGTCGTGTCCGACCGTCTGCGCGTGCGGCCGGGCGAGCGAGTCCCGGTCGACGGTGTGGTCGAGGAAGGGGAGAGCGCGGTCGACGAGTCGACGTTGACCGGCGAGCCCATCCCCGTCGAGAAGGTGCCGGGAAGCCGGGTCGCCTCGGGCACGGTGAACACGACGGGTACTTTCGTGATGAGGGCGGAGCGCGTCGGGAGCGATACGCTCCTCGCTTCGATCGTGAGGCTCGTGGCCGAGGCGCAGCGCTCGCGCGCGCCCATCCAAAGGCTCGCGGACCAGGTCTCTGCGTGGTTCGTTCCGGCGGTGATCGCGGTCGCGATCGCGGCCGCTCTCGTCTGGGGCCTCTTTGGCCCGGAGCCGCGCCTCGCCCACGCGCTGGTGAACGCGGTCGCGGTCCTCATCATCGCCTGTCCCTGCGCCCTCGGCCTCGCAACACCGATGTCGGTGATGGTCGCGACCGGCCGCGGAGCGCAGGCGGGAGTCCTGGTGCGGAGCGCCGCGGCCCTCGAAGTCCTGGAAAAGGTCGACGTGCTGGTAGTCGACAAGACCGGAACGCTGACCGAAGGCAAGCCGAAGCTTTCGAGGGTCGAGACTCTCGGGGGATTCGACGAAAGGGAGCTCTTGGAGCTCGCGGCGAGCCTCGAGCGCGGAAGCGAGCACCCTCTCGCGCGGGCGATCGTCGAAGGCGCAGAAGCACGCGGGATCCCGCTCGTGCCCCCGGCCGACTTCCGTTCCATTACCGGCAAAGGGGTTCTGGCGACCGTGAAGGGCCGAAAGGTCGCCGTCGGAAACGCCAAGCTCTTCGAAGAGATCGGTACGGACCCCGCCCCTCTCGCCGGCAAGGCCGACCCGCTCCGCGGCGAAGGCGAGACCGTGGTTCTCGTCGCAGTCGACGGCAAGGCCGCCGGCCTCCTCTCGGTCGGCGATCCCGTTCGGCCGACGACCCCGGAAGCGATTCGTCTCCTTCATGACGAGGGCTTGAAGCTAGTGATGCTCACCGGCGACAGCCGGGTGACCGCGCTCGCGGTCGCGCGGAGGCTCGGAATCGACAGGGTCGAAGCCGAAGTCCTCCCCCGCGAAAAAGCGGAG
>Ga0299906_10003356_pt1 | contig 13196 bp, 13 predicted proteins | sample RVTome_14_FD_200259 | JGI IMG/M metagenome (GOLD analysis project Ga0299906, IMG submission 200259) | Soil microbial communities from uranium-contaminated site in the Upper Colorado River Basin, Wyoming, United States - RVT145D125 (version 2) ...
AGGTTTCGAGTCCCTCCTACGGAAGCCGCCATGCCCGCGCGGCAAGTCCAAGAGGAGGTACGAGGTCGTGCGCCAGTCAGCGAAGAAGAACGTACACCCGATGGGTGAGAATTGCACCTGATTCCAACATGACGCGCCGATTTGTCGTTGTCGCTTCTCAGTGCTGATGGCCGCCCGTCGCGTGCTCGTGGGTGATGTTCCACTTCACGTCTTTTGCGTCGACCCCCTCCACGATGCCCTGACCGTTGTGCCATCCCAAACCGCATCCCGGGCAAACCGCCTGGTCCGCTTGAAGGTTCGCGAAGCAGTCGCAGGATCCCTCGTGAAGGGCGCACCAGTCGCAGGAGGGTTGGACGCAGCAGTTGTACTTTCCTCGATCGAAGAGCTGGGTCCTCACGTTTTCGAGCCTCGTTTTGATCTGTGCGAGCTCGCCCTCGGGCGAAGGCGGCGGCGTTTCTTTCGTCTCCACCGCGGGCGCCGGATCCGCGGGAGGCTCGGCCCTCGTGCAGGCGAGGAAGCCTGCGACGAGCGAGCCCGAAAGGATCATCGAAGTCTTGGGTTTCATGAGAGCGACTCCTTTCCGAAATAGCATCATCCCACGGCTGCCACCGTCCTGAACTTGACCGGCGTCACCCTTACGAGCCGATAAGCGCCCATCAGGATCTCCGGCGTCAATCCGATACTCTTGATTCCCTCCTCATACTTCGAAAGGTAGGCCAATGCGCTCCGAATCGGTGAGCGGCGTGCCATTCACTTCCGCCACGGCCTGGAAGATCGCGACGTCGTCGCCGTCGAAGTCCGTGTTCAGGTTCAAAGCGACGCTCGGATTCCGGGCCATGTTCCGCATCTTGACGCTCCCGAGCTCGGTGAATATGAGGAATTGCTTGCCATCCCAGAAGAACCAGACCGGGTTGGGAAGCGGAGTGCCGTCCGCTTTCGTGGTGGTCAGCCAGATGACTTGTTCCCGGGCCAGGCGGTCTTCGATTTGTGGTGTGATTTCGATGGCCACTCGTTTCCTTCCCTTCTGTCGCTCCCACCGCGGATTCTAGACTACGCCGCGGGCGGGGATTCGTCGAAGCTCACCTGCGAAGACCTCCTGCGCGCTCGGCTATCCTGGGACTTGCGGCGGCGGCTCGGGCACCGGGAGATGGATGAGGACCTCCAGGGAAGCCCGCAGAAGGTAGTAGAGAAGGCCGACGACGGCGAACGCCACGGTCTCATCCTTCGCCAGCCTCATTTGGTACTGAGGAACCCCGGAGACGAGCTCCCAAAACACCACCAGCAACGCGTACGCGATGAAGGCGAGGAATCCCAATAGAAAGGTGAAGAAGACGCGAGCCACCTGCAACTGGGTCTTCTCCCGGCCGCGATGGCGCAGGGAGAACCAGCAGGAGGGAAGGGCGATAAGGTAGGCGAAGAGGAGAACGTCCACCGGCACGTTCGTGATCAGAATTAGAGACCCCGTCGCGAGAAGGGTGAGGATCAGGAATCCCGTGATTCGAGCCTCCTCGAGGCCCTCGCTCTTTCCCAGGACTTCGACAATCCCGTGGAAAACCGCGAGGTAGACGGACACCAAGACCTCGTAGAGAAACCAATGGCGAGGCGCCTCGGGAAGCCACCTCGGCGCCCCAGCCCCCATAGAACAACTGATGAGGAACAGAAGGAACAAAAGCCATCAGAATCTCGGCGCGCGCCGCCCCGAGACACTGCCAAACCGTCGGCCGGGCGAAGAAGCGGTAGAGCCGGGGCCACTCCCTCAAGTTTCCGGAGAAATTCCGGGCGTGCCAGGCGGCGGCACACGATGCTCCCGTAGGAGAGCGCCAAGGACTCCATGAAGTAGATAACGACGGGGATCGAAGACCGACTCCAGAATTCCCGAGAGGCCGAGTAGGGCGAGCACCAGGAACAGGGCTCCGCGCGTCGGGGCGCCCGCGTAGATGTGTCCCAGGCCGGGCACCGCGAGGGAGAGCCGGAACGCCGCCTCCGGGTGGGGCCCCGAGGATTTTGGGTTGCTCCTGGGTGACCTCTTTCGCATCGAAAAGAAGGATTAGAAACAGGATAGGGATTGACGCCCCGGGGCGCAATCGAATGCCCTCCGGCCGTGATCCGCTGTGGTGGCTCGAATAGAATGGCGTCATGAAGCTCCCGAGCCAGAGGCACCTTTTCGACATTCCCGAGGACGTCGCGTATTTGAACTGCGCCTACATGTCGCCACTCATGACCCGGGTGCGGGACGCCGTGGTTCAGGGGCTCGACCGCAAGCGCCATCCCTGGGAGATCTCCGCCAGGGATTTCTATTCCGGCTCCGACCGGCTGCGCTCCGCGTTCGCCGAGCTCATCCATGCGAAGGCCGACGACATCGCCGTCATCGCGGCCGCGAGCTACGGGGTGTCGACGGCGGCGGCGAACCTTCCGCTCTCGCGGGGGCAGGCCGTGCTCTTGGTCGAGGACCAGTTCCCTTCGAACGTTTATCCCTGGCGGGAGCTCGCGCGGGAGAAGGAAGCGTCCGTCGTGACCGTTCCGCGGCCGGCCGACTTCGACTGGACGCGGGCGGTCCTTCAGACCCTCGAAGAAAAGAAGAATCGCATCGCCATCGCCGCCCTTCCGCAGTGTCATTGGACGGACGGCGGGCTCTTCGACCTGGTGGCGATCGGGGAAGCCTGCCGGGAGCGCGGGACGTTCCTCGCTCTCGACGTCACGCAGTCAGCGGGAGCGTTTCCCCTCGACGTGCGCCGCATCCAGCCGGATTTCCTCACCTCCGCGACGTACAAATGGCTCATGGGGACGTACTCTCTCGGCCTTCTCTACGTGTCCGAGCGCTGGCAGCGGGAGGGGCGGCCGATCGAGCACAACTGGATCCACCGCAAGGATTCCGAGAACTTCGCCCGGCTCGTCGATTACCAGGACGAGTTCGCGGCGGGCGCCCGCCGCTTCGACGTAGGTGAGCGGTCGAACTTCGCCCTCGTTCCCGGGGCCGAGGCCGCGATTCGGCAGATTCTCGAGTGGGGGGTCGAGAACGTCTCCGAGACTCTGGCCGAGATGACGGACGACATCGCCGATCGTGCCGGCGCCCTCGGGCTCGGCACCCCGCCGCGAGAGAAGCGCGCTCCCCACTACGTCGGGCTCAAGCTTCCCGGCGGCGTGCCGGCGAACCTTCTCGAAGCGCTCGGCCGCCGGAAGGTCTACGTGAGCATCCGGGGGACGTCGGTCCGCGTGACCCCCCACCTCTACAACGTGCCTCGGGACGTCGAGAAGCTTTTCGAGGCGCTCGAGGAAGCCTTGCGCTGAGTTTCGGCCCGGGCCTATGATGCGGCCCATCCGATGAAGGTCTACCTCGATACCGTCCGGGAAGTGCTCGAGACCGGCACCCGGAGGGAGAACCGAACCGGGGTCGATAGCCTCTCGAGCTTCAACATCAATTACGAGATCGACCTGGCCGCCGGGTTTCCCCTCTTGACCACCAAGGCCATCTCCTGGAAGAACATCGTGGTCGAGAACCTGTGGTTTCTTTCCGGGGACCCCGACATCGGGCTCCTCCGGAAGCACGGCTGCCGGTTCTGGGATCCATGGGCCGACGAGAACGGCCTCGTCCCGAGCGCTTACGGGAACTTCTGGCGCCGCTTCCCGGTGCACGAGAACGGGGAAGCGACGTTCAACGATCAGATCGCCTGGGTGCTCTCCGAGCTGAAGCGGAACCCGCTCTCACGACGGCTGCTCGTGACCGCCTGGGCCCCGGGAAACGCGCAGCGGAGCCAGCTCCCGCCGTGCCACGCGCTCTTCGCCCTCAACGTGCAGAACGATCGGGACGGGGCGCCGAGGCTCAACCTCCACCTGACGCAGCGAAGCTGCGACATCGCTCTCGGCATCCCCTACAACATCGCCGGATATGCACTGCTGCTCGAGCTGTTCTCGCATTTCAGCGGCATCCGGCCGGGGATCTTCGCCCATACGCTCATCGATTCCCACATCTACACCGCAAAGCCCGACGGCTCGATGGCGGAGTACGACCACGTGCCCGGGCTGAGGGAGCAGTTGAAGAGGGCGCCCCGGCCCCTTCCGCGGCTCACCATCTCTCCGGAGCTTCGGTCCCTCGACGACGTCGAGGCCCTGCTCTCCGAGGACACCGAGACGCTGCTCTCGCACTTCCGGCTCGAAGGCTACGATCCGCATCCGGCGATCCCGTTCAAGGTGGCGGTGTGACGCGCGGCATCATCGCCGCGGTCTCGCCCGAGGGTGTGATTGGCGCCTTTGGCCGGATGCCCTGGCACTATCCCGAGGACCTCAAGCGATTCAAGCGGCTCACCCTCGGCTCGACGGTGATCATGGGACGCCTCACGTGGGAGTCTCTCGCGAAGAAGCCCCTCGTCGGGCGTCGAAACGTAGTGATCACCAGCAGGAAGCTCGAGGGCGTGGAGTGCTTCCCGACCCTCGAGGAAGCGCTCGCGACCTGCGAAGGCGATGTCTGGTTCATCGGCGGAACCCGGGTCTTCGAGGAGGCGATGAGGTTCGCGGACATCATCGATCTGGCCTATGTGCCCGATGCGGTTCCGACCGAAGGCGCCGTGTATTTCCCCCTGATTCCCGAGGGCGACTGGGAGGCAGGTCCTCTCGAGACTCATCCCGAGGATCCACGCCTCAAGCACCGCGTTTATAAACGCAGAAAGAGAGCAGCCGACTTGAGCGAGTCGAAACGTCATCAGCCCGTGACCGCGCCCGAGCTTCCAAAGGTCCTCGGACCCTATTCGCCGGGAGTGGTGCTCGGCGATCTCATATTCGTCTCCGGACAGGGTGCCGTCGACCCGAAAACGGGGAAGCTCGCCGGCGACGACGTTGAGTCCCAGACGGAGCAGGTGTTCAAGAACATCGAGGCGATCCTCAAGGCCGCGGGCTCGGGGCTCGACAAGATCGTCCGCTGCGGAGTGTTCCTGACCGATATGCGCGAGTTCCCGCGGATGAACGCCGTCTACGAGAGGATGATGGCGGGGAACCGCCCGGTGCGAACCACGGTCCAGGCCGCGGGCCTTCCGATGGAGGGCTTGAAGGTCGAGATCGACGCGATCGCCTACCGCTGACGGTCGAGCCTCCCGATCAGGCCCCAACCGCCAAAGACGTCGGTCACCGCGAGGACCAGCTCGTTCGCGCCCGCGCGAAGCGGGAGATGGATCGTGGCCTGATCGAGGCCGATGAGGCCCTCGCGCCGAGGGCGGTCGAAGCTGTAGCTGTCGTCGGCGGTGAAGAGAGGCGCCCCGTTGAGAAAGACGGTGACCTTGTCGCTGTAGCCGAGGTGGAGCGGGAGTCTCTCCTCGCGCTCGGCTTCGACGGTCAGCTTCGCGAGCACCGTCGCGCGTTTCCCGCGCTCGGGGCGGGCGATGTGGCGCAGGAGCACCAGAAGACCCGACGGTTCCGTTTCGAGCTTCTTCCAGCCGGCCGCCGTGGGGAGCTCGGTGATCGGGCCGTCAGGAGTAACGAAGGGCTCGGAGACGAGCCAGTCGCGGACGATGCCCACAGGCGGCGCCGGCTCCTCGCCCATTTCCGGAAAAGCGTAGTCCGTGGCATCGGGACGGACGACGACGTTCGCGAAGCTCGTCACCGGCTCGGCGCCTCCTTCTGGGACGAAGCTCCGGAGCGCCACGTAGCCCGAAGCCGCCGGCCGCGCGAGCCGCCGCACGACGAGCTGCGGCTCCTTCACGTCTCCCACGAAGATCGCCGCGCGGTCGCCGCGGAGGACGATCTTCAGGTGCAGCCATTCGTTTCGCGGGATGTCCACTGCGGCCGTGCCTCCCTCGCCGTGGTAAAGCTGCCAGTTGCTCTCGCCTTTGTAAACCGGGTTGTACTGGAGGGCGTCTCCGAGGCCGGTCTTGTGAGGCCGCAGGTAGATCTCTTCGAACTCCCGATCGGACTCCATGCGGAACTGCACGTAGAAGAACGAACGCTCCCCGGTGGTGGCGACGTCGAGCTCCATGGTCCCGTCCTGTAAGCGGACGTCCCGGCGATAGGCGTTTCCCGTGCCCAGCCGCAGCGCGTTTCTGCCCAGGTAGGGGGCGACCGCCGAGCCTTTTCCGGCGACCTCCCACCCCTGTTCGAAATCGAGGGTCTGTGCCGGAAGGGCCGCGCCAGCCAGGAGAAACAGAAAAGCGGGAACTAACTTCGACATCGGTCGGTCTCCTCAGCCGGGAATTCTCCTTCGCAAGGAGCCGCCGGGCCGTGAAATGTTGCCAAGAGCGGGAAACGAGTTGCGAACGGCGGGAAACGCGTTACCGATCGAGCCCGGGTCGGTCTAGCCTCGACCATGGTCGTACTATTCTTCGTACTTCAGACCCTGGTTTTTCCGGTGATTCCGGAGGTCTTCATCGACGAGTTCGACGGCTCCGAGGGGATCACCTTCAACGGCGAGGGGCGCCTGTTCCTCGGCGCCGACGGCGGCGTCTGGGTCGCGGAGCCCGATGGACCCCGTGGGAAAGTCCGGAAGATCGCGGACGTCGATTTCCCGCTCGGCCTCGCCGGAGTCGGCCCGCGGGACATCCTGGCGGCGGACTTCGGGCCGAAGAACGTTTTCCAGCACGGAGCGAACGACGACGGCATCGTGTGGCGCATCACTCCCGAAGGGAAGAAGACGGTCGCGGCTTCCGGGATCGCGGACCCGAACTTCATCCTGGTGCTCCCCGACGGAACTTTCCTCGTCTCCGACGACGGAACCGACAAGATCTACCGGGCTCGCGGCGAGGAAGTCTCTCTCTGGTCGACGGCGGTGGCCTATCCGAACGGAATGGCGCTCTCGCGGGATGACCGGATCCTCTACGTCGCCCAGATCTTCAAACGCCTCGACCCCATCGTGGGCGACGATCGCCTCTGGGCATTCGACCTCGTGGAGGGCTTCGCCCCGGGACCGCTCACCCTCGCGGTGAGAACCGGCGAAGGGGGAATCGACGGTCTCGCCGCCGACGAGATCGGGCGTATCTACGTCGCCGACAACGGCGCGGGGAAGATCTTCCGCTTCGATCCGGCGTCGAGCGAGGTGACGTTGATCGCCGAGGGAACTCCGGGAGTCGCGAGCCTGGTTTTCGGCGAAGGAGACTTCGACCGGGAAGCGCTCTATGCGACTTCGACCCGCACCGGCACGATCTGGAAGGTAAAGGTGGGTGTCAGGGGGGTGAAAGTCCATCGTTGAGAACGGCGTCCGCCTCGACCTCGATGAGCATGTCGGGCAATACCAGGGCTTTGATCTCCACCATGGAAGTGGCCGGCGGGTGGGCGCCAAAGATCTCGCCGTGGGCCCGGGCGTACTCTTCGAAGCGGCTGATGTCGGTCACGTACATCCGGGTTCTCACCACGTCGGCGAAAGTCGCACCGAGCTCTCGAAGCGCCCGCTCGACGATCTCGAAGCAGCGTTTCGTCTGGCGGTAGCCGTCGCCTGGCGCGAACGTCGTTCCGTCGTCTGCGACGGGCGCCGTGCCCGAGACGAAGATCGAAGACCCCACCCGGATGGCCCGGCAGTAACCGGTGCGCTTCTCCCAGGGGGCCCCGGTGAATACGCGTTTCCTCTCCATCATCCCTCCGTTCTATCGTAATCGCGCTTCGAGAGCGTCCCGCTGGCGCCGGCTCAGCGGGAGGACGGTGCCGTCCTTGAGGACGACGCGACAGCCCACCCGGTCGTCGATCCGGAGCTCCGTCACCCGATCGAGGGACACGATCGCCGAGCGATGGATGCGGGCGAACCGGGAAGGATCGAGCCGGGCCTCGAGCGCGGCGAGCGACTCGCGCACGAGGTGCTCGCGGCCCCCTTCATGAATGATGGCGTAGACCCCCGAAGCTTCTATCCACTCCACCTCGCGCACGTCGAGAAAAAGCACCTGGCCCCGATTTTTGACCACCAGGCGGGAGACGTAGGTCTTCTCTTCTCGATGGGGGCGGGTTCCGGCGAGCGACAAGACCTTCTCTCCGAGAGCCTCGCGCTCCCGAGAGCGGAGCCGCTCGCGCGCGCGGGAGAGCGTCGCCTCGAACCTCTCGTCGCTGAAGGGTTTCAGAAGATAGTCGAGAGCCCGTACTTCGAAGGCTTTGAGGGCATAGGCGTCGTAGGCGGTGACGAAGACCGTGATCGGCCGGCGGCCGGGGTCGACCTCGTCGAGGAGCTCGAAGCCGCCGATTCCGGGCATCTGGACGTCGAGAAACAGGAGGTCCGGCGACTCGCGCGCGAGGGCCTCGAGCGCTTCCGCCGCACCCGCGAACTGTCCCGCGATCTCGATGTCGGGCTCCCGCTCGAGGAGCTCCGCGAGGCGTCGTCGCGCCGGCGGCTCGTCGTCGACGACGAAGGCGCGGATCTTATTCATACGCCCGCCAGGGAATGGTGACGGTAACCGTCACCCCGGCCCCGGCTCCGTTCGCGATGTCGAGCCGCGCCCGGTCTCCGTAGAGCGCGCGAAGGCGCTCGGTCACGTTCTTGAGACCGAAGCCGCGCCCGTTTCCGCTCCACGAAGGGGGAAGCCCGACTCCGTCGTCCTTGACCGTGAGGTGAAGCGAGCCGTCGCGGCGCTCCGCCCGAAGCAGGATCCATCCCGCCTCGGATTTCCCCACGAGGCCGTGCTCGACGGCGTTCTCCACCAGAGGTTGAAGGAGGAAGCCGGGGACCGAGGCGCCCAGGGTCTCAGGGGCGACGTCGCGGTCGACGCTCAGCTTCCCTGCGAAGCGGATCTGCTGGATGGCGAGGTAGTCGTCCACGGTCGCGAGCTCCTCCGCCAGGGGGACTTCGCGGCGATCCGCGCTCTCCAGGGAGTGGCGCAGCAGATCTCCGAGGTGCGCCGTCATACGGCGGGCCACTTTCGGATCCTTCTCCACGAAGGCGGAGATCGCGTTCAGGGTGTTGAAGAGAAAGTGGGGCCGGAGCTGCGCCTTCAGCGTCTCGAGACGGGCTTCGGCGAGACGCGCCTCGAGCTGCGACGCCCGGAGCTCACGCTCTCTCGCCTCGCTCTCGAGGTCGTATGCGATCCCCACCCCTACCAGGACGGAATAGATGAGGAAGTTCCAGTGGTACTGGGGAGCGAGACCGGTGAAGCTCCAGACGGCGGGGAAGTTGCCGAGGAGCCCGTCGACCAGCGTCCGCAGCACGACGTAGACGCTCACGAACCCGAGGGCCAGGGGAACGTGATGGAGAACGCGTCCGCGAAGGTCGCGGCTCCGGCTCTTCGCCCACCGGTCGGCCCGGAAGAGGAACGGGCTCAATAGACCCCAGAGGTACCATTGGGGAGCGCTCCGGCGGAGAGCGGTCTCGAGCGCTTCCCACCCACCGCCGCGGCCGACGTAGCCCTGGGTCGAGAAGAAGAGGACCACCGCCGTCCAGAAGAGAAAGCCCAGGAGCGCCCTGCGAAGCGTCATTTTACCGCCAGGAAGCCTTCGTAGATTTCCCCGTCGTCTCCGATATCGAGATGGATGGAGCGCGGCGTGAAGCCCACATCGGAGAACAAGGCGAGCCATGTCGCGCGCGGGAAGACCCCTTCGTCGTGCGCCTCGTAGACCGACCGCACCGAGCCGTCCTCGTCGCGGAGGAGGTACGTGTAGTCGACCCGGTAACGGGTGTCGGAGGGATCCGGGTCCCAGGTCCATTCGAGGTACCGAAGGGATCGCCGCCCCGCGTCGTTCCCTCCGTGGTCCGTTCCGTCTCGATAGGTCTCGCGCAGGCAGTCGGGAACGAAGAGGGCCCCGCCCCCGGGACGGGTATGGACGAACGCGGTCGTAATCGCGCGCTTCAGATCCTCCTCGCTCGTGAGGTACATCACCGCGTCGTGGACGAAGACCGCGTCGAAGAGGCGGCCGAGCCTCACCGAGCGCATGTCTCCCTGGAGGTGCTCGCACTCCAGGTTCAGCCGGCGGCTCACTTCCAGCATGTCGGGCGAGAGGTCGACGAGGGTCATCTCGAAGCGGGCCTTGAGGTGCGAGGCGTTGTTCCCGCCGCCGCTTCCGAGCTCGAGAAGGGTCCGGGGAGGGGGTGTCAGCGTCTCGAAGACCGCCCGATACCGCGACGCCTCGTGCGCGTACTCTTCCGGCGCGGTGAGGATCGGAAACCAGGGGGCGAGCTCGGTGTAGAGCCGTGGCAGCTCGGTCATGGAATCACCTTCGAGTCAAAGTCGCGAACGGGAGGAGTGAGGACGCCTTCCATGAAAGGATTCTACTTCACGGAGTTGTGCTAGGCTCATTCCCGCTCACGAGGAGGACATATGCACTCGCTTCTTCTCCTGCTCTCGCTCGCGGTCGCCGCCGATTCCCGCGGCCCCTTCGACGGTTTGAAGTTCCGGGAGATCGGCCCGGCGAGCCCGGCGGGCCGCATCGACGACTTCGCGGTCCTCGAATCGAGCCCCACAACGTTCTATGTCGCGACGGCTACCGGAGGGCTGTGGAAAACCACGAACAACGGCACGACGTTCGAAATTCTGTTCGACGATCAAACGACTTCCTCGATCGGCGACGTGGCGATCGCATCCGAAGACCCGAACCTGGTCTGGGTGGGAACGGGAGAGAACAACAACCGGCAAAGCTCTTCCTGGGGAGACGGCATCTACAAGTCGACGGATGGAGGAAAGACCTGGCGGAACATGGGCCTCGGGGCCTCGCGCCACATCGCCCGGATCGTCGTCGATCCCACCGACGTCGACGTGGTCTATGTGGCCGCTCTCGGAAGCCTATGGGGACCGGGCGGCGACCGGGGGGTCTATAAGACCACGGACGGCGGCGAGAGCTGGAACCGCGCGCTCCACGTGGACGACGACACCGGTGCCACGGAGCTCGTGATGGATCCGCGGAATCCGAAGGTGCTCTACGCGGCCACCTACCAGAGACGCCGCGCCACCTGGGGATTCAACGGCGGCGGTCCGGGAAGCGCGATCCACAAGACCACCGACGGGGGAAAGACCTGGACCCAGCTGACGCAGGGGATTCCCGAGGCTCCGATGGGAAGGATCGGGCTCGACGTCTACCGGAAGAACCCGGACGTCCTCTACGCGCGCATCGAGCATCCCGACGAGGGCGGGGTCTACCGGTCGGACGACGCGGGAGCGAACTGGTCGAAACGTTCTTCCGTGAACCCCCGCCCGATGTATTTCAGCCAGATCCGGGTCGACCCCAACGATGACCAGCGCGTCTACGTTCTCGGCGTCCAGCTCCACGTCTCCGACGACGGCGGGAAGACGTTCCGCGATGACGGCGCTGAAAAAATCCACGTCGACTTCCACGCCATGTGGATCGACCCGAGGAACTCCCGCCACATCCTCCTCGGAGGCGACGGAGGTGTCGGGATCTCCTACGACCGGAGCGAGACCTACGACTGGCTCAACAACATGAACCTCGGGCAGTTCTACCACGTGAGCTACGACATGAGCTCGCCCTACCTCGTCTGCGGAGGGCTCCAGGACAACAACACCTGGTGCGGTCCGAGCGCGGTCAGGAGCCGGGGCGGGATCGGAAACGACGAGTGGTTCATCATCGGCGGCGGCGACGGGTTCGTCGCTCTCGTCGATCCGAACGACCCCCGGGTCATGTACGCCGAGTCCCAGAACGGGCGCATGAACCGGGTGGACCGCGTGACCAACGAGAGGCAGTCGATCCGCCCGGAACCGGCCGCCGGCGAGTCGAAGCTCCGCTGGAACTGGGACACGCCGATGATGCTCTCTCCCCACGACCCGGCGACGATCTTCGTCGCCGCCAACAAGCTCTTCCGCTCGCGGGATCGCGGCTACGTCTGGGAGGTCGTGAGCCCCGATCTCACGACCAATGCCGATCGCGAAGAGCTCGCGCTCATGGAGGTCTACGGCAAGGACACCAAGATCGCGAAGAACGACGGCATCGCGGAGTATCCGACCCTGGTGGCCTTTGCGGAATCGGAGCTCGAGGCCGGCCTCTACTGGGCGGGCTCGGAAGACGGTCTGGTGCACGTGTCGTCGAACGCCGGCGTCAGCTGGACCGAGGTAACCAGGAACGTGCCCGGGCTCCCGAAGGGCACCTACGTTTCCCGGTTGGTCCCCTCGCGTTTTTCGAAGAGTCGGGTCTACGCCACGTTCGACGGGCATCGCCTCGACGACTTCCGGGCCTACGTCTACGCCAGCGACGACCTCGGGCAGAGCTGGGTCCGCATCTCCTCGAGCCTTCCTTCGGGCGAGGTGGCGCGGACGATCACCGAGGACCTCGTGAACTCCGACGTGCTCTATCTGGGGACCGAGCGGGGGCTCTTCGCCACCGTCGATCGCGGCCGCGAGTGGCATCGGGTGAAGGCCGACCTTCCGACGGTTCCCATCTACGAGATCACGCTCCACCCCCGGGAGAACGACATGCTTCTCGCGACTCACGGGAGGAGCCTCTGGATCCTGGACGACCTCACGCCGTTTCAGGAGTACACCAAAGCGCCGTCCACCTCGGCGCATCTGTTCCCCGTTCCCGCGGGCGTCCAGAGAAACCCCGCGGCCGATCGCATGCGCGATTTCGAAGGCGACCGCCGGTTCTTCGGTGAAAACGCCGACTCCGCCGCGATCCTCACCTACCGCCTGGGATCGGACGCGAAGGACGTCGCGATTCAGGTGAAGGACCAGGCGGGGAGCGTGGTTCGCGAGCTCCGGGGCGACGAGATGAAGGACAAGATCGCTTCGGGGATGCATCAAGTCCCGTGGGATCTGCGCCGGGCGCTCTTGCCCAAAGTGAAGGGCGAGGACGGCGGGAGCCGGTTCGGGCCGGGAGATCGGGGGCCGTTCGTTCTTCCCGGAAGCTACCGGGCGCATTTGATCGTCGATGGAAACGAGGCCTCGAGCGCTGCGCTCGAGGTCCAAGGCGATCCCGATATCGCCATCGGCGATGCCGACCGCGCCCTCTACCTCGAGACCGCGGGGAAGGTATACGACCTCAATCGGAAGGCGATCGAGGCTGCGAACACGCTCGCGGATCTCGACGAGCAGCTCTCGGCGGCGAAGAAGGCGGTCGAGAAGGTCGCGCTGCCGGAAGCGGCTTCCGCGGCGATGAAAGACGTCGAAGACCGCGTCGTCGATCTGCGCCGCCGCCTCGGCGTCGGCCGCCGTGATCCCGGGCCGCCGCCGGATGACGACGTCCGGGGCGAGATCACGCGGCTCCGGGGAAGCCTGCTGGGAGCGACGGCCGTCCCTACCGAAGCCCAGAACCGCATCCTGCAGAGAGTCGGGAGCGATCTGGCGAAGGCCGTGGCCGAT
>Ga0299906_10003357_pt1 | contig 13194 bp, 11 predicted proteins | sample RVTome_14_FD_200259 | JGI IMG/M metagenome (GOLD analysis project Ga0299906, IMG submission 200259) | Soil microbial communities from uranium-contaminated site in the Upper Colorado River Basin, Wyoming, United States - RVT145D125 (version 2) ...
AGGCGAAAGCGGCGGCGGCCATCGTCCGCGGACCGTCCGACCTCGAACGAGTCGAAAGGATCGCCCTCGCCGATCCCGAAGCGGTGCCCGCGGGAGTCTACGCCCGGCAGTACCTGGAGAAGCTCGATCTCTGGGAACGGTTGCGCTCTCGCGTCGTTCCCACGCTCGACGTGCGCGCGGCGCTCGCAGCCGTCGCCTCCGGCAACGTGGGCGCGGGCATCGTCTATCGGACCGACGCGATCCTCGAGCCCCGCGTACGGGTGGCGTTCGAGGTGCCCAGGGATGAGGGCCCGAGGATCCTGTACCCCCTCGCCCTGATTCGGGGGGACGCCGGTGAGCCCGCCCGCGCCTTCTTCCGATTCCTCGAATCGCCCGAGGCCGAGGCGATCTTCGAGAGGAACGGGTTCGTCGTTCTGAGGCAGAAGTGACGCCGGATCTCCTCCGGCTCGTCGGCTTCACCGTCGAGATGGCTCTCGCCGGAGTCCTGCTGACGCTCCCGATCGGGATCCTTCTCGGCCTCTGGCTCGCGCGCACGAGATGGCCGGGGCGGAGCGTCGTCGAAACTATCGCCACTCTTCCCCTGGTGCTTCCGCCCACCGTGGTGGGGCTGGTGCTTCTCGAGATCTTCGGGCGGAATCGACCGCTCGGTCGCTTCCTCTACGAAAGATTCGATCTGACCATCGCCTTCACCTGGCGCGCCGTGGTCCTCGCCTCGGCGGTCGTGGCTTTCCCGCTTCTGGTGCGGACGGTTCGAGCCGCCTTCGAAGGCGTCGATCCGAGGCTTCCGGCCCTCGCGCGGACCCTCGGGCGCGGGCCTTTCCACGTGTTCTTCACGGTGTCGCTTCCTCTCGCCGCGCGGGGCATCCTCGCGGGCGCGATCCTCGCGTTCTCTCGCGCGCTTGGCGAGTTCGGGGCCACCATCATGGTCGCGGGCAACATTCCCGGTGAGACCCAGACGATGTCGCTCGCGATCTTCCAGCTGGTTTCGATCGGCCGCGACCCCGACGCCTACAGGCTCGCCGCCTTGAGCGTGGTGGTGGCGTTCGTCGCCATCTGGCTCTCCGAACGTCTCGTGCGCCAAAGCCGCGCCCGGCTCGCCGAGGAGTCGTGATCGAAGTCCGCCTGCGAATCCCTCTCTCGGAGTTCGAGCTTTCGGTGGCGCTCGATCTCGCGGGTCCGGTGACCGCGCTCTTCGGTCCCTCGGGCGTAGGGAAGACGACGCTCCTCGAAGCCGTGGCTGGTCTGAGGCGTCCTCTCGAAGGGGAGATCCGGATCGACGGCGAGCTCATCTATTCGAGCGAGCGCCGTTTCTCGCTCCCTCCCGAGAGGCGGCGGTTCGGCCTGGTGCCCCAGGATGCGCTCCTCTTCCCCCACCTCGACGTGCGCGCCAACCTCCTTTATGGTTTTCGCAACGGCGGGGCGCTCTCCCTGCCGTCGGTCGCCGAAGCGCTCGAGATCGGCCACCTCCTCGATCGGCGCCCCTCCCGGCTCTCCGGGGGAGAGCGGCAGAGGGTCGCTCTCGCCCGGGCACTCCTTTCCCAGCCGCGGCTTCTCCTTCTGGACGAGCCCGTGGCGTCTCTCGACGTCGAGCTGAAGGATCGCGTCCTTCCCTACGTGAAGCGGGTGCGCGACCTCCACCGGATTCCGACTCTCTTCGTGAGCCACGACGCAGCCGACGTGTTGTCGCTCGCGGACGAGGTGGTGGTCCTCGATCGAGGCTCGGTGGTGGACCGGGGAACGCCGCGAACGGTGCTGACGCATCCCGTGGCCCGCGGGGCGTTCTTCAAGGGCCGGTTCGAGAACCTGCTGGAGTCGCGGGTGCTGGGGCACGAGCCCGAGGAAGGGCTGACGCGGGTCGAGACCGAAAGGGGGCTTGCGCTCTCGATTCCCTACCGCGAGGCGCCGCTCGGCGAGCGCGTCCTCCTTGGCCTCCTGGCGGAAGACGTGCTCCTGGCGAAAGAGGCGCCGGTGGGGCTGTCCGCGAGAAACGTCTTCGAGGGGAGTATCCGGGCCATCGAGGAACAGGGCGGGGTGGCGATGGTCGAAGTCGACGCGAAGGATTCGATCTATGTTCGCCTATCCCACGGAGCGGTACGCTCGCTCGAGCTCCGCGTCGGGCTTCCCGTTCATCTCATCGTCAAGACCCATTCGATCCACCGCCTGAGCTGAGGAGGGTCGAATTTCGCGCCCGGCGTGAATCCCGAAAACGCGACCTGTAGCCGACCGCGATACAGGAGGAACGGATCGGAGCGGACCTGCTACAGGGCGAGCCGCAAAACCCTGCGAAACCACCCGGCCGACGATGGAACGGAGTTTGCAATCGTTCGAGACGGGGAAAGAGATGACCCAGGAGCTCGGCGTTGGCTTGGCCTACCATCCAGCGCTCTCGGACTTCTTGGCCTCGAGCCTCGATGGGATCGACGTCCTCGAGCTCGACTCTTCTCGATGGCTCGAAAAGAGCGACCCGGCGGAGCTCCTCCGGCTCGCCCGGATTCCATGCGCCAAGATCGTCCGCGGCTTTCCCGTCGGCGGCTCGCGGCTTCCCGACCCCGCCTCTCTTCCCCGGCTCCGCGCCTTCATTTCCGCCCTGAAAGCGCGCTGGGTGACCGGGGACCTGGCCTTTCATCGCGCCCAGGCGGCCGGGGCGAAGGGAGAGACGGACTTCGACACCGGTCTTCTCCTTCCTCTCCGGCAGACGGTCGGCGGCGCCCGACTCGCGGCCCACTCCGCGCGCTCCATCGGAAGCGAGCTCAAGGCGCCCTTCGCCCTGAGGTGCGTCAAGAACTACCTGAAGCCGCGGCGCGACGAGATCTCGGACGCCGAGTTTTTCGGCGAGGTGGCGGAAGACGCCGACTGCGCGATCGTTCTCGACCTCGGGAGTCTCTGGATCAACGCCGCGAACGGCCGGCAGCCGGTCGAGGATTTTCTCGAAGAGATTCCGCTGGAACGCGTATGGGACCTTCGACTGGGCTCCGGCAACCAGCGAAACGGCTATGGGTTCGGCGCGCGCCCGGGCGTGGTCCTCGAAGCCCTCTTCGAGATCGCGGCGTCGCTCGTTCACCGGCTCCCGAACCTGCGCGCGATCGTCTTCGAGATCCACCCGGATTCGGTCTCCCGCCTGGGAGCGTCCGGCATCTCGGAGCAGCTTCGGATCCTGAGGTCGCTTTGGCGGGAGCGGCACCTCTGGAGCGGGACTCCCCCTCGAAAGCGGCGGCGAGGCTCCCGTTGGAGGCACGAACGCGGGATCGCGCCGCGCGAATGGGAAGACGTTCTCGGCGCGCTCGTTACCGGGAGAAACGTCGGCGGAGATCTCGCGGAAGAGCTTCTACGGGAGCCAGGGCTTGCGGTCCTCCGGCGGCTCCTCTCGGAGACTCGCGCTTCGAGGGTCGCGAAGCACCTCGGGCTCACGTCGCGGCTGGTCGTGGCCGCAGCGGGACCCGCCTTCTTTCGCGCGCTTCTCGAAGCCTACTGGAAGCGGGAGGCGCCTTCGCCCTCCGCCCCACTCGAGGCGATGCGCTTCGGCCGCCATCTCGCCACGCTGGCTCTCGACATCCCGTATTTCCGGGAGGTCCTGGAGTACGAGACGGCGGTCCTCGCCTCTCAGATGGACGGCGAGAAACGTTTCGTCAGCTTCCAGCACGACCCGTCGGTCGTGCTTCGAGCGCTTGCGAAGGGGCGTCTTCCGGGCGACCCGAGCCCGGGGACCTTCGGGGTGGAGGTCGCGTCGGCTTAGACCTCAAGAAGAACGCAAAGGCGCAAAGAGGCAAAGGCGCAAAGAAAAACCCGGGACGAGAGAATAGAAAGACTGGTTTCCCCTATTCCCCCAGAGTGCATTAGAGTCTTCGGATTCACTTCGCGTCCCTCGCGTCTTTGCGTCTTTGCGTTCCATCCGACCGGTACTAGAATCGGCCTCGTGCTGCGCGACGAAGGGGACCGCCTCAGCCGGGTGGTCGTCTCGACTCCGCGGCGGGAGTACTTCCAGGTCGCCGATCCGCGGGCGCACAACGTGAACCAGGTGGCGGATCCCGTGAGGACCCAGGCCCAACACGGGGAGCTGGTCGCGGCCATGGCGCGAAGCGGTGCTGCGGTCGTGGACGTCCCCGAGCTTTCCGGTCATCCCAACTCGGTTTTCACCCGCGACGTATCCGTCGTGACCCCTCGCGGTTACATCCGGCTCCGCATGGGGCTTCCGAGCCGGCGCGGCGAGGAAGCCTGGATGGCATCTTTCCTCGAATCGTGCGGCGAGCCCCGGGCCGGCTGCATCGAGCCTCCGGGGACGGTCGAGGGGGGAGACGTCGTTCTCTCGGGCGGCGTCGCGTTCGTGGGCCGTTCGGAGCGCACCAATCGAGAAGGCGTCCTTCAACTTTCAGCGCTCCTGGAGAGAATGGACTACGACGTCCGCGTCGCCGAGGTCGAAGGCTATCTGCACCTCGGAGGAGCTCTGAGCGCCGTTGCCCCCGAGCGCGTCGTGGCCTGCCGCGGCGACTACCCCGCGGGTTTCTTCGACGGCTTCGACGTGGTGTGGGTCAAAAAGCGCGGCCCCTCGTCGGCCAACGTCATCTGCCTCGCGCCGAACGAGATTCTGGCGAACGAGGCCGAGAACCTCGAGACGATGGCGGCCCTGGACGCGCGAGGGGTGCGAGTCCAGGGAATCGACCTCTCGGAATTCCGCAAGGGCGCGGGAGGACCGACGTGCCTCATCCTTCCCCTGGAGAGGACCTGATGGGCGTGGAAGGAGGCTTCCGCCTGAAGTCGGCGTGAGGGCTCTGCGGCCGGATGGACTCAGCGCCCCCAGGTAAGGAACGCGCGAGCTGAGAAGGGGACCCGCCGAGACTCCTCGGTGGAGCTGCGCCAAATGCAGCGACCCCCAAAAGGCCTAGAACCAGGAGGAGCAACGATCCGGGCTCCGGCACGGAAGCGAAGGCCCTTCCCGTGCCCGGTGTCGGAGTCGAGACCTGAAAGTCGGTTCGGTTGTCGCCGGTGTCGGATCCGAAGAGGTCCCGGGTAAGAGAGAAACCCATCGGCGGATCGGCGGCGAAGAGCCCTTCGCCAAGAAGGTGGGATCCCGCGTCCCCGTACTGGAGCGCGTCGACGACGGCGCCGAGCGCGTCCCAGATCTGGATCGCCTCGGGGCCGTTCTGCCAGTCCACGTCGGCGACGAAGTCGCGGACCAACAGGACCGCGCCCAGAGCCCGCGCCGTCGCGATGACCAGAAGCCCGTCTTCCGGAATCAGAGCGCCCGTGAGATCGATCTGCCGGTAAGGGTGCCCGCTCGCTCCGTCGATGCCCACGAGTCGGTAGCCGTCGAGCCTGGTTCCGGGCAGGCCGGAGATCTCGGTGAAGACCTGAGCCGCATCGGAGCCCTCCGCGTCGTAGAACACCTCGTGGATCGACGGCACGGCGAAGCCCGAACCGGAAAACCCGAGTAGACCGGTCAAGAGAGAGAGAAGTCGCAGTTTCATCGTCAGCCTCCTTTGGTGAGCCGTGAAATACGGCCCTCGAGGCGTAGGACGAGAAAACCGGCTCTGGACCTCCTCGCGATTGTCCCTCGGGCTGGACTGGAGCTCTCAGCGCACCCGGAACTCGATCTCGCTCGTCGCCGCCCGGCCCGAAGAGGGATCCTCGATCCGGACCTCGACGCGGTAGGTTCCGTAGGCGAGTGAGCGCGTCGGAAGGCTCAGGATCACCGGCGTGCCGTCGGCTCTGTCGGAGAGAACGATCTCGTCCTTGACCCTGTCCTTCAGAACTTCGGAGCCCTCCGGATCGAGAATTCGATAGCTCACGCGGGCGCGCTTCGATGGCGCCTGCCGCCCGGGGAGGATCTGGAAGAGCACGTGGAGAGCTTCGCCCCGGCGCACCGCAGAGACCGGCAGAAGGGGGAGGTCGCTCGCTCCCATGCTCCCGGCGGCGTCTCGGGAAACGACGGGCAGGATGCTCGAGAGGCCGAATCGATCGCCGAGGCCGGGAGGAATCTGGATTCCCGTCGAGGCGCGATGGAGTTCCCGATCGCCCGAGCTCACGATGACCTCCAACAGGTACGAGCCCGGCTCGAGGGAGAGAGTCGAAATCACGTAGAAACGCTCGAGACTCACCGGCTCTTCGAACGAATGGAGGTGTTTTCCGCTCTCGTCGACCACGTTCAACCGGAGCTTCCGCCCGGCCCCCCCCTCGCCCGTCAGAAGATCCGCGGGAAGCGCGACGCTCACCGGAACATGAACCGTGCCGGCCCCCGTGGGAAGGAGGTACGTGCTGAGCTCGACCGCGAGAGGGAGCTCGGCGGCGACGCGAGGCTTCGGAGGGTCCGCCGGTTTCTCCTCGGGGGCGTCGGGGGTGACGGCCTCGGGCTCTCGCGCGAAATAACCGGGGCGCGCGATGACGGTCGCGCCCTCCCGGGCTACCCCCTTGAGCTTGACCTCGATCTTGCGATAGGAGCCGTCGACCTCGGAGTTGGTGGAGACGTAGCTCAGGAGGTAGTAGCGCTGGTTCTCGGCTCCGATTCGCCGCAGCGGCGGGCCGAAGGACGGGTTGCTGTGGAAATACCTCCCGCCGGTCTCGGCCGCGACCGCGTAAAGACCGTCCTGGATCGAGTTGAAGGAGTCCGGCCCCCGTATATCGAGCGTGTAGACCGTCGCATTCGCCTGGTTCAACGACTCCACGGCCCTCTTGAGAGAGAAACTATTGTCGATCCACCGGCTGCCGGGCGGCGCGAACGTTGGAAGCTCGTTAGAAAAGAGGATCACCACTTTGCGTCCGGGGATCCCGAGAAGCGCCTCGCCGAGGGACTCGAGATCGCGATAGACCTGCTGCGCCGCCCGGTCCTCCCCCATGGGGTAGTCCATCCGCATCTGGCTCAGCTTGCGGACCGCCTGGAGCGTATGCTCCTTGCCCGCCTGGAAGTCCTGGACGACCTTGAACGAATAGCCTATGTCGATGACCATGGCTTCGTCGCCCTCGGCCATGGACTCCACGATGAACGTTCCCAGCTCGCGCTTGACGCGGGTCAGGTACTCGAACTCCCCGCCCTGCCGGTTCAGGATGAAGATGAACCGGCGGGGGTAGGTGTTGACGCCGCCCATCGGTGCCGCTCCGTCGACCCGCTCGCCCACGTAGGACGTCCAATCGGTGACGTCGAAGGTGGCGATGGTCTGCGGGACTCCGTCTTCGAGCACTTCAAATTCATTCCGCTCGAGGCCGGATACCGGCTGACCGTCTCGATCGATCACCACCACGTCCACCAGGACGGCATTGACACCGGCGCGAAACGTCGGGACCTCAGGGACTTCCTGGACGGGGGGGCGGTCTTCCTGGGCCGTTGCGACCCATCGGATGGTGGTGAGAATGCCGCCTCCGAGGAGGAGCGCTCGCGCGAGTCTCGGGCGGAACCTCATACAATGAACCTCCAGGGTAACCGCGCGCCGAGCCCGGCCCAGGCGGCTTCAGGACGGGAAGGCTTCGCAGGCATTATAGAGTAATGTAGGCGGCGCCGGGTTTACCGAACGACTGTATTTGGAAGCGCTGGGTTCAGCGCACTGACTGAAGACCGAGGCGAGCATCGTTATGACGGGATACGGAGTTACCAACGCCTACGGCGATCTGAAGCGGGTCCTGGTGCATCGGCCCGGCCCCGAGCTCTCCCTGGTGACCGACAAGACCCTGGCGGAGTTCAACTTCAGCCGACCCGTCGACCGTGAGCGGTTCCTCTCGGACTACGACACCATGCTCGGCATGTTCCAGGCGCACGGGGTCGAGACCTTGCTACTGAGCGAGGTCCTGAAGGAGGACGATGACGCGGTCGGCTACATGGCTCGCCGTCCGAACATGACCTATACCCGTGACCTCGCGACCGTCTTCTCCCGCGGCGCCGTCCTCATGTCACCCCAGTTGAAGGGGCGGTGGGGCGACCAGGAGATGATGGCCCGGGCATTCGAGCGGCTCGGCATCCCGATTCTCGGCGCCGTCGAGCCTCCCGGTTATCTCGAGGGCGGCGGAGTCACGATGCTCGGGGACGACACCGCCGTCGCGTCGCTGTGCGACCGGGCGAACGAGACGGGCACGCGCATGCTCCGGGATCTCGTCCTGGGAAAGGACGTGAAGTACTTCCTCGAGGTCCCGCTTCCTTTCGGCCACATTCACATCGACGGCATCTTCATGGTGCTCGATCGCGAGCTCGCCCTGATCTATCCCGAATCGCTCCGCGTCTTTCCCTGCCGGCTCTACGAGGACGGCAAGCCCGGGGTCCGCCACGTGATGTTCGAGGAGTTCTTGAAGAAGAAGGGCATCCGCACCATCGCCATCACGTTTTTGGAGAGGAAGGCGGGCCACCTCAATCTGGTGGTGACGAAACGCTCGGAGATCGCCGTGGGGTTCGCCTCGGCGACGCGAATCGCCTCCGAGCTGGCCCGGCACGGCTGGCACCTGGCCACGTTCCCGGCGGAGGAGCTGTTTCTGGGAAACGGCGGGGCGCACTGCATGACCTGCCCGGTCGAGGTGGGGTGAGCACCGGGCAATTTCACATCCTTTTCCGGAGGTGCGTGATGGATCGACGCCGATTCCTCGAGACCGGGACCGCCGCCGCGTTGGGGCTCGCCATCGCTCCCATCGCCAGATCCGCGACCGAGCAAAAGTCGCTCGTCTCTTCCTTCGATCCCTGGGTCGAGGTCCACCGCGGAAACCTCGCGCACAACGTAGTCGAAATCGGCAAGCGCGCGGGGAGCCGGCCGATCCTCGCGGTCATCAAGAACAACGGCTACGGCGCCGGGGTCGCGAACGCCGCCGGGCTTCTCGAGCCCTCGGATGCCATCGCAGGCTTCGCGGTCGTGAAGCTCCAGGAGGCCGCAGCGCTGCGCGAGGCCGGGGTCAAAAAGCCCGTCCTCCTCCTCGGTCCCTTCGACGAGAACAACCTCGAGGAAGCGGCCGCCCGCGAAATCACTCCTATGGTCTATACGCCGATCGGGGACGCCCTCGATCGCCTGGCGGCGAAACGACAGAGGCCCCTCGGGATCCACGTCTGCGTCGACACGGGCATCGGGAGGGTTGGTGTGCCTCACCGGGTTGCGGCGGAGCTCATTCGGGACCTCGCGGGGCGGAAGTCGGTCCGGATCGAGGGCGTGATGATGACCTTCGCCGAGGATGCCGCTTTCGACGAGGAGCAGAAGAAGCGCTTCGTCGCGCTCACCGACGGTCTCGCTTCCGAAGGGGTCGCGCTCGGAAAGCGCCACGCGGTTTCGAGCTTCGGTCTCTTCCAGCATCCGGACTTCTTCCTCGACATGGTGCGGCCGGGAATGGCGATCTACGGCGTCTACTCCGAGCAGGAGTTCCGGTCCTCTCCGGCCCTCGCGCTCCGCCCGGCGCTCGCGCTCAAGGCGAGGGTCGCCTACGTGAAGAAGCTGGAGGCGGGAGACAGCGCCGGATACAACCGGGCCTATCGGGCGGAGAAGCCCGTCTGGATCGCGACCCTTCCCGTGGGCCATACCGACGGGCTTCCGCGAGGGGTCGCGGGAAAGGCGAAAGTGCGCATCGGGGATTCGCTCTACCCCGTCGTCGCCAGCGTTTCCGCGAGCCATACCATAGTCGAGATCGGCCCCGAGAAGACGGTCGAGATCGGGGACGAAGTCTCGATCTTCGACTGGCGGGATGGCTCGAGGCCGGAGGACCTGGGGAAGAGCTCGGGCGCCTCGGTCTACGACCTCACCATGCATCTGAATCCGCTTCTTCCGCGGAGAATCGTCTGATCGGTCCGGTTTTCGCGAGCGTCGTCCTTCTGAACGGAACGCTTCTCGACGGGACGGGCGCCCCTCCGCTCGCGAGCTCCTACGTCACGATCGAAGACGGCCGCATCACCGCCGTCGGGACCGCTTCCGGATTCCGCCCCGGAGCCGGCGACGTCGTCGTCGATGCCTCCGGGAAATGGATCGTTCCCGGCTACGTGGATGCCCACGTGCATCTCTTCGACTCCGGGAGCCTCTACACCAGTCCCGACGACTACGACCTCACTGGTCTCGTGCCCCACGAAGAGGAGCGGCGGCGGATCCAGGATCGGATCGAAAAGACCCTCGATCGATTCCTCTGCTCGGGGGTGACGACCGTCGCCTCTCTCGGCGGACCTCGATTCGAGCTCGAGCTGCAGTCGAGCTCCGCTCCCCACGTCGTCGCCGCCGGGCCCTTCCTCGCGAATTTCCCCGTCGGCGAGGTCACCCTCTGGACGCGAGAGGATCCGGTCCTGGTCCAGGTGGCGACTCCCGAAGCGGCTCGCGCCAGGGTTCGGGAGCTCCTCGAGAGCGGCGTGGGCCTGGTGAAGGCGGGCTACGCGGGCTCGAGCCCTTCGGAGTTCGCACCGGTTCTCGCGGCTCTGGTCGGCGAAGCCCATGCCAGGGGGCGAAGGCTCGCGATGCATGCCGAGGAGCTCGAGGCGGCGAAGATGGCGCTCGAGTCCGGAGTCGACGTCCTCGCCCATACCGTCGTCGACCGCCCCCTCGACGAAGAGGCCCTTTCGCTCGCGCGAGAGAGGGGAGTCGTCTCGGTCACCGGACTCTCGCATTTCGGAAGTTACCGAGACGTCCTGGAAGAGAGAGTCGAGCTTCTTCCCATCGAGGCCCGTTGCGGCGATCCCGAGGTCATCGTCACCTGGGACGATCTAGCACGCATTCCCGCGGCCGAGAGGCCGGCGACGCCGGCGGCGATCCGTTGGGGAAGCTCGCCCAAGGGCCGGGCGATCCTCCTCGAGAACGTCCGGCTTCTGCACCGCGCGGGGGTACCTCTCGCCGTCGGAACCAATGGTGGAAACGTGGGGACGCTCCAGGGTCCCTCGTTCCACCGCGAGCTCTCGATGCTGGCGGAGGCGGGCCTCCCCCTCGGAGACGTTCTCGTGGCCGCGACCCGAAACGGCGCTTTGGCGTTGGGTCTTCTCGAGCAACGGGGAACGATCGAGCGGGGGAAGGCGGCGGATGTTCTGGTTCTCTCGGAGAACCCGCTCGAGAGCGTCGAGGCCTTCGCCGCCGTGGAGAGAGTCTTCGTCGACGGGAGAGAGATCGCCGGGCCCGCCGAAAGCCAGCGGCGCCCATGAGCTATCGCGGAGCCTACTGGCTCGAGCGCGAGTCTCGGGAGGAGGAAGAGACGCCCGATGACGTCCTCCATGTGATGGGGCTCCGCCCGGGGAGACGTCGTCGCCGACGTCGGGGCGGGCTCCGGCTACTATACGCGCCGCATCGCGAAGAGAGTCCTCCCGGGAGGAAGGGTCTACGCCTCGGACATCCAGCGAGAGTGGCGCGACGCGACCGTCCGCGCGGATCGACGGGAGAAAGGAAAGACCGCGCCCGGCCCTTCCGACCGCCTGGAGATTCGACGCCCTGGAGGATCTACTCGATCCTCGCCGCCTTGACGATCTCGCTCGCCCGCGGCCCCATGTGCGTGGTCACGAGACGGAAGTAGATCCCCGACTGCTTGAGCTTCTTGATGTGATCGGTCAGGGGGGAAGTGAGGGGAGAGTCCTTGGGGAGCGCGAAGCCGAAGCCGCTTTCCGCGCCCAGCGCCATTCCGATCTTGAGGTTCGGGAAGCTCTCGAGCGCGGGGATGATGGCGCTCGAGTCCGCGGCGGCGGCGCGCATCTCGCCCCGTTCGATCGCTTTCATCTGATCCTGGAGGGTCCCGTCGTTGACGATGACGATTCCCGGAACCGCCTTGAGGGCGTCCTCCGACGTGGTCCTGGTGAAGGCCCCTACCCTCTGGCCCACGAGGTCGGTGAGCGACGTCGTGTTGTCGCTCATCCGCTCCACCAGGATGACCTGCACCGGGAAGTAGGGGACGGTGAAGTCCATCTTCCGCGCGCGCTCCGGGGTGATGGTGATGGTGCCCGCGGCCAGATCGACGTCTCCCCGCTCGACGCGCTCGAGCATCCCCGCGAACGAGTCCACCCACTCGATCTGAAGAGTCGCGTTCCGCGACTTGGCGAAGTAGTCGAGGATGTCGTGCTCGATGCCGGTGAGCTTGCCGTCTTTCTGGTAGAAGAACGAATCGGATTCGAGCGCGAGCACCCGAAGGGTCTCGGCGCCGGAGGGGGCGGCGAACGAGAGCGCCGACAACAGAACCGCGAGACGGCTCATGTTCATGAGGCAATCTCCTTTGGGACTTCCATTGGAAAGAGGTGACACCCACAGTGTACCAAACGGATGGGAAACGGGGATGGTTAGGTTAGGGAACCCGCTTTCCCCTGGGGGCCTGACCGGGTAGGAGGAACGTCTTCACGAGCTCCCCTTCCCCACATACCGTCATTCCCGAGAACTTCTTGTACCAGGGACCCTCTGGGACTTCGGGCTCTGTATCCAGCCACTCTGCCAGCAGCTCGAGCTGGCGTGCGTCGATTCGACGCTCTTGTATGCGATCGAGCAAATGCCGGAACAGCGCCGGTGGGATGTCGTTCCGGCGAACGCGCGGCAAGGTCAGATCCCGTAGAAGCCCCGGGTCAGACGCTCCTTCAGGCGAGCCGCTTCGACAGGGTCCTTGGCCACTGCCAGCTTCTTGGCCAGAACCCGAAGCTCTGCAGGACTCAAAAGCTGTCCTTGCCCCTCGACCGCGGCGAGCTCAGCCGTCTCGAGGACGACCTCTTCGCCCGTGGGCTTGCGGGACACGACACGCCCCCCAGTGATCGCCTGCCGGAGGAACCAGTGGTACACGGCGAGAGCGTTCTTGATGACTTCGGTGCGCTTGGTCCGAGTCAGGGCCGCCATCTGGTCCACCAAGGACGTCTCGGCCTCACTCAGTACGGGCTGTATTCTTGCCATGCTTGGAAATCCTCATTTTCTACTCCAGCATGCATCAGAAACGAGCTCCAAGCAAGTTCCGGCGTCAACGTACGCGGGGAAAGTGGTTGTTGTGCCGGGTGAAGCGGGTGACCTCGCCGTTGTCGACCGTGAAGACGACGTCTTCCGCGAGCTCGCCGTCGTCGCCGCGCACCCGCCGGAAGCGATTCTCGCCCGCGGGCTTCAGAGGCTCGAGAGACTCCGTGGGATTGGCGCTCGGGAGGTACAGCATCGCGAGGCCGTCCTTCCACGCGATGACGGCGATCTCGCCTCCCCATCCGTTTCGGTACGTTCCCACGTACCGCTTCAGCGACGGGTCCGGCGCCAGAGCTTTCTCGGGCGCCGCCGCGGCCTCGGCGAGAGCCGGGGCCACGATGCGGTACGCGTTCCGGGTGAAGGT
>Ga0299906_10003358_pt1 | contig 13193 bp, 8 predicted proteins | sample RVTome_14_FD_200259 | JGI IMG/M metagenome (GOLD analysis project Ga0299906, IMG submission 200259) | Soil microbial communities from uranium-contaminated site in the Upper Colorado River Basin, Wyoming, United States - RVT145D125 (version 2) ...
CGCTTGAGACGCGCACGATCAAGTTGCGCGTCAACGTCGCCAACCCCGACGGCCGCCTCAAGCCCGGCATGTTCGTGCGGGCCATGGTGCGGCCGGTCATCGCCGGCGAGGGCCGCGTCGTCGCCGACAGTCTCGCGGGCAAGTTCATCTGCCCCATGCACCCCGAGATCGTCAAGGACGCGCAGGCCCCGTGCGACATCTGCGGCATGGACCTCGTGCCCGCCGAGCGGCTCGGCTATGTCTCGGCCGCCGGCGACGGCGAACGGCCCCCGCTGGTCATCCCGGCCACGGCGCCGCTCATCACCGGCACCCGGGCCATTGTGTACGTGCAGCTTCCGGACCGCGACCGGCCCACCTTCGAGGGTCGCCAGATCGCCCTCGGCCCGAAGGCCGGCGACTTCTACCTGGTGCGCGAGGATGGGGCCGGCGGACTCAACCTCGCCGAGGGCGACCTCGTCGTCGTGCGCGGCAACTTCAAGATCGACAGCGCGCTTCAGATCCAGGCCCGCAAGAGCATGATGAGCCCGCCGGCCGATCAGCCGCCGCCCGCAACCGCGCCCGCGATGGCGTCAGGCCCCGTCGAGGCGGCACCTGTTGTCGAGCCCGTCGATGCACCGGGAGAGTTCGTGGCCGGACTGACGCCGCTCTATGACGCCTATCTGCGCGTGCAGGCGGCGCTGGCCGCGGATGACCTTGCCGCATTCCGCGATGCGGCGCCGGCCATGCACGCGGCCCTGGACGCGATTGATGCTTCGGCCCTGCCCCCCACAATACGACCGATCTGGGTCGATCTGGCCGGCCGCCTCGCCACCCAGCGCGAACATGTCGGCCATCTGGCGGACCTTGATGCCGCCCGTGGCGCATTCGAGACGTGGTCGAATGCCATGATCGAGCTGGGCCGCGGCTTCGGGTTCGAGGGCCCCGACCAGATCGTCATCGCCTACTGCCCGATGGCCTTCGACTTCAAGGGCGCCTCGTGGCTCCAGGTCGGCCAGCAGATCAACAACCCATACTTCGGCGCCACGATGCTCCGCTGCGGCGAAGTGAAGGGAACGCTGGCGGCCCCGGTCCGTCGGGAGGGCATTGATGACTGAGTCTCCGTCCATCCTCGACCGCCTGATCCGTTTCTGCCTGGAGCAGAAGCTCATCGTGGCCCTGCTGGCGCTGTTCATCGTGTGCTGGGGGGTGCTCGTGGCCCCCTTCGACTGGGACGTCTGGGGGCTGCCGCGCGACCCCGTACCCGTCGACGCCATTCCCGACCTGGGCGAGAACCAGCAGATCGTCTTCACCGAGTGGGAGGGCCGATCGCCTCAGGATGTCGAGGACCAGGTCACCTATCCCCTGACGGTCGCCCTGCTCGGCGTCCCGGGGGTCAAGACGATCCGCAGCGAGTCAATGTTCGGTTTCTCGACGATCTTCGTCATCTTCGAGGAGGACATCGAGTTCTACTGGTCGCGCTCGCGGATCCTCGAGAAGCTGGCCAGTCTGGCGGCGGGCATCCTGCCCGAGGGCGTGCAGCCGGCGCTCGGCCCCGATGCCACGGCCCTGGGCCAGGTCTTCTGGTACTCGCTGGAAGGCCGCGACCCGGATGGCGCGCCGGCCGGCGGCTGGGACATCGAGGCCCTGCGCGCCATTCAGGACTGGCACGTGCGCTACAACCTGCTCGCCGCCGACGGCGTGGCCGAGGTCGCGTCGGTGGGCGGGTTCGTGGGCGAGTACCAGATCGACGTGGACCCGGACGCGATGCGCGCCTTCAACGTGTCGCTGGACCAGGTGTTCATGGCGGTGCGCATGAGCAACGTGGATGTCGGAGCTCGCACCATCGAGATCAACAAGGCCGAGTACGTCATCCGCGGCCGGGGCTTCATCAGGTCGGTCCGGGACCTGGAGCAGACGGTCATCGCCTCGCGCGACCACGTGCCGGTGCGCCTCATGGACGTCGCCGAGATCAGCCGCGGCCCGGCCCTGCGCCGCGGCCTGCTGGACAAGGCGGGGGCCGAGGCCGTCGGGGGCGTGGTGATCGTGCGCCACGAGGCCAACCCGCTTCAGGTCATCAAGAACGTCAAGGCCCGCATCGCCGAGATCGACCCCGGCCTGCCGTCGCGGGCCGTGATCGACTGGACGCGCGCCGACGCCGCCGAGGTTGAGGCCTTCGCCGACGCGCGCGGCTTCAATGCCTTCGACGACAGCGCGGCAGCGCTGAACCAGGAGGCGTGGACGGCATGGCTCCGCGCCAGCCCCCGCGCCCGGTGGCCGGCGTGGATCACTCTCTCCAAGGTCGCCGTCGTCCCCTTCTACGATCGCACGGGCCTCATCCAGGAGACGCTGGGCACGCTCAACACAGCCCTGGAGGAGGAGGTCCTCGTCACCATCATCGTGGTCATCCTGATGGTGCTGCACCTGCGCTCCAGTCTGCTCATCTCCAGCATGCTGCCGCTGGCGGTGCTGATGGCGTTCATCGGCATGAAGACCTTCGGCGTGGACGCCAACGTGGTCGCCCTGTCGGGCATCGCGATCGCCATCGGCACGATCGTGGACATGGGCGTGGTGCTGTGCGAAAACATGCTGCGCCGGCTCGATGAGGCCGAACAGGAGGCCCGCCTCCGGGGCCAGCCCCCGCCGCCGACGCTGGAGACCATCTACGCCGCCACCACCGAGGTCGGCAGCGCCGTCATCACCGCCGTCTCCACGACCGTCATCGGCTTCCTGCCCGTCTTCACCATGGAGTACGCCGAAGGCAAGCTCTTCAAGCCGCTGGCGTGGACCAAGACCTTCTGTCTCATCTCGTCGATCATCATCGCGCTGACGATCATCCCGGCGTTCGCCCACATGTTCCTGTCCATGCGCATCGACCGGCGCTGGCCGCGGCGTGTCCTCAACGGCCTGATCATTGCGGCCGGCTTGTTCGTGGCGGTGAAATGGAGCGTGGCCGGCGGGCTCCTCGCCATCGGCTTCGGCGCATTTCAACTGGCCCGCCCGATGCTGCCGCCGTATCTGGCGCGGCACCTGGTGAACAGCGCCAACCTCGTGGCGGCGGCCTTTGTGCTCATCGTTCTGGCCCGGCATTGGGAGCCGCTCGGTCCCGCGCCCGGCGCCGCCGCCAACCTGATCTTTGTGACCGTGCTGGTGGGCGGCTTCCTGCTGTTCTTCCTGCTCTTCCGCATGGCGTACCCTTATGTCCTCTGGCTGTTCCTGAACGTGAAAGCGCTGCTGGCGTTCCCGCTGCTGTGCATAGTCGTCGGAGCCACGATCTGGCTGGGCGTGCCGCGCGTGTGGGGATGGCTGCCGGACCGCCTTCGCCTGAGCGAGCCGATGGTGGACCTGGCCCACGCGGTTCCCGGGCTGGGTCAGGAATTCATGCCGCGCCTCGATGAGGGTTCGTTTCTCTTCATGCCGTCGACCATGTTCCACGCCTCGATCGGCGAAGCCCTGGATGTGCTTCAGACGCTCGACATGGCGATTGCATCCGTGCCCGAAGTCGAACAGGTCGTGGGCAAGATCGGCCGCGCCGAGACCGCCATCGACCCGGCCCCGATCTCCATGGTTGAGACGGTGATCAACTACAAGCCCGAGTACCGCATCGACGCGTCCGGCCAGCGCCTGACCTTCCGCTACGACGAGGCCGCCGGCGACTTCGTCCGCGACGAGCGCGGCGAGCTGATCGAGGACCCCGACGGCCGGCCATACCGGCAATGGCGCGATCACATCCGCACGCCCCGCGACATCTGGGACGAGATCATCGACATCGCCCAGCTTCCGGGCGCCACCTCGGCGCCGTACCTTCAGCCCATCGAGACGCGCCTGGTCATGCTCCAGAGCGGCATGCGCGCCCCCATGGGCGTCAAGGTCAAGGGGCCGGACCTCGAAACCATCGAGCGCGTCGGCCTGGACATTGAGAAGCTGCTCAAGGAAATCCCCTCGGTCAGCGCCGACTTTGTCCTGGCCGACCGCATCGTGGGCAAGCCGTACCTGGAGCTCGAGATCGATCGCGAGCGCATCGCCCGCTACGGCCTGGCCGTGCGCGATGTGCAGGATGTCATCGAGGTGGCGATCGGGGGCCGGCTCATCACCCGCACGGTCGAAGGCCGCGAGCGCTATCCCGTCCGCGTGCGCTACCTGCGCGAGCGGCGCGATGACATCGAATCGCTGGGACGCATCCTTGTCCCGGCCCGCACCGGCGAGCAGATCCCGCTCATCGAGCTGGCCGACATCCGCTATGTGCGCGGCCCGCAGGGCATCAAGTCCGAGGACACGCGACTCGTCACGTACGTGCTCTTCGACAAGCAACCCGGCTACGCCGAGGTCGAGGTCGTCGAGCAGGCCCGCGCGTATCTCCAGGCGAAGATCGACGCCGGCGAGCTGGTCATTCCCGCGGGCGTCAGCTATGCCTTCGCCGGCACCTTCGAAAACCAGATCCGCAGCGTGAAGCGCCTGGCGATCGTCCTGCCCCTGGCCCTGTTCATCATCTTCATGATCCTGTACTTCCAGTTCCGCTCCACTGTCACCAGCGCCCTGGTCTTCAGCGCCATCCTCGTGGCCTGGTCGGGCGGGTTCATGCTCATCTGGCTTTACGGCCGCGACTGGTTCATGAACTTCAACGTCTTCGGGGCCAACGTGCGGCAGCTCTTCCAGATGCACGACATCAAGCTCAGCGTGGCGATCTGGGTCGGCTTCCTGGCCCTGTTCGGCATCGCCAGCGACGACGGCGTCATCATCGCCACGTACCTCCGGCAAAGCTTCGGCCAGTCCCGCCCATCCACCATTCACGACATCCGCGTCGCGACCCTCACCGCCGGCGTGCGCCGCTGCCGCCCGTGCCTCATGACCGTCGCCACCACGCTCATCGCCCTCCTGCCCGTGCTCAGCTCGACCGGCAAGGGCTCGGACATCATGGTGCCCATGGCCATTCCCACCTTCGGCGGCATGCTCATCGTGCTCATCACCATGTTCGTCGTGCCCACGCTCTACGCCACGATCGAGGAATTCCGCCTCCACACCGGCCTCGGGCCCGTCGCCACGGCATGGCTGGCCCTGCCTACCCTGTTCATGCTGCCGGTGATCTACTGCATCGTGATGGACATCGCCGGGCTCGCCCGGACCGGGCTGCCCGCGCCCGCGGAGCCGACGTCGGCCCCAACCTCTGGAGAATCGACCTCGTGAAACCACCAGCATGCGGCCTGGTCACCCTGATTCCCCTGGCCGCCTTTGGCCTGACCTCATCGGCCCCGGCGCAGCAGGGCGCGGCAGCGCTCGCGCCCGCGGACCCGCCGGCGGCCGAGGGCGCCATGGCGCCCCGGGTCTTCGCCCATGCCGGCGGCGTGCTGCTGAGCTGGCTCGAGCCGGTGCAAACGGCGCCAGGGTCGAACGGCGAAAACGATGCGGAAAGCCTCCGGCTCCGCTTCGCGCGATACGCGCCCGGTCGCGGCTGGTCCGAGGCGCGCACGATCGTGCAGGGCGTTCCCTTCTTCGCCAACTGGGCCGATGTGCCTTCGGTCATCATCGCCGACGACGGCGCGCTGCTGGCGGCCTGGCTGGAGAAGACCGCCGATGCCACGTACGCCTACGACGTGCGTCTGGCCCGTTCCATCGATGGCGGCGCAACGTGGACGCACCTCGGTGCACCGCACAATGACGGCACGCCGACCGAGCACGGCTTCGTGTCGCTCGTGCCCGAGCCGCCCGCCGCGCGCGCGTTCTGGCTCGACGGGCGCGCCATGGCCGTCGTGGCCGGCGAGGACGATGACGAGGGCGGCCACGGCCCGGGCGACATGACCCTGCGCACGGCCGTGATCACCGATCGCGTGGTCCAGGGCACGATGCTCGACGATCGCGTCTGCGAGTGCTGCAACACCGATGCAGTCCTCACCGACGCCGGTCCGATCATCTTCTATCGCGATCGCGGCCACGATGAAGTCCGCGACATTTCCTTCGTCCGCTACGACGGCATGGAGTGGTCGCTGCCGCAGCCGGTTCATATCGACGGCTGGGAGATTGCCGGCTGCCCGGTCAATGGTCCCGCCGCGGACGCCCGTGGATCGGCGGTGGTCGTGGTCTGGTACACGGCGGCGGCAAGCAGGCCGCTGATCCGCGCGGCATTCTCCCGCGATGCCGGAGCCACGTTCGAGCCGCCCATCATCCTCGATGACGGCCAGCCGCTCGGACGGGTGGATGTTGCGCTCGATCCCGATGGCAGCGCGATCGCCTGCTGGCTCGACGGCGGGGCCGGGTTCGGCACCCTCGTCGCGCGGCGTTTCGGCCCGGACGGCCGCGCGGGACCGAAAGTGTCGGTCGCTGCATCGTCGAGCCGTCGTTCCGGGGGCTTCGCCCGCCTGGCCCGCGTGGCCGATGACCTGCTGCTGGTCTGGATGGAGGACCGGCCGACCTTGCGTATCCGGGCCGCCATCGTCGATCCCGGCGAATTCCCGACCGGGACGGATGAAAACCCCCCCGTTCGCGATTGAATGGATGCCCAGCCGTGCAACTCGGCGCCCAATCGCGGTTTCAATCACGTGTTCCTTTGCCTGTTCATTGGAGGATTGACGCAATGCTGACGACTTCGAACAAGGTTTGGCGACTCCGCGGCGCTGCCGCGCTCGCCCTTTTCTGCGTGGCCGGCACCGGCCTGGCCCTGGCCCCGGCTCTCGCCCCCACCCCCGGTAACGTTCAGGACGACAAGGGCCCCAAGGGCGATCCCTATCCGCTCGACACGTGCATCGTCTCCGGCGAGAAGCTCGGCTCGATGGGCGCGCCGATCACCCTCGCCCACGAGGGCCGCGAGATCAAGCTCTGCTGCAACGGCTGCGTGAAGCCGTTCAAGGAGAATCCCGCCGACTTCATCGCGAAGATCGACGAGCAGATCATCAAGCAGCAGTTGCCGGCCTATCCGCTCAAAAACTGCCTGGTCATGGACACGGAAAAGCTCGGCGGCGAGGACATGGGCGAGCCGGTCAACTTCGTCTACAAGAATCGCCTCGTGCGCTTCTGCTGCAAGAGCTGCCTGCGCCAGTTCAACAAGAAGCCGGCGGAGTTCCTGGAGAAGCTCAACGCCGCCGTCATCGAGAAGCAGATGGCCGCGTACCCGTTGACGCACTGCGTCGTCCTCGAGGAAGAGTCCCTCGGCGATGACGCCATCAACCACGTCTTCGCCAACCGGCTTGTGCGATTCTGCTGCAAGGGCTGCGTGGCGAAGTTCGACAAGGACCCGCTGGCCTACATGGCCAGGATCGATGCGGCCCTGGTGAAGGAGTAGGCCCGCACTCGCCGAATCCATGTCTCATGACTGACATCGCCCGCGGGCCGGCCATCGCCGGCCCGCGGTTTCGTTCAGCGCCGCTCCGGTCACGGCCGGCGGTCATCGATCTTCTGGACCGGCGGGTCGACGTTGTTGATCGGCGACTGCATCGGCGGGATCTCCGAGGGATCCCGCACCGTCTGGTCGGGCCGCAGGCCGTCGGCCGGCCCCTGGCGGGCCACGGTCATCACCAGCATGGTCCCGGCCATCGCCGCCAGCACGAGCCCGATCACGAACATCTTGACGTTCTTCCGCACCATGAGACGACTCCTTTCAGCCGCGCCCGCGGCAGAGCCGCCGCGGGCAATGAAGGAATGGATGAGTGCCGCGACATCGTCGCGAGCGGCCGAACCGAAGCCGGGCACGGACCCGGGTGAGATGGATGCAGTCGGCCGGCGCTGTCCGCGCCGGCCAAGTAGACATGTCCCAGTACTACGCCGCCGCGCGGCAGAAAGTTCGCGCTGACTCAGCGCGGCGGCCCGCGGCGACCTGATGCGGCCCTGCGGCGGCGGCGAAGCCAGCGCAGGCGGCCCGTAGAGGCGGAGGCGGCAGAGGCGGAGGCGGCGCAGAAGCGCCCCGGGCAGGACTCGAACCTGCGACCTGCGGTTTAGAAGACCGCCGCTCTGTCCACCTGAGCTACCGGGGCGAATTCACGGGGCACGCCGTCGGGCCAAGACCCGGCCGCTCTGCCGCATCGCCGGTCGATCATAGCGATGACGGCCCGAGGCGTCCCCTCGGGCTCGCCCGCACACCAGGGCAATCGCGAAGCCCCGGCGGTGCGGGCATCTTGCCCGCACGGCCGCCATCGTCGCTGCCAGGATGGCCGTGCCATCGTGGACGCGAAACGTCCATCCCGACTGTGCGATGGCCCTGTGCCCGCACACCGGGGCAATCGCATTCCCGGCGTTGCCGTGACTTTTCTGATGAGCCGCGACCGTGAGGGAGCGCTGCGTGGCGATGCGCTGAATCGCCGGTGTGATTCGATCGACGGGAACCCACGGGCGCCCCCGCTCCTCTCCACGGCGAGTCTTCGACCTCACAGTCGCGGCTCGTTTGGGGACTGTGATTGCCCTGGCCGCCGCCGCGCCCACTCTTGACCACCCCAGCCGCGCGGCTAGACTCGGGCCTTGGGCCCTGTTAGCTCAGTTGGCAGAGCAGCTGACTCTTAATCAGCGGGTCGTAGGTTCGAGTCCTACACAGGGCATTGACGCAGGAACCGGATTCAGTGTTGGGGCTGAGTTCATAGTTGCCGGGGTCGCTCGGGCACGATCGGGGATGGGATTGCACTGGCATGCTCGGCCCGGGGCGACGAGGTGATTGCGCGGGTGAATGCGTTGAGGCCATCGCCGCATTCGTGATTCGATCGCGCCTGCCGCACGCGCGGCAAAGGTCACGACCGGACCGTTTGAATAATCGCCGCGCCGGCGCGGGCCCGCCCGTTCCCGGCCAGGCCTCGGGAGGCGCGCGCACATCGTCATCGCCCCGTCGGCGGGCGATGCCCGTGCCGCTCGTTACTCCTGCTGCGCACGCGCTCCGAGGCCTTTGGCCCAGGCATTGGCGGTGACGCCGTGGCCGATGACGCTGAGGAGCACCGTCCAGGACACGACCGTGGCCATGGTCTCCACACCCGGCACGCGCGCCTCCAGGACGATGATGATGAACACGATGCTCGCCAGTCCGCGCGGACCGAACCAGCCGATGAACAGCTTCGTCTCGCGGCTCGCATCCAGCCCCCACAGACTGAGGTAGACCGGGAGCATTCGGATGACGGTGAGACTCAGGACGGCGTAGAGAAAAGCCGCGACGTCGAACGCACCGAACAGCCGGTTGAGCACGAGCGATCCGAACAGGATCCAGGTCAGCATGGCGATGGCGTCGCCGATTCCCTCGGCGGCGTGCAACAGATCCAGGTGATGCGGGCTGAGCAGTCTGCTGAAGAACAAGCCGCCCACGAACGAAGCGATGAATCCGCTGCCCCCCAGAGCCTGGGCCATGCCGAAGCAGGAGAAGGCGAGGGCGACCACCGTGACCTGGATCCAGCTCTGCGAAAGCCACCCGCGATGATGACAGATGCGCAGCAGCCCGGCCGCGCCGGCGCTCAGGACAAGCCCCGCGCCGAGCCCGATGCCGACCTCCTCGAGAAGGAGCGCCACGCCCAGGTGCCAGGGTCCCGCATCTCCGCCCTGCCCCTCGATCAGCGCCAGGAACAGCAGCAGGATGGGCACGCAGATGCCGTCGTTGAGTCCGCTCTCCACGTTCAGGCCCTGACGGACGGACATGGGCACCGATTCGTTGGCAATCACGGCCTTGCCGAGCGCGGCGTCGGTCGGGGCGAGCATGGTCGCCAGCAGTGCGACTTCAAGCGCGGACAGTTCGCCGAACATGAGTTCGCCCGCGCCGAATCCGAGCAGGATCGTCAGCGGCAGCCCGATGATCAGCAGCCGCGCCGGCAGTTGCCGGATGCGGCGCAGGACGGCGAGGTCGGTGCCGGCCGCATCGGTGAAGAGCACCAGGGCCAGCGTCAGTTCCGCCATTCTGCCCAGAAGTTCCGCATCGGCCTCCATGCCGACCATCCTGAAGCCGACGGGACCGACCACGAATCCGAACGCGACGAACAGCATCGGTCCGCTGATCCAGGTGCGCTCCACGCGACCTGCGACGGCGCTGTACACCAGGGCGAACACGGCCAGCAGCGCCAGCGTCTCATACATGGCGCCGCTCCTCGAATTGTCGGATGCAGACCGGGCCGCTCATTCCTGCTGTCCTTCAGTCGTCGTCGGTGAGGAATAGACGCGCTTCACCGCCGTCACGATCAGGGCCGTGGTCCACCCGAACATGATGATGCCATTGGCCGCCTCAAACGCTCCCAGCAGTCGCCATCGGCCCACGAGCACCACATCGCCGTATCCAAGCGTCGTGTACGTCACCGTGGAGAAATACAGCGACTGCTCGAATTCCGACAGCGCTCCCAGGAGCAGAAAGGTCACGGCCCACATGGCGGCCTCGACCACGGTCACGATGAACATGATGAGCACCAGGGACGCGACGGCGCACGCCTTCAGCCAGCCGGGCGCGTCGGTCCGGCGCCGGTCATGCAGAAACGTCAGCCACCGGAGCGCTGCCATCATGGCGATGGCGTGGGTCGCCGTCGTCACCGCCATCAGGATGCAACCGATCACCATGTTGAGCAGCACGGGGTTCCGCCTTTCTCCCGCCGTCGAGGCCCGATCGCCGCGAGCGCGGCAGCGCCCGACCCCAGGTGCACCGCAACCGGCACGGGCCCGATCGTAACGCCAATGGCGGCACGCTGCGCCGCTCGAGTCCGATCGAATCTCCCGGAGCTGGCGCCGCAGCCATCGATTCGCGCCGCCCCCGGCCCTGCAGCAGCTCAGCCACCGCGGCGATCCAGTATCACTCGCATGCCCCCGGCGACCATGGTTGTGCGGGCGGTCCGCCGACGATCATCGGGACGGATCGTCGTCATCGCGCGGGGCCGCTTCCTCCTGTCGCTCCTGCAACTTCTCGATCAGCTTGCGGCTGAAACGATCCAGCGCGGCGGCGGCGCCGGCGAGATCGCGCTGAAGCCGATCGTAGTCCACGGGACGCGAGGGGATCGAATCGGGCGATGCGGTCGTGGGACCCGCGGCATCGGCGCCGAGATCGGCGACCGGCGACGCCGGGATCGCGGGCTCGGCGGGATTCAACTCGTCGGACGGCTCCGCGGGCGGCCGGCCGGCGGGCGAGACCGGGGCGATCACCTGCCGCGCCATCGCATCGGGGCCCGGCCCGTTAAGCAGCTCGGCCAGCCGCCAACTGCTTGCCCGGCGCCATCCTCCGGCGGGCGCAGCGCCGAGCGCGCGGCGGGCGGTCCGGGCATCGCCGCCGATCAGGTGCAGCGTCGCGAGCATGAATCTCGCATCATCATCCTCGGGGCAGTCGAAGAGCACATCGACGTACACGGCGACCAGGCCATCGAGCGCCGCCGCGAGGCCCGGACTCACGCTCAGCTCCATGAAGGCCGCCGGGTCGATGTCCATCGCCTCGCGCATGGTCCGCTCCGCGCGCGCGTGATGGCCCTGGAGCGACAGAGCCAGCGCCATGCCGATCCTGGGCGACGCCTCGTGGGGCGAGCGCGACATGGCTTCGTCGAAGTCCCGGTGCGCTGCATACACGCGACCTCGCTCCAGGTGCAGCCACCCTTCGGCCTCCGGGTCGACGGCCCCGCGCCGGGCCCCGATGGCATGCGCCCGGCCGTTGTCGGGCTCCATGGGCCAGGCCTGCCGCGCGGGGGCGCGGCGATCGGTCGGCGGCGGCCCGTTCGCCGCGGGATACACCATGTCGAAGGCCGACATCAGGGCGCACCCGGACAGAACGACGGCGATCGCCAGACCGGCGGCGAGGACAAGAGACAACCGGGCGGCAGCGGCGAGTGGCGGGGGTGCATGGGACATGATCGTGCTCCTGGGCCGGTCTCGTGCGGCAGCCGCGCCCGTCGACGTGCGGCGCTACGGGTGATCGGAACCGTGCGTGTTCGCTCCGCCGCTCTCATCATCCTGACGCCGCTCCTGAGGCGACTCCAAGGCGCGGCGGCGCTCGTCCAGGGCGTGGCGCAGCTTCGCGTTGAAGCGCTCCAGCGCATCGGCCATGCCGCGCAGCTCCTGGCTCAACTTCGCGAAGTCAATCGGCGCCTCCTCATCGCGGACCGTCGGCTCCATCGCCTCGGGCACGGGCGCCGGGCTTGTGTCCGCGGCATCGGCCGGCGGCGGGACCGGTGGAACCGCGGCCGCGCTGTCGATCAGTGTCGCAATCGACGGAAGTTCGGGCGGATCCAATTCGATGCGCGCCTGCGGCAAGACCGACGCCCGGGGTTGCGCCGCCGGCAGGTCGGCACGCGTCGGCACCGCCGTCGGCCGTCCGTCGAATCTCGTCGCCAAGAGGACCGGCACCGCCCTGGTCCACCACGGCATCGAGGAGCTGAACAGCAGCGGGGCCGACGATGCGATCGCGACGACCGCCACGCCCCCCGCCATCACCGCCACCAGCGTTCGCCTGACCGCGCTCATTGGACACTGCTCCTGGTCTGGATCTGGCTGACCTCGAACTCAAGACGATCGTCCCGAATCGAGAATCGCCCGCCGAAGCTGCGGATCGACTCCATCGTCATCCCGGCCTTGAAGGCGGCGGAGATCTGCGCGGTCTGGAGTGTGCGCTCGACCTCGGACGGCACCAGCACGACCAGCCGCTCATCCGGCCGCAGCCGGACCGCGCGGCGGATGTCGGAGAACGCGGGAACATCGTCGACCACCCGCAGGCGGTTGGAGAATCGATTTGACGCCGGCTGCCGGTAGGGCGCACGGCTCCAGGCGCCGCCGCCGGGCGCGACCTCATCGACGATCATCGGGCCGGGATCGGCATTGCGCAGCACGGCCAGTTTCATGTTGCCGACCTGAAGCACCTTGAGCACTGCCGCACGATCGCCCCAGTCGATGCGAAGCTCCGGTCCCTGGGTACGAGCCGAGGCCGCATCGACCGAGACGGCGTCGTTCGCGGCCGCGGCATCGCGCCGTGCGGTTGCCGCGGCGATCTTGAGGCGCAGGGCGGCCAGGCTCGAGTCGGCGCTGGACGAGAGCGGCGGATCATGGGCCACCGCGATCGGGTCCGCTCGCTCGACGACCTCGGATGTGACCTGCTCTTCCGGCTTGTCCGATGGCGGGTCGATCTCAGGTTCGGTCACAGGGTCCGGTTCCGGATCGGGCGCCACGGGCTCGAACAATCGCTCCAGGGCGACCTGATCGACGGTGGGCTCGGCCGGCGGTTCCGCTGACAGCGCCGCCTGTGCGAGCGGCGCCGGCTCCACTTCCTTGGACGGGGGCGGGGCCGGCGCCGGCTCGGGAGTCGCAGA
>Ga0299906_10003359_pt1 | contig 13191 bp, 13 predicted proteins | sample RVTome_14_FD_200259 | JGI IMG/M metagenome (GOLD analysis project Ga0299906, IMG submission 200259) | Soil microbial communities from uranium-contaminated site in the Upper Colorado River Basin, Wyoming, United States - RVT145D125 (version 2) ...
TCCGAGTACCCGGCAGTCATGAATCCGACCGACATGTCGACGGTCAGCACGCCGCCGTCGACCCCGTAATGGCCGCGCACCGCGGCGCTCATCACGTAGTCGAGCATCGTCATCAGCACGCCGCCGTGCGCCGCGCCCCAGCTGTTCAGGAGCTCCGGGCGCTTCTCGAGCAGGATCGCGGCCCGCTCCTTCGACTGCTCGGTGAGCTTGATGCCGAGGTGCTCGACGAAGGGAATCCGCAGCTTTGACAGCGACGCGTTCATGGGCCGGATGATCGCATCTCCGGCGCCGCGTCTTCAAGCCCGGCGCCGACGATCTCCGGCAGGCACGATCCGTGCCGGCGAAGACGTCGGCCGTCAGTCGCCGGTCGGTGCGATGCGGAACTCGACGACCGAGTGGGTCGCCTCGAGCGCCCGGGCGAGCTTGGCGGCCTGCGCCTCGTGCTTCGCCCGGATCACCATGCGGTACTCGAAGTAGCGCCCGCTCTCCTCGAGCCGGTAGCTCAGGTTGGCGATCGAGAAGTCGAGCTTCGAGACGAGCGCGCGCAGCTCCGGCTCCGGCATCACCATGTCCCGCGCGAACCGCACCTGGAAATGGGCGTAGAACTGGGAGGGCATCCACGCCTCGATCCACCGGAACACCGTCAGCACGCCCAGCACGAGCGCCGTGGCGACGGCGACCGGGAAGTAGAACCCGATGCCGGCGAGGATCCCGATCGCGGCGGTGACCCAGATGGAGGCGGCGGTGGTCAGCCCGCGCACCGAGAACCCCTCGCGGAGAATCACGCCGGCGCCGAGGAAGCCGATGCCGGTCATGATGCCCTGCGCCATGCGCGTCGGATCGATCTGCACCTTCTCGAGCGTTCCGGCCGGAAACCACCGGCCCGAGTAGATGGTGACGAGCATGAGCAGGCTGGAGGCGACGCAGACGAGCGTGTGCGTGCGGAACCCCGCCGGGCGACCGTGGTAGCTCCGCTCGAGTCCGATCAGCCCGCCGGCAAGCGTCGCGACGAGCAGGTGGGTGACGAGCTCGAGCTCGTCGCCTCTCATGAGTACGGTTCTCCGGTCACGCGCCGAGTCTAAACGGCCGTCGCCCCGCCGTCGACGGCGATGATCTGTCCGGTGAGGTGCTGCGAGGCGTCGGAGGCGAGCAGGCAGGCGAGGCCCTTGAGGTCCTCGTCGCCGCCCAGCCGCCGGAGCGGCGTCGTGGCGATGACCTCGTCGCCGATCTTCTCGAGTACGCCCCGGCTCATCTTCGAGGGGAAGAAGCCGGGCGCAATCGCGTTCACCGTGATGCCGTACTGGCCCCACTCGCCGGCGAGCGCGCGCGTGAAGTTCACGAGGCCGCCCTTGGTCGTGTTGTAGCCGATCGTCCGGATCCGGTCCGGCAGGTTCCCGCGCAGGCCGGCGATCGACGCCACGTTGACGATCCGCCCGTAGCGGCGCGGGATCATCGACCGCTGCCCGACGGCTTGGGAGACGAGGAAGGTCCCGGTGAGGTTGAGGTTGACGATCTTCTGCCACGCATCGAGCGGATGCTCCTCGGCGGGCGCGCCCCAGGTCGCGCCGGCGTTGTTGACGAGGATGTCGATGCGGCCGTAGTGCTTCAGCACCGCCTCGACCATCGGGCCGATCGCCTCGGGCTGCGAGAGATCGCAGACCACCGGCAACGCCTCCACCCGCTCGCGCGCGAGCTGGACCTGCGCCTGCTGGAGCTCGTCCGCTTTGCGCGCGGTGAGCGCGAGGCGCGCCCCCATCTCACCGAGACCGGACGCGATCTGCAGGCCCAGGCCCCGCGAGCCGCCGGTGATCAGCGCGACTTTGCCGGTAAGATCCAAGAGCTTCTTCACGCTCATGACGCGAAAGACCCTCCGATGAACTGCGCGATGAAGTACGCGCCGCCGCGACCCGCCCTCGAGCCGATCTTCCGGGCCCAGGTCGCCGTGGCCGCGCCGCGCCTCCTCGGCCGCACGCCCGCCGGCGAGCGGCGCATCGTCGACATCACCGGCGGCGAGATCTCCGGCCAGCGGCTCGGCGGCCGGATCCTGCCGGGCGGCGCGGACTGGCAGATCGTACGCGATGACGGCACCGTCGTGCTCGAGGCGCGGTACACGATCGAGACCGCCGACGGCGCGCTGGTGTACGTGCGCAACTTCGGCTATCGCCACGGGCCGGCCGAGGTCCTGGCGCGCGTCATGAGCGGCGAGGAGGTCGACCCGGCGCTTTACTACTTCCGCGCGACGCCGGTCTTCGAGACGGCGGCGCCGCAGCACGCCTGGCTCAACCGGACGGTGGCGGTGTGCTCGGGCGTGCGAACGCGGGACCGCGTGATCCTGGACGTCTACGCCGTCGTCTGAGCGCCGGCGAGGGTCGCGGTCGTCGCGGCCGCGATCGTGGCGTTCATCCAGCGCGCGGTCGGAAGGAACCCGCCGAAGCTGAAGAAGTGCGCCCCGACGACGTTGCAGGCGTCGTGGCCTTCGCAGTAGTGGGCCACCGCCAGCAGCTGCTCGTGCGGGTCGGTGTGGCTCACGATCCGGACCACGCCCACGCCGAGGTTGCGCAGCGCCCGCAGCGACGCGCTGACGCCGCAGCGCTGCGCGTAGCGGAGCAGCGCGGCGGGGTCGGTGGGGCCCGCGATGCCGACGTAGACCGACACCGCCGGCGCGCTCCGGGCGAGCGCGGCGCAGTACTCGACGACGCGCGCCGGCACGAACGAGAACTGCGTGACCACGTAGGCGCCGAGTCCCTGCACCGCGATCTCGGCGAGCTTCTCGTGGAGCGCAGCGTTCAGCACCGGGGGCGGGATCCGCGGATGGCCTTCGGGGTAGCCCGCGATCCCGACCTCCCGGATGCCGGCTTCGGCAAGCAATCCGTCGCGGAGCAGCGTCAGCGCGTCCGGATACGGGCCCCGGGGCCGGGGCTCGTCGCCGCCGATCAGCAGCACCCGCTGGACGCCGTGCGCCTGCACCGCTTCCTTGAGGAAGTCGGCGAGCTCCGCTCGCGACGCGATGCGCCGCGCGGCAACGTGCGGGACCGGATCGAGCCCGGCGGCGCGGAGCGCGCGCAGGCCCTCCAGCGTCGCGGCGATGGAATGCTTCGGGAGCGCCGTGACATAGACCCTCGCGCCCGCCGGGAGCAGTGCCGCCGCCTCCGCGACCCGGTCCCGTTCCCGCAGCGCCAGCTCGATCGAGCCGTTCGACGCCAGCTCGGCGAGCCGCGCCGGCGCGGCGCCGGCGGCGTCGCGCGGGCGGCGGCGCGTCTCAGTCCCGCTTTCTGGAGACGACATACGACTCGTCCAGGAACCAGAGGCCGCCGTGCTTCTGCAGCACCTCGCGGGTGGCGTCGAGATAGCGCCGCTCGCCGAGCGCCTGCGTGAGGCGTTCCTCCTCGATCTGCGCCACGTAGACCGCCGCGTTCCAGGCCGCGAACAGCGTCGAGGTGCCGATGCTCGAGGAGATCTCCGTGGGGAGCGTGTGCATGTCGTAGCGGAACACCGCCCGCGCGTCCGCGTAGGCGTTGAAGTTGAACCGCTTCGCGTCCTTTCCGAGGTCGGCCCGCACCGCGCGCAGCAGGTCGTGGCGGCTGGTGGTGAACGGGTTCTCGCCGGGCCATACGCGCTCGATGATCTCGAGGCCGGGATCGCGGCCGTGGGAGTGGATGCCCAGCACGCGGCCGCCCCGCCGCAGCGAGCGCACCAGCGGCGCGATCACCTTCTGCGCCTTGAACTCGAGCGGGGCGCGGGCGCGATACGGCTGGGAGGCGATCACCAGATCGTAGTCGGCGCGCGCGGTGCCCTGCTTCGGGATCACCTCGTCGAGCAGGAAGCGGTAGTCGTCGCGGTACAGCACCAGCGCGACCGGGCGCTCGTACATCGGATTGCCGGTGCGCGGGTTCTGCCGCGCCTGCCAGTGCGTGGCGAGGAACCGCTCGAGACCGGCGATCTGCTCGCCGAACTCGTGCGCCGTCGAGCCGGCGAGCGGGACCTCGTGCCAGACCATCGAGGTCGCGGCCGCGAGCGCCTTCGGCGAGAGCCACGGCGCCTCGGTGTAGTACATGTTGGTGACGACCAGCACCGTCGCCGGGTGCTCGAACAGCCGGTCGGCCATCTTGGCGAGCGAGAGCCGGACGTCCTCGAGGCTGATCTCCTTGCCGACGATGTAGGACGGAATCGTGGGGAAGCGGCGGTGCAGCTCGCGCATCACCCGCGTGAGCACCGTGCCGTCGCCCATGCCGGCGTCGAACACCCGGACCGCCGGCGGCTGCGGGTGGATGTGCGCGAGCTCGAGGCCGACGCGTTTGGCGACGACCTCCTTCTCGCTGCAGGTGTTGACGAACAGGAGGTACTTCTGGCGGTTGTCGAAGAACCGGAAGTCGCGGGCGCCCGGTGCCGCGTCGGCGGCCGGGGGTTGCGGCGGGCCGGGGCTCGCGCGCAGGAGGTGCACGAGCTCGGCAGTGGCCTCGCGCGGCGGCGCAGCGCCCTGTTTCGCCATGAAGTTGAAGACGCGCTCGAGCGTCTCCGGCGTGACGCGCGCGCCGTCGCGCAGGCGCGCGACGAACTTGCCGTCGTTCACCGCGCGCCGGCCGAACGTCGATTCGGCCATGCCGCGCTGCCGGCAGAACGCGGCGATGCTGTCGAGCAGCGTCGTTGCCCGGCTGACGAGCTGTTCCATTTATTGGCCACCCTCCTGCGTGGGGATTCTCCACGGGCCGAGTGGGAAGACAACCACAACGTAGAGGCATTAGATAGTGGGACGTATCCCACCATCTAATGAAATCAGTGGCTTAGGGAGATCCTCGCGACGGAGCGAACGGCCGCCGAGCGCCTCAGACGACCTCGAAGAGCCCGGCGGCGCCCATGCCACCCCCGATGCACATCGTCACGACGACGTGCTTCGCGCCGCGGCGCTTGCCCTCGATCAGCGCGTGGCCGGTGAGCCGCGCGCCGCTCATCCCGTAGGGGTGCCCGACGGCGATCGCGCCGCCGTTCACGTTGAGGAGCTCGTCCGGGATGCCGAGCTTGTCGCGGCAGTAGATCACCTGCACCGCGAACGCCTCGTTCAGCTCCCACAATCCGATGTCCGCGACGCGCTTGCCGGTCTGCTTCAGGAGCTTCGGCACCGCGAACACCGGCCCGATGCCCATCTCGTCGGGCTCGCAGCCGGCGACCGCGAAGCCGCGGAAGACGCCGAGCGGCGGCAGGCCCTTCTGCGCCGCGAGCCGGTCGCTCATGACCACGCACGCCGCCGCGCCGTCGGAGAACTGGCTGGCGTTGCCGGCGGCGATCACGCCGCCCTCGATCGCGGGCTTGATCTGCGACACCCCGTCGTAGGTCGTGTCGGGGCGGATGCCCTCGTCCTGGGCCGACGTGACCTCCTTGATCGAGTCGGCGCCGGTCTGCTTGTCGACCACCTTCATCTTCACGCTGATCGGCACGATCTCGTCGTTGAACTTGCCGGCCTCGCGCGCGGCCGCGGCGCGGAGCTGGCTCTGCACGCCGTAGCGGTCCTGCGCCTCGCGAGGGATCTTGTAGCGCCGCGCGACGTTCTCCGCCGTCTGCAGCATCGGCCAGTAGATCTCCGGCTTGTGCTGCATCAGCCAGTCCTCGGTGAACATGTGCTTGTTCATCTCGTTCTGCACGCACGAGATCGATTCGACGCCGCCGGCGACGTAGATCTCGCCTTCGCCGGCCAGGATGCGCTGCGCGGCCATGGCGATGGTCTGCAGGCCTGAGGAGCAGAAGCGGTTCACCGTGATGCCGGGGGTCGTCACGGGGCAGCCGGCGCGAATCGCGATCTGGCGCGCGATGTTCCAGCCGGTCGCGCCCTCGGGATTGGCGCAGCCCATGATCACGTCCTCGACCTCGGCCGGATCCAGTCTGGCGCGCGCGATCGCGTGCTGCACCGCGTGCCCGCCCATCGTCGCGCCATGGGTCATGTTGAGCGCCCCGCGCCAGGACTTGCAGAGGGGCGTGCGGGCGGTGGAGACGATCACTGCTTCGGTCATGGGGGTCTCCCGGAGAGTCGTGCAGACGGAGGCCGGTGCGCCGTCGGACTAGCCGGGATTATCCGCTTACCCCCTGGGCCCGGAAAGCCGCTCCCTCCGCGCCTGGACGAGCTGCGCCTCGAGCGCGGCGATCTGCTCTCGGAGCGGGGCCACGGCCGAGCGCACCTCGTCCTCGGTGAACCGCGGCGTGATGTGCTGCGGACAGTTCCAGTCGAATGCTTCGACCCCGATCGCGATCACGCGCTCGGCTCGCGCCGGGTAATCGGGCAACTCCACGTCGAAGACCAGCTCCGGCGGGGCGTCGCCGAGGTCGTACACCCTCATCCGGCCGAACACCTTGAGCCGCAGGCGGTTGGCGTAGTCCATCAGGAAGAGCGCGGCCCGATCGTTCTGCGCCGCGTTCCCGACGCTGATGAACTGGCGATTTCCGCCGAAGTCGGCGAACCCGAGCGTGCGCGAGTCAATCACCTTGAGGAAACCCGGCGGCCCGCCCCGGTGCTGCACGTAGGGCCAGCCAGTCTCGCCAACGGTCGCCAGGTAGAAGCTGTCGCGCGCGGCGATGAACGCAGCCTCACGCTCGGTCAGCGCGTCGCTCGGGCCGGCGCGCTCCCCGAGGCGCTGGTTCTGTGCACGAGTGCCGTAGCGCGTCTGCGCGGCCTTGACCGTGTCGGTGAAGGCGATCTCGGCGAACCGGTGAGTCATCTCGCGTCTCTTTGTCGGCCAGGGCACAGGATGGCCTCTGCGGGGAAAGGAATAAATGGCTACTTCAGAACATGATTAGTGTTTTATTCGCAGTAATATGCGGGATGGACAAGCTGCGGGCGATGGCGACCTTCGTGCGGATCGTCGAAGGCGGCAGCCTCACCGCGGCGGCCGGCGCACTCGAGGTGTCGGGGCCCTCGGTGGTCCGCCTCCTCGCCAGCCTCGAGCGGTCGCTCGATGTGCGGCTGCTCAACCGCACCACGCGCCGGATCGCGCTGACCGACGAGGGCCGCGACTACTTCGAGCGCTGCAAGCGCATCCTCGCGGAGGTCGACGAAGCCGAGGCGGCGGCTGGCAACCGGCGCGGCGCCGCGCGCGGCGAGCTGCGGGTCACGGCACCGGTGCTGTTCGGGCGGATGCACGTCGCGCCGCTCGCGGTCGAGTTCGCCGCGCGCCACGCGGGCGTGTCAGTCGACCTGCTGTTCGTCGACCGGGTCGTGAACCTCCTCGAGGAAGGGCTCGATGCGGGCGTGCGAATCGCCGATTTGCCCGACTCGTCGCTCGTCGCAGTCCCCGTCGGCGAGGTGGGCCGGGTCGTCTGCGCGAGCCCGAAGTATCTCGCGCGCGCCGGGACGCCGGAGACGCCGCAGGCGCTTCGCACCCACGCGTGCCTCCGCTTCGCCGGCCTGGGCGCGACGCACGAGTGGATCTTCAGCGATGGCGGCCGCCGGCTCACCGTTCCGGTCCGCGGCCCGCTTGCCGGCAATCTGGCCGACCCGCTCCTGGAAGCGTGCGTCGGCGGCCTCGGCGTCGGCATGTTCCTGTCCTATCAGGTCGCGCCGCTGGTCGCGGCCGGTCGCCTGAAGCTCCTGCTCGCCGACTACTGGCCGCCGCCCGCCCCGGTGAGCGTCGTCTACCCGCACGCGAAGCTGCTGCCGACGCGCACCCGCCTCTTCGTCGATTGGTTGCGCGAGCGCCTGCCGGGGCGCATCGCGACGACGGCTCGGCGCCGCGCCTGACCGCGGCGCTCCCGCTCGGGGGAATCAGTTGAAGGTCTTGCCCTCGCCGGCGAGACGGGCGAGGAGCGCGGCGGGTTTCCAGAACTGCCCGTTTCGCCCCTGTGCGTACCTCTGCGCCGCCGCGAGCACGTTCGTGAGGCCGACGGTGTCAGCGTAGAACATCGGCCCGCCGCGATAGAGCGGGAACCCGTACCCCGTCAGGTACACCGTGTCGATGTCGCTCGCACGGAGCGCGATGCCTTCCTCGAGGATCTTCGCCCCCTCGTTCACGAGCGCGAAGATGCAGCGCTCGATGATCTCCTCCTCGCCGACGGCCCGCCGCGCGACCCCGACCTCCCGCGAGTAGTCGACGATCAGCCGCTCGATCTCGGGGTCGGGCACCGGCGTCCGCGACCCGGGCGGGTACTGGTACACGCCCTTCCCGGTCTTCTGTCCGAACCGGCCCAGCTCGCAGATGCGATCGAGCCACGCCGGGTAGACCTGGCGTTCCGGATCCTCGGCGCGGCGGCGCTTGCGGACGTGCCAGCCGATGTCCTGCCCGGCCATGTCCAGCATCGCGAACGGGCCCATCGCCAGGCCCCAGTCCTGCATCGCGCCGTCCACCTGCTGCGGGAGCGCGCCCTCCTCGACGAGGAAGTAGGCCTGCCGCAGGTACTCCTCGAGCATCCGGTTGCCGATGAAGCCGTCGCACACGCCCGAAACCACGCCCACTTTCCGGATCGTCTTGGCGAGCTTCATCACCGTCGCGAGCACCTCGTTCGAGGTGTTCGCACCGCGCACCACCTCCAGCAGCCGCATGACGTTCGCCGGACTGAAGAAATGCATGCCGATGACGTCCTGCGGTCGCCGGGTGAACGCGGCGATGCGGTTCACGTCGAGGGTCGAGGTGTTCGTGGCGAGAATGCTGCCCGCGTTCATGACTTCATCGAGCCGCTTGAATACCGACTCCTTCACGCCGAGGTCCTCGAACACCGCCTCGATGACGAGGTCGGCATCGCGGATCGCGTCGTAGGCGAGGGCGGTCGAGAGCAGCGCCATCCGCTTCGCCATCTCCGGCTCGGAAAGGCGCCCCTTGGCGACGGTCGCCGCATAGTTCTTGCGGATCGTCTCCAGGCCGCGGTCGAGCGCGTCCTGCTTGAGCTCGAGGAGCGTCACCGGCAGGCCGGCGTTCGCGAACGCCATCGCGATGCCGCCGCCCATCGTGCCCGCGCCGACGATCGCGACCTTCGCGATGCTCTTCGTCGGGGTGGCGTCGGGGACGTCGGGAATCTTGGCGGCCGCGCGCTCGGCGAGGAACGCGTGCCGCATGGCCTTCGATTCGGTCGATGCGAGCAGCGCCTCGTAGCGCTCGCGCTCGAACTTCGCGCCCTCGTCGAACGGCAGCTTCAGCGCCGCTTCCACGCAGTCGACGATCCGGGGCGGGGCGGGAAAGCCCCGCGAACCCTTCGCGACGCGCTGCCGCGCCTCGGCGAAGAGCGCGGCCGCGTCGCCCGCGAGCTTCGCCGGTCCGTCGCGCAGCTTGCGCAGGGGTCGCCTCTCGGCGACCAGCCGCCGCGCAAACGCGAGCGCATCCTGCAACAGCTCGCCGCGGGCGAGCTCGTCGACGAGACCCGCAGGCGCCCGGTCGGACGACACCGGATTGCCGCTCAGCATCAGGTCGAGCGCCGCGCGCGCGTCGATCGCGCGCGGCAGTCGCTGCGTGCCGCCGGCGCCGGGCAGGATGCCGAGCTTCACTTCCGGCAGCGCGAGCTGCGCGCCCGGCGCGGCGATGCGGTAGTGGCAGCCGAGCGCGAGCTCGAGCCCGCCCCCCATCGCGACCTTGTGGATTGCAGCCACGACCGGCTTGGGGGCGCGCTCGACGATCGCGATGACCTGACGCAGATGCGGCTCGGCGGCCGCGGCCGGGGTGTTGAACTCGCGGATATCGGCGCCGCCCGAGAAGGCGTTGCCCGCGCCGATCAGGACCACCGCCTTCACGCTCGGGTCGGCGACCGCGCGCTCCACGCCGTCGACGATGCCCTTGCGCAGCGCGTGCCCGAGACCGTTGACCGGCGGGTTGTTCAGCGTGACCACGGCCACATCGCCGTGGACGGCGTACTCGGCAGCGTTCATTCGGTCACCAGCTCAAGTGGGGGTGACGAGCTTGAGCCCGACGATCCCGGCGACGATCAGCGCGATGCAGCCGAGCCGCGCCGCGGTCGCCGGCTCGGCGAACAGGACGATGCCGAGGATCGCGGTCCCGGCGGCGCCGATCCCGGTCCACACGGCGTACCCGGTGCCGACGGGAATGGTCTTGAGCGCCAGCGCGAGCAGCACGATGCTGGCCACCATGGCCCCGGCTGTCCAGACGCTCGGCCACAGCCGCGTGAAGCCCTCGGTGTACTTGAGCCCGATGGCCCAGCCGATCTCGAGCAGACCGGCGACGAGGAGCAGGATCCAATCCATGGAGGTTCTCCGAAGCGCGCGAACGCGACCCGGGCGGGTACGGCTCGAACCGGATTGTAGCCGCGCGCGAACGCATTGACACCTCACGCCGCCACAGGGAAACTTTCCCTCGATTCGGGAAGGAGACGACCATGCTGCGCGGCCTGATGATGGATGTGCCCCTGCTCATCTCGTCGTTCATCGTCCACGCGGACCGGTTCCACGGCGACACCGAGATCGTGTCGCGCACGGTCGAGGGCCAGATTCATCGTTACACCTACCGCGACGCGCACCAGCGCGCGCGGCAGCTCGCCCAGGCGCTGGGACGGCTCGGCGTGGAGCAGGGCGATCGCGTCGGCACCCTCGCCTGGAACGGCTACCGGCACTTCGAGCTGTACTACGGCATCTCGGGCATGGGCGCAGTCATGCACACGATCAACCCGCGCCTGTTCCCCGAGCAGCTCGTCTACATCATCAACCACGCCGAGGACCGGTATGTTTTCTTCGACCTCACCTTCGCGCCGCTGGTCGAGAAGCTCGCGCCGCAATGCCCGGACGTGAAGGGCTGGATCGCGATGACCGACCGGGCGCACCTGCCGCAGGGCGCGATCCCGGATCTCGGCTGCTACGAGGAGCTGATCGCGCCCGAGAACGGCGACTACGACTGGCCGGTGCTGGACGAGTGGTCGGCAGCCTGCCTCTGCTACAGCTCGGGCACCACGGGCAACCCCAAGGGGGTCCTCTACGCGCACCGCTCGACCGTCATCCACGCCTACGCGGCGTCGCTGCCCGACGTGTTCGGGTGCTCGGCGCGCGATGCGATCCTGCCGGTCGTGCCGATGTTCCACGTCAACTCGTGGGCGATCGCCTATCTCGCGCCGCTGAACGGCACGAAGCTCGTGCTGCCAGGCGCCGGGCTCGACGGCAAGAGCCTGTACGAGCTGTTCGAAGCGGAGCGGGTCACCATCACCGCCGGCGTCCCGACGGTGTGGCTCGGGCTGCTCGCTTACATGAAGACGAACGGTCTCAAGTTCTCGTCGCTGAAGCGCGCCGTGGTCGGAGGCTCCGCCGCCCCGCCGGCGATGATCCGGCAGTTCAAGGAAGAGTTCGGCGTGCAATGCCAGCACGCGTGGGGCATGACCGAGATGAGCCCGCTCGGGACGTTCTGCACCCTCAAGGGCAAGCACCTCGGCCTGCCGCCCGAGAAGCAGTTCGAGATCCTCTGCAAGCAGGGCCGCGGGATCTACGGGGTCGAGATGGAGATCGTCGACGGCGAGGGGCAGCCCTTGCCGCACGACGGCAAGGCCTTCGGCGACCTGATGGTGCGCGGGCCCTGGATCACGACCAGCTACTTCAGGGAGCGCGGGAGCCCGCTCCGCAATGGCTGGTTTCCCACCGGCGACGTCGCCACGATCGACGCGGACGGCTACATGCAGATCACCGACCGCTCGAAGGACGTGATCAAGTCCGGCGGCGAGTGGATCAGCTCGATCGAGCTGGAGAACATCGCGGTGGCGCACCCCGCGATCGCCGAGGCCGCGGTGATCGGCGTGCACCACCCGAAGTGGGACGAGCGCCCGATCGTGGTCGCGGTCAAGAAGCAGGGCGCGGCGGTGACGCGGGAGGAGTTGCTCGGCTTCTACGACGGCAAGGTCGCCAAGTGGATGATCCCCGACGACGTGGTATTCGTCGCCGACCTCCCGCACACCGCGACGGGGAAGCTCCTGAAGGTCGAGCTCCGCAACCGGTTCAAGGACTACCGGCTGCCGACGGCGTAGGCCCGCCTACGCCTTCACCGCCTCCCGCTTCTCGCTCTGCCACTTGTCCAGCTTGGCCCGCGCGCCGTTGGTGGCCGGGTCCATCTCCTTGGCGTGGCTCGGCATCCGCGCGGTCAGCTCGATCACGTAGCCGTTCGGGTCGCGGAAGTAGATCGAGTGGATGAAGTGGTGGTCGGCGATGCCGCGGGTCTCGATGCCCGCCGCCCGGCCCTTCGCCAGCATCGGCTCCAGCGCCGAACGCTCGACCTCCAGCGCAATGTGCAGGTCGTAGTCGTGCTGGTGCTTGAACTCGAACGGCGAGTCCGGCGCCTCGAAGAACGCGAGGTAGGACCCGTTGTCGAGTTCGTAGAAGGTGTGCAGCGCGTCGGTCTTGCGCCCGCTCTTCGTCTCGGTGATCCAGAGCGTGCCGGCGAGCGGCAGCCCGAGGAAGTCCTCGTAGAACCGGCGGGTTTCCTCCGAGTCGCGGCAGCGGTAGGCGTTGTGATGCAGTCCCTTGATCATGGCGCGCCTCAGATCGCGACGAACTTGGTGTCCTTGAGCGAGCCCGCGAAGCCGTAGAAGACCTCGTTCACCTTCGGCCAGCTCTTCAGCCCCTTCATGTTGCGCATCCAGCGCTCGACGTTGGGGTAGGCGGAGTAGCTGGAGCGGATCAGCTCGCCCGCGCCCAGCATCTCCGCGCCGAGATAGTCCGCAATCGTGATCCGGTCGCCGCACAGATAGGCCTTCTTCGGCCCGATCAGGTTCTCGTCGAGGATCTTCAGCCACGCCTGGGTCTTCTCCTTGCCCCAGGCGAGCGTCGATGCCTGCGCCTCGTCGCTGCGCCGCTTGTGCGTCGGGAAGGTCTGCGGGTAGACCAGGCCGTAGCCGATGTCCCGGTAGATGTTGCTGTTGAACCAGTCCATCATCTCGTTGACCCGCGCGCGCTCACGCAGGTCCTTCGGGTAGGACGGCGAGCCTTTCTTGTCCGCCAGGTACTTGAGGATCGTCGAGCTCTCGGTGAGGCGGAAGTCGCCGTCCTCGAGCACCGGGACGAGGCAGTTCGGATTGATCTTGGCGTAGTCGGGTTTGAGATGCTCGCCGGTGAAGAGATCGACGACCTGGAGCTCGACCTCCGGCGCCTCCTCGGCGCAATACAGCATCACGATGCGGCTCGTCGTCGAGGCCGGGTGGCAATAGAGCTTCATGGGTGTCCTCCTCGCGGGTGGTCGGGCGCGCGCGGCGAGAGCTCGCCGCGGCAGATGCGTAAGCGTACACCCGCCGACCGCA
>Ga0299906_10003360_pt1 | contig 13190 bp, 10 predicted proteins | sample RVTome_14_FD_200259 | JGI IMG/M metagenome (GOLD analysis project Ga0299906, IMG submission 200259) | Soil microbial communities from uranium-contaminated site in the Upper Colorado River Basin, Wyoming, United States - RVT145D125 (version 2) ...
TGGTCTACAACGGCTGCGTGGTGGAGGGGCGGGTGGAGAATTCCATCCTCTTTCCCGGGGTCCATGTCAAATCCGGGGCAGAGGTGAAAAACTCCGTGCTCTTTTACGATAATGTGGTGGGGCATGGCGCCCTCCTCAACGCGGTGGTGAGCGACGTCAACGTGACCTTCGGAGCCAGGGTGCGGGTTGGCGAGCCGGGAGTGCCGCAGGCAGACAAGGTGACGGTGATCGGCTGGAACAACCATCTGCTCGACGGCCTGGCGGTCGGCGCCGGCTGCACCCTGCACCCCAATCTCCGCCCGGAACAGTTGGCCGGGGAAATCAAACGCGGCGAGGTGGTCCGATGATCCTAGGCGACGATACCCTGGTTCTCCTGCTGGCCGGCGGGGTCGGCAGCCGCCTCAATGTCCTGGTGCAGACCAGGGCCAAGCCGGCCGTGCCCTTTGCCGGCTTCTACCGGATCATCGATTTTTCCTTGAGCAACGTGATGAACTCCGGATTGACTCAGGTCGGGGTGCTCACCCAGTACAAGCCCCTTTCCCTGATGCGCCATCTCGGCACCGGCGAGGCCTGGGATTTCACGGGTCGGACCAGGGGGATCAAGATCCTTCCCCCCCGCACCGGGTTCCAGGATTCCGACTGGTACAAGGGCACCGCCGACGCGGTGCGCCAGAACATCGACTTTATCCGGGCCCATCCGGCCAAGGAGACGGTGATCCTGTCCGGGGACCATATCTACCGCATGGATCTCGACGACATGCTCCGGTTTCACCGGAGGAAAAAGGCCCAGGTGACCATCGCCATGATGGTGGTGCCGCTCTCCGAGATCCATCAGTTCGGCGCCGGCATCACCAACGACGAGGGGCGCATCGTCGAATGGGAGGAAAAGCCCCGGGTGCCCCGCACCGATCTGGCCTCCATGGGAATCTACGTCTTTGACACCGAATACCTGCTCCGGCTTTTGGAGGAGGACCGCGAGGAGGTGGACTTCGGCATGCACCTCATCCCCAAGGCCATCGAGCGGGACAATGTCTTTGCCTATCCCTTCCACGGCTACTGGCGGGATGTGGGCACGGTCCAGGCCTACTGGGAGGCGAACATGGATCTGCTCAAGGCTGATTCCGAGATCTCCCCCCAGGCCTGGGGTATCCGGCCCAACCCCTATGCGGACCGGCTGGTGGTGGACCGGTGCCCCGCCCGTTTTGCCTCAGGCTGCAAGGTGGAGGGCTCCATGATCTCCGCCGGCTGCGTCATTGAGGGCGAGGTGATCAACTCGGTGCTCTCGCCCGGGGTGCGGGTGGGGAAGAATGTCCGGGTGCGGGACTCCATTATTCTGCACGACTGCGTTCTGGAGGAGGGGGCGGTGGTGGATCTGGCCATTCTCGATAAACGGGTCCGGGTAGGTTCGGGGGCGGTGGTGGGGCAGGGCGAGGACAAGGGGACGCCGAACAAGGCCTGCCCCAAGCATCTTTACACCGGGATCACCATGGTCGGCAAGGAGGCCGAGGTGCCGGCCCAGGCCGTGATCGGCCGCAACTGCGTGGTGACGCCCTCCCGCAAGGCGGGGGATTTTCCCGGGCTGGTCATCGCCACCGGGGAAACCATCTGATTCCTCCAAGGTAACTGTATCCCCCCTTCTTTCTCCGCGCTGTTCCCCGAGCTTGGAAACGGGATTTCTAGCGGCTCGCCCTTTCCTTCTGGGAGATCTTGGCGCGGATCTTGAGCTTGGCCAAGCCGAAACGGATAATCTTGTCCGGTATCGCCTCGGCGACATCCAGGCTTCTGTTGGCCAGGCCAAAGGCCTCTTTTCTGCTGAGATCCATCATCGGTCCGTAGTGCAGGATCAGTTCGCCAAGCTCCAGGCCCGTGCCGTAGCAGATGATCCAGGTCAGGCGGTTGCAGAAGGCGGCCACATTGAGGAGGTAGAGCTGGGAGTCGAATTTGTTGGTCGGCTGGGGCGGGTTATCCCCCATGCTCAGGACGATCTTTTCGGAGAAATTCCAGAAGCGGGCGATTTCCATGCCCACCGTGGAAAAGGTGAGGTCGTTCAATACGGTTTTGGCGGCAAATTCATCGGAATAGCCCCGATCGATGAGCTCTTGGGCCTTGCGGTACAGCTCCGGCATATAGACCAGGATGATGAGTTTGCCCAGCTGGTGGAGCAGGGTGCAGATGAAGACCTCCTCTTCCGGGACATTGATTTTCTTGACCTTGCAGAGGATTTTTGCCTGGGAGGCGCCGAGAAAACAGAGGGCCAGGAGTTTGCTGATTTCTTCCTTCTCGACTCCGGCCTTGAGGAAATCCTCGAACAGGGCCAGACTGACGGCCAGCTCCTTCACGGTGGTGAGGCCAAGGGCGGTGATGGCCCGACTGATTTTGGAGATGGGGGTTCCCCGGCTGTAAAAGGCCGAGTTGACCACCTGGAGCAATTTGGTGGTCAGGGAGGCATCCTTGAGAATAACCCCGGAGATTTCCTCGGCGCTGGACGCGTCGCGGTTCAAGAGGCGGAGTAATTCCTCAACGTGGTCGGACATGGCAGGGAGCTCGCTCATGTTGACCTTGCTGAATATGTCACTTAAGGTTTTGTTCGGACCCATGGCAACTATCGTCTTCCTGGCGGCGGAACGGTTGGGTGCGCCGGGAGACCGGGCGCCCTGTCTATTCTATAACACTACCCCGTATGTCAGGGAATTGTAAAATGAAATGTAAAAAAAAGAGGCATGGACCAAGAGGTGGGCGCGATTATTTTTTCTTGGTAAGCCGCTGGAACCAAAAGAGGTTCGTCCTTTTGCTGGCCAAAACGGCATAAGGCGCCGTAACGAATTAGCCGGAATGGTACAAGTTATTTCTCAACGGCGCCTAAAGACCTGGGGATGGTGTTTTTCCCCGCATTCCCGGCAGATTCCGTGGCTGAACTCCACCTCGGCGTGACTGCGGAGATAGCTCTCCAGCTGTTGCCAGACCCCATTGTCGTCCTTGATTTTTTTGCAGTAGGAGCAGATGGGCAGCAGGCCGTTGAGCCTTTTTGTCTTGGCCAGGGAGGCTTGCAGCTCCCGGATGAGGTGTTCCTTGCCTTTTTCCGTCATCTTGCGGATGGTTACATCGCGGATGATGTTCACCACGGCGGTGATCTCACCCGTCGCATCCCTCAGCGGCGCGGAGGTGATTTCAAGGTGCCGGTCATTCCCGTTGAGATGGCTTAGTTTTTCATTTTTGTGGATCTTGCCGTCGATGAATACTTCCGTGGCATGACACGATTCGCAGCGGCTTTGCAGGCCATGGTAGGCGGTGTAGCAGCTTTTTTTGCAGTTGGAGCCCCAGATCTTCCTGGCGGCTTCGTTTTCGTAGAGAATGGAAAAGTTTCTGTCGATGATGGTGCAGGGTTCCCCCAGGCTGGCAAGAATGGCTTCGGCCTGACAGCTGATCATTGTCCGATCGGGCTGGGCATTCTGGATGGCGATGGTCAGCAGCTCCGGGCAGGGGAGGTGCGCCTGGAGGGTGTAGCTCCGGTCCGGGCCGAGGGAAAGCTCTCTGCATATCCGGGTGGCCCCGGAGATCGGGAGGTCGTGCAGCAGGGCGGACAGAGTCAAGGCCTGACAGAGGGATTCCGGCAGCTCGGTGTCCAGAATATCGTTTTCGCTCACCGAAAGTAGTTCGCAGAAGAGCTGGTTGGCAACCCTGCCCACAAACCCCCGGGGATCGCCGGCGCCGTCCCGGAGGATTTCGACCACGAAAAGACCGCAGCAGATGTCGTCACAGAGCGGGGTGAAAAGCTGGTGGAGAAGGTTCAGCGGAATGGCTCTGGGGGTGTCCAACATACGCTCCTGTGGTTTTTTCCGCCCACCGTGGTATGCGCGCGGCGGGAAAGTCGAGAAAGACGACTTTTGGCCGACGGTGTCGGGCAGATGGTGCGTTTTTTATTTCTGCCGCCGTTTCCCCCCGGTTCGGCGGCAGACCAATACAGCATGTATCTACAACATAGAGCAAAAATCCTGGTACTGATGAAAAATGGCAGAGGCTTTTTTAATAAAGGAGTTGGGTGGCAATAGCAATACGGGAAAAATACGGGGTTGGGCTGGATGCCTGTCAGGCAAGGGAGGAAAGGTAGGAGCGCAGGTTGGTTTTCTTGCTTTTGATGCCGAGCTTGACCCGGAGTTTGTCGCGGTAAAACTCCACGGTGCGGCTGGAAAGATCGAGGATCGTGGCGATTTGCTTGGTGGCGCGGCCCTGTTTGATCAGTTCCGCCACCTCCAGCTCGCGGGGGGTGAGCCCGCCCAATCTGGTGGAGAGGGTCAGGCTGAAGGTCGAGGTGATTTTCTCAAGATTGGCCGCCGCCACCCGGAGGTAGAGGGCCAGCTCCTGATCCTTGCAGCGTTCCTCTATTTTTTCCAGATAGGGTAAAACCAGGCGTTGCAGATTGTCGTGGATCCTGCGTTCATGCTCGGCACTGGCTTTGGCGCTTTGATGCAGGAGAAGGCTGAGGGCGTTGTTGACCTCGGTGAGTTCCCTGGCCTTGTGTTCGAGGCGGAGCTCCAGGAGCAGCATTTCGCTGATATCCCGGCTTATGCCGCGAAAGCCGCGCACGGTTTTTCCGGCCAGCACGGGCAGGCAGTGGGTTTCGATGGGGATGACGGCGCCGTCTTTTCGCATCGCCCGTCGCCGCAGGCCGTTGCGGGGCTTTTTGCTCAGGCGGATCTCCTCCATGATTTTTCGTTGGGCCTCCCGGTCTTCCGGGGGGATGAAGGTTTCAATGAGGTTGCGGCCCAGGAGTTCAAGGGGCTCATAGCCGTAGAGGGCCAGGCAGCTCGGCGAGCAATAGGTGAAATTCCCCCGGGCGTCTGTTTCCCAGACCCATTCCAGACTTTGGACCGCAAGTTCATGGAAGCGGGCAGCCTCGCTGGGCAGGGTCTTGCCGGCTGGGGCCTTGGTTTTCATCCCTTGGCTGAGCCCCTGAGCCCGGCGATAAAAGGACCCACCGCCTCGGCCCCTTTTTCCTCCACCAGGCGGATGGTGGCGGTGCCGATCACCGCCAGATCCGCCCTGCCGGTCAGGATTTGGACGTCTTCCCGGTTGCTGATGCCAAAACCCACGGCGAGCGGCAGGTCCGTGGCCTTGCGGCAGCGGGCCAGGTAAGCATCGAAGGAGGCATCGAACTCGGTCTTGCTGCCGGTGACACCCCTCCTGGCCACGCAGTAGATGAGCCCGGCGCCATGCCCGGCCAGGGTTCGCATCCGCTCCTCGGTGCTGGTGGGGGCGAAGATCTGGATGGGGGCAAGGTCAAACTCCTTGGCCAGGCGGAGATACTCCTCGCCTTCTTCCGGCGGCAGATCGGGGATGATGAAGCCCCGGATTCCGATCTCCTTGGCCTTCTGTAGGAACTTCTCCACGCCGTACTTGAAGAGGATATTGTAGTAGGTCATGAACAGGAAGGGGATCTCGTATTGCGCCGCCATCTCCGCGGCAAAGGCAAGGCAATCCGCGACCTTGGTTCCGCCCGCGATGGCCTCCTGGTTGGCCTTGATGATCATGGGCCCGTCGGCCATGGGTTCGGAAAAGGGGATCTGGAGCTCGATTATGTCCACCCCGTTGGCCACCATCTGGCCGATCACCTCGCGGTTTACCGCGAAGGAGGGATAGCCCAGGACCAGGTGGGTCATGAGCAGGATCTCTTTTTTGCTCCGGACTGCCCGGAGCTGCTCAGCGAGCTGCATATTCTTCCCCCTTTTTCCGGATGAACTCCTTCCAGGACGGGTCGTCAAAGGCATGGGCAATGGTGAAGATATCCTTGTCGCCCCGGCCGGACTGGTTGATGATGATAGCCTGGTCCGGAGTCAGCTCGCCCGCCTCCTTAAAGGCCTGGACAAAGGCGTGGCTGGATTCCAGAGCCGGGATGATCCCTTCCTTTTTGATCGTCAGATCGAGCGCCGCCATGACCTCCTGGTCGGTGGCCGAGGCAAAGCGGACCCGCCCTTTTTCCCACAGGTCGGCGAGCAGGGGAGAAACCCCGATGTAGTCGAGACCGGCGGCCACCGAATGGGTGTCGCGCATCTGGCCGTCGGAGTCTTGGAGAAACATGGTTTTGTACCCCTGGGCCACGCCGGGCGAGGCGTCGGAGCTGGCGAGCCGGGCGGCGTGCTGGCCGGTGTCAAGCCCCTTGCCGCCCGCCTCCACTCCGATCAGCTCGACGACCCCGTCGTCGCCGTCGTCAAGAAAGCCCTGGAAGATGCCCATGGCGTTGGAGCCGCCGCCCACGCAGGCATAGACCCGGGCCGGGAGCCTGCCGTGGACCGCGAGGATCTGCTTGCGCACCTCCTGGCCGATGATGGACTGGAACCAGGCCACCATCTCCGGAAAGGGGTGCGGCCCGCAGACCGTGCCCATCACGTAGTGGGTGGTGTCCATGTTGGAAACCCAGTCGCGAAAGGCCTCGTTGATGGCGTCCTTGAGGGTGCGGCTGCCGGTGGTCACCGGCACCACGGTGGCACCGAGTTTTTCCATCCAGAAGACATTGGGCCGCTGGCGGTGCACGTCTTCCTCGCCCATGTAGATGGTGCAGGCAAAGCCGAACTTGGCGGCCATGGTGGCGCAGGCTACACCGTGCTGGCCGGCGCCGGTTTCCGCGATCACCCGGGTCTTGCCCATGCGCTTGACCAGCAGCCCCTGGCCCATGACGTTGTTGGCCTTATGCGCCCCGGTGTGGTTGAGATCCTCGCGCTTGATGAAGATCCGCGCCCCGCCGAAATGACGGCTCAGGTTCTCCGCATGGGTAAGGGGGGTGGGGCGGCAGGAGTACGAGCCCATGAGATCGACATACTCCTGCCAGAAGGCCGGATCTGCCTTGGCCTTGGTGTAGACCTCCCGCAGCTCCCGAAAGGTTTCGTACAGCACTTCCGGGATGTAAGCCCCGCCCCATTGTCCAAAATAGCCAGGTTTGTTCATGGTGAAAATCCTTGTCGCCTAACCGGCGCAATCTTTTTTTAGGTTTTCCAAGACCGATACAATACTCCATTTTCCGCGGGTTAGACAAGGAGAGAAGAGGGGGCAGGCTTAAAAAACCGGGGGCGGTTCCGAGGCTCTCTTGCGGTGCCGGGTTTCAGCCGCGCCCCATTCTTTTCGGCACCGCGGTTTTGGAGAAAGGCGTGCCGCCGGTCATGGCGCGAAATTCCCAGACGCTTTCAGCTTGACACGGTTTTTTTTTCCAGGTACACGATAGGAACGTGTTTTGCCGGAAATTCAGCAGATATACAGCGTTTCAGCCGGTTTCGAAGCCCCCCATGGCAGGTGTTTCGCCCTCTCTGTGCGGCAACCTTACCCCTGTTTGCTGTGATGGAGTACCCCAAACCTCACCACGGGAGAAAACGGGAGATGCAAGATTTTATCCTGACTGCGGACATTCTGGAGAAAGCCAGGAATACCATAGAGGGCTCGCTCATTGAGGCGGGCGTTCGCAACGCTCTGCTCATTGATGGGGCAGGCAATATCCTGTCCAACTGCGGCGGAAACGACACCGATGATCTCGACGCCATTTCCCTGGCCGCCCTTGCCGCGGCCAGTCTGGGCGCAACCTCCCAGATCGCCAAACTGATCGGCGAAGAGGATTTTTCCCTGCTCTTTCATAAGGGGAAAAATGGGAATATCCATTTCGGCCGGATCGGCGAGGAGCTTATTCTCATCACCATCTTTGGGGAAGATGTCTCGCTCGGCTTGGTGCGTTGCCGGGTGGCCGGCCTGTCCGAGACCCTCCTGAAAATTTTTGAAGGATGACCAATGGCGCTCATTGATCTTAGCAAAAAAGAAATCCACTGCAAGATCGTCTATTACGGGCCGGGCCGCTGCGGGAAGACGACCAATCTGCTCAGCGTGCACAGCTCCATGGCGGAGAACGCCCGGGGTAAGATGCTGACCATCGAAACCAAGGGCGACCGGACCCTGTTTTTCGATCTGCTTCCCCTGAATTTGGGAACGATTCGGGGGTTTAATATCCGGATCCAGCTCTATACCGTGCCGGGCCAGGTCATGTATGCCTCCACCCGCAAGCTGGTTCTCAAGGGGGCGGACGGCCTGGTTTTCGTGGCCGATCCTCTGCAGGTGCGCCGGGAGAGAAACATCGAAAGCCTGGAAGACCTGCGGACGAGCCTCCTGGAATACGGGCTCAAGCTGGACGAAATGCCCCTGGTTATCCAGTACAATAAGCGGGATCTGGTTGACACCCCGATCCCCACCCTGACCGTGGCCGAGCTTGAGGCGGATCTGAACAGCGTTTACAAGGTGAAGACCTTTGAGGCCTCCGCGGTTACGGGGATGGGGGTTTTTGAAACCTTGCGGGAAATCAGCAAACAGACTGTGCGTTATGTCACCAATAAGCATCTGCTGCATGAGACGAAATAAGCCTTCCTGATCTTTTAAGGCCGGCAATTTCTCAAGGAGAATGGAGTTTATGACTGACACATCCCCCAATCGTGACTTCCACGGCGAGATAGATGACGCCATTGACAACCTTTTCTCCCCGCATGCCGGGGCAGGACAGTCCACGCCCGCGGCCGCGGCCGAAGACGTGCCGACCCAGGCTTCAGCCGCCGCCCCGGCCCCGGCAAAAGCCGCACCCATGCCGGCCAGCCTGCTCGCCGCCGACGGAACGGATGCCTTCGGCCCCCTTGAGGAAGCCCTGCTTTCCCTGGACTGGGAGATCTCCGCGGACACCATAGAAAAAACCCGGAGCGTCCTCAAGGAGATTCATGGCATTTTCGAGGTGGATAAGGCGGTGGCCTTGACGGAAATTTTCGCGCTCATGGACAGGTTGCTTGAAGCCATGGCCATTGCCCCGCAAAGTGTTTCCACCTCCGCCCCGAAGACCTTGCAGGAGGGTCTGCAAACCTTGCGGGCCGCCGCGGGTGCCGACGACCTCTCCCTGATCGAGAAAACACTGCTGGACCCCACTCTTTCCGAGTTGCGTTCCGCCATTCCCAACATCCCCAAGGATTACAGCAAGCTGGTACAGCGGGATTCGGCCAAGACCCAAGACGTTTCCAGGCCCGAGCAGAAAACAGCGGTCGCCGCTAAAACTGCCGCCGCTTCCTCCTTCACTCTGGTTCAGTCAGGGCCGGCGGAAGAGGAGCTGTTGCCGGAACTGCCCCTCGCCTCCTGCGGCAGGGCCGCGGCGTTGTTGATTGAGGCGGTGAATGCCCATCTCACCGTGCTGGGCAAGTGCATTGCCAAACGCATTATCCCGGTGGAGAACCTTTTTGCCAAAACGCCCGGCTATGAAAAACTGCATGCCATCCACACCGAGCTGCGGGAACGGCTGGAAAGACAAAAAGAAAATTTGATCAAGGCGCTGGGCGCGGACTATCAGGCGGACGCCGCTGCGCCGGTCGAGCCGACCGGCGGGCAATCGGCAAAATCGGCAGGGTCGGCGGCGGTCTGCCCCTGGCAGACCGTGGCGCTTGCCACCTGGGGCGGAAAAACGGTTGGTTTCCTTCCGGAACAGATTGTTTACCAGGGCAAACCGGCGCGCAGGGTCAGGAAATGCGGCCCCTTTTTGGCCATAAAAAAACTGAAACGCGGGTTTTTCGGCAAGATCGGCTTTATGGTGCAAGGCGAGCAGGGTTTTCACGACGAAGCCACCCTGAAAACCTTGACCATTCCGGTGGCCTTGGGGTCGGACGCGGAAAACTGTGCCCCCCAGGCTGGCAACTCCCTGCTCATCCTATTCAAAGAGAACAGCGGCATGGCCTTCTGGCTTGAAGAGCCGACGGAACAGCTTGACATCGTCCCCGGCTACCAATGGGAACCTCTGGCTGATCCCACCACCCTTGTGGCCGGCAATCTCACGGTCAAGGGGAAAACCGTTCCGATCATAACCCTGAGGAGCGTGTAACCGATCGGCATGGGCATGACAACCACCGTGGCCACCAAGGAAGCCATCGAGGCAAAACTTGTCGAAGCCGACTTGTACGCCAGGCAAGGGCTCATGGATGAGGCCCTGGCTCTGTGTGAGTCGCTGCTGCCCCAGATTGCCGACAGCGAGACGATCCTCCGGGATCTGGTTGAGGAAAGACTGGTTGTCCTGCAAACCGAGCGGGGCATGGCCGCCTCTCCCGGCCGTGCCAGCCAGCTGTCCGAGGCCGACCGTTTCGAAAACTGCCAGGGGCTGCTGGTGGCGGGTTTTTACAGCGAGGCCGGCGAAGAGCTGCGGGCGTTGCTCGCCGCCGGATACCGGCCGGCCGTGGTGCATGCCAGGATCGGCGAATGCTGTCTCCAGCTTGACAAACCCTTTGAAGCCATTGAGCATTTCGAAGCCGCGGCAGCCACCGCGGCGAGCAAAAAAGACGGCTTCGCCCGGAAGATCGAACGTCTCCAACTTCTCGATCAGCTGGCCCTTACCTATGAAAGCACGGGCTCCATTCCTTCCACCATCAAAACCCTGGAGGAAATGGTCAGCCTTGATCCCGCCTATCACAACGCCAGACAGCGCCTCGCCACCCTCTCCAAGAGCACGACCAAGTATGGCCAGTTTTACGGCCTGCTCCGCAACAAACTCCTGACTCCGGACCAGTTTGATGCGGCTCGGGTCAAGGCCAAGCAGCATAACAAAACGCTGGACAGTGTTCTGCTCGCGGATTTCGGCATTGACCGGAAACAGCTCGGCGCCTCCTTCAGCGAATATTACGGCTGCCCGTTTGTCGAATTCGTCGATACGGAAGCGCCGGAGGCGCCTGCTTGTATTCAGGGGGCCAAGGAAAGCTATTTCCGGGCCAATGTCTTTATCCCCATCGGCCAGGAGAACGGCCGCGTGGTTGTGTTGGCCGACAACCCCAACGATCTCGGCAAGCAGGACAATATCCGCTCGGTGCTCCACGGCGCTGCATTCCGTTTTGCCGTGGGACTCAAGGATGACATCAACCGGTACATCGATTTCTTTTACGGGAAATACTCCCTGGGGCAGGGGACGCAGGATGTTTTCGAAGATCTGGAGATTATCGAGGAATCCGACGGGCAGCGGGATGAGGATGAGGAAACCGGCAGCGCCGCCGACGGGGTTGTGGTGCAGATGGCCAACAAGATCATCGAGGATGCGGTGGCCCGCAATGCTTCCGATATCCACATCGAATCGCTGCCCGGCAAAAAAGGGACATCGGTCCGTTTTCGCATTGACGGCATCTGTTCCCATTATAAGAATATCCCCTTTGCCTATAAGCGGCCCTTGATCTCCCGGCTGAAGATTTTGGCCAAGCTTGATATCTCTGAAAAAAGAATGCCCCAGGACGGCAAGATCAAGTTCAAGACCCGTCGCGGCAAGATCGAGCTTCGGGTTGCCTCGCTGCCCACCCACGGGGGCAACGAGGACATGGTCCTGCGTATTCTCGCCGCCGGTTCGGCCCTGCCCCTGGAGAAAATGGGGTTGTCCGACAGAAATCTCCTCGAGCTGCGCCGCCTCCTTGATCTGCCCTACGGCCTGATCCTGGTGGTCGGCCCCACCGGCTCCGGCAAGACCACCACCCTGCACAGCGCGCTCAATTACGTCAACCGGCCGGAAAAAAAGATCTGGACCGTCGAGGATCCGGTGGAGATTGTCCAGGACGGCCTGCGGCAGGTGCAGGTGGAAAACAAGATCGGCCTTGATTTTGCCAGAATCCTGAAGGCCTTTCTGCGGGCCGATCCGGATATCATCATGGTGGGCGAAACCCGGGATCAGGAAACCGCCGAAATCGTTATCGAGGCGGCGCTCACCGGCCATCTCGTTTTCTCGACCCTCCATACCAACTCCGCTCCGGAAACAGTTACCCGGCTGCTGGGCATGGGGATCGACCCCTATAATTTTTCCGATTCGCTGCTCGGCATCCTGGCCCAGCGTCTGGTGCGGCGGTTGTGCCCCCATTGCCGGGAGGCATACGCGCCCGAAACAGTGGAAAAAGAGCTGATCCTCGCCGAATATGGCGTGCATCCCCTGAGCCCGCTGACCATGGCGGAGATCGACCGGGCCGGTCTATACCGGCCCAAGGGCTGCGAAAAATGCAAAAAAACCGGCTACTTGGGGCGTCTTGCCATCCATGAGCTGCTCACGGTCAACGATCCGTTGAAGCTGCTCATCGTTAAAAACAGCCCCATCGCGGAGATTCGCGACGAGGCGATGCGGGTGGGGATGCTGACCCTTAAGCAGGACGGCATCCGCAAGGTGCTGGCGGGGCAGACCGATCTCTTGCAGGTCCGGGCGGCCTGTATTAAATGAAAAACTAAACACTAACCCACGCAACAGGGGCAGTTTCCATGAAAAAAGTGCTGGTTGTTGACGACGACCATGGTTTTTTGCTGAGCTTGCAGGACATGTGCCGGGAGCGGGTCGATGCCTTTGAGATCGTAACCGCGGGGAACGGCAAGGAGGCCTTGGCTGTCCTTGCCGGCCAGCCGATAGATCTGGTGGTCACCGACTTGAAGATGCCGGAGATGGACGGGTTTGAGCTGGTCAGCCGGATGAGCAGGCTCAGAAACTCCGTGCCGATCATTGCCATGACCGCCTTCGGCACCCCGGAAATGGAAGACCGGCTCATGAACCTGGGGGCCTTCCAATACATCGAAAAGCCGGTGGATTTCGAGCTGCTGCTGCAAAAAATCAAGGATGGCCTGGCCGCGGGCGCCAAGGGGCATGTCTCCGGGGTCTCGTTGTCCTCGTTTCTGCAGCTCCTGGAGCTTGACCGGAAAACCTGCACCATCATGGCAAGGGCCGGCGCCCGGACCGGCCTGCTTTTTTTTGAAAACGGCAGCCTGATCAATGCCTATGCCGAGCCCCTTACCGGCCTTGATGCCGCCTTTGAGATCATCAGCTGGGAGCAGGCCGAGATCGAGATTTATAATTTCTGTCAGAACCGGAAACGGACCATCGATGCCCCTCTGGGATTTATTCTGATTGAAGGCTCCCGCTTGAGCGACGAACGGGGCGAGGGACCGGCCCAGGCCGGAACCCCGGCCGCGGGAGAGGGAGATGATGAATTTGCCCAACTGGATGATCTTGATTTTGCCACGTCGCCATTACCCCCGTCCACCGCCGCGATGGCGCAGGCTCTGGAGCAGGGCGGCAAGGCCGGTCTCGAAGAGACGCTCAATGCGGCCCCGGGCGTCAACCGGCTGGTGCTTGTCGCCAAGGATGGCACGGTCAGGCTGCAGCGAAACATCGACAATAAGGAGTTCAAGCC
>Ga0299906_10003361_pt1 | contig 13187 bp, 14 predicted proteins | sample RVTome_14_FD_200259 | JGI IMG/M metagenome (GOLD analysis project Ga0299906, IMG submission 200259) | Soil microbial communities from uranium-contaminated site in the Upper Colorado River Basin, Wyoming, United States - RVT145D125 (version 2) ...
CATCCTCTCCCGTACCCATCCCGGGGTCGTGGCCGCACTCTTTCATTTCGAAGTTCCCGAGATCGCAGAGGGGATCGTGGAAATCATGGGGGTTGCCCGCGAACCGGGGAGCCGCGCCAAAATCGCCGTTCTTTCCCATGACCCCGATGTCGATCCCGTCGGTGCCTGTGTCGGGATGCGCGGCTCCCGCGTACAAAATGTGGTCTCCGAAATGCGCGGCGAGAAAATCGACATTATTCCCTGGAGCCCCGACGTCGCCCGTTTTGCCTGCTCCGCCCTCTCTCCTGCCGAGGTGACTCGGGTTTATGTGGACAACGACGAGCAGGCCCTGGAAATCATCGTTCCCGACGATCAGCTTTCCTTGGCCATTGGTAAAAAAGGGCAGAATGTTCGCCTCGCGGCCAAGCTCACCGGCTGGAAGATCGATATCAAGAGCGAGACCCGCGCTGCCGAGGCCGAACTCGAAGAGCTGACCGGCGGTCGCGATGCCGAAGAGGAGCCTGTCGCCGAACTCGGCGAGGGTTTCACCAAGGAACAGTTGTATGAGCTGGCCAAAGAGCACAATGTCGCCGGCCGCAGCAATATGACCAAGGAAGAACTCGCCCTGCGCCTGACCGAGCTCGGCGTTCTTGGCGGCTCTTCCGATGAGGAGCCTGCGGAGGCCGAAGAGCAGGGGTAGAATCGTGCGGACGTCGGGGAAAAAAGCTCAACGTTCCTGTCTCGGTTGCCGTGAGGTGCAGGATCAGGATAAACTGGTACGCTATGTTCTTTCGCCGCAGGGTGAAGTTCTTGTTGATTATCGCAAGAGACTACCTGGTCGAGGCGCTTATACCTGCTTCGACCCCCAATGCCTGTTCGCGGCCATTAAACGGCGCCAGTTTGAACGGGCTCTCAAGTGGGGGGGCGAGGCTCTGGAAGGTAAGACCCTGATTGACAGCCTCACCACCCAGGTCAGAGAGAAGATTCTCAATTTGGTGGGAATGGCCCGCAAGTCAAACAATATTGTCTCGGGGAGTACCCTCGTTCTTTCGTCTTTGGGAAAAAATGGGGGGATCGCCCTGGTTTTGCTGGCGGAAGATATTTCTGCCGCTATAGGGCAAAAGGTGCTCGACAAGGCCGGGATTTTCGAAGTTCCTTGCTACTATCTTGCCAGCAAGGATGAGCTTGGTCACCTCGTTGGTAAGGGGGAACGGAGCGTGATTGGACTCAAGACCGGATCGCTTGCCGAGTCGCTTGAGGTCGAACTTTTGAGATATAAGTACATAGTAGGGGAGAGTTGATGGGAAAAACACGGGTTTACGAATTGGCGCAGAAACTAGGGTTGGAAAACAAAGCTCTGCTGGAACGGTTGCAGGAAGCTGGGGTTGAGGCGAAGAGTCATATGAGTGTTTTGGAAGAACAAGATCTTCAGAAGTTGGAAGCCGCCTCCGTTCCTCCCGTGGAAAAGGTCGAAGAGGAGAGGGTTACTCCTGGCCTGATTCGCCGTCGCCGCAAGGAAATGCCGCCGACTGTGACAGCAGAAGCGGCTTCAACCGAACGTGCGGTCGAGGCTCCTGCAGCCGCAGAAGCGCCCCCTGTTCCTGTCGAAACCAAGACGGAAGTCCCGTCCGAACCCGTTTCGGAAAAAACCGCTGCCGCTCCGGTGGTGCAGCCGTTGGTGGCCGATTCTGCCGCCGAGGCCGAGGGAAAACCGGTCAAGGCCAAGGAAGAGGCGGTGGTTGTCCCGGCCAAGACAGAGGCCAAGGGGGAGAAGGTCACTTCCTCCCGGGCAAAAATTCTCGGAAGGTTGGAATTGCCGAAGGCACCGGAAGCTGCGCCCCGTCGTCAGGAGCGTCCTGCGCCGCCTTCTCGCGGTGAGCGTCCCGCCGGCCCGCGGACCGATCGTCCTGCCACCGGTGCGCGACCCGCTCCCGGTGATCGCCCGGCGGCCGGCGCACGCCCCGCTCCGGGTGCACGCCCCGCTCCGGGCACACGCCCAGCACCGGGCGCACGTCCCGCTCCTGGTGGCCGCCCCGCCCCCGGTGGACGCCCCGCCCCTGGCGGTCGTAGCCCGGCTCCGGGGATGGGCGCTCCTCCGGCCGATGAGGTTTTTCCCGCCAAGGAAGCCCGTGGCGGCAAGAAAAACAAGAAAGGGAAGGGGGCAGACTACAGCGCTGCTGCCGCCGCTGCCGGTCCCGGTGCTCCCGGCCGACGCACCCGCCGGGAAGTCTTCGAACCCGATCGCAACGGCAAATTTCGCAAGGGCCGCAAGTCGGACAGAACGACCAAGAAAACGGAAGTCACCGTTTCCAAGGCCATCAAGCGCATTATCCGCATCAGTGACGTCATTACCGTGGCCGAACTGGCCAAGCGCATGGGCGTTAAAGGCAAAGATCTGATCAAGGAGCTGATGCGCCAGGGGACCATGGTGACTATCAACCATCCTCTCGACTTTGAAACGGCGGCCATTCTTGCCTCCGAGTTCAATTATGAAGTGGAGAACGTGGCCTTTGACGAGGAGACCCTCCTCGAGCATTCCAGTGTCAAGGGGGCCGAGGAGGCTTCGGCCGACGATCTCAAGACCCGTCCGCCGGTGGTGACCATCATGGGTCACGTCGACCACGGCAAGACCAGTCTTCTCGATGCCATCCGGACCGCCAACGTTACGGCCGGGGAAGCCGGCGGCATTACACAGCACATCGGTGCTTATGATGTGGAACTCGGCGGGAAGAAGATCACCTTTCTCGATACCCCCGGTCACGAGGCCTTTACCGCCATGCGTGCCCGTGGCGCCAAGGTGACCGATATTGTCGTTCTGGTTGTTGCGGCCGACGACGGCGTCATGCCGCAGACCAGGGAAGCCATCAATCATGCCAAGGCGGCCGGTGTGCCGATCATCGTGGCCATCAACAAGATGGACAAGCCGAACGCCACTCCCGACAAGGTGCGGCAAGGGCTTACCGAATTCGGCCTGGTTTCTGAAGACTGGGGTGGCGATACCATCTTTGTCGAGGTTTCGGCCAAACTGCACACCAACCTCGATCGGCTTCTGGAGATGATCCTTCTCCAGGCAGAGGTGATGGATCTCAAGGCCAACCCCACCAAACGCGTCCGCGGCATCATTGTCGAGGCTCGTCTCGACAAGGGTCGCGGGCCTGTGGTCACGGTTCTGGTTCAGGAGGGGACGCTGAAAATCGGCGATCCCATCGTCGCCGGAACTCACTACGGCCGGGTACGCAGCATGATCAACGACCGTGGCGAGCGGGTCGATGCGGCGGGGCCGTCCTTCCCCGTTGAAGTCACCGGACTTTCCGGTGTTCCCGATGCCGGAGACATGTTCCACGCTGTCGAGGACGAGAAAACCGCCAAGGATGTGGCCCAGCATCGGGCCCAGAAACTTCGCGAAACCGAATTGGCCCGCAGCAGCAAGGTCTCTCTCGAACAGCTCTTCGCCCGGATTCAGGAAGGCGATATCAAGGAGCTCAAGGTTATCATCAAGGGGGATGTCCAGGGCTCGGTGGAAGCGGTCCGCGACTCGCTCAGCAAACTCTCCACCGATGCCTGCCGCCTCCTTGTTCTGCACACCGGCGTTGGCGGCATCATCGAGAGCGACGTTTCGCTGGCCTCGGCTTCCGACGCCATCGTCATCGGTTTCAATGTCCGCCCCGAGCCGAAGGCGGCGGCACTGGCCGAATCCGAAGGCGTCGACATCCGCCTCTACAACATTATTTACGATGCGGTCGCCGACGTGCGCAATGCCATGGAAGGTCTCCTGGCACCGACACTGCGGGAAAAATTCCTCGGACGGGTCGAAGTCCGGGAAACCTTCAGCGTCTCCAAGATCGGCACCATCGCCGGCTGCTACGTCCTCGATGGCAAGGTGCTGCGTGGCGCCAAGGTGCGCCTCGTCAGGGACAATGTCGTGGTCTGGGAAGGGAAGATGAACTCCCTGAAGCGCTTCAAGGACGACGTCAAGGAAGCCGCCGCCGGCTACGAGTGCGGCATCGGCCTGGAGAACTACAATGGTGCCAAGGTCGGCGACATCATCGAGGTCTTCGAGATCGAAGAGATTAAAACCGCTCTCTAGGTCGGTGGGATCTTGGTCGTCGGCATCCTCAGACTCGAGCTGTTTCTGCCTGCGCCCCAATCCCTCAAGGGAAAAAGGGCCCTGGTGCAGAAGATCCTCGGCCGTTGTCGCGAACGTTTTTCCGCTTCCTGTGCGGAAACGGGGGCACAGGAACTCTGGCAGCGCACGGAGCTCGGGTTCGCCGTGGTCGGTAGCGATGAAGCTTCCCTGCACACGATCTTTCACCATATCGAAGAGGAGATCGACCGCATCGGAGTCGGGGATGTCACCGACCGCTATGTGGAATTTCTTCACTTCAAATAGGATATTTCAGCTTGGAATTCAAACGTTATCACCGTGTCGGTGAACAGATACACAAGGAGATTTCCTCCCTGCTCCTCAAGGGGTTGAAGGATCCGCGGATCGGTTTCGTCACCATCACCGCCGTCGATGTGACGGCGGACATGCGCTACGCCAAGGTGTTCTTCACCGTCATGGGCGACGACCTGGCACGCAGCAATTCGGAGCAGGGACTCAACAGTTCGGCCTCCTTCATTCGCCGCGAACTCGGAAAGCGCCTCGGGCTGCGCTATGTTCCCGAAATCAGTTTTCACTTCGATGCCTCTCTGGACTACGGCAACCGGATCGAATCTCTCCTTCGCGAAATCCATACCGGGCACGATGATGATTCAGGCGATACTGAAAAAGATTGAGGAGGGGAGGCGCTTTCTGGTGGCCTCCCACGAAAGTCCGGACGGCGACGCCCTGGCCTCGACCCTGGCCCTGACCAACGCGCTGCGGGAGATGGGGAAGGAGGTCGTGGCCTATAACGCCGACGGTGTTCCCTCGTCCTTCGACTACCTCCCCGGTTCGGCAACGGTCGTTCGTTCTCTGGACGGGTTGCCCCCCTTCGACACCGGTTTCGTTCTCGACGCCGGTGAACTCCGGCGGGCCGGCAGTCATCTGAAGGACTGCTGCAGTGCCCTTGTCAACATCGACCATCATCCCCATTCGGAACATTTCGGTGAAATTCATTTCGTCGACGTCGGTGCCAGCGCCACCGGTGCCCTGATCTACCGCATCCTCAAGGAGGGAGGGTTTTCCATCTCTCCGGCCGTCGCTCTTTGTATCTACACGGCCATCCTTTCCGACACCGGTTCCTTCCGATATTCCAATGCCGACCCCGAAGCGTTTCGTATCGCCGCAGAGATGGTCGCTCTCGGGGTCGATCCCTGGACCGTGGCCTCGGGGCTCTATGAGAGCCAACCGGAGATGCGGTTGCGGCTTTTGGCCCTGACCCTGGCGACTCTCACCGTCTCTCCCTGTGGGCGCTACGCGTCGGTGACGACCACGCTGGCAATGATGGCAGAGACGGGGGCCGGTCCGGAACATACGGATGGTTTTGTCAATTATCCGCGTTCGGTGCGGGGCGTCGAGGTGGCGGTCTTCTTCCGCCAGACCGCACCCTCGTCCTGCAAGGTGGGGATGCGTTCCAAGGGGAGAATCGATGTCGGCGCCCTGGCCAGAAATCTCGGCGGGGGAGGGCATCACAACGCCGCCGGGGGGATGGTCGAGGGGACCCTCGAAGAAGTCCGCACCCGGGTCTTCAGCCTCCTCGATGCACTCCTCCTGGCCTGACCGTTGAAAAACGGCATTCTGATTATCGACAAACCGCAGGGGATCACGTCCCACGACGTCGTACGACAGGTCAGGCGTCTGTTGCGGATGAGACGGGTCGGCCATACCGGGACTCTCGACCCCCTGGCGACGGGGGTCCTTCCTGTCGCCGTGGGGGAGGGGACAAGGTTGGTCGAGTTCCTGATGGCCGGGGATAAAACCTACCGGGCGACCCTGAAGCTTGGCGAACGCACCGACACCCAGGATAGCGAAGGGGCAGTCCTTGAGCGTCGCCCACTCGGCGCCCTCAGCCACCGGTCCATTGAAGAAGCCTGCCGTTCCCTGGTCGGGACGATCCGGCAGCTTCCTCCCATGTATTCGGCCCTGAAAAAGGACGGCGTTCCCCTCTATAAACTCGCCCGCCAAGGGATCGAAGTGGAGCGCGCCGAGCGCGAGGTGGAGATACATCGCCTGGATCTTCTGGCCGTGGATCTTCCCTACGTAACCATTGAGGTCGATTGCAGCAAGGGGACCTATATCCGGACCCTCTGCCAGGATCTCGGCGAGATCCTCGGCCCCGGGGCCCATCTCACGGCGTTGCGCCGGGTGCGCACCGGATCCTTCAGCGAGGAAGACGCGATTTCCCTCGACAAGCTGGCAGAGCGGGCGCAAGACAAAGAGCTCCCCGGTTTTTTCTCTCTGGAGGACGCGTTGCGCGACTATCCGCGTCTCGAGGTGAATTCCGAGGCGATCAGGCGCCTGGCCGACGGCGTCCCCCCTCAGATCGCCGGGATTGTCGGGTCCCTCCCTGCGGAAGGGAAGACGGTCTGCCTCCTTGCCGAGGGGAAACTCGTTGCCGTGGCCCGATTTGCTCCGGAACGACTCAAGGAGAGACGCGGCGACTTCGAACTTCTCAGGGTTTTTCACCGGCATAACATCTCGGAATAGATCTTTACAGGGGTGGGGTTTTTGTGTTAGAAGGTCCGGTACTTTTATAACCGTTATTCAAGCTACTGGCAGGAAACATCTGTTTGAAAGGAGGTGGCACTGTGCTGGCCACGGAACGTAAGCAGGAAATTATCACTCAGTTTCAAACCCATGAGGGGGACACCGGGTCCCCGGAGGTTCAGATCGCTCTGCTGTCTGAGCGAATCACCTATCTCACCGAGCATTTCCGCACTCACAAGAAGGATCATCATTCGCGGCGTGGACTTCTCAAGATCGTCGGACAGAGAAGGCGTCTGCTCGATTATCTGAAGAAGAAGGATGTTGAGCGTTATCGTACGGTGATCAAGGTGTTGGGAATCCGTAGGTAGTCACGGGCAGCACGCTCTTCGCTAGGCAGGAGGGCCTGCTGCCCTTGTTTTTTGGCTGTGGCTCTGGAGGTTGTCCGGAGAGAGTCTCCGGCTCGTCATTGTGGACGGGGCGGGTACTGTCTCAGGCCATCCTCCTATAGCCATTTTTTGTTTGAAAATCAAATGGTTCGTCAAGGATCGCCCGGTTATCCGCAAGGATGAATCGCGGCAGAAGGAGTAAATCATGGCTTTTCAAAAAGTCGAGATCGAATTCAATGGTCAACCGCTGACCATCGAAACAGGAAAAATGGCCCGCCAGGCCGACGGCGCAACTGTCATCACTTATGGCGACACCAAGGTCCTCTGTACTGCCGTCTCAGGGCACAAAATCCGCGAAGGGCAGGATTTTTTCCCCCTGACCGTCAATTATCAGGAAAAATTCTATGCTGCCGGGAAGATTCCCGGCTCCTTTTTCCGCCGTGAGCGGGGAACGACCGAGCGTGAGACCCTGATTTGCCGTCTCATCGACCGTCCCATGCGTCCCCTCTTTCCCAAGGGTTACCTCTTCGAAACCCAGATCATGCCGACGGTGATTTCCGCCGACCTGGTGAACGATCCCGATACCCTGGCCATGGTCGCCGCTTCGGCTTCCCTGGTGGTTTCCGATATCCCCTTTTTCGGTCCCATCGCCGCGGTTCGCGTCGGTCGCGTCGGCGGCAAGCTGATTGCCAACCCGACACTGCAACAGATGCCCGAAAGCGATCTCGAAATCATCGTTTCCGGTTCCCGTGAAGCCGTCATGATGGTCGAGGGTGAGGCCAATCTGGTTTCCGAAGACGACATGCTCGAGGCGATCTTCTTCGGGCATCAGGCGCTTCAACCCCTGATCGACATGCAGCTTGAACTGCAGAAACTCGTCGGCAAGGCCAAGCGCGCATTCGTCGTCGCTGAAGTCGACAGCGCTCTCGAAGCCAAGGTAGCGGCCCTGGCCACCGACAAATTGGCCGAGACCGCCAAGATTCGCACCAAGCAGGAGCGTTACGCCGCCATCGACCAGGTCAAAGCGGACGTTCAGCAGGCCCTGGCCGGCGAATGCGAGGGACGGCAGGGAGAAATTTCCTCCATCCTCGGCTCGATCGGCAAGCGCGTGATGCGCCAGATGGTGACCAGGGATCGCATTCGCATCGATGGCCGCGACATGAAGACCGTCCGGCCCATCACCTGCGAAGTCGGCAATCTTCCCCGCGCTCACGGCAGTTCGCTCTTCACCCGCGGCGAGACCCAGGCCCTTGTCGCTATCGCCCTCGGAACGACCTCCGACGAGCAGCGCATGGACAACCTTCAGGGGATGGAGTTCAAGAAGTTCATGCTTCATTACAACTTCCCTCCCTTCTCCGTCGGCGAAACCAGCATGCGCCTCTTCCCCGGCCGTCGCGAAATCGGTCACGGCATGCTCGCCGAGCGTTCGGTGGCCAAGGTTCTTCCCAAACACGAAGATTTCCCCTACACCATCCGTATCGTCTCCGACATCCTCGAGTCCAACGGCTCCTCGTCCATGGCCAGTGTCTGCGGATCCTCGCTGTCCCTGATGGACGCCGGTGTTCCGATCACTGAAGCCGTGGCCGGAATCGCCATGGGCCTGATCAAGGAAGGCGATAACGTCGCTGTTCTCTCCGATATCCTCGGTGACGAGGATCACCTCGGCGACATGGATTTCAAGGTGACCGGGACCGCCAACGGGATCGCCGCTCTGCAGATGGACATCAAGATCACCGGCGTTGACCGGGCGATCATGAAGCAGGCCCTCGAGCAGGCCAAGGAAGGGCGCCTGCACATCCTGAAGGAAATGGCAAAGGCACTGACCGCACCCCGCGCCGATCTCTCCCCCTACGCGCCGCGGATCACGACCATCTACGTCAAGAGCGATCAGGTGCGTACGGTCATCGGTTCCGGAGGCAAGAACATCCGCGGCATCATCGAGGCCACCGGTTGCTCCATCGATATCGAGGACGACGGCCGGATCAATATCGCCTCGGCTGACGGCGATGCCTGCCAGAAAGCAATCAAGATGATTCGCGATCTGACTCAGGAGGCCGAAGTCGGCAAGCTGTACATGGGAACCGTCAGGAAGATCATGGAGTTCGGCGCCTTTGTCGAAATCTACCCCGGCACCGACGGCCTTGTCCACGTCTCCGAGCTCGACACCGAGCGGGTGCGCAACGTCAGCGACATCCTCAAGGAAGGGGATGAGGTTTTGGTGAAATGTATCGGAATCGACAAGCAGGGGAAGATCAAACTCTCCCGCAAAGAGGCTCTCGGTCAGACTCTTCCCTGATAATGTTGACTTTACGGCATCTGAAATGATTCAGAAGTCCATACTCGAAAACGGAATCCGGGTTATTACCGAAAAGATGCCCGGAGTTCATTCCGTGTCTCTCGGGTTCTGGGTTGAAAATGGCTCACGCCATGAAAGTGCGTCGGAAAGCGGTATTTCTCATTTTATCGAGCACATGCTCTTTAAAGGGACGTCCCGACGCAATGCCCTGGATATTGCCAAGGAAATCGATTCGGTCGGGGGAGTGCTCAACGCCTTTACCGCGCGCGAGTACAGTTGTTACTACGCCAAGGTTCTGGCCAAAGCACTTCCCCGGGCTATCGATCTCCTTTCGGATATCGTTCTCGGTTCCATCTTCGATCTGGATGAATTAGAAAAAGAGCGGCGGGTGATCCTCCAGGAAATTTCCATGCTGGAGGATGCACCCGACGATCAGGTTCACGACCTTTTCAACTATTTTTTCTGGGAGGGTCATCCCCTCGGGTTGCCGATTCTCGGGACCAGGGAATCGGTTGACAATCTGTCGCGGGAGATGATGCAGGCTTTCATGGCCAAGCGTTACTGTGGCGGAAAAATCGTCATCTGCGCCGCTGGAGATCTGGTTCACGACCAGATTGTCGAACAAGTTTTCCGGGCTTTTCAGGACGTGCCTTCGGGCACTTGCGCTCCTGCGGCTCTCTTCCCCTCTCCCCATCATGCTCGCCGAATCCATGTGCTCGAAAAGGATCTCGAACAGGTGCACATCTGTCTCGGCACCCGGGCCATGCCGCAAAACCACCCAAGCCGTTTTGCCTCCTATCTTCTCAACGTCATTCTCGGCGGCAGCATGAGTTCGCGTCTCTTTCAGACGGTGCGCGAGGAAAGAGGGTTGGCCTACTCGATCTACAGTTACCTCAATTGCCACTCGGACGCCGGGGCCCTGGTCATTTACGCCGGAACGGCGGTTGAGGATGCTCCGCATGTGGTGAACCTGCTCCTCAGGGAGCTCAACCGTTTTCGAACCGAGACGGTCTCTGCCGAAGAGCTCTCGTCGGCCAAGGAGCAGCTCAAGGGGAACCTGCTTCTGTCCCTTGAAGGGACCGACAACCGCATGACCCGGTTGGCAAAAAACGAAATTTACATGGGTGAACAGTGGGCTATTCCGCAGGTTCTTGCCGCCTTCGACAGGGTGACCAGCCGTGACCTGCAGGGGCTGGCTGAGGAGACGATCTGCGATGATTACCTTAATCTGCAACTCCTCGGCAGGGTCGGAACGGAAGAATTTCCCTTGATCGATTTCACTCTTGGCTGATGCCCGTCTTCACCAGGGACCCGGGCGCAAGATGACCCTTGCGTCAACCGCCCACCTTTCGCCAGATCCGATAAGCCGCCGTCAATGGAGAATCCGGAGCATATGGATAGCCTTTTGATACGGGTCAAGCGCCTGCGAGCCGGCGCCATCCTTCCTCTCTATATGACCGAACACGCAGCCGGCATGGATCTTCATGCCGCCGTCGAAGAGACACTGATACTCTCTCCCGGAAAGCGCTCGCTGGTGCCGACGGGGATCGCTCTGGCGATCCCGCCGGGATTCGAGGGCCAGGTTCGTCCGCGGTCGGGGCTGGCCCTGAAAAAGGGTGTCGCCCTCGTCAATTCTCCCGGCACCATCGATGCCGATTATCGCGGGGAAATCGGGGTGATCGTCATCAACCATGGCAGCGATGCCGTTGAAATTCACCCCGGCGATCGAATCGCCCAACTGGTAATCGCACCCGTGCAGCGCGCCGAACTGGTCTGGATCGAAGAACTGGACGAAACGCTCCGCAGTAGCGGAGGTTTCGGGCATACCGGCGTCGGAAGCGGGGGAGGGCGATGATCGCACATCCGCCGGCCAAAACGCTTCTCGACTTCCCCTGTGACTACATCTTCAAGGCCTTTGGGCCCCATGATGGCGAGGGCATCTTTGCCGGGGCGGTGAAGAACGCCGTCGAAACGGTTTTGCCTCTGTCCCTTGACGCCGTGCGGGAACGCCCCAGTTCTTCCGGGACCTATGTGTGCGTTTCCGTGGTGGTGCGCCTGCATAACATCGTCCAGGTGCACGCGATCTATGGCGCACTGCAGGGCATTCCGGAGTTGAAGTATCTCCTCTGACCAGCAACACCGCAGGTGCGAGATCCCTGACTCTGTGATAGAATTTGCCGGTGCCCAAGGTTCAAGGTTTAGAAGGATCTGGGTCGTGGTGAAACCTGTGCTGTGCAACTTGTCATGATGGAGGATCTGCATGCTTGTATCGATCAATCCCGAGAATCCGCAGGCCCGACTCATTGACCGTGTTGTCGATTGCCTGAAGCAGGGAGGGGTCATCGCCTATCCGACGGACACCACCTACGGGATCGGCTGTGATATCTTCAATAAAAAAGGGGTCAAGAAAATTTACCAGATCAAACAGCGCGACCCCCGCAAGCCCTTCTCCTTCATCTGCGCCGATCTGTCGGACGTGGCCAATTACGCCCAGGTCAGCAACTTCGCCTTCAAGATCATGAAACGCAATTTCCCCGGTCCCTACACCTTCGTGCTCGAAGCCACCCGGGTCGTTCCCGATCTTCTCACCACCAAGCAGCGTACCGTTGGAATCCGAATTCCCGACAATGCCATTGTCATGGGGATCGTGCGCCAACTCGGTCATCCCCTGGTCACCACCAGCGCCAACATGTCCGACGAAGACCCCTTTCATGATCCGACGATGATCGACGAAGCGATGGGGAAAATGCTGGATATGGTCATCGACGGCGGCATTCTTCTCGGGGATCCCTCGACGGTGATCAGCCTCATCGACGACAAGATCGAAGTTCTTCGCCAAGGGAGTGGCGACACTTCCTGGATTCACAATCTTTGAGCCCGGTTTGTCCATGAAATTCGCCCTGTTCCTCCTCTGCATCTCCCTCTCCCTTCTGGTCGGTGTCGCGACCGCCGAGGAAAGTTCCGTCGGCGTCGGTCTGCAGGTTGTGCCGACGGACAGGGGGGATCTGGTCGTCCTCGGCGTCGTCGAAGGGTCGCCCGCCCGGAGCGCCGGTCTCCAGTCAGGGGATCTGTTGGTTCAGGTCGATGATCTGCCGCTGGCGGGGATCGATTTTGAGACGGTGGCGCGTCGTTATCTCTGGGGCAAGGCCGGCACCGAGGTGACCCTGAAGTACATGCGTCCCGGACTCGCCGGTGTGCACAGCGTGACCCTTCGCCGCCAGGGGCTGCAGGCACCAGGAAAAGAGCCGGCCGGAGTGCGAATGCTCCGTCCCGGTTCCTAGGATATTTCCCATGGAAAAAAAGGAAATTACAATTGTTTTCTACGGACGCCGTTATCCCCGGCAGGACTGGAGTTTCAACTGGGACCAAAGGGCGGTTGACGAGCTCCTTGGCGAAATCACAAGGGAGTTTCTTCCTCTGGGGATCGTCATCGAGGCGGTGAGGGAAGAGGGGATTGTTCTGGATGTCAACGGCTACGGCGATCTGCTGAATACCGTCCGCATCCGATCCTTAGGGGACGGGATCGGCAACCTCTGCCTCGGTCATATCCTCGGTAGCAGCCCCAATCGCAATCTCATCGAAGACATCCGCCGCGGCGTCAGCCGGGTCGCCTTCGCCCCGGAAACCATCGAGCCGGAAGGGAGCGACAAGATCGTTTGCCACAACTGCGGGTGCGGCTGCTGACCTCCGGTTTTTTGGCAAGGAAACCTGTCGATTCCCCATATCATCGTCCTGGCATCAAATGCAAAAGACCCAGCTGGAAGCGGCCGGGTCTTTTTTGCGATCGGAGGACAATAAAAAAACCGGATGTCGAAGGCTCGACATCCGGTTTCTATCTGGTGCGGTTGGGGAGACTCGAACTCCCACGCTGTTAAGCACACGCCCCTCAAGCGTG
>Ga0299906_10003362_pt1 | contig 13186 bp, 14 predicted proteins | sample RVTome_14_FD_200259 | JGI IMG/M metagenome (GOLD analysis project Ga0299906, IMG submission 200259) | Soil microbial communities from uranium-contaminated site in the Upper Colorado River Basin, Wyoming, United States - RVT145D125 (version 2) ...
AACCAACCGATTGCATCTGACGCGCGAAGGCGGCCACACGTTTCGGCGCGTGGTGCACGCCGACGACGCCACCGGCTTTGCCATCGAAACCGCGCTCATTCGCGCGGTCCGCGCGCACCGCGCGATCGAATTGTTTGAAGATCAGCTCGCCGTCGATTTGATTATCAGCGCCAAACTCGGTCTCGGCGGGGCGAATCGCTGCCTCGGCGCCTATGTGCTCGACAAAGCGAGCGGCCACGTGCGCGCGCTGGCCGCCCGCTACGTGGTGCTCGCAAGCGGCGGCGCCTCGAAGGCCTATCTCTACACCAGCAATCCCGACACCTCGACCGGCGACGGCATCGCCATGGCATGGCGCGCCGGCTGCCGCGTCGGCAACATGGAGTTCATGCAGTTTCATCCGACCTGCTTATACCACCCGCGGGCCAAGTCGTTTTTGATCAGCGAGGCCGTGCGCGGCGAAGGCGGCCGCTTGCTGCTGCCGAACGGGGAGCCGTTCATGCAGGCGCACGACCCGCGCGGCGAACTCGCGTCCCGCGACATCGTGGCGCGCGCGATAGACTACGAGATGAAGCGCGGCGGTCTCGACTACGTGCACCTCGACATCAGCCATCGTCCCGCCGATTTCATCAAGGCGCACTTCCCGACGATTTATCGTCGTTGCCTCGAGTTCGGCTACGACATGACGCGCGAACCGATTCCGGTGGTGCCGGCGGCACACTACACTTGCGGCGGCGTCGTGTCCGATCTGCGCGGCCGCGCCGACGTTCGGAACCTGTACGCCATCGGTGAGTGCGCTTTCACCGGCTTGCACGGCGCAAACCGGCTCGCCAGCAACTCGTTGCTCGAATGTCTCGTGTTCGCCGAGGCGGCGGCGCGCGATATCGCGGCGCAACTATCGGCGACACCGCCGCCGCCCCCGGCGCTGCCGGCGTGGGACGAAAGCCGCGTCACCGACGCCGACGAACAAGTCGTGGTGTCGCACAACTGGGATGAGCTGCGCCGCTTCATGTGGGACTACGTCGGTATCGTGCGCACCGGCAAACGCCTGCAGCGCGCGCTACGCCGCATGGAACTCCTGTCCGAGGAAATTCACGAGTACTACGGCAACTTTCGCATCACCAACGACTTGATCGAACTTCGCAACCTGGTATTGGTGGCAGAGCTGATCATCCGCTCGGCGCTCTGGCGCAAGGAGAGTCGCGGTCTGCACTTCACACGAGACTATCCCGACACCGATCCGGGCTACGCCGATCGCGATACTATACTCGCGCCGCCGCAGTTTTCAGCCGCAGCCGAACGCGTAGGCGCCTGAACGTATCCGGCGCCACGGCATCGGGTAAAATCACCACACTGGTTGGCCACCGCTGCCCGTCGCTTCGCACCACTAATAGGGTCAACCACGGCTGCACCCAACTATCCACTAATCGACCCGTCTCCCAGTCGTTCGCTTTCCGCCGCCGCAACAGGCATTCCTCCTCGCTCAGCAACAACGCCGTGACGGCGGTGCCGCCGCGCCGCAGACCATGCACGGCCACGGTTCGAACGAGACTCAATGCGATCAGCGCGACCAACGGAATTTTCAGTGCGAGCGCAATCGGGAGAATGACGGCGAGGACGCCTGTGCCGGCGTGCAACAGCACGAAGACACCGATAAGCACATGCGAAGGGCCCAGCTCGATGGTCAGGCTATCCGGCGATTCGATCGACAAGGGCTTTCACATCCGCATCGTCGGGCACGCGCCGCCCGTAACAGTATTCCAACAGTTCATTGTCGGCCAGGTCCAGAATTCGCGTTAACACCTCGATGTCGCGATCCGTGAGCCGATCGAACTCGCGGACCATGAAGCGCTGAAACAGCAAATCCAGCTCGAGCAAGCCGCGCCGACAGCGCCATCGCAATCGCTCGCGCGCGCGCGGGTCGATCATATGAAGTAGCGCGCGACAAGCGCGCTTCGGCTCGTCTCCCTACCCATGAACCGCGCAAGCGAACCAACTCTGCTGCACAGGGACGTGCGAATGTCGCGAGCGCAGGATGCGCAAGAGCGACCCCCTCTCCCCAAGTGAAGAGGATCGCGCGCAGCGCGCCCGGCTCGCCCCCTTCTCCCTCCGGGAGAAGGGATGGGGATGAGGGAACGCCGGCCCTCACCCTTTGCACTCTCCCGAAGGGAGAGGGGAAGTCGGTGAAAATCTCCATGCCGGTGGGGAGAGGGTAAGGGGTGAGGGAAGAGACCGCCCGGTTCATGAGCATAATTCGCGGCAGCGACATGGCCGAGCGGTCTCTCCCTCCGGCGACGTGCAGGATGCACGAGGATCCGCGGGAGCGCAGGATGCGCGAGAGCGATCACGAGGGAATGAGGGTGAGGGTACGCTGCTTTCGAATCCGTCCTTGCGGCAGCGTTCACGTCACCCGCTTCACCAACAACTCGCGGATGTGGCCGATGGCCTTGGTGGGATTCAGTTCTTTCGGGCAGACTTCGACGCAGTTCATGATCGTGTGGCAGCGAAACAGCTTGTACGGATCTTCCAGATCGTCGAGACGTTCGCCGGTCGCCTGATCGCGCGTGTCGGCGATGAACCGGTACGACCACAACAGCGCGGCCGGACCCATGAACTTATCCGGATTCCACCAAAACGACGGGCATTGCGTCGAGCAACAACCGCACAGAATGCACTCGTACAAACCGTCTAATTTTTCGCGATCTTCCTGCGATTGCAGGCGCTCGCGCTCCGGCGGCGGATCGTTGTTGATCACGTACGGCTTGGCCGCATGGTACTGCTTGAAAAATTGCGACATGTCGACGATCAGATCGCGAATGACCGGCTGCCCGGGCAGCGGCTTTAACACCACCGGTTCCTTCAAATCCGAGATACGCGTAACACAAGCGAGACCGTTCTTACCGTTGATGTTGATCGCATCCGATCCGCACACGCCCTCACGACAAGAGCGGCGAAACGCCAGGGAATCGTCGACCTCCTTCAGTCGCACCAAGGCGTCGAGCAGCATCCGATCCGACGGCTGCAGCGCCACGTCGTAGCTTTGCATGCGCGGCTTGGCGTCGGTTTCGGGGTTGTATCGATATATCGAGAAACGCACGTGGCCTCCCCGCGTCAAGAAAAAATGCAATCCGCAGATGAACGCGGATTCAAATTATGATGAACGCAGATCGCTAAGAGCAGGTAGATTTCTATTCTGCCACTTGTCATCTGCGTTTATCTGCGCGGTTATCCGCGTTCATCTGTGGATGCAGTTCTAGTACGTCCGCGCCTTCGGTTCGAAGCTTTCGACCGTCAGCGGCTTCAGGTGCACCGGCCGATAATCGAGCCGATGGTTCTCCTTGTAATAGAGCGTGTGCTTCAGCCAATTCTTGTCGTCGCGTTTGTGAAAGTCGGCGCGGTCGTGCGCGCCGCGGCTCTCATGACGCGCCGCGGCCGAAATCAAGGAAGCGACGGCAACCTCGATCAAGTTATCCAATTCCAGTGCCTCGACGCGCGCGGTATTGAATACCTTCGACTTGTCGGAAATCTCGGTACGCGCGGCGCGCTCCGCTACTTGCTTGATCTTCTTCACGCCCTCGGCAAGCAAGTCCGGGAACCGGAACACCCCGCAATGCGCTTGCATCGTCTTGCGCATATCCGCCGCCACGGCGGCGACGCGTTCGCCGTTCTTCTGCCCATCGAGGCGCGCCAAGCGCGCGAGCGTTCGCTCGGCCGCATCCTTCGGCAGGTCCTTCTGCCCGAGATTCTCTCTTAGAAACCTGATGACCGAATCAGCCGCCGCGCGGCCGAACACCAAGAGATCGGTCAGCGAGTTGGTCCCGAGACGATTCGCGCCGTGCACGGACGCGCAGGCGCACTCCCCTGCGGCGTAAAATCCCCGAACGATCGCCTCGGTATCGCCGGACTTCGGCGCGATGACCTCGCCGTGATAATTGGTCGGGATACCCCCCATCTGGAAGTGCGCCGTCGGCACCACCGGAATTGGATCTTTCACCGGATCGACGTTCGCGAATTTCTTGGCGATCTCGCGGATGCCGGGCAGACGCTTGTGAATCGTTTCTTCGCCGAGGTGATCGAGCTTCAGCAGCAAATAATCGGCGTGCTCGCCGCACCCACGGCCTTCCTTGATCTCGGTCGCCATGGCACGCGACACGACGTCGCGGCTTGCGAGATCCTTCATGTTCGGCGCGTAGCGCTCCATGAAACGCTCGCCGTTCTTGTTCAGCAGGAACCCGCCCTCGCCCCGCACGCCTTCGGTAATCAACACGCCGGCGCCGGCCACACCGGTCGGATGGAATTGCCAGAACTCCAGGTCTTGCAGCGGCACACCCGCCCGCGCCGCCATGCCGAGCCCATCGCCGGTATTAATGAACGCGTTGGTGCTGGCGGCGAAGATGCGGCCCGCGCCGCCGGTCGCGAATATCGTCGCGCGCGCATGGAGTATCGACAGTTCGCCCGTTTCCATCTCGAGGGCGGTCACGCCGAGCACCTGACCACTGGCATCGCGAATCAAGTCGAGTGCCATCCACTCGACGAAGAAGCGCGTGTTCGCGCGGACGTTGCGCTGGTAGAGCGTATGCAACATCGCGTGCCCGGTGCGATCTGCGGAGGCACAGCTACGTTGGATCGGTTTCTCGCCGAAGTTCTGTGAGTGACCGCCGAAAGGCCGCTGGTAGATCGTGCCGTCGGCATTGCGGTCGAACGGCATGCCGTAGTGTTCCAGCTCGAAAACCGCTTCCGGGGCGTTGCGGCACATGAACTCGATCGCATCCTGATCGCCCAGATAATCCGACCCTTTTACGGTGTCGTACATGTGCCAGCGCCAATCGTCTTTTTCCATGTTGCCGAGCGCGGCGCCGATACCGCCCTGGGCCGCCACCGTGTGCGAACGCGTGGGAAACACTTTCGACAACACCGCGGTCGTCAACCCGGCCTCGGAAAGTTGTAGCGCCGCGCGTAGACCCGCGCCGCCGGCGCCGACCACGATGGCATCGAACCGACGCACCGGCGGACTCATGCCGCGCCTCGAATCAATATTTGCGCGCACCAAAGCGCCACGGCCATCAAACCGAACGCCGTCAGCGTGCTGATCGTGAACCGCAGCCACATCGCTTTGAGATAATCCATATAGATGCTGCGCAGACCCACCCACGCGTGCGCCAGCAGGCTGGCGAAGAAAAGCCCCCACGCCATGCGCACCAGCCCGGATTCGAAATAGGCGCTCCAACCGGCGAAATCCGACGCCGGTTTCGAGGCCAGCCAGAAAACGACATAAACGGTGAAAAGCGCGAGATAAAGCGAGGTGATGCGCTGCACCAGGAACGCGGTCACGCCGCGATGCGAGGAACCGAGCGATCGCGCGCCGCTCATACCACGGTGCTCAGCAGCAACACCGTGGCGACCGAAGCGACCAGCGTCAGCCCGGCGCTGCGCCGCGCCGACGTGCGCTCCACGCCGATGTCGACGTCGATCAGCAAATGACGAACGCCGGAGTAAAGATGCTGGATCAGGATCCACAACGCCAGCAACACAACCATTCGGCCGAGTCCCGCGCTCAACAACGATTGGATTTCGCCGAACCGCGCCGGGCTCGCCAGCGATGCCTGCAGCGCCCACAAGAAGAAGACCGTCAACACGACCAGCAGCGCCCCCGTGATACGATGCAAAATCGAAACGACGCCGCCAATGGGCAGTCGAATAAGGAACAGATTCAGGTAAACCGGGCGCTTGGTACGTTGTTGCATTTCGAATCGATCAGCCGCGCCACTCCCTGTGCGATACGCTCGCCGCGAGCGTCGTTACCGGCTATTTTGTGGCGGTATTATATAGACTGAGGCGCGCCGCTGGGAAGCGTTGTGGAGATCGAATCAATGGGCGACGCCGGAGATAGACAAGCGTGAACGAACGTTGGGTTGAATTCCTGCGCGCGCAAGGCGCGGTGTTCGCGGATGGCCGAGTGACGGATTTCAGCCAACCGGCGCAGGAACGGCTCGCGGCGCGCGACGGCGACGTCGTGGTCGGCCTGACGCATCTCGCACTCGTTCGCGTCAGTGGAACGGACCGCGCCGCTTTCCTCAACGGCCAGCTGACCAATGACATCGGGCGTCTGGACGCTACGCACAGCCAGCTAAGCGCGTGGTGCAGTCCCAAGGGGCGAATGCTCGCGCTGTTTCGCGTGACGGCATTAGATCAATCCTATCTTCTGGAGCTCCCGGCGGCATTGCGCGATGACGTGATCAAGCGGTTGCGGATGTATGTTCTGCGCGCGAAAGTCGCGATTGAAACCGTGGACGACGCGCTGGTGCACTTCGGCGTCGCCGGTTCGGATATGGCGCTGCGGCTGCGGGACGCGATCGGCGAGGCGCCGAGCGAAGCGAACCGCGTGTGCACGCGCGGCGGATTGACCTGCGTGCGTCTGCACGGAACGCACCCGCGGTTCGAGATTATCGGCGCGCCGGAGGCAGCGCGCGCCCTTTGGACCGAGCTGACGACGCGCGCGACGCGCGCGGGGGCGGGAACATGGGACTGGCTCGACATCCTCGCCGGCATCCCCACCGTGCTGCCGCAAACGAGCGACGCCTTCGTGCCGCAGATGGGGAACCTCGATCTGATCGACGCCATCAGTTTCGACAAAGGCTGTTACACCGGCCAGGAAATCGTCGCGCGCGTACGCTATCGCGGTCGCGTGAAGCAACGCATGTATCGCGCGCACGTGCGCGCTGTCGACACGCCGCAGCCCGGCGATTCGATCTTCGTGCCGGATCTTCCCGGGCAATCGGCCGGCACGGTGGTCATTGCCGCCGCGTCGCCCGATGACGGCCACGAACTGCTGGCCATCCTTTACAGCGACAGCGTCGCCCGCGGCGACTTGCATCTGCACCGCGCCGACGGCCCGCCGCTGACCATCGAACCGCTGCCCTATCCCCTGCCCGGCTGACGCTTTGCGGCGACGACATTCACCGCGGCGCGGCGGCCGCCGGCTCGCGCTCGACGATCTGATAAAAAGTTTCGCCCTGTTTGATCATGCCGAGCTCGATCCGCGCGCGCTCTTCGATCGCCGCCAACCCTTGCTTTAAATCGACCACGTCGGCGGCCAGCGCCTGATTGCGCTCGCGCAGTTCGGCGTTTTCCTCGCGCTGCGCGGCGATTTCGCGCCTCAGCGTCCACAGCGCGTACACGCCGCCGTTGCCGAACCACAGCGGATACTGCAACAGCATAAGCAGCAAGATCAAACCAACCAAGAGGGTTCGTCGCGACGACAGGCGCACCGACAACGCTACGCTCCCATTTGCCGAAACGCGCCGCGCCCGGGGTAGCGTGCGGCCCGGCCGAGCGCGCCTTCGATGCGCAGCAACTGGTTGTACTTCGCAATCCGGTCGGAGCGGGACAGCGAACCGGTCTTGATTTGTCCGACGCCGGTCGCGACCGCGAGATCGGCGATGAAGCTATCCTCGGTTTCGCCGGAGCGATGCGAAATGACCGAGGTGTACCCGGCCGCGCGCGCCATCGCGATCGCTTCGAGCGTTTCGGTGAGCGTGCCGATCTGATTCACCTTGATCAGAATTGAATTGGCCACGCCGCGCGCGATGCCCTGCTTCAGAATCTTCGTGTTGGTCACGAACACGTCGTCACCGACGAGTTGGAGCAGTTTTCCAAGTCGATCCGTGAGAACCTTCCAGCCTTCCCAGTCACCTTCCGCGCAACCGTCCTCGACCGTAATGATTGGATAACGTTTGCACCAATCCCCGAGCAGGTCCACCAGCTCGGAAGCGGAAAGCTTGCGCTGCTCCGATTGCAGATCGTAGCGCCCGTCTTTGTAAAACTCGCTGGCGGCGCAGTCGAGACCGAGCGCGACGTCCTTCCCGAGTTTGAAACCAGCCTTTTCGATCGCCTCGACAATCACCTGCACCGCCGCCTCGTTCGACGCCAGATCCGGGGCAAATCCGCCCTCATCCCCGACCGCGGTGTTGAGCCCGCGGCCGTGCAACACCTTCTTCAATGTGTGAAAGACTTCCGAACCGTAGCGTAGCGCCTCGGCGAACGTCGGCGCACCAATAGGGAGAATCATGAACTCCTGCATGTCGACGCTGTTGTCGGCATGCGCGCCGCCGTTGATGATGTTCATCATCGGCACCGGCAAGATAAATTCGCCGCCCTGATGCAAGTATCGATAGAGCGGCTGCTTTGCGTCGGCCGCCGCGGCGCGCGCGGTCGCCATCGATACCGCGAGCAGCGCATTCGCGCCGAGGCGAGATTTCGTTTCGGTCCCGTCCAGCTCGATCATGGCGCGATCGATGGCGGTTTGATCCCGTGCATCGCGCCCGGCGAGCAAGCGGCGAATCTCCCCGTTGACGTTGGCCACGGCGCGCGTGACGCCCTTGCCGAGATAGCGTTTGGCGTCGCCGTCGCGCAGTTCCAGCGCTTCGCGCGAGCCGGTCGAGGCGCCGGACGGTACCGCGGCGCGCCCGCTGGCCCCGGACTTCAATACGACGTCCGCCTCGACGGTTGGGTTGCCGCGCGAGTCGAGAATTTCGCGGGCCTGAATGTCGGCAATGACTGACATGCGTTGTTCCTTCTTGCCTATTTAGTGATGGCTTCGTAGTGTTCGACGACCGGGAACGGATCGTAGAAGTGGTGCAGCAAGCGCTTCCATTCTTAGTACTGCGTCGAGCCGCGAAAACCTTGCGTATGATGCTCCAGCGTTTCCCACTGAACCAGCAACAGATATCGGTGGCGTTTCTCGAAGCAGCGCTTCAGCTCATGTGAAATATACCCGGCGCTGGCCGCGATGATGGACGCCGCCCGCCCGAACGCCGCTTCGAACGCCGCCTCCTGTCCGGGACGAACATCAAGCGCCGCAACCTCAAGAATCATAGTCGGGTATCGCACTTGAGCCGGTGATCCGGACGCCTCGCTAGGTGAACTTCTTCGCGTCTTCGAGAAACTTCGCGATACCGATATCCGTCAGCGGATGTTTCTCCATCTGCGTCAGCACGTTTCCGGGGATGGTCAGAATGTGGGCGCCGATACGCGCGCACTCGATGACATGCAACGGGTGGCGAATCGACGCCACGACGATTTCGGTTTTGATAGCCGGATAGTTCGCAAAAATACCGGCGATTTCGCCGATCAGGCCGGTTCCGCTCGCCGATATGTCGTCCAGGCGACCCACAAACGGGCACACATTGGTCGCGCCCGCCTTCGCCGCCAGGATCGCCTGGCTCGCGGAGAAGATAAGCGTCACGTTCGTTTGGATACCGTCTTGGGCGAATCGACGCACGGCCTTAAGGCCGGCGTTACACATCGGAATCTTTACGACGACGTTCTTCGCGATCTTGGCGAGCTCGCGCCCTTCTTTCAGGATGCCCGGCTCGTCGAGCGACAGCACTTCGGCGTGCACCGGGCCTTCGACAATCGCGCAGATATCGCGAATCGACTGCGCCATGGATTTGCCGGTCTTGGCGATCAGCGTCGGATTCGTGGTCACGCCGTCGCACAGCCCGACATCCTTCGCGGATTGGATTTCCTTGACGTCGGCGCTGTCGACGTAAATTTTCATTGATTCGCTCCGAGAAAATAATCTTCCGTCGCCGCGAGGGCGCCCTGGGCATCGAGCAATGCGTCGATCATCTCGCGAACCGCGGCGTCGCCGCCGCGCTTGGTCGTCACCCAAGCCGCTTCCCGTCGCACCCGCGGCGTCGCATTCGCGGGCGCGACAAACACACCGACGTGCGGCGAACAAGCGAGATCGAGAATGTCATCGCCCACATACAAGGTCTGCGATTTATCCGCGCCGGCCGCGCGCATTATATTGCGCAGCGCGTCGATCTTGTGGAAATGACCGCACTCGTAAAAATCGACTTTCAGTTCCTTCACGCGCCGCTCGACCGCCGCCGCAATGCGGCCGGTGAGCACCGCCGTTTTCAGGCCCGCTTGGCGCGCCAAGGTGATACCGAATCCGTCCTGCACGTGAAACGCTTTGATATCGGTGTCCGCCCCGGCGTAGATGATCGAGCCGTCCGTCAGCACGCCGTCCACATCGAGCACGATCAGCTTGATGGCGCGAAGTTTATCCCGAAGTTGCGTGTCGATGCCGCCCCCCAATTAAAGCCGCGTCAGCGAACCGATGCCCCATCTGCCATCGGGAGGCGAGACGGTGAAGTCGAGCGGGTGCGCTGAAGTTGGCGCACCCCGGCGGGAACAACAAGGGGTGAGGGGAGAGACCGCCCGAGTCATGGAAGAAATTCGTGACGTCGGCGATGTCATGCGGTCTCTCGCCCGGTCAATTCACGTCCCAAGTGCGAACCAGGCGGTGGATCTCCACCGCCATCTTCATGAGTTTTTCCATTTCGTCCAGTCGGAACATCGACGCCGCGTCGCATAAGCCCTTCATCGGCTCCGGATGCGTCTCGACAAATAGGCCGTGCGCGCCGGCGGCGATGCCGGCACGCGTGAGCAACGGAATGTACTTCGGTTCACCGCCGCGAGGATCTTTCGAGCTGATCCCGTAGATTCGCACGACGTGGCCGGCGTCGAAGATCACCGGGTAGCCGAGCTCCGACATGATCGAGACCGAGCGCATGTCGGCGACCAACCGGTTGTAGCCGAAGCAGGAACCGCGCTCGCACAACAGAATACTGTGATTGCCGACCGAGGTCAGCTTGTCGATCGCCGAGTCCATGTTCTCCGGCGCGAGGAACTGGCCCTTCTTCACGTTGACCACTTTTCCGGTCTCGCCGGCCGCCAGCAGCAGCGACGTCTGTTGGCACAAAAACGCCGGAATCTGCAGCACGTCCAGAACTTCCGCGGCGACGGCGCAATCGGTTTCGCGATGCACGTCGCTCAGCACGGGTATGTCGAACTCGCGGCCGATCGTTTGCAGCGTCTTCAAGCCCTCGTCGATGCCGAGACCGCGATCGTTGCTCGCCGCGCCGCGATTGTCTTTCTCGTACGACGACTTGAAGATGTAATTGAAATCATGCTTGCGCGCGAGCTTCACCATGTGCTCGGCGACGCGCATCCCCAAGTCTTTCCCTTCGAGCAAACACGGCCCGGCGATGACACACAGTTTCTCGCCCTTGCCGACGTTGAAATTCTTGACCTTGACGTTATGCATGCCCGCTTCCTGACCGGTGCCGGCCGACAAAAAAATCGGCAGCTGCTAAGTTCCGATCAATTCCAGAAAATATGAATACTCGGCGCGGAGACGGTCGCTCCCGCGCATCCCTGCGCTCGCGACATTCGTGCGCCCTGCACAGCACAAAGACGCAAAGAATGGTACGGATAACTTGAGCCCACTTCTTTGCGTCTTCGCGCCTCTGCGACAGATAGTCATATGAATCAGAGTCTCCTGAGTGTAGTCAACTCGCCAAACTCAGCGCACCGCCGCCTGCTTCGGCTGCGCACCGGTGCGCCGAGCGCGGGCCGCCTCGATGTAACCGCGGAATAACGGATGGCCGTCGCGCGGCGTCGAGGTGAATTCCGGATGAAACTGCACGCCCACGAACCACGGATGATCCCGCAGCTCGATGATCTCGACCAGCATGTCGTCGACCGACGTGCCCGCGACGACCATTCCTTTTTGTTGCAGTGCGTCGCGATACCTGTTGTTGAACTCGTAGCGATGACGATGGCGCTCGACCACGGCATCGCGTCCGTACAGCGCGCGCACGTGTGTGCCCGGCATCAGCTTGCACTCCTGCCCACCGAGCCGCATGGTCCCGCCCAGATCGCCGCCGGCGCTGCGAAGCTCTTTCCCTCCTTCCGGCGTCAACCACTCGGTAATCATCGCGATCACCGGATGCGGCGTGTGCCCGTCGAACTCCGTGCTGTGGGCGTCCGCCAACTCGGCAACGTTGCGCGCAAACTCGATCACCGCCACCTGCATGCCGAGGCAAATGCCCAGATAGGGAATGCCGCGGGTGCGCGCAAAATTCACGGCCTTGACCTTGCCCTCGACGCCGCGCTCGCCGAAACCGCCGGGCACCAGAATCGCGTCGGCGCCTTCGAGCGCCGCGGTGCCGTTCGCATCGATCACTTCCGAATCGACGTAGCGAATGTTGACGCGCGTGCGCGTATGAATGCCGCCATGCGTCAGCGCCTCGCTCAACGATTTATACGATTCCGTCAAATGCGTGTACTTGCCGACCAGCGCGATTTCGACCTCGCCCGCCGCGTGGTCCATCGCGTACACGACTTTATCCCACTCGCCGAGGTTCGCTTTGCGCGCGTTGATCCTCAGGCGCTCGACCACGATTTCATCGAGGCCCTGCTCGTGCAGCGAGCGCGGAATGCGATAAATATTGTCCACGTCCGGCGCCGAGATGACCGCGCGCGGCGGAACGTTGGTGAAGAGCGCGATTTTGCGGCGTTCGTCTTCCGGCAGCATGCGGTCCGAGCGGCACAGCAAAATATCCGGCTGGATGCCGATCGACAATAACTCCTTGACCGAATGCTGAGTCGGTTTGGTCTTCAATTCCCCGGCGGCGCTGATGTACGGCACCAGCGTTAGGTGCACGAACACGCAGTTGCCGGGTCCGTGCTCGATCCCCATTTGGCGTATCGCTTCGAGAAACGGGAGCGATTCGATATCGCCGACCGTGCCGCCGATCTCGACCAGCGCAATGTCGGCGCCGCTCGCGCCGAGCTCGATGCAGCGCTTGATCTCGTCGGTAATGTGTGGAATCACCTGAACCGTCGCGCCGAGGTAATCGCCGCGGCGCTCCTTGCGAATGACGCTCTCGTAGATTTTCCCGGTGGTGAAGTTATTGCGCTTGCCGACGCGGGTGCGTACGAAACGCTCGTAGTGACCGAGGTCGAGATCGGTTTCGGCGCCGTCGTGGGTGACGTACACCTCGCCGTGCTGGAACGGGCTCATGGTGCCGGGATCGACGTTGATGTACGGATCGAGCTTAAGCAGGGTCACCTTGATTCCGCGGGCTTCGAGAATGGCGCCCAGGGAGGCGGCGGCGATCCCCTTACCCAACGAGGAAACCACGCCACCGGTGACAAAAATATATTTGGTCATGAGAACCCGTTCAGCTTGAGTCGGTTACCGACAGCGGCCGCCTTGCGCGGCACGTCCTGCATCGGTCTTGCCGATGCAACTTCCGACATCGGAACGGAAGTGCACGCTACCAGATGGCAGGCTCGCGCACAACCGCGAATCACTCCCGTGCCAAATCGCCGC
>Ga0299906_10003363_pt1 | contig 13185 bp, 14 predicted proteins | sample RVTome_14_FD_200259 | JGI IMG/M metagenome (GOLD analysis project Ga0299906, IMG submission 200259) | Soil microbial communities from uranium-contaminated site in the Upper Colorado River Basin, Wyoming, United States - RVT145D125 (version 2) ...
TCATTGACAAAGCAATTAAAGCCGCTAGCGTCATGGATGAAGGTCGGACTCTCCGACCCACGACCCACAAGGAAGGAGTCATACGGCCATGAAGCTCGTGCACATTCCCGCGGTCACCGCGCTCGCGGTCGCGCTCGCGGTCGCGCTCGCGGGCGCCGGGGCTCCCGCCCCGCAGCCTCGCCTGACGGACGCCGAGATCGCCCACATCGCGGTAACGGCGAACCAGCTGGGCGCGACGGCGGCCGAGCAAGCGCTCGAGAAGTCGCGGCAGCCCGACGTTCGGGCGTTCGCCGAAACGATGATCCGGGATCATGAGGCGGTGATCGGTCAGGCCGCGGCGCTCGCCGAGCGGCTCGGCGTGACGCCGGAGGACAACGAGACCAGCCGCGGCCTCGCGAGCACGGCCGAAGCCACGCTCGAGCGCCTGGACGGGCTCGACGGCGCCGCCTTCGATCTCGCGTACGTGGAGAACGAGGTGACCTACCACGAGGCGGTCATCGCCGCCGTCGAGGACACCCTGATCCCCAACACGTCCAATCAGGAGCTGAAGGAGCTGCTGCAGTCCGTCCTACCGGCGCTGGAGGCGCATCGGGAGCACGCGGAGCGCCTCGTCGGCGAGCTCCGCGGTGGGTGACGCGCCGTGTCGCGACCGTTGACGCTCCCGTTCGCGTTCGTGGTCGGGGCCGTCCTGCTCCTTGCCGGTTGCGGCGGGGAGCGGGCGGCCCGGGCCGCGCCCACGACCCACGTGGTCGAGATACGCGCCATGGCGTTCCACCCCTCGGAGCTGCGCGTCGCCGCGGGTGACACGATCGTCTGGGTCAACCGCGACGTGCTCGCCCACACCGCCACCGATTCGGCCTCCGGCTGGAGCTCACCGGCCCTGGAGATGGGCGCGCGCTGGCGGACGATCGCGCCGGAGGGCGATACGGTGCGATACACGTGCGCATTCCATCCGGTGATGGAGGGGCGGATCATCGTGGACGGCCGGCGCTGAGCGGAGCGGAGCGGCATCCGGCGCGATGGCCGGCGCGGCGCCCTGCCCGCGCCGCCGCGCGGATCGTGAGCCGGTCCGAGTCGGTATATTGACCTGGATGTCCCACCCGACCGAAGACCCGCACAGGCGGCCGATGCACCTCCTTTCACGACGGATCCCGCTCGCGATCCTGGCCGCCGGCGCGGCCGCGGCGCTGCCCGCCGGAGCATCGGCGCAACAGGAGGCGCGCTGCCGGGAGGCCCACCGCTTCATGGTCGAGCAGGCGGGCATGACCGCGGTGAGCGAGCCCGACACCATCGACGATTGGCGCACGCAGGAGATGATCCCCGGCTGCCGCATCACCGCCGCCGGAGTCACGACCTCCACCATGAAGGCCACCGCGGAGCGGTTCTACGAGCTCGTGCGCGACGCCGGTTGGACCCGCACGCCCGATCCGCGCGACGCGCCCAACGAGGCATCGCTGCGGTTCCGCCGCGACGGCACGGACTGCCTCTTCAGCTTCTACACGGACGGCCTGTTGGGAACGGAGGCGGAGGGCATCGTGGACGACGCGGTCGTGCCGGGTCCGGGCGAGGAGCGCTACAACTTCCTGGTGATGTGCACGCCGGCGCTGCCGGCCGCTCCGAGGTAGTAGCGACCGCGTCCGCTCGGCCGCGCCGCCGCCCGCTGGTGTCGCCCACGCAACATCCCGCGCCCAAAGCGCCGAGGCGGCACGCATCCAGCGCCGGGCCGCCTGGCGCATGGGCACCCTGCCGCTAGAATGGGATCAGGACCGCAGAACGCACCCGCCTCCGGCCTCCACACGTGAGCTTCGTCCACCTCCACACCCACTCCGAGTACTCCCTGCTCGACGGCGCCAACCGCATCGGCGACCTCGTTCGCAGGGCCAAGGAGCACGAGATGCCGGCGCTCGCGCTCACCGATCACGGGTGCATGTTCGGCGCGTGGAGCTTCCACAAGGAGGCCACACGCCAGGGCGTGAAGCCCATCATCGGGATGGAGGCGTACGTGGCTCCGGGCGATCGCCGGGACCGCACGAAGTCCGCCCAGGGCGAGCGCGCCTACTACCACCTGGTGCTGCTGGCCCGCGACCGGGTCGGCTACCGGAACCTGGTGAAGCTGTCCTCCATCGGATACACGGAGGGCTTCTACCACCGCCCGCGCGTGGACCGCGAGGTGCTGGCCAGGCATCACGAGGGCATCATCGTCTCGTCGGCCTGCATGGCGGGCGAGGTCGCGCGGCGGCTCGTGGCGGGCGACCGGGCCGGCGCGAGGGAGGCGGCCGAGTGGTACGCGAACCTCTTCGACGGCCGCTACTACCTCGAGGTGCAGGCGCACGACACGCCCGGACAGGCCGGGCTCAACGCGCAGATCTTCGAGCTGGCCGACGAGCTGGGCCTGCCGGTCGTGCTGACCAATGATGCGCACTTCCTCCAGCCCGCCGATCACGAGGCGCACGACATCCTCCTCTGCATCGGGCTGGGCAAGGACCGGGACGACCCGCAGCGCATGCGCTACGACGGCGGACTGTACTTCAAGAGCGCCGAGGAGATGGCGGCGCACTTCGCCGACCGGCCGGACGTCGTCGAGAACACGCTGCGCATCGCGGACGAGGTCGACCTCACGTTCGAGCGCACCTACCACCTCCCGGCGTTTCCGATCCCGAAGGAGCACGCCGACGAGGATGCCTACCTCCAGCACCTGGCGGTGGAGGGGGCAAAGGGGCGCTACGGGGACCCGCTCCCGGCCCAGGTCCAGGAGCGCCTCGACTACGAGCTCGGCGTCATCGGCGGCACCGGCTACGCCGGCTACTTCCTCATCACGCAGGACTTCATCAGGTGGGCGCGTGAGCACGACATACCCGTCGGGCCTGGCCGGGGGTCGGCCGCGGGCTCGCTCGTGGCCTACGCGCTCGGCATCACGAACATCGATCCCCTCGAGTTCGACCTCCTCTTCGAGCGGTTCCTGAACCCCGACCGGATCTCGATGCCGGACATCGACATCGACTTCTGCTACGAGCGCCGGGGCGAGGTCATCGAGTACACGCGCCGGAAGTACGGCAAGGACGCTGTCGGTCAGATCATCACGTTCGGGACCATGAAGAGCCGCGCGGTCGTGCGGGACGTGGGCCGCGTGCTCGGGTTCGAGCCGTCGGAGACCGACCGCATCGCCAAGCTGATCCCGAACCAGCCGGGGCAGGCGTTCACCGTGCAGGAGGCCGTCGAGAACCTCAAGGAGGTCAAGGCGCTCTACGAGCTCGACGAGCGGCACCGGCAGCTCTTCGACTACTCGATCACGCTCGAGGGGCTCTCCCGTCACGCCTCGGTCCACGCCGCGGGCGTCGTGATCGCGCCCGGCCCGCTCGACGACTACGTGCCCGTCAGCATCCAGACGGGAAAGAACGGAGGCGGCGCCGGCGAGGGCGACCAGGACGCGATGGTCGTCACGCAGTACGACATGAACGCCCTGGACGAGGCGGGCATGCTCAAGATGGACTTCCTGGGCCTCAAGACGCTCACGGTGATCCACGACGCCGTGAAGATGGTCGTGGAGCGGCACGGGGAGCTGAAGAACCCCGATACCGGGGAGACCTACGCCGGCCTCGACGACGTTCCGCTCGACGACGCGCCGGTCTACAAGATGCTCGCGCGCGGGGGCAACGCCGGCGTCTTCCAGTTCGAGTCGAACCTGGCGAACGACAAGCTGCGCGCCATGCGGTGCGACCAGTTCGAGGACCTGGTCGCGATCAACGCGCTCATTCGGCCCGGGCCGCTCGACTCGGGCATGACGGACGTCTTCATCGACCGCAAGCTCGGCCGAGCGGAGGTGACCTACCCCCACCCCGCGCTGCGCAAGCTGCTCGAGCCGACGTACGGCGTGATCGTCTATCAGGAGCAGGTGCTGAGGATCGCCTCCGAGCTCGCGGGCTTCACGTTCGGCGAGGCGGACGTGCTCCGGAAGGCGGTCGGCAAGAAGATCGCATCGCTGGTCCGGGAGGAGCTCGGCAAGTTCGTGGAGCGCTGCGTCGAGCGGGGTGTCGAGCGGAGGGTCGCGCTGGAACTCGCCACGCAGATCGAGACGTTCGGCAGGTACGGATTCAGCCGCAACCACTCGGTGCCCTACTCGCTGATCTCCTATCACACCGCCTGGCTGAAGGCCCACTACCCGGCGGAGTTCATGGCCGCGCTCCTCTCGGCCGTGCTCGACAACACGGACAGCGTGGTCAAGTACATCGGCGCCTGCAGGGACCTGCCGCGCTACGTACCGAAGCTCGACGGGCCGGTCGAGGTTCTGCCCCCGGACGTCAACGAGTCCGGCTGGAAGTTCACCGTGACGGACGAATCGAAGATCCGCTTCGGGCTCGGCGCGGTGAGGGGCGTCGGTCAGAGCGCGGTGCGCTCCATTCTGGAGGCGCGCGCGCCCGGGCGCTTCACCTCGCTGTTCGACTTCCTGGAGCGGATCGACATCCGGGCGCTCAACAAGCGCGCGTGCGAGGCGCTCATCGCCGCGGGCGCGCTGGACGCGTTCGGGCACAGGTCGCAACTGCTCGCCGGCCTCGACTCGGCGTACGGCGAGGTGCAGGCGCGGCAAGCCGAGATCGAGGCCGGCCAGGGATCGCTGTTCGGGGACGCATCGGAGCTCCGACCCACCGCGCCGGAGCTCCCCAACGTGCCCGCCTGGAAGGAGGCCGATCAGCTCGCCCGCGAGAAGGAAGCGCTCGGCTTCTTCATCTCGGGCCACCCGCTCGACCGCTACCGGGAGATCGTGCGCGCCTTCGAGCCCGTCACCACCGCCTCGCTCGCCGAGTGGCCGGGCCGCACCGTCGAGCTCCCGTGCGTGGTCACCTCGGTCGCGAGGCAAATCTCGCGACGCGACAGCTCCGAGTGGGGCAAGATCACCGTGGAGGACTTCGAGGGCACCGCCACCGTGCTCGCGTTCCGCGATGCGTGGCAGACCTACAAGGAGACGCTCCGGCAGGACGCGGTCGTCCTGATCACCGGCAAGGTGAGCAACAGGGAGCGGGACGAGGAGGACCGGCCGGTGTTCCTCGACGCGGCCCGCCCGCTCGAGGAGGTCACGAGCGGAGGCGAGCTCGCCGTCCAGATCGAGATCGAAATCGGATCGGAGGTGGCCGACGCGGCGTTCCCCGAGGCCAGGAAGCTCATCGCCGAGCATCCCGGCCCCTCGCCGGTGTGGCTCCAGGTCGGCGCCGACAACGGCGAGCGGGCGCCGCGCCTCAGGTCCCGAAGCCTGAGCGTGACCCCGGACGCCGAGACGATCGCGGCGCTCCAGAAGCTGTTCGGGCGCGGGAACGTGCGGCTCGTGCGGGCGGTGCCGCCGCAGGCGGCGGGGGCGGGTGGGCCGGACGGGGGTTGGTAGCCAAAGATCCCCCGCCCGGTCTAGGCCCGCGCGCGCTGATGGTCCTCCGCCACGTCCTGTCGATCCTGCTCCTGCCGTTCACCGTCACGGTCGTGCTGCCCGTCCTGCTGCTCGAGCAGGACCGGGCGCAGGCGGCGGTGGGGTTACGGGCGGCCGGCGCACTCGTGGCAGCGCTCGGGCTCGTGCCGGTCTTCGTCACGATCGCGCACTTCGCCAGGAAGGGCCGAGGGACCCTCGCGCCCTGGGATCCGCCCCGGCACCTGGTGGTGTCGGGTGTCTACCGCCACGTGCGGAACCCGATGATCAGCGGCGTGATTCTGATCCTGATCGGCGAGAGCCTCTTCTTCGCCTCGACGGCGATCGCGCTGCTGGCGGCCGGGTTCTTCGCCATCAACGCCGTCCTCATCCCCCTTTACGAGGAGCGGGAGCTGACGCGGCGATTCGGGGCGGAGTATGGCGAGTACAAGCGGAACGTGCCGCGCTGGGTGCCGCGGCTGACCGTGTGGCGCGGAGGGACGCGGCCCCCGCCGGCTTAGCGCTGCTCGGCTAGTCCGCGGCCGCGTCCGTGCGCGGGCTCACCTCGGCCCAGTGCGTCTCGACCTCGTCGCGCAGCTCGCGGATGGCCTGATCGCGTTCCTTGTCGTCGCGCAGATGGAAGCGTGCGGCGGCCAGGGCGCGATACGCACGCCAGAGCGCCCGGGAGGCCAGATTGCTCGCGGACGAGGGGCGGTAGCTCTCGCGCACGCGCGCGAGGATCCAGGGCGCCAGATCGTCCTTCACGCGGAGGGAATGCGCCTCTTCGCCGTGCTCCTTCTCGATGAAGGCTTGGAGCCTGCGGTTGAAGTTCTTCGGCACACCCGCGACCACGAACACGGAAAGGTCCTCTCGCTCGAGCCAATCATGCACCATCTCGCACTCCCCTCGCTGTTACCGGCTGATGTCAATGGCGTATCGGGGCGGCGTCCGGCGCGTGGGCCATCGCGCTCCGATACCGCAGCATAATACGGCGTATAAGCTGTGAAGTTCCTGCAGATTACGTGTGGCGTCCTCGGGGGTGGACAGAGTCGCGTTGCCGCGACATGAGAAGCGACGAGCACCGCCCGCCTCGCCGACACTCAGCACGTTCATCCTTTTCCTCTATCCTTCTCCCACCTGGCTTCCGCCGCCTTGTGGGCGCCTGGCATCACCGCTCATCATTGGGCATCATCTTGACACTCGTAAGCCCCGGGTTCACGCAGGTTTGCCGGCAGGGGAAGGAGGGGGATCGCCAAGCCACCGAGGGCGACGCCGGTCGTCAAGGGGAAGGCGGCAGACCGCATCATTCGGGAGATGCGGCACGGAACGCCGAATACCGCCAAGCGAGTCGAAACAATTCGCCGGGCCGACAAGACTTATCAGCAGTCGCAGGTCAAGAGTCAGGAACGCGCTGCCAAGGTGAGCAGGGGGCGATAGCGGGCTGTTATCGGACCTTCCAATCCGCCCCCCCACCTGAGAGACTTCCTGTCCCGGCGCGTTCCTCGGCCACCGCGCCCCCGCGCCGGAATCCGCGCACCAGAACCGATATCGTCATGCACGCACCGACCGCCGTATCAGACCGGACCGCCACGAAGGATCAGATTCTCAGCGCCCTGGGCATCGAGGACGTGAACCCCGGCGGGTTCGCGGGCGCCTGGATGGGCTCCGGGCCCGAGCTCGAGGTCTTCACGCCCATCGACGGCTCGCGGCTCGCCACGGTCCGGCAGGTCACTGAGGCCGAGTACGACGACATTGTGGATGCCGCGCACGCCGCGTTCCTGGTGTGGCGCAAGGTGCCGGCGCCCCGGCGGGGCGAGATCGTGCGCCAGCTCGGCAACGAGCTGCGCGAGAACAAGCAGGCGCTCGGCGCGCTCGTGACCCTCGAGATGGGCAAGATCCGGGCGGAGGGCGAGGGGGAGGTGCAGGAGATGATCGACATCTGCGACTTCTCCGTCGGCCTCTCCCGCCAGCTCTACGGCCTCACCATGCAGAGTGAGCGCCCCGACCACCACATGCGCGAGCAGTGGCACCCGCTCGGTGTGGTCGGCGTGATCAGCGCGTTCAACTTCCCCGTGGCCGTGTGGAGCTGGAACGCGGCCCTCGCCGCCGTGTGCGGGGACGCCACCCTCTGGAAGCCCGCGTCCAAGACGCCGCTGACCGCCATCGCCGTGACCAGGATGGCGGCTGAGGTGTGCGCCGAGAACGACGTCGATCCCGCGATCTTCTCGCTCGTCATCGGGAAGGGCTCGACCGTGGGAGACCGGCTGCTCCACGACAAGCGGATCCCGCTCGTGTCCGCCACCGGCTCCTGCGGCGTCGGGCGACGGGTCGCCGAGGTGGTCGGCAAGCGGCTCGGCCGCACGATCCTGGAGCTCGGCGGCAACAACGCCATCATCGTCACGCCAAACGCGAACCTGGACCTGGCGCTCCCGGCGATCCTGTTCGGCTCGGTCGGCACCGCCGGCCAGCGCTGCACCAGCACGCGGCGCATCATCGTGCACCGCTCCCTCCGCGACGAGCTGGTCGACCGGCTCATGCGTGCCTACCAGGACGTGCGCATCGGCGATCCCCTGGAGCCCGACACGCTCATGGGTCCCGTCGTGGTCCGTCAGGCCGTGGACGACCTGCTCGCCGCGCGCGCCAAGGTCGAGGAGGCCGGCGGCGAGATCCTCTACGGCGGCGAGCCCCTCGAGGGCGACGACTACCCAGGCGGCCTGTACGTTACCCCCTGCATCGCCGCGGCCGAGAACCACTGGCAGATCGTCCAGGACGAGACGTTCGCGCCCATCCTCTACATCATCGAGTACGGCAGCGCGAACGCCGCGCCCGCCCAGGCGGTCGAGGAGATCGCCGAGGCCGTCGAGCTGCACAACGGCGTGCCCCAAGGCCTCTCCTCGTCCATCTTCACCGACAACTTCCGCGAAGCCGAGTACTTCCTCTCCCACCGCGGCAGCGACTGCGGGATCGCGAACGTGAACATCGGGACGTCGGGCGCGGAGATCGGTGGGGCGTTCGGGGGGGAGAAGGAGACCGGAGGTGGGCGGGAGTCGGGGTCGGATGCGTGGAAGGTTTATATGCGCAGGCAGACCAATACGGTGAATTGGAGCACGGAGCTGCCGTTGGCGCAGGGGATAGCGTTCGGGTAGGGAGGGCCAGGCGGACCTGCAGGATGCGCTCCAGCTGCGGTGGTCACCTAGTTAGTCCGACGCCGAAGCGACCGGTGTACCGTTGTAGCTAGGCCGGGTGCTGGACCGTCAGCTGGTGGTGCGGGGCACTCACTCGCCACGCTCACATGTTGCGGTTGCCGCGGGCGACCCCGTATGGTGCGCCATGAGCTGTCCGTCCACCTCCGGTTTGCTGCACAAACGAGCAACAGCTTGGGCTCCTGGGCGAGCTGCTATTCATGGCCGAGATCATGAATAGAGCTAACGAGGTTCGCGTGGACCCTGGTCTGGCTGTGCAATCCTGGACGGGGTGGGACTCCGCAAGCCGTGATTTCGCGGGGTCAAGAGTCGCGGTCGAGGCCAAGGTCACACGTAGTCCCGGACGAGCTCATCGGGTTCATCCGATGTACCAGCTGCTCCCGGCCGACGGAGACAATGAGCGCGTGTACGTGTTCTCGGTCGGGATCAACGTGGACCGGAGTCGAGACTACCGCCTCATAACGGCCGTCGACCGCGTGTTGGAGCGGGTGGCAGGCGAGAACCGAGAAGCCCTGCTCACCGGGCTGCGGCACTATGCCGGCGTGGGGTTCGACGAATCCTACCGCCGGCAATACGAGCTGGAGCCAGGGTTCTTGGTCACGCAGCCGCCGGCCCTCATTCGAGTCGATCAACTCCGGGACATCCTGCGGCCCGACTCATTTATGGGCGGCACCGTACCCGGCAGGGTCTCCGCCCTACAGTACGTGGCAGATCTCGACGGACTCCCGGCCGTGTCGGCCACAGAGCGTGTTCAAGTCCTTGACGCGCTTCTTGGTAAGGCGGGCTAACGGTTGGTGCGAGCCAGGCGAGGTAGGGTAGGTGTCATACGGCGCAGGACGCCGAGTGAATGGCTGCTTCAGAACGCCTAGAATGGGTCGTCGACCCATCTTGCCGTGCAACCCCGTGACCGCCTTCTCCCTCGAATTCGGCTGCTGCCAAGGCGCCGCCATATCGTTGGTGTGCGAGAGACTCAGCGGCGGCAGCATCGTCGGACTCGACCGTTCGGCCTAGGTGATCGACTTCAGGGCACCGGAATCGCGATGCGATGATGTCGACCGCGGCACCGTGCGCCTCGTGCCGGGAATGGTGGTAGGAGCGGATCTCGCCGCCGAGGTCTTCGACAAGAACTTCGCGGTTAACTTCCCGCCGCTCCTGCGGGGCGAGCCGTCCTTCTGCTCGCGAAGCTGCGGCAGCACCTCGCTCCCGATGGCAACCCGGCTGTCTTCGCTCAGGCGCCCCGTCCATGGGCAGGCGGGAGCTGAAGCGATTGTCGCAGGCCCGATCGCTCTACTCGCCCCGCTGCCTCGCTGCAGGATCCAAGGCAGCCGCCCGCCGCGCCGGAATCCAAGCCGCAGCGGTCGCCACGACCGCGACCCCAAGGGCCGCAATCACCAACCGGCACGAGCGCCACTGATGGAATATCCGGCACGCTCATCAACGCCCCCAGCCCAACCAGGCTGACCGGTAGCCAGAACACGAGCCCCATCCGTCGAACCGCTCCGGCGTCACGCCCACGACGGTGACCGGCACGCCGTTCACGGCGAGCGTGGAGCCGACCACGTCCGGGCTCCTCCCGAAGAGCAGATCCCACACCGAGGGTCCGATCACTGCGACCGAGGCTATGCTGGAATCGTCAGGGCAGGGCCCGGCAGACCGGCACCCAGCATCGGCTGGACGCCGAGGACGGCAAAGTAGTTCTCCGTCACGAACGTTGCGCGCGCCTCGAGCCCGCGGCGCTCCGCGTCACCGCCGGCGTCCAGCACCAGCGCCGCGTCCGTCCATCCGGCCACGGGAAGTGCTCGGTGAGCTTTCGATACTCGAGGAACTCGTCCTCGGAGAACGTGCGATACCCGCGCCCGTTCACACCGGCGGACCGGCTCCCCCGAATGCGGACGAGATCGTCTTCGAGCGCGATGCCCGGCGGCGGCGGCACTGCATACGCGTGCATGTAGGCGAACAGCGGCGTGCTGATGCTCATGCCCACTGCCAGGACCACGAACATCGTGACCGTCGTGCCGGGCGTGCGCGCGAAGTGGCGCAGTGCGAATCGCACGTCCGCTGCCAGCGCGTCCAACCAGGCGGCGCCGCGCGCGTCCCGCGCCTGCTCCTGGTGGTAGGTGACGTTGCCGAACTCACGGAGGGCCTCGCGCCTGGCCTCCTCCGCAGAGAGGCCGCGCGCGATCAGGCGTTGGGTCGAGCGCTCGAGATGCTCGGCCATTTCCTCCCGCATCTCGCGCTCGAGCCGGGGCCTAGCCTCCTCGTGTGGCTCGGGGCGATTGCAGGATGGCCGCCAGCGCCCCGGCGAACCGCTCCCCGCTCGCGCGCTGCTCGGAGAGATGCTTCCGACCCGCCGCCGTCACCGAGTAGACCTTCGTGCGGCGTCCGGTCTCCGACATGGCCCACGTGGCTTGCAGCAACCTCCTGCTCCAACCGGTACAGCGCCGGGTAGAGCGACCCCGCGTTCACGTTCAGCGCGTCGTTGGAGATCGCCTGGATGCGTAGCGTCAGGTCGTAGCCGTTGGTCGGCTCCGCCTGGAGGAGCTGGAGCAGAATCAGGTCGAGGGTGCCGGACAGGAAGGGGGTGTCGGGTGGTCGCGGCTTGCTGATTCAAGAATCGTCACCCGATGTAGGGCTTGTCCCATGCCAGCATGGCCCTTCTCGCTGGTTCCCGGGTAGATTTCGGCAACCCCGGTCAAGCGAGTACGGTCAAATGGCCCAGCCCAAGTCCAAGCAGCGAGTCCTCGACGCGGTCCGAGACCTGCCTGAGGACGCGACGGTGGAGGATGCCATGGAGCGCCTCTACTTCCTCGCCAAAGTCGAAGAAGGTGAGCGGGAAGCCGACGCCGGGCAGACCGTGACCCACGAGGAAGCCAGGCGCCGCATCTTCGGGTGAAGGTCCGCTGGACGGAGCAGGCGGTGGCCGACCTTCAGGCCATTCGCCAGTTCATCGAGCGGGATTCTCCTCGCTACGGCCGTCTCGTCGCCGAGCGCCTCTTCGACGCCACAACGCGGCTGGAGGCGTTCCCTCGTTCGGGTCGCGTCGTGCCCGAGCTCGGACGTCATGACCTGCGTGAGCTGCTCGTCGGAGACTACCGTATCGTCTACCGGCTAGAGTCCGAAGCGGCCGTGCTGTTGACCGTATTTCGAGGGTCGCGGCTGCTTCCTCTAGAACTATTGGACACCTAGGGAAGCTCTGCATGGGCCGCTCGATGGGCGGCGTGATCTGAGTGGAGGATCAAAATCAGCCTCTATGAGCCGTGGCACTGCCACTTGAGCCCACCCAAACCCGGTGGAGAGCGCCTACCGCGCGCTCCCTTCCGGCTTACAGGGCGCACGTCGCCCCCGGTGGCATCAAGTCGTGGCGCACTCTGTACAGGTTCACGAGCGCAAGCGCCGCGAAGGCGCGTGTGGTGTTCTTCGCCAACCCTCGATAACGAACCTTGTCGAAGCCCCAGTGCCGCTTCATCACGAGGAGCGGATGCTCGACGAACGCTCGCACGCGCGAACGCGCACGGTTGATCTTCTTCCAGCTCTCCGTGAGCGGGTTGCCGCTCGTCCCTCGACGCGTCACTCGGTATTGGACGGCCGCCTCCTCGTAGGCCTCCTGGTCCGGCTCGCACCAGTAGGCCTTGCCGCCGTAGAGCGCCTGCTCCTCGCCGTGCATCAGCTCCGGCAGTTGGTTGATGTCGGCCTGCGCCGCGTCCGTCACCACCACCGTGTGGACGAGCCCCTTGGGGTCCGTGCCCACATGCACCTTCATCCCAAAAAACCACGTGTTGCCCTTCTTCGTCTGCCGCATCTCGGGATCTCGCTTGCCCTGGCGGTTCTTCGTCGAGCTCGGTGCCGAGATGATCGTTGCGTCCACGATCGTGCCCGACTTCACCAGCAGCCGCTTCTCCTCCAGCAGCGCCCGCACCTCCGCGAAGATCGCCTTCGTCAGGTCATGCCGCTCCAGCAGGTGGCGGAACCGAAGGATCGTCGACTCGTCCGGCACGTCGTCCTCACCGAGCTCCACGCCCACGAACCGGCGGATCGACTCCGAGTCGTAGATCGCGTCCTCCGCCGCTAGGTCCGAAAGATCAAACCACTGCTGCACAAAGTAGATCCGCAGCATCTTTCTCCAGCCCCTTGGGCTGGCCACCGCTTCCGCCCCTCGGATAGTGAGGCTCGATCAGCTCGAGCAGTCGCGCCCATGGGATCACCGCGTTCATCTCGGCCAGGAACCGCTCGCGTCTCGTCACCTTGCCCTTCATGCTCCATGCCAGGTCCGCGAACGTCCTCTGCTCGGCCATCGGATCTCCCATCGGGCGGTGGCTTATACGCAACAACTCAATCTAGCAGATCCAGGTGGACTCGTGCAGAGCTTCCCTAGTTAAGCCTAGCGCCTGTCGCGGCTACGACGCATGTTGGCTGCCTACCCACCCCCTGGAAAGGAGGCATCCCATGGTGCGGTGCTCGTTTTCCGTCTTGGTGGCTGCAGCGGCGTCGTACATCTTCGCTGGAACGGCCGAAGCGCAGGAGGACCCAACCCTGGGCACGTGGATCCTGAACGTCGAGCGGTCCGTGTGGACGCCTGGTCCTCGCTCGCCGGCT
>Ga0299906_10003365_pt1 | contig 13180 bp, 16 predicted proteins | sample RVTome_14_FD_200259 | JGI IMG/M metagenome (GOLD analysis project Ga0299906, IMG submission 200259) | Soil microbial communities from uranium-contaminated site in the Upper Colorado River Basin, Wyoming, United States - RVT145D125 (version 2) ...
CTCATTGGAATCAAATTTCTTTTTTAGCTTTGAATATTTTTGAGAGAGGTAAAACGGCTTTACATCCGAGTCTGAAATTATTACGAGCTTTCTTTTATCTGATCTAAAAGAGCGGACCACATCATGATATGATGTGAGTTCAGGCCTAAACTGGTCTTCGACTCCATACAGAAAAAGCGCCCTTTCTTTGAACTTGGGGGTTGTTTTTGCAAAATACTTGGAATTATTTGTAAAGACGTCGATTGCCTCGAAAAGCTTGGGGTGGGCCCTGAGTTTTTTAATTGTATATTCCCAGAGGCGCCCTTCGTAGATTGCCTGCTTTACCCTGTCGACTTCGGCCTTGATTGAATACAAATTGTGCAGCGCAAGACTTGTGATTCTTTGCTCAGAATCTAGGCCCTGCAGCTCCTTTGGCGTGTATTTGGTACAAACCTCGCAGTTGCAGGAAAAAAACTGAATCTCTGCAAGATGGCTAGTCCTGTCTTCGGAAATGTACCTGTCGTGCTTTGCATAAAGCATGTAGGAGGCAGAGTCAAACGTGTCGCATCCAAGCGCTACTGCAATTGGTATTGTGAGTGGATGGCCTGCGCCAAAAAGATGGAGTGGAATTGAAGACGGCATCAGTTGCTTTGCCTGCATTATCATTTCTGCTAATATCTTGTACTCGTATGACTCCATTACCTCAACTGGGCTACCTAGCGCAAGCATCTCAAATCCGTAATCAACTAATGACTTAGTTGACTTTCTGACCAGCTCAGAGTGTTCAGCTCCCTGTATTGGACCACACCAGATCTGCCCATTTGATTCGCTGCCATCTAGTGCCTCTTTTGAGATCTTTAATGTGTAATCGACATATTCCCGCGCTTTCTTTTTTGGCAGCCCATAGCCTGTCGGTCTGTCAAGTGGGATGGCAATGTCTGTCTTTATTTTCCGCTCATAGTCTGCCATATCAGATGATGAGACGTCTACTTTGCCGTACTCTAGTACCTGGTATCCGCCAGAGTCTGTCATGACTGCCCCATCAAAATTGATTATGCCATGGATTCCTTTTCTTATTGCCTCGTCTCCGTATCGGTTCATTGTTATGTACGCATTTGTAATTACTAGATCAAAACCGATCTGCCGGAGTTTTTGTGGTGGGATTTTTTGGCTTACTGGATGGACTACTGGAACAAATGCCGGCGTTTCGACCTTACCATGGTTGGTGTGCAAAATTCCAATTCGTCCTGCAAGATCGGTTTTTAGTATTTCAAACATTTTTTCTCCTTATTTGTGCAAAAAAAATCTGGCAAGATCGCCTTTTTTTGTAACCAACCCAAGCCAATCTACCCTGTCTCCTGCAAATCTTTTTTTGAAAATGGATTTAATTTTACTTGTTGCCTTTTTTGCAGAAAGTCGCGTAGTGTCAAGCTGGTAGACTTTGGATGGGCCAAACCTGCTAATCGCATCATATGCAACCACGCCTAAAATCTCGCTTCCAAGATTTTCAAAGGCCTTCTTTTTTGAGTACTTTCTTTTTTTGTAAACTGAAATCAATTTGTAAGGACTTTTTCGTAAGACTAGAGCAAATTTAACTTGTCTTCTTGGTACCACATATGGCGCCAGGTGCCCCACAACTATGGTGTTGCGTTTAATCATTTTTTTTATGGCTCGTGACAGCTTGTTTACATCCACGTCTAGTGTGGAGCCTTTCTTCTCAAAAATTCCCTTTGTGATTGCAATCTGATTCAGATCAATTATCGCAAATCCAAGCTCGGCGCCAAGTTTTTTTGCAATCGTGTGCTTTCCAACGCCCGGGTTTCCAGTAATTACTATTGACACACACTCTGCTCAAATCATGCCAATTTAATCGATCTCTGTAATCCTAATATGAAGTAAGAAATTTCAAATTTTGATGCAGATTGGTCTTTTGGGCAAAGCAAATGTGGGAAAATCCACGTTCTTCTCAGCTGCCACAGAGGCAGCAGTCGCAATTGGGAATTATCCATTTACAACAATTGAGCCAAACGTGGGGGTGACCTATGTTAGAACCAAGTGCGCATGCAAACATTTTGGCATAAAACACGACAATCCATTATGTGTAGATGGCATTCGTCTGGTGCCAGTCAAGCTAATCGATGTTGCAGGCCTTGTTCCCGGTGCACACGAAGGCAAAGGCCTTGGCAACAAGTTTCTTGATGATGCGAGGCAGGCAGAGGTGCTGATTCACGTAGTAGATGTTGCCGGCACAACCGACATACAAGGACAGCCAGTACCTCCTGGAGCTCACAACCCGCTAGAAGACGTGGAATTTGTTGGAAACGAGTTTGATCAGTGGTTCAAGCAAATTTTGGACAGGGAATGGCAAAAGTTAGTAAGAGAAATTACTCAAAAAACGGCAACACTTTCAGACGGTATAGCAAAAAGATTCAGCGGCCTTGGAGTGCGGGAGTTTGATGTCTCAGGAGTGCTAAAAGAGTCCGGGCTTGGCACAAAAAAGTCATCCGAATGGACGGACTCTGATCTTTTGTTGTTTGTAAAAAAACTGCGCAAAAAAATAAAACCGCTTCTCATTGCAGCAAACAAAGCTGATCTGTGCAGGGATCTCAGAATAGTTGATGAAATAAAAAAGAGCAATCATGTGGTGGTGTGCAGTGCGGAATCCGAATTGTTGCTAAGAAAGGCAGCAAAGGCTGGACTGATAAAATATCTGCCAGGAGACTCTACATTTGAAATCCTAAATCCAGACGGGTTGAATCCGCAGCAAAAACAAGCCCTGAGTCTAGTCAAGACGGTTCTTGAAAAAATCAAAACAACGGGAGTTCAGGAGGCGCTAAATTACGCAGCATTTGATCTTCTCAAATTCATCACAGTTTACCCAGTAGAAGATGAAACCAAACTATCAAACAAGGACGGCACGGTTTTACCAGATGCAAGGCTACTACCTGTAGGATCAACTGCAAAAGACCTTGCTGCCACAATTCATGCAGATTTAGCAAAAGGGTTCTTGCACGCAGTCGATGCAAAAACAAAGCAAAGAATAAGCGCAGATCACAAACTCGGGGATGGAGACGTGATAAAAATAGTCTCAACTATGAGTCGTGGCTAAGATGATCTGCTTAGGAATAGAAAGTACAGCACACACATTTTCGTGCGCAATAATGGAAAGGAGGAGAAAAAAAGGAAAGATTCTCTCAGATGTGAGAAAAATATACCACCCACCAGAAGGCCAAGGAATTCATCCAAGGGAGGCATCAAGACACCACATAGAACACAGCTCCGAGGTCCTATCAGAATGCATCAAAAAGGCAAACCTGACAATAAAGGACATCGACATGATTTCATATGCAGCAGGACCAGGACTTGGACCGTGTCTTCGCGTTGCAGGCGTAATTGCACGAACGCTCTCATCATATTACAAAATTCCAATTTATCCTGTAAACCATGCAATTGGGCACATTGAGCTTGGAAAATTCTTGACTGGATCAAAGGATCCTTTGGTCTTGCTGGTTTCAGGCGGCCATACAATGCTTGCTGCATTCAAGCAAAAAAAATGGCGTATCTTTGGTGAGACACTTGATATTACTTTGGGCCAGCTGCTTGACCAGTTTGGCCGCTCGCTTGGCTTTGCGTCACCGTGTGGAAAAATGATTGAGGAGCTAGCAGAAAAATCAAACAACTACATTTCATTACCATACGTAGTCAAAGGAAACGATGTCTCATTTTCCGGATTGTTTTCTGCTGCAAAAAAAATATCAAAAAACAAGCAAGATGCATGTTTCTCACTGCAGGAGACTGCGTTTGCAATGATTGGCGAGGCAACAGAAAGGGCGCTCTCATTTACGCAAAAAAAGGAACTAATGATAGTGGGCGGAGTCTCTGCAAACAAGAGATTATCACAAATGCTAAAAAAAATATGCCAAAGGCAAAACTCCAAGTTTTTTGTCTCACCATTAGAATATGCAGGGGATTGCGGTTCCCAGATTGCCTGGACGGGGCTTTTAGAGTCATCAGTAAAGGATGGTGCAAAAATCAACGAAACATTTGTCAGGCAGTCTTGGAGACTGGATACTGTAGAAATTGATTACTGAGCTTTGTTTGCATCGAGTGCCTTTTGGATGTCTTTTTGCCATCCGCCAGTGTTAAAGACGCCAAACTTGTAGTCTTTTTGGCCCTCGCCGGTTTTGACAGTGATGCATACCTTTTTGATTAAAATTCCTTCCTTCCAGGCTTTGATCACATCGTTTAATGGGACATCTAGCAGAGTTTCCCCAAATCTCTTTGTAAAGTCTGCAATTCTACCTCGTGTCTTTTCAAATACTATTCTTTTGTCGGTAAGCGTAAGTATTCCCGGGCCAAGCGTGTCCTCACTGCAGTCCTCCTGCTTGAGTCTTTTTTTGGATTCATCCATGGCTAGCTTTTAATCCATTATTGTCAGCTTATAATTTTAGTGCAATTACTCAAAAAGGGAGCAGAAGGAGACATCTTTCTCACAAAACACCAAGGCAAGCTTGCAATCCTCAAGACGCGCAAGAAAAAACCATACCGCAACACTATACTCGATGACAAAATTAGAAGGCAACGCACAATACGGGAAGCAAGTCTGCTTGCTGAATCAAAATCATTTGGAGTTCGCACACCACTAGTCTACCAAGTAAACGCAAATGACTGTACCATTTTGATGCAACACATCAAAGGGGATCTGGCACGAAACCTAAAAGGCTCAAAGCTGACAAATGCCTGCAAAGAAATAGGCAAAATCACAGGAACGCTGCACAAAAACGGGATAATGCACGGTGATCTTACAACATCCAACTTTGTTGTAAGCAAAAATAAAACATACATTTTCGATTTCGGGCTGGCGCAAAAAACTTCTAAAGTCGAAGACCATGCAGTGGATCTAAGGCTCTTCAAGGAAATTCTAAACAGCGCACACGTTGATATGATGGACGTACTCTGGCCAAGCTTTTTGGCAGGATACAAGTCAGTGGTGGAAACTGAGAGATTCAATAAGGTTCTAAACTACGTTTCAGTAATTGAGGGCAGGGGAAGATATGCGCAAGTCGTATGACTTAGTTTTTGCATCATCTAATAAAAACAAGTACAGGGAAGCAAAAGAAATCTTATCGCAATTTGACATAAGGCTTGGGTTTTTGAAATTCTCCGCAGTTGAGATCCAATCCCATTCCATTGGGCAAATTGCAAAACAAAAGGCGCTCGATGCAAACAAAAAATGCAGATCTGCAGTAATTGTTGAAGACGACGGCCTTTTCATCGATTCACTGGGAGGATTTCCAGGCCCGTACTCATCGTATGTTTTTAAGACAATTGGCAATGCCGGAATCATAAATTTGGTAAAAACGAAAAAAAACGCGGACTTTGTCTCTGTAATCGCATTTTGTGATAATCGAAGAAGACCGATGCTTTTTGAGGGCAGAACAAGGGGGCGGATTTCTGCAAAGCCAAAAGGCAAAGGCTGGGGCTATGACCCAATCTTTGTTCCAAATGGCAAAAACAAAACCTACGCAGAAATGAGCGACAAAAACACCATATCGCACAGGTATAGGGCTTTGCAAAAATTTGCTACTTGGTATTCAAAGATTCATTAGCGTTTAGCTAGAGTCTCATTATTTCGTTTTTTTGCTATCTCAAAGGCAAGCTTGCTAATTGACTTTGCTTGAGATGAATTTTCGTTTAGTATGTACATTATTGCTTTGCCGACTGTTCTTGTCTTTTTAATTACTTCCTGCCCTTCCAGCTTGTGGATTATGTTGAGTGTTGTTTTGAAATTGACACCAGAAATTCTTGAAATATCGGAAATAGAATAATCCAAACCTCTCATTGTCACCATGTGATCTAGAATCTTTGACTCACTGCATGGGAAAACACTTGTCAACGGTCCAATCTCGTATGATTTTTTCTCAGATAACGCAGCTCGTTTTGTTTTCTGTTTCATCATGTTTTACTTGATACATCTATTGTATAAATATATTCCTGATATACGGTATTTTAATACATAATAGATAAATATCGGTTTTAGCTATAATGTACAATGCAGTTGGATGCTCTTGCTATCCGTGTGCTAAGTAAAATGTATCATTATGGGTATGTTGGTGGAAGGCACACATCAACTGAATCGCTCAAGAGGAGCTTTGCATCTCATGAAAAAGGAATGGTGGACAAGGCAATTAAAAAACTAGTCAAAGCTGGCCTGATAACGTTTCATCCTACAAGCTACGGTCACCAATACTCATTAAATCCAAACAGGCTCAAAGAAATTGAGGCTATAATTGAAAATCAGATGTGAAATTCGCTACTTGGTATTCAAATAAGCTGCAATCCAGCGTTCGGTGAATCTTTGCTGGTTTTGCAAAACGACGATTCTTGACGCATCACTTTCATCCATGATGGAGTAAATCCCACTTTGTCTTGCAAGCTCGAACGCAAAATGCCTTACCTCGTCAAACTCTAGCATGTTGTCCCGCTCCAATCTATTAGTTGAGCGGCCAATATGCATGTAGGACTTTACCTCGATAAAGTGCACGTTTGCTCTTCTTAGCATTTCCGCAAATGCGGGAATTATTTTCTCACCGTCATTGTATTCTCTGATTAATGTGATCCTAAGAACAGTCCTTGTGTCCAGTTTTGAGAGAAGCTCAAGGGACTTGTTCCATCGCTCCCAAGAATCCTTGTATTTTGGCTTGTTTATTTTGATAAATGATTCATAGTCTGCGGCATTTGTTGAAAGGTAGATCTGTGTTGGCAGGGCATTCTCGTCTTGTAGCCTTTGTAACATCTCTGGCTCTTGGCCGTTTGTTACCAAAAAGATTGACTTTGTCGTCTTCAAATCTTTTAGATATTTTATCAGCTGGGGAAGCTTTGGGTACATTGTCGGCTCGCCAGAAAGTGAGATTGCATAATGGCTTGGCAGCAGTGACTCGTCAAGCTTTTGTCTGTCGGATTTTGGATCACCGTAATGACCCATGATTAGGTTTCTTCGCTCCTCCATCAGCTTTTCCATCATCTCTGCAGGCTCGGCAACTTTGCGTGGATCCATTTTTAGTGAATCATAAAACTCCATTGGGCGCCAGCAGTAAACGCACCTGTTTTCACAATGCATCCCGGCAGGTGAGAACTCCATGCACTGGTGAGTCGAGATTCCATAGAACTTGTGCTTGTAGCAGTCGCCGCCGTTTTTGAAGGATTTTTTTGTCCAATGACACAGCTCAACTGTAGCATGATCTGCTACGCCGTACTTGGCCTTTTTTAGCTGCTTTAAGATGTTAGGCCTGATCTGAATCAGCTCATTTTCTGGTTCTAAGACCTCTCCAGAACAACTCATCAGAATTGGTGGTCCGGCATCAGATATGAAATCTTTGTTTGGATCGTATGGACTAAAATTTTCACATTCAACTGAGTTTATGCAAAAATTTTACATCTAAATCTTAAATATCATAAATTCCTATAAGGACTGATGCGGAAGGAAGCGATTCCTAACAAATAGACCGCGCGTGGCTCAGTAGAACAGTTTGGTGATCCATAGACGCATTAGCGTTTGGAAAGTGAGAGGTGTTCTCTCAGCGTTCTACGCTTGGGGCCACGCCATTTGTTTTTCCTTTTCTTGATGTTTTGGTAACTAGCCTCAAATTACACCAATTGGTAAAATGTTTGTTTGCGATAGCATAATCAAAATTTAAATTAATTACCAAAGGCATGGTAGCTGATTTGAAAAAGGTAATCTTCACCCCAAGACTTCCGCATCTTAGAAGGCACCCACAGGCAGACGAAGTCATACAAAGTCACGTGGAGACAATCCAAGGAAACGGATTTTCTTGGATGGACATTCAAAATCCTGACAGGGCAGAAATTGAAAAACTGGGGCAAATTTACAATTTCAATACACTAAATCTGGACGACTCGATATCAAAGATTCAGCTCTCCAAAATAGACAACTATGATGATCATTCTTTTATCATCCTCCACTTTCCTCCACTAGTTCTAAAAAGGGGAATGCCAAAATTCAGCCAGCTTGCAGTCTTTATTGGAAAAGACTATCTTGTAACTATCCACTATGGCGAGCTCAAACCACTAGTTGATATGTTTGCCCACTGCAAGGAAAATGCACAGCTCCGAGGCGAGTTGCTTGGCAAGTCATCAGGATTTCTTCTTTACAAAATAATTGATGCACTAGTTGACGATCTTTTGCACACGTTGCGAAGAATCATTGCAAATCTTGATGAAATAGAAGATGATGTATTTGATGAAAACAAATCCACTCCAAAAAAGATCTCGCTTCTAAGAAGGGAAATCACAATACTTCGGAGAATCGTAAACCCGTTACGAAAGATAGTGCTGGAGACATCGAAAAACACCCAGCGATTTTCAAATCCAGACGATGATCTAGTCATACACTTTGATGACGTAATTGATCACATTGACAAGGTAGTTGAAACACTTGAAGAGTCAAAAGAAACAATGGAAATCTACAAAGATACGGACTTTATGCTAAGCACGGAAAAGTCAAACAAAATTCTTGCAACACTTACCATAATATTCACACTCACGATCCCACCAACAATAGTTGGGGCACTATATGGCATGAACGTAAATCTGCCCGGTGGAATTCAGACTGGCAGCTGGGACTTTTTTGGACAGTATACGACTCTCATAATCATGATGATATTTTCGTTTATTCCGTCACTTTTGATGTTCCTGTACTTTTACAATAAAAAGTGGCTAGTCGACTAGCATTACGCCTAATTTCACTAGTGTTGCCACGGAAATAGGTAGTTTGCTCCCCACCAAACCAGGGCTATTGTAATGGCCATGGCAATAAACCAACCCTTACTTTGCATTATTGGGGTTTTTGTGTAGAGAATAATAAACTTAGTTCTGATCTTTTTTTGCCAAATCGATACGTTAAGTTAATACTTGCTTTAAAATCATGGCTCCTTTGTGGCCTTCGTAGTACAGTGGCTAGTATAGGGGACTGTGGATCCCCGGACAGGGGTTCGATTCCCCTCGAGGGCCCTTTAAAAATAAAATTTCGAATCAAATTCCAAATTATCCTTAATTTGAAATCTTTTAAAAGATTAGTCATTATTTAGCGTGAATTATACAAATGCAACTAATTGCTGAACTCTAGATGACCACGAATTTAAAATTTATCAATAAAGTTATATGGTAGATTTACTTACCATATGGTAAATATTCCTTCCATATGGAAGGGAGGTATTGCATGAAATTACACAACTATCTAGAACAAATACTTGGAAACAGGATCGCGGTTAGGGTACTCCGTACTCTGGTTAGGTACAAGGGTAAGATCTATACCATCCGAAGGCTGGCAGAAGATGCTGGCGCATCTCATCCGGAAGTATCAAAAACATTGGATGAACTAGAAAAGTTCGGTATTGTGCAAATTCAACCAGTTGGCAGAGCACACCAAGTATCTCTAAACGAGAGAAGCTACGTACTAGGTAAAATAATCAAACCAGCTCTTAAAGCCGAAGAAAATACACTGGCTGAAGTAATCTCGATTCTCAAAAACCGTCTTGGCACAAAGAAAATCATATCAGCTGTGATATTTGGCAGTGTGGCAAAAAGGGAAGAGCGAGATGACAGTGATATTGACGTCTTAGTAATATCTAATGATCTTGATCACGCAATTTCTGCCATTTCTGATGCGGCACTAGAGATCTCACTAAAATTTCAGAGTAAGGTTTCACATATTGTTTTCTCTGAATCCCAATTTCGATCAAAAAAGAAAAACAACACATTTGTACGTTCAATCTTAGATAATCACATCCTCATATGTGGAAAAGAACTAGCAAGTGTATTGAAATGACGAGAGACATAGATCCAAAAAAAGCATCTGGGTATCTCATAAAAGCAATAAACTCCCTTGAAATTACAAAAATTGCCATGCAAAAAGAGGCGTATGATAATGCGGTAATGAATGCAGTTCACAGTTCGATCAATGCCCTTGACGCATTAGCCACATCCCGCAAAGCAAAGCGTGCATCGAGTCAGCACATAGACGTACTTATTCTTATTAAAGGAATACTGAATCCTCAAGAATACAAAGATGTTGAAAGGCAATTCAAATTATTGCTTGGTCTAAAAAATGCCTCCGAATACCAACCTGATTTGATGAGTCCCAAAGATGCTGAAAGTTCGATAAAACTAGCAGAACGGATCCTTGCAAAAGTCAAGGCAAAAATGTAATTCCGCGGTAATTTTTTCCACATATTATAAACAAAATATGAGGGTATCAAACTAATTTGACAATGTCCCTCGAGGGCCTACATATCATAATCGAACTTGTGACAAGCCACAAATTAGCTAAAAAATAGACAAAAACAATGAAAGCGCTTTACTTTGATGGAACAAAGATCGCCTTAAGGGACGATTATCCAGAACCAAAATCAGGCGAAGCACTAGTCAAAGTAAAACTTGCTGGGATTTGCGGAACCGATCTTGAAATGATTCGCGGTTACATGTCATATGATGGCGTCTTGGGCCACGAATTCGTAGGTGTGGTAGAAAAATCGGACAATCCAAATCTTGTAGGAAAACGAGTTGTTGGAGAAATTAACGCAGGGTGTGGAAAATGCAATTATTGCACAACCGGCCTTGAAAGGCATTGTCCTAACAGGACTGTTCTTGGAATTTTAAAAAGAGATGGCGCATTTGCAGAATATCTGGTTCTTCCTGAAAAAAACCTGCACGTAATTCCTGATTCGATTTCTGATAGGCAAGCAGTGTTTGTAGAGCCACTTGCAGCCGCATTTGAGATAAATGAGCAGCTCCGCATTGAACCGAATCAAAAAATTGCAATAATTGGTGACGGACGTCTTGCACAATTGATTGCAAGGGTGTTAAGGTTGAATAATTCGCACATTACTTGCTTTGGAAGGCATCAAAACAAACTGCAAATGCTGCAAAAGATAGGAATTGATACAAAAACACAGATCACATCGGCCGATGAACACCAATTCGATATTGTAGTGGAAGCAACGGGGCGTGAAAGCGGATTTTCAGATACCATGCGGCTTGTAAAGCCACGTGGAGTCATTGTACTAAAATCAACTATGGCATCAAAAAACAAGCTTGACTTTGCGCCTGCCATAATTAACGAAATTACCATTGTTGGCTCCCGTTGTGGGCCATTTAGGCCTGCAATTAACGCATTGGCATCCGGTCTTGTTCTAGTCGACGACCTAATTAGCGCCGTTTATCCAATATCTGATTATCAAAAAGCATTTGAGGAAGCGGCAAAATCAGAAAATCTCAAAATCCTGCTAGAACCATAGTTTTTTTCAGAAAATCCCGTATTTGCTTGACTCCATTTCTTCTTTTATTGCAAATTTGACTTTGATGCTTTTTTGCTCCATTTTTTGGCCAAGCCATGAAAGGAATTTTTTATCAAGCGTCTTTCCCTTTAACTTTTGAAAATCAGAGCCCATTTGGTCTGCGAGTTTTTGGACCAAGTCTGTTCTTACAGAAATGACGTAAAAATGCCATCCAAACGCAAACTCTGAATCAGTTACGACAAAACCGTCTGTCTCGTGCACCATCTCCTCTACAAGCCTGAGTGTATTGGTTATCTCTTTGCTGGATTTGTCATAATCGGTGGCAGATACGTTGATGCTTATTTGTCCATTCATTACTAAAACTAGTCTTCTTCAAAATAAAAGGTTGTCCCTAAATTCATTTGAGGAGGTGTTTTACCTCGATGTTGAAAAAGTTCTGCAAGATCTCCATGTAGCTTTTGACTGGGGCCGGTATTTCCTGCGTACAGGACAGACCTAGGTTTCTTGCATTAATCCAGATCATCAGTGTCTGCAGAATTGTAAGGAACCGATCATTTCCAGAGTCTGGTGAGCCAACTGCTTTTGTGTACCTTTCAGCAAACTCCCACGCAGTCGTAAAATCAATGCATTCTGTTTCAAATATCGCAACTAGTTGTTCTCTGAGATCCCTTGCAGGTCTAAACGGTACTTGGTGAACAATGTATGGGAAGCTAACCATTTCTGGAAGAATTCTAGGAAGCGGATCAAATATTGTAACTATTTTTGTTCCCGGTTTTAATTTTGAGAATCTTTCAAACATCTTTTCAACTGTTTTTGTATCAGAAAACCAAAAAAGAATCACAGTCGCATCAGACAAATCAGAATCAAGGATGTCTTGGCATCTAAGCTCTGCGTTTTGCAGGTTTTTTTCTTTGGTGAGTTTTTTTGCTTTGGCAATCTTTGTGTCGTCTTTGTCTATGCCAACTGCCTTATTGACAAAAAATTCCTCTAACGCAATTACAAGACTGTTCCCACTTCCGCATCCAAGATGGTAAAAGACATCGTTTTTTCCAAGCTTGACAAACTTGAAGACCTCTCTTACTGAATCATCTGAAATCTGAACATCCTCGCCTGAGATTATGGATGGCGGCAATGATGCAAGATATTCTTCAATTTTCATACTGGAAATTTGGTGTTTGAGAAATTTATTCTCTTACATGGAAAAACAGACTATTCTCTTATACTCTCAAGCGTTGAGACTGCTTGCCAGAGTGTCACTCTTACGTATGATGGCATGTTGGGGTCTTGGGTGATGTCATCTAGCTGACTAATCGCATTGGCAACACGAATCGGCATTGGGTCTTGGCTGCTTTTGAGGTTTGTAATCAGATCTGAGATGGTTTTTTTGATGTTTTTTGGGGTCGTAGGATTTGATGCGATTTGGGTTAGGGTTTGAAGTGCAAGATCAAATGATTTTTGGTTTTGCGCCTTTTTGTCTGACATATCTGATTCATTTTTGTATTGTAAACACTTGTTTTAAGTCTACACCTTACACTTCGACAAAAACGTTGTCTGCTTCTACTAGTGTTTTGTAGGACTTGAGGTCGCTTATCTTTGCTGGGAACTTGTCAAGCTTGCCACTTGAACAGTTAAACTTGGCTCCGTGCCATCCGCAAGTAATTATGCCCCCTTCAAGGGTTCCTTCTGCTAGACTTGCTCCAGCATGCGTGCAGGTATCGTCACACGCATAAAAACTGCCATCAACGTTTGCAACAAGAATCTCTTTACCGTCTACGGTTACCTTTTGCATTTTGCCTGCAGGAATGTCGGATACTTTGCCGACTATGATTTTGCCCATGATGATCTTTGGTTTTAACTCTTTAATAATTTTATTAAATAAATCGGAT
>Ga0299906_10003366_pt1 | contig 13180 bp, 9 predicted proteins | sample RVTome_14_FD_200259 | JGI IMG/M metagenome (GOLD analysis project Ga0299906, IMG submission 200259) | Soil microbial communities from uranium-contaminated site in the Upper Colorado River Basin, Wyoming, United States - RVT145D125 (version 2) ...
GATATGCGAAGGTTCCAAAAAAAATTCGGGACGAATGGCGGCCGATGGTCGAGTCGTACCTCGGAAACAGGCCCCAGCTCCGTCTCGTGCTCCTGCTCGTGGATTGCAGAATTCCGCCTACTCCGGACGATGTCCTGATGAAAGAATGGCTGGACCACTATCGAATCGAACACGCCGTCATCCTGACCAAGGCGGACAAGCTCTCGCGGAATCAGATGAATCGTTCGGTCCAGATCGTCCGGGAAGCGCTTGGAGCCGGGGAAGTGGTTCCCTTCTCGGCGATCACGGGTCTCGGAAAGATGAAAATTCTAAGCCGGATCCAAACTACGATTTCCCAGGTGCAGGAGTTGAGTTCGCATTGAGCTCGTCACCGGGCACCGCACAGAAATAACCCCACATGAGTGAAAAGAACCCACCAGTGACAACAAAGAAGCTCGTAACGGAACGTCCGGACGGCTCGTCCACGATGGATATAGCGCAACTCAAGGAGATGAATATCTCGGCCCTGACACAGGTCACGAAAGACCTGAACATTCAGGGCGCCTCCGGTATGCGGAAGCAGGAGCTTATTTTCAAGATCCTGCAGGCCCAGACCGAGAAGAGCGGTTTCATATTCAGCGAGGGTGTGCTGGAAACACTACCCGATGGGTTCGGTTTCCTGCGGGCACCCGACTACAATTATCTGCCGGGGCCCGACGACATCTACGTATCCCCCTCCCAGATCCGGAAGTTCGACCTCCGCACAGGCGACACTGTTTCCGGCCAGGTGCGTCCGCCAAAGGAAGGCGAGCGCTACTTCGCCCTGATCAAGGTCGAAGCGGTCAATTTCGAACACCCGGACCAGGCGCGCAACAAGATCTTCTTCGACAACCTCACGCCTCTCTACCCGGACGATAGGCTGAAGCTGGAAACCAGTCAGGACAACCTCTCCGGACGCGTTCTCGATCTGCTCACGCCCATCGGCAAGGGACAGCGCGGCCTGGTCGTCGCACCTCCCCGTACCGGTAAGACGATGCTTCTTCAGGCGATCGCCAACTCGATTACCGCCAATCAGCCCGAAGTCGTCCTGATCGTCCTGCTGATCGACGAGCGCCCGGAGGAAGTGACCGACATGCAGCGGTCGGTCAACGGCGAGGTGATCAGCTCGACCTTCGACGAACCTGCATCGAGGCACGTTCAGGTCGCTGAGATGGTCATCGAAAAGGCCAAACGCCTGGTCGAGCACAAGCGGGACGTCGTCATCCTGCTCGATTCAATCACGCGCCTGGCGCGCGCCTACAACACCATCGTCCCACCGTCGGGCAAGGTCCTCTCCGGCGGCGTCGACTCGAACGCCCTGCAGCGGCCCAAGCGGTTCTTCGGAGCGGCCCGCAACATCGAAGAAGGAGGCAGCCTGACGATCATCGCGACCGCGCTGATCGATACCGGAAGCCGCATGGACGACGTCATCTTCGAGGAGTTCAAAGGCACAGGCAACATGGAAATCGGGCTGGATCGCAAGCTCGTCGACAAACGGGTCTTCCCGGCCATCGACATCAACCGGTCCGGCACGCGCAAAGAAGAGCTTCTCGTGCCCAAGGACGAGCTGACCCGAATCTGGATCCTGCGCAAGGTGCTCAATCCGCTGTCGACGGTCGAGGCTATGGAGCTACTGCTGGAAAAGATGAGCAAGACGAAAGACAACGCGGAGTTTCTGGCTTCGATGTCCGGGGTGAGGTAACGCGTCTATCTCGACAGCGCGCCCGATTCCGCCAGCCGCTCGAGGACTGCCCTCTCTAACTGCAGCTGGATTTCAACCTGCGTGTCGTTGGTGGCTATCAGAATCCCGGAAAGCAGATCGTAGAACTCGCCGGCCACGCCCTGGATCATCGCCATCCCGCGCAGGCCTTCGAGCAGGCTTGCGGCCGTCCGGGCCTGATCCGCGCTCGTGAACTCGCCGATAGCGCGGGCCGTAATGGTCTCATCGAAGCGCATCTGATAGGTTCCGCGCTCGAGCGAAGCAAGAACCAGCGTAATACCCGACTCCCCGGCCTCTTCGGGGATCAAGCCGGTGTCGATGCTCCCGGTAGCCCAGATCTGATAACCGTCTTCGATCTCCGCGATATCCTCGAGGAGTCGGGCGTTGTCGAGCGCCGAAGGCACTCCGCCGCCTGCCCTGTCGATGGCTCCCCGGACGTGCGGCTCGGTCCCGATAAGCACGACGTCGTCAACGAACGCAAAAACCGTATCCGTGCTGGCGTCCGGCAGGAACAGGCCCGTGCCACCGTGGTCAGCATAGGCCATCCCCTCATCGGTGACGTACCGGATGACCCGCTCCCGGTCGTAGACGGCGTTCACGACGATCAGGCCGCCGCCCTCGCCCGCAGAACCCGCCATCACCTGCCGGACGTCGCGCTCGAAATCGAACCCTGTCCCGGCCTGGAAGTCGGCAAGCTCATCCGGAGTCTGAACCCCCGCGTGCTCCTCTATGAAGCTGCCGACGAAGGCATGGTCCTCGAGGCCTCCGAAGTCGACGAAGGCGACTGCGCTGGTTTGAGGCGGAAAGAACCGAAGCAACGATTCGCCGGCATCCACGCTGTCCGGAGAACCCGAGCAGGCGGCCAGGAAGACTGCGCCGGCCAGAGCAAGACTGAATATGCGTGGTCTCATCTGAGGTTTTCAGGTTAGTCCGAGGGGCCCGGTGGCGGACCGGACCCCCCGACGACGTCCCGGGCCGCTACCGCCTCCTGGCGGCCTTTACAACCGTTGCGCCAAGGACGGCATCCTTGGCAGCTTTGGCGATTCTGAACTTCAGCACGGTCTTGGCCGGGATCTTGATCGCTTCACCTGTCGCGGGATTTCGTCCGGTACGTGCTTTCCTTTTCTGCTTCACGAGCTTACCGAGCCCGGGCAGAATGAACTCGCCGCTCTTCTTCGTCTCCTTGTGCGCCAGATCCGCCAGGCTGGCCAGGAATTCCTTCGTGTCTTTCTTGGGAAGGTTCACCTTATCCGCCAGCGTGGTGATCATTTGGGCCTGCGTCATCTTACCTGCCATACCGGATCCTCCTGGTGATATGTAGAAGTGGAATGTAGCTTCGTCGGTCAAACTCTCTTAAAGGCCCTCTGAATCTCTCTGAGGTCGTACCTCACGATGGTCGGACAGTCCGTCCGCATCAACTCCCGCACCAGCCACTGCATCTTAACATTATCCAGCGGATTGTTGATCTTGATTGCCGCGTGGCACGACACCGAAGCCGCGATTTTTCGCTGGAACGCTTCGATATCGATGCCCCGATGCTCGGGCTCCAGTCCGTCGACGAGCTCCCGAAGCAGTTTCTCGACTCCCGCGGACCCGAGAACGGACGGGGCCGTCAGGACCGACACGGTCCTCGGGCCGAACGGGGAAACCTCGAATCCGCTCCGGGCGAGCTCATGCCGGATTCTGTCGAACACCACCTCCTGGGAGGGGGACAGCTCGATCAGAATCGGCGTCAGAAGACGCTGGACCTCGAGCCGGCCTCCCGCGTGATCCTTCATGTACGCCTCGAACAGAATCCGCTCATGAGCGACATGCTGGTCGATGAGAACGAGACCGCTCGCGTCGACGGCCACGATGAAGCTGTCTCTCAACTGCCCGAGGGGGCGGAGCTCCTTCTGAACCAGCGCGAAGTCCGGCACAGGGACGCCGACATCCGTCCCACTCCCGACAACGGCCCCGGTTTCACTGAAGGTCAGCTCCCTCGACTCGCCCCAGGGCACGTCGCGAACCGCGGGCGGCGAAGCCCACTCCCCCGCCAGCGGCCCGCTTGCCCAGGAGTCCGGGATGCGTCCACGAATGCCCGGGGCCGCGGAAGCCGACGACGCCGGGGCATCGGAGGTCATGGGGATGACTGTGCGATCGGATCGGAGAGCCTCGACGACGAGGTCGCGTATTGCGTCGTGAACGACCCCGCCTTTCCGGAAACGGACCTCGGTCTTGGCGGGATGTACGTTGACGTCGATATCACCGGGCTTCGCGCCGACGAACAGGATCGTCATCGGGAAGGTTCCCGAGGGGAGGACGTTCCGATACGCCTCGGCGTAGGCGTGAAGGATGGAACGGTCCCGGACAGCCCTCCGGTTGACGAAGAAAAACATCGAGTTCCGGTTGTGTTTCTGAACGTGGGGCCTGGATGCGAACACGTGCAGATCGAGCCCGGCCGCGTCCCCACGGCGCCTGTGCTCGACAAGCTCGTCGAGGAGATCGGCGCCAAAGATCTGGAATATCCGTTCCCGGTGACTCTTTGCGGGCGGCGCCGCGAGGATTTCGAATCCGCCGCTGGTCAGTACGAAGTGGATCTCGGGAAACGACAGCGCGAAGTGCGTGCAATGCGCTGTCACCTGACCGAGTTCCCACGTGTCCGACTTCAGGAATTTTCGACGGGCCGGCACATTGTAGAAAACGTCCTCGACCGTGATCTCGGTACCCCGCGGAAACGCGCCCTCGCCGGTGGAAATCACTTCGCCGCCGGCAATCTCGATGCGAGTCCCGACCGGATCGGCGTCGGTCTGGGTCTCCAGACGCACGCGGGCGACCGATGCGATCGAGGGCAACGCTTCGCCGCGGAAGCCCAGAGTCCTTATCGAGAACAGATCGTCGGCGTCATGGATCTTGCTCGTGGCATGGCGATGAAACGCGAGCGACGCGTCCTCCCTCGACATTCCCTCTCCGTCGTCGGTAACGCGGATACGCTCGCGCCCTCCGCCCGCGACCTCGACGGATATCTTCCGGGCGCCCGCGTCGATGGCGTTCTCGACGAGCTCCTTGACGATCGCAGACGGACGCTCGACGACCTCGCCAGCAGCGATCTGGTTGGCGACAGTGTCGGGCAGGATGGAGATCTTGGACATCGATACCGCCACTGCGAAGGGCTTGAGCCTGTTTTCAGATTAACGGAAACCGCCCGGGTTCTTGCCCACCAGAACCCGCCAGGTCCCTCCTGGCGCCATCGGCGGGACTACTCTTTCCGCACTCGTATCCCGAGCTCGCGAAGCTGATCGTCCTCGACCGGAGCCGGCGATCCGGCCATCAGGTCGACGGCACGCGCGGTCTTCGGGAAGGCGATGACCTCCCGGATCGAAGGGGCGCCGGCCAGGAGCATCACGATCCGGTCCAGACCGAACGCGACTCCTCCATGCGGCGGGGTTCCGTACTCGAGAGCCTCGAGGAAAAAGCCGAATCGTCTTTGCGCGTCTTCCCCGGTCATTCCCAGGCGCCCGAAGATGCGCGCCTGAACCTCCCGCTCATGGATCCTGATCGATCCGCTGCCGAATTCGACGCCGTTCGCCACCAGGTCGTAGGCCTGCGCCCGCACCTTTCCGGGATCGGTATCGAGCAGGTCCAGGTCTTCCTCCACCGGGGAGGTGAACGGATGATGGATCGCCACCCAGCGTCCCGCGTCACCATCGAACTCCAGCAGCGGAAAATCCACGACCCACAAGAAGTTCCACTTTCCCTCGGGAATCCAGCGCTCCCGCCGCGCCAGCTCCAGCCTGAGGGCGCCGAGCTTCCCGAGCGTCGGGATCCGTTCCCCGGCCAGCATGAAGAGGGTCTGCCCGGGGACCGCTCCGGTCGCCGCGATCAGAGCCCGAACGGCGTCCGTGCCGGCCTTCCGGACAACGGGCAGCGTGCGCGGCTCCCCATCGGTCACCTCCATCCACGCGATGCCCGCGCCTCCGAGCTGCTTGATGAACGCATCCAGCTCGTCGAGAACTTTTCGCGAATAGGCAACCGGAGCGAGAAGCCCGCGAACGGTGTTGCCCTCCTCCACGACGTCGCGGAACAGCGAGGACTCGCCCTTGGCGAAGACATGGCCGAGATCCATAAGCTCGACGCCGAAACGCGTGTCCGGCTTGTCGCTGCCGTAGCGATCCATCGCGTCCTGATAGCGGATTCGCGGAAACGGGGCTTCGAGCTCGACCCCGCCGACGCGAAAGATGCTCTTCATGAGGCCTTCGATCGAGCCAAAGAGCTCGTCGAGGTCGGGAAACGACACTTCGATGTCGATCTGGGTGAATTCCGGCTGCCGGTCGGCGCGAAGGTCTTCGTCCCGGAAGCAGCGGACGATCTGAAAATACTTCCCGACGCCCGACACCATCAAGAGCTGCTTGAAGAGCTGCGGCGACTGCGGGAGGGCATAAAACTGGCCGTTATGGAGCCGGCTGGGAACCAGATAGTCCCGCGCTCCCTCGGGAGTCGACCGTGTCAGGAACGGCGTTTCGATCTCCCAGTACCCGTCCTGGTCCATGTAGGCACGTATGGCCATCATGACCCGGTGACGGAGGTGCAGGTTCTCCTGAAGGGCCGGGCGTCTGAGATCGAGATATCGATACTTCAGCCTCAGATCCTCGCCCGTGCTGGCGTCGTCTTCGATCGGAAACGGAGGCGTTCGGGCTTCGTTGTAGAGAACGACTTCGCCGGCGACGACCTCGATCTCGCCCGTCGGCAGGTTCGGGTTGACCATCTCCGGGTCTCTCCGCGTCACCCTGCCCCGGACGCCGATCACGAATTCCGATCTGAACGCCTTCGCGGTCTGATGCGCCTCGGAATTCGTTTCAGGCCTGAAGACGATCTGAGTCACGCCTTCCCGATCCCGCAAGTCGACGAACACGAGCTGGCCGTGGTCGCGCCGCCGCGCGACCCAGCCGGCAAGAGCGACGTCCTTGCCCTCGTCTGCAACCGTCAGTGCTCCGCAGCTATGAGTTTGCATTTTCCCCGCCCGCGAGCAATTCCGCCTCGGTCGCTTCGCGCTGTTCGCGAGTGTCCATGTCGCGGATGGTCAGTTTCCCCGAACGCAGCTCGTCGTCGCCCAGAATGACTACCCGAGCCGCTCCGAGCTTCCCGGCCAGGCGCATCTGACTCTTCAGGCTGCGGCCGTCGAAATCGAGATAAGCGGCCTGGCCCGCCGCGCGCAGTTTCCTTGCAAGCAGCGTAGCGTAACGAAAGGCCTCGTCTCCATGGGTCGCGAGAAAGTAGTCGGGTCCGGTTCCCCGGACGAGCCTCCGGGAATCCGGGATCGAGAAGATCAGTCTCTCCAGACCCATCGCGAACCCGAACCCGCGAGTCGGCGGGCCTCCCAGATCTTCGGTCAGGCCATCGTAACGCCCGCCCGCGGCGAGCGTATCCTGAGCACCCAGCTCGTGTGAAACCAGCTCGAAAGTGGTCCGCATGTAGTAGTCGAGGCCTCTCACGAGCCGCTCGTCGAGGCGATAGGAAAGACCGCGCTCGTCCAGATAGGCCCGGAACTCGTCGAAGTGCGCTGCGCAGGCCTGACAGAGACTCGACGTGATCGTGGGCAGCTCTGCGATCAGGGACTGGCAGGGCGGAACTTTACAGTCGAAGACGCGCAGCGGGTTGGTTTCGCCGCGGCGGCGGCAGTCCGCGCACAGGCCGGAACGTCGCCGGAGAATCTCGCCCCGGAGGCGCTCGACGAAGGCAGGCCGGCACTCCCGGCAGCCGATCGAGTTGACGCGCAATTCGAAATCGGTCACGCCGAGCCGGGCGAGCAGCAATACGAGCATCTCGATGACTTCGGCCTCGATCGCGGGGTTGTCGGTGGCCGAGAGGACCTCGACGCCGGCCTGATGAAACTGCCGGGAACGGCCCTTTTGCGGCCGCTCTCTCCGAAACATCGGGCCGATGTAGTAGAGCTTGATCATCCGCGACTCGTCGGCCAGGCGACGCTCGATGTATGACCGGACGACCGGAGCCGTTCCTTCGGGCCGGAGGGTCAGAGACGTTGTCTCGTCGCGGTCCATGAAGGTATACATCTCCTTCGACACGATGTCGGTCTCCGCTCCCACACTGCGCACGAAGAGATCCGTGGCCTCGAAGACCGGCGTGCGGATCTCTCCGAAGCCGTAGACGCCGAACACGGCGCGCAATTCTCTCTCGATCGCCTGCCAGAGCCCGGCGTCGGAAGGCAGGATATCGAAAGTTCCGCGAACCGCCTGAACCATCCCTAGATCTCCAGATACGCGTTCTTATACTCGCGATACCGCTCCGCGTAAGCGTCGATCGACACCGCCTCGTCATCGGACAGCGTCCTCCTGACCCGGGCCGGCATGCCCATGACGAGGCTCCGGGAAGGAACGACCATGCCCTCCGGGAGCAACGCGCCCGCTGCGACTATCGAGTACTCGCCCACCCGCACGTTGTTGAGAAGTGTCGCGTTCATTCCGACCAGGCAATGAGATTCCACCGTGCACCCGTGAAGCACGACGCCGTGCCCGATCGTCACCGAATCCCCGAGAATAACCGGGCACTCGCCCCGCATGACGTGACAGACCGAACCGTCCTGGATGTTGGTCCGCTCTCCGATCCGGATATGATGGATGTCCCCGCGGACCACGGCGTTGAACCAGACGCTCGAGTCCCGCCCGATCTCGACGTCGCCGATCACCTGGGCGCCGGCGGCGATAAACACGCCCTCGCCCAGTCTCGGACGAACTCCTTTGTACGGGTGCAACACGAGAGACCCCCTCCGATCGGGGGAAAAGCCGGCCCGAAGGCAAAACGATAACGCTAGCAGAACCGGTGTGGGGTGACAAGGGAGGGCTGATGGCTCTCTGCCCGTAGTATTCTGACCCGGTGACATCCACGCCCGAAGACCTCCGCCGCTACCGCGACAACTACATGATGGAAATGGAGGGGGTCGCTCTCTACCAGGCGCTCTCGCGGGCCGAGACCGACCCCGACCGTGCCGAGATTTTCAGGAAGCTTGCGAAGACCGAAGAACGCCACTGCCGCCGCTGGGCGTCGCTGATCGCGTCGGCGGGCGGCCCGGTCCCCCGTTACGCGCCGGGCTGGAGGGTCCGTCTTCTGGGTTTTCTCGCGCGCCGGTTCGGCACGGATTACGTGCTGCCGGTGGTCGGCAGCATCGAATCGCGGGGTCAGGATCTCTATTCGGGCCAGACCGAAGCGCACGGCATGCCCGCCCAGGAGCGCGCGCATCGCCGCGCGATCCAGGCCATGCGGAGCACGGGGACGGGCGGTCCCGACGCCATCCTGACGGCCGAGCGCTGGCACCGGACCAGCTACGGGGGCAGCCTGCGTGCAGCCGTCTTCGGGATGAACGACGGTCTGGTCTCGAACTTCAGCCTCGTGATGGGGATCGCGGGCGCCGCGGCGGGCTCCGACTTCATTCTCGTGGCCGGCATCGCGGGATTGCTGGCGGGATCGTTTTCGATGGCGGCCGGAGAATACGTCTCGGTGAAGTCGCAGAAGGAGCTGTACGAACAGCAGATCGCGCTCGAGCAGCAGGAGCTGGAGATGTCGCCGCTCGAAGAGCGCGACGAGCTGGCGCTCATCTACCAGGCCAAGGGAATTCCGGAAGCCCAGGCCGTGGCGCTCGCCGACCATATCATCTCCGATCCCGCCCAGGCCATCCAGACGCTCGCCCGCGAAGAGCTCGGCCTCGACCCCGGATCTCTGGGCTCTCCGTCCGTTGCGGCGACCAGCTCGTTCGTGGCCTTTGCGGCGGGAGCCGCTGTGCCTGTCCTGGCCTTCGTCATCGCCTCCGGAACCCCGGCGCTGGTTCTGGCCGCCGTCATGAGCGCTCTGGCCCTTTTCGGCGCAGGGACCCTGATATCGATCTTCACGGGCCGGAACGCTCTGTTCAGCGGCGCACGGATGCTGGCCATCGGCGCGCTCGCCGCAAGCGTCACCCACCTGATCGGCCGTCTGGTGGGCGTGGGTCTCGGTTAGCGGGAAGTCTACCGATTTCCCTATAATGGCCTCTGACAAGACCTGGAGACTCCCTGAGGTTATGAACAGCTTTGGCACGGAATCCACGCTCACCGCAGGCCGCGATTCGTTTCGTTATCACTCGCTGGAAGCCCTGGAGAAGTCCGGCGTCAGCGGAGTCTCGTCGCTTCCCTTCTCGCTCCGGATCATGCTGGAAAACCTTCTCCGGCACGAGGACGACACGTCGGTTTCCTCCGACGACATCGTCGCTCTGGTCGGCTCCGTCGGCCGGCGCCCCGATCGCGAAATCGCGTTCCGGCCTGCCCGCGTTCTCATGCAGGATTTCACCGGCGTTCCCGCCGTCGTCGATCTGGCCACGATGCGCGACGTCGTCCGGCAGTTGGGCGGCGATCCCGATCAGATCAATCCGCTTCAACCGGTCGATCTCGTGATCGACCATTCGGTCCAGGTCGACCGGTTCGGCACGACGTCCGCGTTCGCTTTCAACGCGGAACGAGAGCTGGAACGCAATCGCGAGCGCTACGTGTTCCTGAAATGGGGTCAGAGCGCGTTCAGGAACTTTCGCGTGGTCCCTCCCGACACCGGAATCGTCCACCAGGTCAACCTCGAATATCTGGCGCAGGTCGTCTTCCGCGCGGATGGGGAGAATGGCCCGTGTCTCTACCCGGACACGGTGGTCGGCACCGATTCGCATACGACGATGGTCAACGGCATGGGAGTCGTGGGCTGGGGTGTGGGCGGAATCGAGGCCGAGGGGGCCATGCTCGGCTGCCCGATCTCGATGCTCATTCCCGAAGTGGTCGGATTCCGGCTCGACGGCAGGCTTCCGGAAGGAGCCACGGCGACCGACGCGGTGCTCCGGGTTACAGAGATGCTCCGTCAGAAAGGCGTCGTCGGAAAGTTCGTCGAGTTCTACGGACCGGGCGTCGGGAATCTCTCGCTGGCGGACCGGGCCACGATCTCGAACATGGCTCCCGAGTACGGCGCGACGATCGGGTTCTTCCCGGTCGATGAGGAAACGCTGGCGTACATGCGCCTCACGGGACGGTCCGAAGAGGCCGTCGCCCAGGTCGACGCCTACTGCCGCGCGCAGGGCCTGTTCCATACCCCCGACACGCCCGAGCCGACGTTCGACGACACGATCGGCCTCGACCTGGGTGCGGTCGAGCCGAGCATCGCCGGTCCGCGGCGTCCACAGGACCGGATCGCGCTCGGGGATTCCCAACGGGCATTCCGGAAAGCGCTCGTTTCGATGCTGGACAGGGACAACGGGAACGGCGCGAGTCCCGGCATCGGCACCTGGATCAGCGAAGGCGGGCGTCCGCAAACGGCATCGAACGAGACCGAGTCGGAAGAGCTGACGCCGCTGGCGACCGCCGTGCCGGTGCGCCTGGGGAGCAGCCGCTTCGAGATCGGCCACGGATCGGTGGTCATCGCCGCCATCACGAGCTGCACAAACACGTCGAACCCGTCGGTCATGATCGCCGCGGGACTTCTGGCGAGGAAGGCCGTCGAGCGCGGCCTCGACACGCGCCCCTGGGTCAAGACCAGCCTCGCGCCCGGCTCGCGTGTCGTGACCGATTACCTCAAAGGCACGGGACTCCTTCCCTATCTCGAGGCCCTCGGCTTCCATCTGGTCGGCTATGGCTGCACGACCTGTATCGGCAACAGCGGGCCGTTGCCGGAACCGATCGCCGAGGGCGTCCGCGGGAACGATCTCGTCGTCACCGCCGTGCTCAGCGGCAACCGGAACTTCGAGGGCCGCATCAACCCGTTGGTCCGGGCCAACTACCTGGCGTCTCCTCCGTTGGTGGTGGCCTACGCCATCGCCGGCAACATGGATATCGACCTTCTCAGGGATCCTGTCGGGCACGATCCCAACGGCGACCCGGTCTACCTCAGAGAGATCTGGCCCTCCGGACAGGAGATTCGGGAAACGATCGCATCGGCCGTGCGGCCCGAGATGTTCCGCAAAGCCTACGACGAGTCGCTCGCCGGCGACGAAAGGTGGAACGCGCTGGACGTGCCGAAGGGCGAGCTCTACGCATGGGATCCGGCGTCGACCTATGTCAAGAAGCCGCCGTTCTTCGCCGAGATGGGTTCCGAGCCCGCCGCTCCCGAAGACATCCGGGGCGCCCGAGCTCTCGCGGTCCTCGGCGACTCGGTCACGACGGACCATATCTCCCCGGCCGGCGCCATCCCCCTGGACAGCCCGACCGCCGCGTACCTCAGATCGAACGGCGTCGAACACGCCGATTTCAACTCTTACGGCGCCCGCCGCGGCAATCACGAGGTCATGATGCGGGGGACCTTCGGGAACATCCGGCTCAGAAACCAGATGGCCCCGGGAACCGAAGGCGGCTGGACCCTGCATCTTCCCGACGGCAAGCAGATGTCCATCTACGACGCCGCGATGCAGTACCAGGCGGAGGGGACGCCTCTGATCGTCATCGCCGGCAAAGAATACGGCTCGGGCTCCTCCCGCGACTGGGCCGCCAAGGGCACGCGGCTCCTCGGGGTCCGGGCCGTACTGGCAGAAGGCTACGAACGGATCCACCGGAGCAACCTGATCGGCATGGGAGTCCTGCCGCTCGAGTTCCTGAGCGGGGAGGGAAGAGAAAGCCTGTGCCTGACCGGAGCCGAGGAGTTCTGGATCACGGGGGTCTCCGGAGGCCTTTCACCCGGAAAGGAACTCCGGGTCCGGGCGCGCGGTGAGGACGGAGACAAGGAGTTTTCGGTCCGTGCCCGGATCGACACGCCGGTCGAGATCGAATACTACCGGAACGGCGGCATCCTGCAGTACGTCCTGAGGCGAATGTCGACGCGCTGACGGCTGTTCAGATCAGAATCGATCCCGAGGATTTCGTTTTCGGCTTTACGGTTTCCCCGGTTCCGGGAGGGGGAAACGACAGGACCGGCACGTGAGCGCCCCGGACGACGCGCTCAGCCGTCGACCCGAGCAAGGCGCGGTCCAGACCCGGACGGGTGCTCGTGCTCAACACGATCAGATCGGCCTTCTCGTCATCGGCGACCTCCAGAATGACCTCGTAGGGTGTCCCCTCTTTGATCTCGGTCCGCACGCGCGGATCCTGCCGGACGTCCTCGGGAATGGTCTCCCGGAAGCGGCGGGCCACTCCCTCGCGTATCGCGTCGGTATCGACCTCGATGTCGAGCGGCACGTGCTCCGCGCCGAACCCCCAGCGCACCGGAGGCAGCACGTGCAGGATGATCACCTCGGCGGAAAACTGGCGGCCCCAGTCGAGGGCCCGGTTGACCTCTCCGACCGTTCCTTCCGACAGATCCGTCGCGCAAAGGATCTTGCGGAGCGGGATCGGCTTCGGAGTCCCGAGCGTATGGCCGGGATCGAGGTGCGAGACCGTCAGTACGGGTACCGCCGAGCGGCGCAGCACGCCTTCGGTGACCGAGCCCAGGAACCATCGTTCAAACCGGCGCCTG
>Ga0299906_10003367_pt1 | contig 13178 bp, 23 predicted proteins | sample RVTome_14_FD_200259 | JGI IMG/M metagenome (GOLD analysis project Ga0299906, IMG submission 200259) | Soil microbial communities from uranium-contaminated site in the Upper Colorado River Basin, Wyoming, United States - RVT145D125 (version 2) ...
GCCACCCCCATAACATATACCTAGGTCTACCCCTCCCCCCATAACCTCAGGCTATCCCGGGGCATAACATATACCTAGGTCTACCCCTCCCCCCATAACCTCAGGCTATCAACCCCCGTCCCCGGGCATAACTTGTACCTAAGTACCGCCCTCCCCCCATAACCTCAGGCTATCAACTTTCCCATAACTTCTACTTGGGGGTGAGCTCTCTCCCATAACTACAAGTTGGGATCTGATTTAGTTTGGTGGGGACTAGGCTTGGGGTGTGGTGGGTGGGGGTCGTCACCAAAAAAGCAGTGGGGGCGCGGACTGTCGAGGTGCACGGCCGGCACCACTCGAGGGGTGGAGCTCAAAGCTTCCGCTCCTCTCGACTCTGGGAGGCCCGGGGCTGGCGCCCTGTGGGGCCCCGTGGCCCGGAGGCACCCCTGTGGGGCCCGCCGAAGCTTGCTAGGACCGCAAAAGTCCTGCCTGGTTCAGCCGATCTAGTGTTTCACTCTGAAGCTCCGCCGTTCGAATCGAGTTCGGTCGCCAGCATGCGCCCTTGGTCAGCCTGATCACTGAACCGAACGAGTCCACATATAGGCGGCTCTCGTGGCGCCGAATTACGTCCTTAGAACACTCGCACTTCCGGTATCGAGTGCTGGGTTCTCCCATCCACCCGCTCCACCCGCAGGGACACGGGTCGGCTGCCGCTACGGTCATCGCGGGCTCAGCCGGCCAAGGCAAGTACCGGTTCTTGGACTCAACCACAGACTCACGTATCATCCCACTGAATTCCTGAAATTCATCCAAGAACAGGACGCCCTTGTGGGCGAGGGACAATTCTCCGGGCCTCTTCCTAGTCCCGACAAAACCCGCCCACGATACCGTGTGATGCGGAGCACGGAATGGGCGTTCATGATTCAATCCTCCCGGCTCGAGTCCGGCAATCGATCGGATCGCTGTCACGTCACATTTCTCTTGCGAGGTCATCTCTGGCAGGAGCGAGCCGATCCGTCTCGCGATCATCGTCTTACCAACTCCTGGCGGACCTATCAGGAGCAACTTCTTGTCCTTCCTATCTACAGCTGCCTTGATCTGACTCATGATGTCTGAGTCAACGGGCACGGGCAAGTCGTCGAATGACGGCGCTGGTGTCTGCTGGGATACACAGGGAATCTCGTGAGATGGGCCTTCTACTCTCAGAGCTTCCATTACTTCTCCGACATGATGCGCGGCGACCAGCTTTTCCACTGGCATCCCTGCGTCCCTGGCTTCTCCGCAGCACCCGCGGGCCGGAACAATCACTCGGTGGTACTTGGATCGCGCGATCGACAGCGCAACCCCAAACACGCCACGAACCGGCTGGACCCTGCCCGATAAGGACAACTCCCCCATCGCAAAACATATGTCCTTCCTCTGAGGCAACTTTCCCTCTGCAAGAGCGACCGCAATCACTGCAGGCAAGTCGTACCCCCTGGATGCTACTGGCAACATGTGCTGAGGGACCGTGTCGATTGTCAGCGTCACTCCATTGTGCCCCTCGAGGCAGCATCGAAGCCTCACCAGGAGCTCATGCTTTTCCACGTCACTCAAGTCCTCGGCGCCCTCCAATCGGATCCCCGACTCCCCGGGTTCAATGTCAGCATGGATCCTGACAATGCTCACGTAGCTGCCTACGACTACTGCTGTGTGTACTGTTGCTGTTTTCATTTTCATCTGGTCACCCTTTCAATAATACACCCGGGCAGGCACAGAACGCGAGTTCGAACCAGCTTCGTGGGTACTTTTTCATGACGACTCTAGACTAGGTTTGGGAGGTCACGGTGCGAACCTACTTGGAACTCCTGGGAATAAACCCCTCTTTTGGGGGATAAGAGACCCCTTTAGCAGAGGTGACTTTGAGCAGTACGCATTTGGGGTTTGGGGGTCTAGACCTTGGTCAGAGACGAAAGAAGGTAGGAAGACCATGAGCGCAGACAGTGACTACGACACCCGGACTGCGGAGGAGGTCGAGCGCGACGAGCGCGTGATCCGGTCTGCAAGGGAAGCGGCCCTCTATCCGCTTCTTCTCCGAGAGCTTCAAGAGCTGGGGCTCACGCAAAGAGCTGCGGAGGTCGGCAATGATCTCTTGGGGGGCGTTGCCGAGCGCACGCCGGAGCGCCGCTCAAACGTGCTGTGCGCAGCGCTCCGGCGCGACGGGATATCGACCTCAGACGACCACTTCTTTTCATTTTTGAAAAGAAGTGTGATCAGATTCTAGGCCCTTCGGAGCTGTGCGGAGGACTTGGCGGGTGTGAGGGGATCGCAGGATGGGTGGGGGTCCACCGTTAGATAAGAGGGGTTTCTAGTCCTGAATCCGCCTCTCATGCAGCCCAGGGGGGCCATCCCGAGGCTCTCCAGCAAATACCCGGCAAATAACGCATGTGGCCGATTTTGCGACGCTTTTCGGTGCCCTGGCCAGGCACGGTGATCCTCGCCAGCAAATATTGGGCTCACCCACCTCTCGCCGGCCCGCAACTGTTACCCCAGCCCGAAGCTCTCGCAGGGAGGCTCGCACCCGGTCCCCCTTGTCCCGAGGCCGAGCAGCTACTAAGTCTCTACTAATTGTCAGCTAATTAGTAGCAGGTACTCAAGGGCTGGGCCGTCGTCGGGATCGGCCTTTGCCGCGCGACGTGGGCTTTCTAGAATGCGATCTACAGCGTCTCTCGATCCCACGTCACCCGCTAGTCTGACGCCCCAGCCTGCAACACAGTGACGTGTCGTCGGTCAGCTCGCAGGGGGCACGGCTGCTACTCTGAGCGCGCGGACGACGTCGTCCGTCGTCGCCTGCGAACTGAACGAGGGGCAGGGGTATCCCGGGTGAGCAATCGACCACGCCAGCCACGGCAACCCCCCTCCTTTCGTGTGTGTTCCGTAGGCGATCTTCTCAATCCACCCCGCGACACAGTGTCTCGTGTCGCACTCGCTGTGCCAAACTCCCTGGTCGTGCGACTCGGGGTGCTGCGTGATCTGACGGAGCACTCGCGCGGCTAGGTCTGATGGCACGTCACTCGGTGAGAAAGTTCTGCCGTGACAGCTCACGTTCCCGTCGAAGTGCGCGGGCCCGCTGAAGCGTACGTCCTCGTCGAAGACCGCGCCCCCGCCGAAGACCGCGTCCCCGCCGAAGCTTGCGTGCCTGTCGAAGTGCGCGTCCCCGCTGAAGATTACGGGCCCGCCGAAGTGTGCGGGCCCGCCGAAGTGTGCGGGCCCGTCGAAGAGCAAACCCCTACAGTCGCTCAGGTCGCACGGCCCACAGACGCGACAGGCGGGGATTGTATCTCCGCACGCGTGCGTCGCGCGAATGTCCGATTCTGTCAGTGTTTTCATTTGTTCCCTTTCCGCGGCCACTGGCCGCTTGTCGTTGCTGAATTGCAGAAACCTTGCGGGCAGCGGCTTGTACAAGGGGCGACCATCAGCCCGCACCTCCCAGTACTCTCTGATCCTCCAGGCTCCACTTGCCATCGTAGTAAATACTGAAACTCGGAGGGAATCTTGCTCCCGCCGTCTGGTGCGCTTCGTCGCAGATCATTTTGACGGCTCTCAGAGCCTCCGTTTTGCTTCTAAACCGGTTCATAGCTCCTGCTTAACCAGCGCTCGCAGCTCAGTCAAGCTATGCCACGTCACGGAGTCGTTCTGCGGACCGGTAACATAGTAGGACATCCCATACTTAGACCCCGCGAAAGACTCCACACAAGACCCCGCGACGGACTTCTGGCTCTTGTCGAGTACGACTTGGCTTGGATGAGATTCGACTTTACGGTAGACATTTACACAACCAGACTGAAGCGCTCTTTCGAGTGCCGCGCGGCGCGTGCCGAACGTGCCAATTAAAACGCGCTCAACAAGTCCAGGACGATTGAGTCGATCAACACGCCACAGCCGCCACGGGCGCATACGATTGTTTCGTTTCATACCTCTAGTATAGTCCGGCCACTGATGACCGAACACCCACCGACTTTGGCTTTGCCCCTGATTTGGGCCTCACCCCCAACTTGGGCCTGTCCGAAGACTCGAGCACAGTCAGAGACGTGGACCCAGCCACAAACGTGGGCCTTGTCACTGATTTGGGCCTCACCATAGACCCTGGCCTGACCGTAGACCTTGGCCCGGCCATGAACTTTGGTGAGGCCATAGACAAAGGCCTCGCCCCCAATTTGGGCCTGCTCATAGACGGAAGTCAAGCCGTAAACGTGGGCCTTGTCACGAACTTTGGACTGCCCATAAATATTGGCCCGTCCACTGACGCGGACCTGGTCACAGACTTGGGCCCGGCCATGGGCGCTGGCCTCGCCGAAGAGTCGAGCTTGGTCAAAGACTTCGGCCTTGCCACGGACTTGGGCCTGACCACAGACTTCGGCCTCGCCATAGATCTTGGCCTTACCCTTGATTACGGCCAGGTCACCGACTCTAGCCTTGTCCTGAACTTGGGACAAGCCCAAGACCTGAGCCTGTCCATAGACCAGGGCGTCTGGACCAACATAGACCGTGTCAGCGACAGTTGCAGTGTCAGCTACCCACCCGCCCTCAGTTCCGTCTGGATTGCGATGACGATGGGCCGGTACCGGTCCGTCTCCGAAGTCAAATGTAGTCGTCGTCATTGGTCTAAGACTTGATCGAGGAAGTGTACCCCTTCAGTCGGGGGAGGTTTCGGGAGCATCAACGCGACGTGTGGTCGTAGTTGGTCCCAGTTAGCTGGGGGGTTTTGATCCCACTCTCTCAGCGTCTTGTGTCGGGCTCCAATGATGATTCGGTTACCTACTACGATAGCCGTGTTCCCCTCGAGGCTGATGACACTCGGTGTGTGGTCGCAGTAAATGTCCGTGTACGCGCCTATGTGTAGAGTAGAATTAGATACTTTTGACGTGCCATAGACTTGGGCATGGTCATAGACCCGAGCCTCGCCAAAGACGTGGGCCTCGCCAAAGACGTGGGCCTGCCCGTAGATGTAGATTTGTCCATAGACTCTAGCCTGGCCAAAGACCCAGGCCTCGCCAAAGACGTGGGCCTCGCCAAAGACGTGGGCCTCGCCCCTGACTCGGGCCTCGCCAAAGACTCGAGCCCAGCCATAAACTTGGGCCTCGCCATAGACACGGGCCTGGCCAAAGACTCGAGCCCAGCCATAAACTTGGGCCTCACCGTCGACACGGGCCTGGCCATAGATTCGAGCATCCCCACAGATTCGAGCCTCGCCATAGACTTGGGCTCCGCCATAGACCCAGGCCTCGCCATAGACTTGGGCTCCGCCATAGACCCAGGCCTGGTCATGGACGCGGGCCTCGCCAAAAACCCGAGCATCTGGACTGACCTGAACGGTTTTAGAGACATGGGCCGTGTCGGCGACCCAACCACCTTCAGACCCGTCAGGGTTCTGGTGGCGACGGGCCGGTACCGGCCCCTGCCCGTCTTCGAAGTCAAATGTCATTAGGACCGGCCGCTGCTTCAGCAGTGCCGCAGTCAGCGCCTCGATACCCTCATCCAAGAGAGTGGTCCTACGACTCTCCTGCAAGTTCCGAGTGTACAAGTTCCGAGTGTGCGCTAGCACGACGTCTCGAACAGCCAGTGCAACTTCCGCAGTCATTTCTTTTTCATCTTGTTTCATACCCCGAGCCTAGACTAGTCTTGAGAAACCTTTCATGTGAATGACGGAATCGAATGCTTGGCCGAGACGGGCCAACCTCTCCTGGTATCTGGACTTCAACGCGTCGGGGCACTGACAACCCTCGACCGCACCGCAGGGACAGGGTTCGGCTGCCGCCACGACCATCGCGGGTCTCGAGTTCTGTGACCCCCATGGCGAGAAGTAGTCGACGATACGTCTCGAGAACTCTGGAAACTCGTCCAAGAACAGAACTCCGTTATGGGCGAGGTCCACCTCTCCCGGTCTAGTCTTCGACCCGAACATTCCCACATAAGACACCGTGTGGTGTGGGGCCCGGAAGGGTCGGACGTTCACCAAACCTCTCGAGAGTCCCGCGATTGAGTAGACGGCCGTAGTCTCGTCCACCTCCTCGGGCGTCATTTCGGGGAGGAGCGAACCGAGTCTCCGTGCGATCAACGTCTTTCCGGGGCCACCAACTAGGAAGAGCCTGCGGGCTCCGGCACACACCGCGGCCCGAATCGTTCGAATGTCTTCGTTGTCCACGACGTCGTCGAAGGTCGCCTGGGGTGGTTCTATCGGATGGGGTAGGATACTCATCCACCCTCCCCACCCGTGGAGGGCGTCAATCGCGGACTTTAACGTGTCTGTCGCGCCCACCTCACTTTTGGGCAGCCCCGCATCGACGGCTTCCCTGGCGTTTGGCTGGGACAAGATCACCTTGTCGAAGGGCTGGTTTGCCACCAACTTCTTGGCGATCGGGAACACGCCCCGGGAGTCTCGTACGTGACCGTCTAGGGACAGCTCACCCAGGGCAAACACCCTCTGGTAGAGTTTATCCCTCCCCAGCATGGCAACAGCCAGTGCCGTTGGCAGGTCGAACCCGGACGAATGTTCGGGACTGGGGGAATCTATGCCCTCGAAAGTGATCTCCACCCCCTCTACAGGGACATTTTCCCCCAGAGCACACCTCAGTCGGACCAGGACTTCCCGTCTCTGTGCCTCTGACAGGAGACTGCCGGAAGAGCTCAGGTTGCCGGTGGTCGTAGTGGTTGCGGTAACGCGCACTACTTGCACGTCACTACCGACCAGGGTGGCCGTCCACACCTCCGCTCTACCAGCCACTACGACCACCGGCAACCAGGCACTCCTCGAGCTCTTCCTTGGAAAAGCTCAGCCTGTAGCAGAACCCCGACTCCTCCCCGAAAAGTCCCCACATTTCAAACTCTTCGTCGTAGTCGACGTCGAGCTCTTCACCAGAGATGGGGCGCAAATCAATGTAGGGGTCGTCAACGTGTTTCATACTCCTAGACTAGGTCTGGAAGGTCGCGGTGCGAACCAAGAAGTTACCGGGTTCGATTTAATTTAGTAGGGACTAGACTTGGGGTGTGGTGGGTGGGAACAAGGAGCTCCCCTCTCGGGACTGGCCACGTCCGACGCAACGCGCAAAGGTATTGAAATCAGGATGAGGTATGACAGGATGCAGACGCAACGAGGAACCTGATGGCTTCGGATAACCGCAAAGACCCAAATCATGCTGCAGTGACCGAACAACAGGTCATTCAGAAGGTCGATGAGTTGCTGAACTCGGGTGAAGCAGCACGTCGGCTGGAGGCCAGCAAGCCCGCCTTTGACAAGGCTGTTGCCAAGCTGCGCCGAGCGGAAGAGTTCGACCCCGAAAAACTGCGTCGCACCGTCAACATTTAGTCATCGGCCCTAGTTTGGCTGCCGGGCACCCTTTGGAACTGGCGCCCGGAGGCGCGCCCCCATCTCGAGTTGAGGTCGTATCACGATCCTTGCAGTACGTAGTCACGATCACCCTCAACCACTCACGATGTGGCCAGTCCGCTTTGAGACTCAGGACAATCGCAACCCTCGCCGTCTTGGAAATCAAATGTTTTCATGCTTCTAGACTAGACTCCCCCCCGCCGAACGCGTTCCTCGTCACGCTCGCCCACTTGATTGTGAGCCAGTACCCTTGTTCGACCAAATACTCGGGCTTGGCCCCGGACTATGCCCCAGACTAGCGCCTGACCAAAGACCTGAGCCTGGTCGAGTACTCCGGCTCGGGCAAAGACCCTAGCTTGCCCGTAGACACGGGCTTTCGAGGCAACACAAGCAGACTTAGAAACCCGCGCCGTGTCGGCTACCCACCCCCCTAGAAACCCGTCAGGGTTCTTGTGACGGTGGGCAGGGACAGGTCCCTGCCCTTCTCCGAAGTCAAATGTTTTCATGCTTCCTCGTCACGCTTCAAACTCCACTTCGCCCACTTGATCGAGCCTGACCAAAGGTTTTCATACCTTCCTCGTCGAACGCGTTCCTCGTCGAGCAAACGCTGAACTTCAGTTCCTCAGGGGAATGAGGGGTGCCTCCCGCGTTGATATTGAGGTAGAGCTGGAGCATCTCTTCTCGTGTTTCCAACGTACAAACGCACCACAAGAAGTCCGCGCTCATGAGACCCCTCCGAATTCTGCGTACGTTTGCCCGAACACTTTCAGTTCGCCCCGAACGAACTTCCGGGCGGCCTCGAGTCTCTGCTTCCCGTCCACGATCACGTAGGGCCCTCGGAAGTCGTTCATCCAGCCAGGACAGTTGAACGTCAGTGTCCGGCCGACCTCTCCCCCGCGGAGCACGTACTCCACATAGGCGCGTTGCTGTGCTTCCGTCCAGACGTGGGCGCGCTGAAAGTCTGGATTCAAGTCGAGCGGAGCCAGTTCCAACGCCAGATACCACTCGACGGTCTCTTCGAGGTATTCCCAGCTCACGTTCACTTGGTAGTGAGCTCTCGGGAACTGGGGAATGTCGCTGAATTTCATACAAAAGGGCTTCTCGTGGCCAGCGGGCTTCAGTAAAACCCCTGAATTTTCATCTCTCCGCTCAGGGGGAGTGCATGCAGCTTGATCTCAATCGACCCGTCAGCATTCCGCCACGCGACCCCAATTTTGGTCCAAAAGCGGCGCCCGTCCGCATTCTCCGTCACCTGATAGACCGAAGCCATCGTTTACCCCTCGTTGCTCTGCTTGTAAGCCTCAGCTGCTGCCTTGGCCGACGCGATGGCTTCTCGTCGCGTGGGACACTTCTCGCCTTTGATGAAGAGGCCAGTTTTACGGCTCCCACAGACCTCCGTGCCGTGGACACCATATTGGTACCACCCTTTAGCCAGGCTCCCACCCGCGTACTCTGTACACCCGAAATCAACTTTAGTAACCATACCCTCCTAGACTAGGTCTGGAAGGTCGCGGTGCGAACCCCCTCATCAGATGAGGCTCTCAGGGGAGTCGCACACGGGGGACGCGCTTCGCAATGATGAAACTAACCGCCGCGCCCTTGAGAATCATTTTCAACCAATTCTCATAGGTGGTTGTTTGGAATGCAAGTGGGGCTTTATTGTCAGCCAACCACCTCGCGAGGCTCTCAGGAGAGTCGCACACGGGCGAGATGGGGGTGCCCTCGGTTACTGTCTCATACATCTGCCAATGCGTTCGTTCTTCCTCTGGCCACTGAGGCATGATGTCGAGCCCGTATGCGGGCTTGTTTGCGTCTAACCAGCCATCCCGCAAGCCTTTGGCGACTTCAGATTCGCTGTAGGGGAACGTTTTATGCATTGGGATTAGATACCCCCGTGCATCTCTGGGGTGTTCCCAACCAGGGGGTACACGTCTTACTTCTCGGCTCATGACTTGATAGTTACCTGGCTGCTAGCGAGTGTCCCGTCACGATGTAGGTCTTTGCCAGTGCCTTCTGAGCAAGCTCACGGACGAGCTGTTGAGCAGTACGAGTACTGCCCCGCCAGCGTGCCCCGTAACCGAACCCATTGGTCGTCTTGCTGTCAATCTGACCCTCAGCATTGAGGCAAAATATGATAGGTTTTGTAGTTTGTATCCAGTTGTCAGGGTCAAACAAACCGTGATCTCGTAAACGCTTCATGAAATCGAACGTAGCGAGTGTAACCGTACGACCGCCACAAGACAACGAAACCAGCTCAAAACCCGCAACGAGCGCCTCTTTTACCACTCGAGAGCCGTTGAACTCCCGCGTCGTGGCGCGAAAGCGCCATTCTGTTTCTTTTCCGCGATTGGACTTCTTCTTTTTAGAGGGGGTTTCGGGCCGCAGGATATCCACGAACCAAGCATCGTCATACCTACGGAGTACGACATAGCTACCCCCGTCGTGCACGTACATTGCCCGGATTGGTCCCGGGTATGCTTCTTCGAGATATCCAGCTGCTTCAACCTCCACGACAACACGCCGAGACTTGATTGTCAACTGCCGAGCGTCTAATGCTGGAAATGACTTCACAAGTCCGTAGACGTCCCATAAAAACACCCGTCCCGCAGCATCTCCAGACCACTCGTCTGGGTTGTCACCACACTGGGTCCACGCGGGCGGAGTACCCCCGCCCACCGACGCGGACGCAACGCGAAATATGGACCACGCCCTCTTCGCGTTTACCTGTCTAGAATGTACGGTTAATTTTCCTCCTTCAATCATCACAGAGCTCCGTTCCCCGAACGCGAAAGACCGTATCGAACAGCGGCCGCAACTTGCTCAACCGTGCCCCAGCGACTTGAGACCCCGAACCCTGAACCGCTGCTACGATCAGGGCCGGCCTCGACAGCCACGGAAGTTTGTGGGGTTTCGTACGCAACACCCGTTGCGCGACAGAAGGTTCGAACTCCGTCAGCTCGTCCAAGAACAGTACCCCGTTGTGCGCCAGAGACACTTCCCCCGGCCAAGTCTTCGACCCAAACATCCTCTCCGCAGTGATTGAATGGTGTGGAGCGCGAAAGAGACGGTGGTGAATCAGCCCCCCAGGACTGAACCCAGCAATCGAACAAGTCGCTGTTATCTCCTCGCTCTCTACCCGCGTCATCTTTGGCAACAAAGACCCTACCTGCCGGGCGATCGTTCCGGAACCGGGGGGTCCTATCAACAATATTCTCCCACAGCCAGGGGTACAACCAAGAGAGCCGTTAGAAGCAAACGCCTTCGACTCCCTGACCTGTGTCTCTGTCCTCTCTGACAGGGACGACAGCTGCACTGGACTGCCCGCTGCCACCGTCATTCGGTTCCGTCCTCTCAGGTAGTCCGCCACCTCGTCCAACGTACAAGGTAGCACCAGCCTGTCGAGTGAAACTCCCCCCGCCAATGCCTCGGCGTCGCAGCCATCCATGCGGGGAAAGAGGACCTGATCAAAGTCGCCCAAATTGCCAGACGCGATTGCCCGCGCAACCGGAAACGCCCCTCGAAACGAGCGCACCTCCCCGACGAAGCTGAGCTCCCCCATCGCAAACAGTCTGTCTGTTGGAAGGGGCACCTTCTCGAGAGCAATCATCATAGCCAGAGCTACCGGAAAGTCATATGCCGCTATCGTATCTTGAATCTTGGGGGCATCAATGACTACTTCGAGGGGTAGCGCCTCGCTCAACCCCATTGCCATCTGAACCCTGAGGCAGAGTTCACGTACTTCTGCCTCTTTCAAGTGACCCCCCTTTATCCACAGTGGAGTAAGGGGTCCGGGGGCACAGCTGACCTTGACGGGGTAAACCCTGCTTCCCGAGATAATCGCCGTGTGCACAGACATGTCTACAGTCCCCTTCGCTTGACCTCGTCGAACACCGCCAACATCCGAAGCTTCCAGTCCGGTACCCGCATCGAGCCCAAGTTGGAACGGGCCTCCGGATCCTCCTCTAGCATGTGGGAGGCGCGCAATTCCAAGTTTTCTTTTTGAAGCTCTCGCACCCTCTGACGCAACAAGACCAATTCATCCAACAAATTAGCCAAGCAGCGAAATTCCTCAGCCAGCTCGGATGGGTCTTGACCTCGTGTCATGATTCTAGATTATCCTGTACACCGGAGAGGTTGGGGAACCGGTGCTGCGCGAAGCATATCTTGGTCGTTCGGCGAGTACTCCCCCTTGCGGGCCTGAATGTAGTCCAGGACAACTAGAAGAGCCTTATCGAGACCAGCCTCGTACTCCTTACCCCGAGCTGCTCGGAAGATGGGCTCGAGGTCCTTCGCCAACGGAGAGCGCACCAAGTACGCGTGGGCCGGACCAGCCGTCTCGACCCCGTACCCCTTGTAGAAGTAGTCCCCGTCGTTGTTGAATCGGTAGTAGATTCGGTTGATTGCTCGCAGCATCTCCCCCTCCACCGTGGGAGCGGGCCCCTCATCCGGGACCAAACAGTCGAAAAGGACGTCGTTTCGGTTTTCCAGTTTTGTTTCCATGCGCCATCAGACTAGACCCCAAGTTGGGGGTTGCGACCCTCCGAGAGGTCACGACGGTGTAGATTAAAGTGCTCATGAAAATTGACGACCTGCACAGGTTAATCGTCCAGTGCGAGCGGGCAGACGTTGGGGAACCGATGCTGCGCGAGGCATTGAGTGACCGCTTGTTCCAGTGCGCACTCGAGATGCACAAACGGGGGGTCGTGTCGGACGAGCGCTACCTCTGGTCCGCCCTACGTCGATCAATTACGCTGGGCGAAAAGAACGGCATGCAGCGATTCAGCGTGTTCCTGGCGCCGACTGCCCCAGCGAAAACACGACAGGTGACACTTCAGGCACTCGCGAACAAGGCAGCCAAAACACCCTACGAGAGCCCTAATGAACACTTGGTATCGTGCGTAGTTCCCATCATCCACGCACTCGCGAGTCCCCACAGCCTAGGGGTTCCCCAGACAGCCGCGCTGTGCATTTCTGCAGTCCGGGCCGGTGTGGCGTTGGGCGTTGGGACGATTCCGGAAATGGTCCCCGGGTTTCGCTCTTTCCCCCTCCTCGGTCGGCAGCTCGACGTGGCGCTCCAAACCTTGTCGCGACGTTGGGGGGACGAGTTCAGGTCGCACAAAGACCTCTGTCTGGCAATTCGCGCGGCCATTCAACCGTTGGAGGATTGACTGACCCGCTTTCAAAGGAAGCTCAGATCCTCCACTTCTGAGACAGACAGACAGACAAATGAGAGGACGCCGAAGTCAACGTCGGAAATCCCCACCCACCACACCCCAAGCCTAGACCCCCAATCTGATTTGAAGAACCGCATTTTTAGGGGGGCACCCCCTTTGTGAGGGAGGGGCACAGGTTGGGGCTACCCGTTGAGCTAGGATGCTGGGGGGCTAGGATGTGGGGGCTGGGGGCTAGGATGTGGGGGCTGGGGGCTAGGATGTGGGGGCTGGGGGGGGGGGGGGGCCCTCCGCGGGGGGGGGGGGGGCCCGGGGGGGGGGGGGGGGGGCCCCGGTTGGGGGGGCGGGGGGCTGGGTAGGGCTTGGGATTCCGCCGTAAAAGGTCTGTCCAATCGGATTTCGATCATTATCTTTTTTGGGTTGACGGTGGGCCCAAATACCCCCGTCTAGTGTACGGCCCCGTGGCGCACGGGAAATTTGTCAAAACCTCCCAGCCTTGGAGGTGGATTTTCGAATTCTCAAGCCCTCCCCCAAGCCCTACCCAGTCCTTCCAACCCACCGACCCTTCCCAGTCCTCCCGCTCCCCCCTTCCAACCCACCGACCCTTCCCAGTCCTCCCGCTCCCCCCTTCCAACCCACCGACCCTTCCCAGTCCTCCCGCT
>Ga0299906_10003368_pt1 | contig 13177 bp, 11 predicted proteins | sample RVTome_14_FD_200259 | JGI IMG/M metagenome (GOLD analysis project Ga0299906, IMG submission 200259) | Soil microbial communities from uranium-contaminated site in the Upper Colorado River Basin, Wyoming, United States - RVT145D125 (version 2) ...
ATGGTATTGATCAATCTTGTGAAGAATTCCATTGAGGCGGCTGGTAAAGTGAAGAACCCAAGGATTAGCCTGAAAGGTTCTGTTGATTTTGAGCTGAAAGCAACCATTGAAATTACCGACAATGGTGAAGGCATTATTCCGGAAGCATTGGAACGGATTTTCGTGCCGTTCTATACGACTAAGAAAGCCGGCTCGGGCATCGGACTTGCATTATCGCGACAAATCATGCAGTTGCATAATGGAACCATTTCAGTCGAATCAACTCCCGGTAGCAGAACTACCTTCACCCTTCGATTTAACTAGCCATGTGAGTGGCCAGGTATGGTTCCCACTCTTCCTGCACAAAACCTGAGAAGTCTCTTAAAAACATAATGTAGGATGGCCTGAAAGGTCTGTTGATTAAATTCAAACCCGCCTCTTCCGGGGTGTAATCTCCTTTTTGCGTATTGCATCTCTTACAAGCGGTAACCAAATTTGTCCAGCTGGTTTTTCCCCCTTTGGATCTGGGTACGACATGGTCAAGGGTTAAACCTTTTTGATGACCGCAATATTGACAGGTAAAACTATCCCTCTTGAAGATATTCTGACGGGTTAATTCGACCCCCATATAAGGGATTTGAACATAGTTGTTTAGTTTGATGACAGCTGGCATTGGATAGCTCATGCTTACCGATCGTAAATAAAAGCCTTTGGTATGCATAAGCGACTGTGCTTTATTCAAATATACCAGCAGGAACGCCCTTTGCACGGTACAAACCGATATCGGGCTGTGATCAAGATTCAATACAAGTACTCTTTTATTCATAAAGTCTTCAAAATTCTTTTAATAGAAAACAGCTTGTGTGTTAATTGTTTCAATTTTTCATCCACAATTCCATGCTCCGTCAATTTGTCAATTCTAACTTGTCCTGATGCATGAATGATGTTTCCATCTTCTAAAATTATACCTACATGAGCAATTTTCCCTTTACTATTCTTAAAAAAAGCGATATCTCCCGGTAAAACATCCGGTAATTCATCAATTTTCGTCCCAATTTCTGCTTGCCGGTGGGAGTCCCTGGGCAATTTGTAACCGCAAACCTTGAAAACCTGCTGAACGAATCCGCTGCAGTCTATGCCAAAGGGCGATTTACCTCCCCACAAATAAGGTGAGTTCAGATATTTTCCGGCAACCTGTTTAAGAAATTCAAACTCTCTTTTCTGACCAAGACTTTTGGATTCCCCGTTAAAAGCCAGCTTTTCTTCCATCTTAAATAACTCGTTGGTAGAGATGGGAAGGATGCTGCCCATGACTATGTGGATAGTATTCTTCCGGTATAATATACTTGAGCTTATGTCGAGACTTATTTTATAATCTGAATTATTAATTTGGTTGAAGTAATCTTCCGTTATCCGATGATGTTGTCTGCTATTAATCCAACCTTCATGCTCATCAAAATAAGCTTTAATCCTAATCCACTCTTTACTGTCTGAAAGTTCCAGAACAGTGTAGTGTTCACCAAACAATAATTGGTTAACCATTTCGCAGGTATCCCCGGGAGCAGATCTGACAGGCACAATTCCTAATCTGCAAATTCCTCTTTCAAGAAATTCCATAATTACAGTTTAAGTCTTTCCATATCTCTTTTAAGATCTTTTTCCTTTATACTTTCCCGCTTATCATATAATTTTTTTCCACGGCCAAGAGCAATCTCAATTTTTGCCAGCCCCCTTTCATTTATGAACAACCGGGTTGGGATTATAGAAAGACCTTTTTCTTCCAGTTTACTTTTTAATTTTTTAAGTTCTTTCTTTTTCAAAAGTAATTTTCTCTCCCGATCCCCAATATGATTGTAGTGTCCGCCCTGTTTGTAAGGGGAGATAGTAACCTGATGCAAATACAATTCATGATTATGGAAAACGCAAAATCCATCCTGCAGGTAAACTTTCCCTTCTCTTATCGATTTAATTTCTGTTCCTGTTAAAGCAATGCCTGCAATAAATTTTTCAAGGAATTCATATTCAAATGAAGCCCTTTTATTCTTAACATTTACAGTACCGGAAAATCTTTTTTCCTTAGCCATTATCCCGGTAAACTACTAAAGATTTTTTCAATTCTTTCCTTTTTTAGAATCTTTTGGCCGGTAGTTCCAGTTGCAATAATCCTGTTCTTTACCTTTACCTGGTATGCGCAAATCAATTCATGCCCGTTAAAATCTTTTACCTCACTCTCAATCTCCAGAACTTCCCCCTCAAACGCAGGACCAACATGGTCAATGGAAATAGAAGTTCCTATTCCTTCTTCATCATCATCAGTGATCTCCAACACATATTGCCGTGTTGCCCATTCAATATTTCTTGCAAGTGCAAAAGTAGAACAAACTTCATGCACTACAATTCCATTGAATTTTGCAAGATCATCCCGGCTAACTTTTATTTCAAGCTTCCTGGAGTCTCCTGGTTTAAAAATTGATTTCATTTTCAGGAAATTTTAATCGTGGATCAACTTTCACATCAGCCTTTTCAAATTGATTGTTGATATATTTATAATGAGCAGTCATAGCAACCATAGCCGCGTTATCAGTACAGTATTCAAATTTAGGGTAATGAACATTCCAGTTCATTTCTTTTGACTTTTCATCAAGAGAATTTCTGAGGAAAGAGTTAACAGATACCCCACCGGCTATGGCTAGTTCTTTTATTCCGGTTTCTTTACTGGCTTGTTCTAATTTTATCAATAACATTTTTACCAATGCTTTCTGGTAACTTGCACAAATATCATTAAGATGATCATTAATAAAATTCCTATTTTTCTTCTGCTGATCTCTCAAATAATATAAAAGAGAAGTCTTTATTCCGCTGAATGAAAAATCAAGTCCTGCCAATTCGGTAACAGGGAAATCCACGAAGTTCTCATCACCTTTTTTCGAATATTTATCAATCAAGGGACCTCCCGGATACGGAAGTCCCAGAATTTTGGCTCCTTTGTCAAAAGCTTCTCCCACAGCATCATCCCGGGTTTCTCCCAAAACTTTCATTTTCAGGTAATCAATTACAAGTATTATTTGAGTGTGGCCACCACTGATAGTTAAGCAAAGAAATGGAAACACGGGGTGAGGCTTATCAATAAAATGTGACAGAATATGAGCCTGCATGTGGTGGACAGAGATCAAGGGAATGGAATTCACCATTGCAATTGACCTGGCAAAGCTGGCGCCTACCAGGAGGGAACCTAATAATCCGGGGCCCTGGGTGAATGCCACTGCATCCAAATCAGAAATATTAATTGCTGCTTTTTTCAATGCTTCATCCACTACTGGCACGATATTCTTTTGATGTTCCCGGGATGCAAGTTCAGGAACCACTCCTCCATAATTTTTGTGGACAAATTGCGTTGCAACTATATTATTAAGAACTTTGCCGTCAACTATTATGGATGCCGCGGTTTCATCGCAAGAGGATTCAATGGCAAGTATCGCGGGATGCATAATTTCTGATTTAACCGGTCGCAAGTTATTAAAAAACGAATTGCTAAAATAGTGTTTTGGGTTCTTGGAACCCCTTTGATCCTTCTGGTGGGAGTTGCTTCTGCTTTACAGATACCTTATGTACAAACCAAAGTAGTGCAAAGACTTGGCGAAATGCTTACAAAAACTACAGGATTTATTACCACAGTAGATTACGTTAGTATAAACTGGTTTGATAAGATTGCGGTAGAAGGGATATCAGTTAAAGACCTTCAGGACAGCTCAATGTTCAAGGCTGATGAAGCAGTAATTGATTTCACTATTTCCAATATAACTTCTACATATGAAATTGTAATTGATGAGATCGTATTGTTCAATGCAGACTTCAAAATGTTTCGAAATCCTGAATCAGCCAGATTCAATATCCAGGAATATATTCAGACTATAGTTGCCCATTACAAAAAAGAAGGTGCAAGTACCAGGTCTTTTGTTATTAGAACTGTAAAGCTTTTCTCCACCACTTATACATTATGGGATGCGTCAAAACCTGTAAATGAAAATTATTTCGATATAAATCATTTTACTATAAATAACGTTAAATCCCAGGTTGATAATCTTACCATCCTTAAAGATACCATTACGATGGATATCAAAAGTTTATCAGGCTTCAACATTCAAAACAAAACTGAGATTCATTCAATCACTGGTCTTCTTAGCATTCATCCGTCGCGGTTAAAGTTGACAGAATTGCAGGCTGCAATTGGGAAAAGTTATATTTCTGATGAAATCATTTTTAATTTTGACGGATATCAAAGCCTGAGTGATTTCGTCCCAAATGTTAACATAAAAACTACCCTTAAAAGTTGTGTTATTGCTTCTGAAGAACTTTCATTATTTGTTCCGGCTTTTTCCGGTTATAGCGAAGTTTTCACATTATCAGGATCTGTGAATGGTAAGATTGGAGATTTGAAAATAAAGGACTTGGATTTAGCATTGGGCAATCAAAGTCTCATAAAAGGAGACTTCATCTTAAATGGATTACCTGAACTTAATGATTTTTACTTTGATGCGACCATTTCGAAATCAAGAATTTTGATTTCAGATTTAAAAGATTATGTGCCGGAAAATGTCTACCAAAGGATTAGTAAATTAAATGACCTTTTCTTTTTTGGAAGTCTTAATGGAAATATTCACGATTTTCTGGCGCGCGGGAATTTTGAAAGTGACCTCGGGCAGATAGACTGCGACCTTAATTTAAAAATACCCAGGAAAGATTCCAAAGAAATAATTTCTTACAAAGGTAATCTTGAGTTGACTGATTTTGATATCGGTGAATTTTTCCAGGATAATATTTTGCAGAAAGTCTCTCTGAAGGGTTCCATTGACGGTCGCGGGGTAACATTGTCCACTGCTGCATTTAAACTTGATGGAGTGATTTCCGAGATTGGAATAAACGGTTACAATTATTCGGATATCGTAACCAATGCTAATTTTGCTAAAGAATTCTTTGATGGAAATATTCGAATTTCTGATCCAAACCTAAGATTTAATGCTACAGGCTCAATTGATTTAAGGGAAAAGAAAAATGAAATTAAGATTCATGGTAGAATTGATACTTTGTTTTTTGAACCTGTTGGTTTACTTCCGTCTGACTTATTTTTGCGAACAGAATTTGATGTGAATGTGACAGGACTTCAGGTTGATAGCTTACAGGGACGTATAATTACGAAGAACACAATGTTGATAAATCCGGAAGGACAGCTTAACCTGGACTCGTTAAATTTGTTCTCACAACGAAATTCAGCATTCAGATTGCTAAAGGTAAATGCATCAGATTTTTCTGTTGACCTTCAGGGTGATTTTAACTATACCTCTGCACTTAGAGACATTACGGCTCTGGTTAAGGAGTTTCAGTTAAGTTTTAAAAACCAGAGTGATAGCTTGAGTCAATACTATAGGTTTAAATCAGAGCAGATTTCTAAAAATGATTATTACGTTGATTATTTCATTAATCTAAAAGATATCAACCCCTTGTTACAATTCCTGGTTCCAGAGATTTCGGTTTCAAAAAATTCCCAAATCCAGGGTCGATTTAGTTCAGGGTTTACTTCCATATTCAGTCTTTCAACATCAATTGATACCGTAAATTATCAGAAGTCATCATTCTTTGATAATGAAATTGATCTCTCAGCATCCAAAATAAGTGACAGTACTCAAATCCTGGCAATGCTTTACGTCTATTCAAAAAACCAATTAATAAACGAATTGACGCGAACAAAAGATATGACATTAGACTGTGTCTGGAGCAATAATGAAATGGATTTTAATGCCACAATTGCTCATGAAAATAACCTGAACTATGCCGACATATTCGGAACAGTGAATTTCTTAAAAGATAGCACAACCATTCATATTAAACCTTCTGATATTTTAGCGTTAAATGAAAATTGGAGAATAGACAATGATAACCTGATTGCCAGCAGCGGTAGAGAAATATCAGTTAAAGATCTTAGGTTTTTCAATAAAAATCAATCAATCGAATTAAATGGGGATATTTCTGAAAAGGCAGACAAAATGCTGACAGTTATAATTGACAGCGTGAGAATGGAGAATATTAATCCGTTGATCAACCGGAATCTTACAGGGATAATTAATGGTGAGGTCAGATTAAGCGATTTGTACCATCATCCCTTGATTGATTCCAGGGTAGAAATACTTTCAATGAGAATAAATGATTTTCTGGTTGGCAATATTCAGGGAAGAAGTGAATGGATTCCACAATCTGAGTTATTTGAAATTGATTTTAAAGTCGACCGGGAGGAAAAGGATATAATTGATGTAACGGGATTATTTGAACCCTTTGAAAGTGAAAATTCTCTTAATCTCAAGGCTAAGTTTTCTGAAGCAAATCTCAAAATTATTGAGCCCTTCATTGAAACCATCTTCTCAAATATTTCAGGAACTATTTCGGGCGAATTTTCTATTACCGGAACTCCTCTGTTCCCTTATATTAATGGAGCCGGAATGATAAACGATGGGTCGCTTATGGTAAATTATCTAAACACCAATTATAACCTGGCCGGAGACATAGCTTTCACAGAATCAAAAATTAGATTTCAGAATATACAGGTAACAGACATCGATAATAACAATTCTTTTCTGTCAGGAGAATTTACCCACAACCGGTTCAGAAATTTTTCCCTGAATTTGAGCGGCAATCTGGACAACTTTCAGGTTTTGAATACTACCTCAAAGGATAACGATCTTTTTTACGGAAATGCGAAAGTTACCGGAAAGGTTAGTTTCGATGGGCCGCTAAGTAAATTGAAAATTTCGGCCAATGCCCGTACAAACAGAGGAACACGGTTATTTATCCCACTTGGCGATACTGAAAGTATTGAAGCCAGGGATTATATAACTTTTGTGAATTTTTCTTCGGGTGAAATCGATTCTATTCAGGGAGAAGAAAAAACAGTTAATCTCAAAGGATTATTACTTGATTTCGATCTGGAAATCACCCCTGATGCCTATGCAGAAATGATTTTTGATATTCAATCGGGAGATATAATTCGCGGACGAGGAAACGGGAAAATTAAGCTTCAAATCGATACTCAGGGTGATTTTGCCATGATTGGCGATTATGAGTTTATTTCCGGGGGCTATAATTTCACCCTATATAATATAATCAACAAGGAATTTTCAATTCTACCGGGCAGTTCAATATCATGGGCAGGAGATCCATATCGGGGAATTCTTGATCTTCAGGCATCTTATATGCAACAGACCTCCCTTGGGCCTTTGATGGATACAACGGTTTATAATCATAGCCCGGAATCAAATCGCAGGTATCCCACTGAGGTGCTGCTTAACCTTGCAGGACCCCTGCTGTCACCGAATATCGCGTTCGATATTAAGGTGACCAGCTATCCTGATATCATCACCTTAGACAATGGGCAGTCATTTTCCCTGGCCTCCATGGTTTCTTCATTTGAAAACAGAATTGCTTCCGATGAACAAGAGATGAAAAGACAGGTTTTCAGTCTCCTTATCCTCCGGAGGTTTTCAGAACAGGAGGGATTGCTTTCGGGCAGCAATTACATAGTTAACTCAGTTAGTGAGTTTTTATCAAACCAATTAAGTTATTGGATCACTCAGTTAGATGAAAACCTCGATATAGATGTTGACCTTGGTCAATTAGACCAGGAGGGCTTCAATGCTTTTCAATTAAGATTATCCTACACGTTTCTTGAGGGCCGCCTTAGAGTTACCCGCGATGGTGGTTTTACAGATGCTGAAAATAAGGCTGATTTTGCCAGCATCGCCGGCGACTGGACTGTGGAGTATTCACTTACTCCCGAGGGGAAATTCAGAGTAAAGATGTTTAACCGGACAAATACAAACCAGGCGCTGACCACGTTTAACCAAACCTCAAACTTTACCGCTGGAGTGAGTTTAATTCATACGCAAAGTTTCAATGAGGTGAGAGACATTTTCAATGCAAGCCGCAAAAGAAGACTCAAAGAAATTGAATCGCGGGATCCTGCGGATACATCCGCACGAAAAAATGAAGATGACCCGCTTAACTAGAATTCTTTGTGGGGCATTTTTACTTATCTTGATAATTCCATTTCCAGGTTCGGGATCAGGACATGGTGATTCATTAAACAAAAAAAGAACTACTGCATTACTGGTCGGCCTTCCTGTTTTGCACGGAAGTTCGATAGTCCTCTTTAATGAATTATGGTATCAAAATCAACCCCGGGAAAATTTTCACTTTTTTGATGACGGAAAAGAGTGGAATCAGGTTGACAAAGCAGGACATCTTTATTCCGGTTTCCATTTCAATGCAATAGCTTCCAGACTATACCAGTGGTGTGGGTTTAATGATATGAAATCTGATCTCTATGGATCTGCAACTAGTTTTGCTTTTATGTCTACTATTGAAATACTTGATGGGTATTCTTCAGAATTTGGTGCTTCCGGTTGGGATGTTTTGGCAAATGCCGGAGGAATTGGATTATATCTTGGCCAAAAATTGGTTTGGGATGAGATAAGAATTCATCCTAAGTTTTCATTTTCTCCAACCGGTTTTGCCGACACGAGGCCTCAGGTCTTAGGAGGTAATTTTATGGAACAGCTTTTCAAAGATTATAATGGTCAAACGTATTGGCTATCATTCGATCTGAATAAATTTTTTGAAAATAAATTCAGATTTCCGAAATGGCTGAATATCGCCACCGGATATGGCTCAACAAACATGATTTACGCCAGGAAATCTGAGAATTACAATGCCGGGTACAATTCCTATCGGCAATATTACCTGTCCCTTGACATTGACCTTTCCCACGTTCATACCCGGTCAGCCTTTCTTAATTCTATCCTTTACTTTATTAACATGATTCATTTGCCTTCCCCTGGCCTTGAGTTTAACAAAAATGGAGTTAAGGTGAGATATTTGACGTTTTGAAACTACTCTGAAAATTTTGAATTCTATTCTGCCCGGAATTCGCTATTTTTGTATTGATGCAAGTTGTCCTATCGCTTTATTTTTTAGTAAAGAGGAAAGTCCGGGCAGCAGAGGGAATCACACTTCCTAACAGGAAGGCATCGACATTGTCGATGACAGACAGGGCCACAGAAAACAAACCGCCCCTAATGGGGTAAGGGTGAAAAGGTGAGGTAAGAGCTCACCGCCCAAAAGGTAACTTGCGGGGCTTGGTAACCCTTGTGAGCTGAAAGACCAAGCAGTTTCGATATTCGCGAGAATATGAGTACCTCCTCAGATCAGTTGATCTCGAAACGGGTGGGTCGCTGGAACTTGATGGTGACATCAAGTCAAGATAAATGATAGGAGTCCATTTTGATGGATACAGAACCCGGCTTATAGACTTGCATCTTTTTTTAATTTGGTATTATGGCTAAAATTCTGATTCTAGATGATGAGAAAAGTATCCGGGATACTCTCAGAGAAATTCTTGAATATGAAAAATTCGAGGTTGATGAAGCCAAAGACGGGCAGGAAGGGTTGGACAAGCTAATCCGCAATGGTTACGACGCTGTGCTTTGTGACATAAAAATGCCTCATCTTGATGGAATGGAAGTACTTCAAAAAGCAAAAGAATTCAACCTGGATACTCAATTTATTATGGTATCAGCTCATGGGACCATTGAAACAGCTGTTGAAGCAACGAAGCTTGGGGCATTTGACTTTGTTCAAAAACCTCCCGATCTAAACAGGCTTTTATTAACCATTAGAAATGCCCTTGATAAATCAACTCTGGTTTCGCAAACCAAAGTCTTAAAGCGGAAGATCAATAAAGCCTATGATATTGTTGGCGAATCCGAATCAATTCAGGAAGTAAAGGAAACTATTGAAAAAGTTGCTCCCACCGACGCCCGCGTTCTGATTACAGGTCCAAATGGTTCCGGAAAAGAACTCGTTGCCCGATGGCTTCATGAGAAAAGTCAAAGGAGTGAAGGACCTCTGATCGAAGTGAATTGTGCTGCAATTCCATCTGAATTAATAGAGAGTGAATTATTTGGTCACGAAAAAGGATCTTTTACCTCGGCAGTAAAACAAAGGATTGGAAAGTTTGAACAAGCTCACGGTGGTTCTTTATTCCTTGATGAAATCGGAGATATGAGCCTTTCTGCTCAGGCTAAAGTGTTACGGGCCCTCCAGGAAAACAGAATAACCCGGGTTGGAGGTGATAAGGACATCAAAGTGGATGTCAGGGTAATTGCCGCAACCAATCAGGATCTTAAACAATTAATTGAAGAGAAGAAATTCAGGGAAGATCTTTATCACAGATTATGTGTAATAATAATTCCGGTACCGGGCCTTACGGAAAGAATTGAAGATATCCCCCTGCTGGTTCAGCACTTTCTGGTAGAAATCACTGCGGAATATGGTATCAAGCCAAAGAAAATTACTGATAATGCGCTCAAGGCTCTGAAATCAATGAAATGGACTGGTAATATTCGTGAATTGAGAAATGTGACGGAAAGACTCATCATCATGTGTGGAGACACAATTGATGAACCTGACATTAAGAAATATGCCTGATTATAGATTTTGGTGCTTTTCAGACGCTTTTACGTCAGTTTTAGCATATGTGGGGCAAATCTTTTGCGTACACGCTACGGCCCCCATAATCAATATTGCAACAATAATTAATCTACTTTTCATGGTTCGAGGTTATGTGAAACTAGCCTAATTTGACCAAACATACTCAAATTATAAAAAACCCGCAAACAAAATAGTAACGGTTATCTCACTAATAAATTACATCCACGGACATCCGAATTGTCAAATCTTCCCAAAATTTCTACTTTTTTTTCATTTTTCATTCGTCCCAGGTCCTTTGTTTCAATAAATGAACACGTTTGATAATTTGAAAGATCAATGACATTTATACCTCCGGCTTTCCCATTTGTAACCCTTTGGAATGGGTTTGTTATGTCGCGAATGATAATTCTCATCCAGTTTGGAAATTCAAAGTAACCATCCCCAATAGAATATCCTTGTGAAGTTAATTCTGCCATGCCATACTCAGAATGGATTTTTCCAACGTCCAGTTTACTTTTCAGAATGTCATGCAATTCCTTCCTTGTGATTTCTTTTTTTCGTCCTTTCATCCCTCCTGTTTCCATAATAATGGTATTCTTCAATTTCACAGGATTCCTTAAAGCAAAGTCAAGGAGGGCATGGGAAACACCTATCAGTAACCTCTTTTTACCCTCTGAATTTGAGCTCAGTAATCTGACCAGTTTTCCATGGCTCGTAAGAAAAAATCCTGATTTGAGTGAACCTGATTTCTCAATGAAATGAGCAATCATGGCAATTAAAGAATTGTTCGTTGACCCCACATAGCCAGGCAATAATGCATAAATATCATAATCATTCAGTTTACCATAAAATCGCTGGAAATTGAAAGCGGCTAATTCCTGATAAAAGGAAAGATCCCTTACGTAATGGATACTGGGCTGACCAGAAGTACCGGTACTTTGAAAGATAGTTTCTTCTTTCCAATTTCCGGTCTTTACGATATTTGTTTTGAAAAGTTCAATTGGGAGAAAGGGAATTTGGTTTAGCCCTGTGATATTACCCGGTTTAATCTCCACCAGTTTCAGGTATTTGGCATAAACCGGATTATTTTTGGACTGATATTTGAATATGTCAAATGCCAACTTCTCAAAGGTAATTGACGATAATGATTGTAAGGTTTTTGAATCAATCCTGAACATTTCAATAAAATTAAACCTTATTTATAAATTTGCAGGATAGTAATTGATGATGGTAAGAATTTCGATTTTCATCTTATTAGTAATTTTAGCCGGATGCACCAGTTCAACTGAATTTCCTACGGTTCCTAAAATTGAATTTGTTAAAGCTGAATATTGGGATATGGGTTTGCAAAATCAGGATTCCATTAATATAACCATCCATTTTCAGGATCAACAAGGGGATTTGGGAATCTTCTCCAGTGAGAACATTGGACCTTTTGCTGCAGTCGGTTATTTTTTGGATGGCGACCAGGAACTGGTTACGTATGGCCATCGAACCCGGCCGGGCTTTGAAAGCCTTCCTCCCTATGAAGAACCTTATAAGTGCACTAACTATATTATTAATCCAACAATTAATAATATAACCGTAATGGATACGGTGTACTTTGTAGCAAATGAAAATCATTACAATTTCCTGATTGACTTCCTGATTAAGAATTCTGATGGGACATTTACCAGGTTTCCCTGGGAATCTTATCTGGGATATCCTGATTGCGGTCAGAGTTTTAATGGACGCTTTGAACCTGCAGACCTCGGAATTGATTTGAGGAAAGAATCCCCTATTGAGGGAAATCTAACCTACAGGATGCTTTCACTGGGATTTCCAGTGCTATTGAGAAATAAGGTTTTCAAATTTAGAATAAGAATTAAGGATCGTGGGTTTCATACCAGTAATGTTGTAGAGACTCCTGAATATACCCTTCAGGATATTAAAGAAAATTAATTATATAAGTCTGGAAATTTCGAAGGATTTGCCTCTGCTATCATCGAATATACTTTGTCAAATACATCTTCTGAATTCGGTTTTGAGAAATAGTCACCGTCAGACGCGTATGCCGGTCTGTGGGGGCGAGAAGTTAATGTAGCTGGAAGTGAATCTAAAAATTGATAGCCGCCTTGTACCTCTAACACCTGCTGCATCATGTAGGCAGTGGTTCCACCCTCAACATCTTCATCCATAAAAATTATCCGGTTTGTTTTCTTTAAGGATTCAACTATCGAATGATTTATATCAAAGGGCAGCAATGATTGTACATCTATAACTTCGCATTCAATTCCTGTATCACTGAGTTGGCTCGCAGCATCCATTACAATTCTGCACATTGATCCGTATGTTACCACTGTAACATCACTTCCTTCTCTTAATATTTCCGGGATCCCCAGGGGTGTTTTAAATTCACCAGGATTAACCGGCAGTTTTTCTTTCAGCCTGTATCCATTGAGTGGTTCAACAATTAATGCCGGATCATCCGATGCCAGGATTGTATTATAAAACCCTGCCGCCTGAGTCATATTTCTTGGCACTAACACATATATGCCTCTGAGGCTATTGATTATCATTCCCATGGGCGAACCGGAGTGCCATACTCCTTCCAATCGATGCCCCCGGGTCCTAATTATCATGGGTGCCTTTTGACCTCCTTTTGTTCTATATTGAAGAGTTG
>Ga0299906_10003370_pt1 | contig 13170 bp, 13 predicted proteins | sample RVTome_14_FD_200259 | JGI IMG/M metagenome (GOLD analysis project Ga0299906, IMG submission 200259) | Soil microbial communities from uranium-contaminated site in the Upper Colorado River Basin, Wyoming, United States - RVT145D125 (version 2) ...
GTACGGTGCCCCGAACGGGAACGAGGGAAAAAGTTCCGCGAAACGTTTTTCATGCTCGTCCTCCCTGAATGCAGCCTCGAGAACGGAGAAATGCAAGATCCGTGCTCCCCACTCACAGAAGCGGACTGAGTCGCCGCGCCAGCGCGTCGCCCCATCGATGCCCGAGGGGGCGCCGGCGCCAGGGCTCCACCCGAATCTCTTCGGAGCGTGTCAGATCGTCCTCGAACGCCGCCGTCATGCCCACGCCCGTGGCTTCGTCGAGCACCACGAGATTGCACTCGGCGTTGAAACGGAAGGAGCGAAAGTCGAGATTGGTCGATCCCACGACGCTGACGTACCCGTCGGCGACCATGGTCTTTCCGTGAAGCACGGCGGCGGCGTACTCGAAGATCCTCACCCCCCTCGCGAGGAGCTCCCCGAAGTAGCCATGCCCTGCGTGGCGGATGAGGGGCACGTCGCTCGCGCCTGGCAGCAGCAGTCGAACGTCGACCCCCCGGCGGGCGGCAGCGCCGAGAACCTCGATCGCCACCGGGCGCGGCGCGAAGTAGGCGTTGGTGACGAAGACCGACCGGTGCGCAGCGCCGACGATGGCCGACAGCACCGAGGACGACTCCTCGTGTCCCCGCAGCGGACGAGAGTCGAGAACCAGTACGCGCGCTCCCGACGCCGCCTCCAGAACGGCGAGTGGAGGAATCTCGAGCGGCGTTCCCCCCGCCCGATGCCAGGCTTCCGAGAATACGAGAGCGAGCTCCCACGCCGCGGGCCCTTCGACCCGGGCATGGGTGTCCCTCCACGCCCGCACGCGCCCACGCGCTCGCGGCGAGCCGTACTCCTCGGCGATGTTCATGCCGCCGGTGAACCCCACGCGGCGGTCGACGACCAGAATCTTGCGGTGGTCTCGAAAGAACTGGTGCCAGAAATACGGGAAGACGGGATGAAACAGGCGCACCTCGCACCCGCGCGCGCGCATCTCCCGCCAGAAGCCCGAGCGGGTCCACAGGGATCCGAAAGCATCCGCCAGGACCCGGACCGCGACCCCGCGCGAGGAAGCCTGCCCGAGGACCTCCAGCATCTCCCTGCCCGTTGCGTCGTCCTTGAAGATGTAGGATTCGAGGAGAATCTCCTCGACCGCGCCGTCGATCGCGCGCCGCATGTGCTGAAACGCTTCCTCCCCGCGGTGGAAGACGGTGACGCGGTTGCCGCCGTGAAACGGAGCCTGATCGATCCGCCGGAGAAGCGGCTCGAACGAAGGGTCGCGGACTCCCAGAGGAAGCTTCGTCGCGAGGCTCCCGACGTTCGCGGCGCGCAACTCCCTCGGGAGTCGCCTCTCCGCGCCGGGTCGCAGGATGGGGGCCAGGCGGCGCACGGATCGAAGCGGCCCCGCTAGAGCTTCGGCGCCAACCGGCTCACCGATAGCGCGATGGGAAGCCCGACGCAAACCAGATGGACGACCAGGATGACGGCATCGAAGGTGAACGGACGCGCGGGAAACGCGGAGAGGGGTAGGACCACGAGGTTCATCAGAAAGTACACCGCCGCACCGTAGGCCATTCCCGAAAAGACCGGTCGACTCGAGAGCACCACGAGCCTCCGGCTGACGACAAAGTACAGAAGGGCCCAGCCGCAGGCTATGACGAAGTGCAGAAGGCCGCCGAGGAAGGCAGTCGCGAGGCCACTCTCGAACGCCTCCGCCCCCAGAAGACCGCTGGCAATGGACTGAAGTATCCGGACGGGGGCCGCGCCGCGAAGCCCGTAAACGACGAATGCCGCGACGATGTCCAGAAGTCCCGCGAGGAGCCCCCCCTGGAGAACCGCCCGGAAGTCTCTTCTCATGAAACCTCCGATGCGAACAACTGGATCTCGGGGCTATCCTCGGACAGTCGAACCATGGATTCGAACGTCATGCCCAGCTTCTCCAGCAGGCGGATCGAGGCCTGGTTGTCCGGCGACGTTATCGCCACGATGCGCCGGAGCCCGAGGTCGTTTCTTCCGTAGGCCATCACCGCGGAGGCCGCTTCGAAGGCGTAGCCCTTCGACCAGAACCGGGGGAGGAAGGCGAAACCGACGTCGACGTCCTTCAAGGAGTCCCGTTTCAAGAGCCCACAGATGCCGATGGGGACGCGGTCCTCCTTGCGCTCGGTCAAATACAATCCGAACCCGAACCGTTGGTAGCTCGAGAGCGGCCCGTTCGCGATGTACTCCCGGGCGTCGTCGAGGGTCCTGACCCCTTTGTCTCCGATGAAGCGAAGAAACGAAGGATCGTTCAACAGTCCGAGAATGAACTCGGCATCGCCGAGCTCGAGCCGGCGGAGGGTCAATCTGTCCGTTTCGACGACGATCATCGAGAGGATTGTAGCGAACCAGGGCCTGGCGGAGCGCCTGCCATCACCGCTTCGATTTCCGCCGCAGTCGAAGGCAATCCGGCAGTCAGGATCTCGTGGCCGGTGTCGGTCACGAGGATCATGTCCTCCATGTAGAACGCATCCTCGTCGACCGAGAACATCGGCTCGAATGCGATTACCGATCCGACCTGGAGGGTGTCGGTTCCCGTCTCGCCTCCGTCGAGCCCGACACCATGGATGTGCCAGGTCGGACGGAGTGGCGCCCGGATCAGGTGGGCGGCCGCGCGGCGGGCGTAGTCGGTGACGAGCGTCCCCTGCGCCCGCTCGACCTCGGAGCGGGCACGCTCCATGACGGTCTCGAGGGTCACTCCCCCCTTCATGGCGCCGAGCCCCGCGCGATAGGCGCGGACCAGGAGGTCCAGCGTTTCGCGCTGATCAGCGTTGAATTTGCCGGAGACGGGGACGGTGCGGCCGACGTCGCCCTCGTAATGCGAAAGCGCGCAGCCCACGTCCATCCTCACGAGCTCCCCCTCTTTCATCGCACGATTCAGGTGCTCGTAGTCGAAGAAGGAGCGAACGACGTTTCCGAGATGGGCGTTCGGGCCCGACATCGTCCACGGCCAGAAAGACGCTGCCGTGGCCCCGACCTCGAAGCAGGCGCTCACCACGGCGACTTCCGAGCTCCGCTGGCTCTTGCCGACACCCACGGCGTGGATTCCCGCGAGGAGCGCCGACGACGACGTTCTCGCCACCTCCCGGAGAACCTCGATCTCCGCAGGAGACTTCGCCCAGCGCATCGCCCGGATCTCCGATTCCGCGGACGCGATCTGTACCCCGGGAAACGCCGCTTCCACTGAGCGGCGCCACAGGAGCTTCTCGCCCGAGACCGGTAACATCGGCTCCGGATTGCCAGGAAACTCGGGGCTCCTCGCCTCGTCCAGATAGAGCTTCCCGACACCCTCGGTGAGCCGCCTTTTTACATAGGGCAGGAATCCTTCCCAGGGCTCGACATCGGAAAAACCGTGAGCCCGGGCCGATTCCTCACCCGGCTTCAGGCTCACGCCCTCGACTTCGACTCCGAAGAGCGCCGGCGCGTGCGGGACGAAGAGGAGCGACTTCTTTCCAGGGCCATCGAGCGCGAGGATCGCCGCCGGCTGGTTCGGAAGTCCGGTGAAGTAGAGAAAGGTGGCGTCCTGCTTGAACGAGGGCTCGCCGAGAGAGGAAGGAGCCGATCGAGCGTGAAGAAGAACGATTCCGTCGGGGAAGGCGTTCATCAAGCGCTCTCGACGCTCGGCGTGCTCGGTGAGAGGGACCTCTGTCGAGAGCAGCAACCAGAGGGCGATCATCGGACTCCTCCTGCGAAGACGTTCTTCGGAAGCCGAGCTGAGTACACGGGCGTCGTCCTGGCTGCCAGATAGAGATCGGGGTCGAGGCCCATCGAGAGGGTCAGCGAGAGCCAAGCACGAGGATCGCCATTCCCAGGATACATACCAAAGCACCCACGAAGTCCCATCGATTCGGCACGCGGCCTTCGACGACCCAGAGCCAGAAGACCGCGGTGGCGACGTAGACTCCGCCGTAGGCGGCATAGGTTCGCCCGGCGGCGGTTGGATGAAGTGTCAAGAGCCACGCAAAGGTCGCGAGAGAGAACGCGGCCGGGACGATTAGCCAGGGCGAGCCTCCCCTTCGAAGCCAGAGATACGGCAGGAAGCAGCCCACGATCTCGGCGAGAGCCGTCACGAAGAAGAGCGCCCCCGCCTTTATGACGAACACGAGCGTATGATACTGCTTATAATGATGCGGTGAGCACCGAGCCCATCGCCTGCACTCTCGACTCCGACGGCTTCCGCCGCCGCATGGAGGAGTTCCGAAACGTCTTCGACCGCGGCTACCTTTCGGGGGAACGCTTTGCCGGCGGAGGGCGCTTTCGTTTTCGGGCTCTGCCCGGCCTCGAGGCCGAGCTGCGGTCGCTCGCCGAGCGCGAGCAGGCCTGCTGCCGGTTCTTTCGATTCGAGATCTTCGCCAAGGATGACGAGCTCTGGTGGGAGACGAGAGTGGAGGCCGAGGCGGAGCCGATCCTCGATGTCTTTCTCGAGCTTCCGGATCTGCTCGCGCGCCAAGCCTAGCGGCGCTCGCCGGTATCGAGCATCACTCCCATCGCGATGGCCACTCGTCGATCGAGAGCCCGGTCGGAGTCCTGCGTCAGATCGAGGACGTAGCGGTCGAGAATGGTGAACTTCCGGTTGAACTCGCCGACCACCTGGCCTCCCGGAAGGCAGAAGATGAAGCAGAGGGGCACGAGCCGAGTAAGGAATCGCCGCACCAGAGCCATGAGCACCGAGTCTTCTTTCGCCTCCCACAGGTGCCTGCCATCGGGCGAGAAGCAGCTCCACTTCTTGCGAAAGATGTCGGTGAGGAGGTTCTTTCGCAGCCGCGCGAGGGTCCGGCCTCCGGGCTCGTTCACGGTGAAGGTGTGCGTCAGGAACGCGAGCTTCTGGTCCTGCAGCACTTCGAGAAGGAGATCCTGCTTCGAGTCGTCCCGATAGAAGTGAACGTGCCTCTTCTTCGACAGGACTCCGATGACCACCACCAGAGCCACGAGGGCGGCGACGAGGCCGAGCGCGATGGGAGCCTCCGACTCGAGCCGCTCGCTCAGCCAGAAGAACGGCAGGCTTACGAGGGCGCCGGCGACGAGGCCCCCGAAGAGGGCGGCCAGATTCCTCAAGTAGTGACCGGGACGCTCGACGAACAGGATCGGCCGGCCCTCCTCATCCCAGATCTCGTATTTCTCGTGAATGGTGAACACCCGCTGCCGCATGAGGAACCGATCGCGATCGAAGACCGGGTCCTCCGGTCCGACCGGCACCGCCCGGGGAGAAACGGCCCCCGCCGCCGCCGGCGGCTGGTAGGGGGAGTCCTCCTCGGCGACGGCGTGCGCGGGTGCGGGCGCGGCTCTTCGGGCCGGAGCCGATGGAGTCGAGGGGGCGGCCATGGCGGCGCCGCATTTCTTGCAGCTCGTCTGAGAGAGCTGCATCAGACCACACTTGGGACAGCGAGTCGTTCGGGGCATAAATTGTCCTGGTTTCCACCAGGATCGCGCCCAAATCCGGAAAACGCAAGGCTCCTGCGCCTTTGACTCGGCGAGCGGTCGGTCGTAAAATTCGGGCTCTTCAATTCGTCGAGATGCGAAAGGAGACGCCATGCAACGATCGCTTCTGGTCTCCGCGGCCCTCGGGCTCGCGACCTGTTCCCCGAGCGTGGCGCAAAAACCTCCGGTGGCGAGCGTCGCGGCCGGGGAAGCGTCTTCCGCCTTGGTCGAGTTCTACGAGGAGGGCAACTACGGCCTCCGATCCGACGGGTTTCTAATCCGCGTCTTCGCCTTCCATCGAGCGGAGGAACGGAGCCGCCGGATCCGCTTCGTGGGGGATCTCGCGCGCGGCCGACACCGCCTCGCCCTGACCACGACGCCGGGCGAGCAGGAGTACATCGTCATCGCGGAGTCGGCGCGATCCGAAGCCGCCCCGGGGGAGACGAGATCGCTCCCCCGACTCGAGCCGAACGTTCGTCTTCGAGCGATCCCGGGGCACGTCACCCGCGTTCGCGTGGGGCTCGTCGCGTCGCTCGCAGTACACGGGATCGACCGGAGGGCCGGCTTCGGCGCAAGCGATACCCAGAGGACGCCGCCACCCCGCGGGACGCCTTCGTTCGAGAGCGACGACGCCTCGGCTTCGCTGCCGGCCGCGTCCCAGTTCTCGACCGATATCGAGATCGAGGACCCGGTCCCGCTCGGCGAAAGGTAGCATCCCCGCGTCCTTCGTCAGCGCCGCTTCGCCGAGAGAATCTCGTCGACCGCCAGACCCGGGGCGACGTCGCGCCTGGAGGAGAGATGCCGAACCGGGATCTATCCTCGGGGCGAGCTCGCGCTGGGCAATTGAGGCGTCAGCGGCCCGTCTCCTCGAGCTCGCGTACCAGAGCGTCCGCGTACTCCTTGGTCGTCGCCTTGCCGCCGAGGTCGGGGGTGCGCACCTCTCCCCGTTTCAAAACCGCGAATGCCGCCTTCAGGACGCGATCCGCGGCTTCGTTCTCCCCCAGATGACGCAGCATCAGGACTCCCGAGAACAGGAGAGCCGTGGGATTCGCAATGCCCCGGCCGGCGATGTCGGGCGCCGAGCCGTGGACCGCCTCGAACACCGCGAACTCCTCGCCGATGTTGGCGGCGGGCACGAGACCGAGCCCTCCCACGAGACCGGCGCAGAGATCCGAGACGATGTCCCCGTACAGGTTCGAGAGCAGCAGCACGTCGAACTGGTTCGGGTTCAAAACCAGCTGCATCGCCAGGTTGTCGACGATCTTGTGATCGAACTGGATGTCCGGATACTCCGCCGCGACCTGTCGGGCGCTGTCGAGAAACAGGCCGTCGGTGAGCTTCATGATGTTCGCTTTGTGGACCGCGGTGACTTTCTTGCGGCCGCGCTTTCTCGCGTAGTCGAAGGCGAACCGCGCGATGCGGATCGAGGCGTAGGAGGTAATGACCTTCAGCCCCTGGGTGACGCCGGGCATGATCATGTGCTCGATTCCCGAGTACAGGTCCTCGGTGTTCTCGCGCACGATGACCAGGTTGACGTCCTCGTAGCGCGACTTCACGCCTTCGATGCTCCGGACCGGCCGCAGGTTGGCGTACAGGTCGAGCTCCTTTCGGAGCGTCACGTTGGCGCTCTGGAACCCCTCCCCCACCAGCGTCGTCAACGGGCCCTTGAACGCCACTTTGTTCCTGCGGATGGACTCGAGCAATCCCGGGGGCAGCGGGTTTCCCGTCTTCTCGTAGGCGCGGATCCCGGCCTCGTGCTCCTCCCACTCGAAGGCGATCCCGGTTTTCTCCAGAACGCGAACGGCGACCTCGGTGATCTCCGGACCGATACCGTCTCCGGGAATGAGGGTGATGCGATGGACCATAATTGGGTTAGTCTAGCACCTCACGCCATGAAGCTCTCCGTGGTGATTCCCACCTGGAACGAAAGCGAGAACCTCGCGGCGACTCTCGGGGCGCTCCCGGAGCCCGCGGAGGTGGTGGTCGCGGACGGCGGGAGCGTCGATGGAACCCTCGAGATCGCCCGGCGCTCGGGCGCTCACGTCCTCGCATGCGAGCCGGGTCGCGCGCGTCAGATGAACCGCGGCGCCCTCGAGACCAAAGGAGACACCCTCCTTTTCCTTCACGCCGACGCCGCTCTCGGGGCCGGCGCAACCGAGGCGATCGAAAGCGCGCTCACCGATCCCGCCGTTGTCGGGGGTTTTTTTCGCCTCTACATCCGAAGCCCCAGGGCGGCGCTGAAGCTCGCCGCGATCGGCTCCAACCTCCGAGCCCGCGCTCTGCGCCTGCCCTACGGGGATCAGGGCCTCTTCGTCCGGCGCTCGGTCTACGAGGAGATAGGGGGATTTCCCGACGTCCCCTTCCTCGAGGACGTCGCATTAATAAGGATACTGCGGCGGAAGGGCCGCCTCACTCCGCTCGACGTCGCGCTCTCGACGGGGGACCGCCACTGGCGGGGGCTCGGGGTCCTGGCAACGGCGCTCCTCGACTGGACGATGGTCGGCCTCTATTTCGCGGGGGTCCCGCCGGAGGCGCTCGCGCCCCACTATTTCCGATGGCGCGCCCAGGAGAGAGGCCGGAGGATCGAGCCCGCCCCTCAGACCGACTGAGCTTCGACGGCGGCGATGGCCGCCATGTCCACGATCTCGTCCACCTCGGCGCCCCGCTGGAGCACGTGCACCGGCTTTCTGAGCCCGACGAGAATCGGGCCCACCGCCTTGGCGTCGCCGAGCCTCTGCATCAGCTTGTAGGCGATGTTTCCCGCTTCGAGGCTGGGGAACACGAGGACGTTGGCCGCTTCCTTCAGACGGCTGAAGGGATAGTCTCCCGCGAGGATCTCCCGTACCACGGCGGTGTCCGCCTGCATCTCCCCGTCCACCACCAGGCCGGGGTTCTGCTCGCGAACGAGCTCGACCGCCCGGCGGACCTTGTCGACCAGCGGATGCTTGGTGCTTCCGAAGTTCGAGAACGAGAGCATCGCCACCCGAGGCTCGACGTTGAAGCGGCGCGCCACCTCGGCGGCCTCGATGGCGATCTTCGCCAGGTCCTCGGGGGTGGGATCGATGGTGACCGTGGTGTCGGCGAAGAACTTGATGTCGTTCTGGAAGACCATCATGTAGACCCCGGCGACGCGGGCACCGGTCTTCACCCGGATGACTTGAAGGGCGGGACGGATGGTGTCGGGGTAATGCTGGGAGATTCCGGCGACCATGGCGTCGGCGTCGCCCAGGTTCACCATCATCGAGCCGAACATGTTCGGGTTTTGTAGAAGATGCTCGGCCTCATTGCGGGTGACGCCGCGGCGATTCCGGAGTCCGTACAGCTCTGCCGAATAGGCCTCGAGCTTCGGCGAATGCGCCGGGTCCACGATCTCGACGCCGTCGAGCTCGAGCCCGTGCTCTTCCATACGCGCCACGATCACCTCCGGCCGCCCGAGAAGGATGGGCTTGGCGATCTTCTCCTCCACCAGCCGCTCGGCGGCGCGGAGGATCTTCAGCTCCTCCCCCTCCGGGAACACGATGCGCTTCTCGTCTTTCTTCGCCCGAACGATGACCGAGCGCATGACCTCGCGGCCGCGGCCGAGGCGCGCTTCCAGCTGGTCGCGATAGGAATCGAGGTCGATCTGGATTCTGGCGACGCCGGTCTCCATCGCCGCCTTGGCGACGGCAGGCGCCTCCCAGGTGAGGACCCGCGGATCGAACGGACTGGGAATGATGTAGTTGGGGCCGAAGCGCATGGAGTCGACTCCATAGGCCCTCATGACGGAGTCGGGAACGTCCTCCTTGGTGAGATCGGCGAGGGAGTGGGTGGCGGCGAGCTTCATTTCCATGTTGATCGCACGCGCCCTGACGTCGAGTGCGCCGCGGAAGATGAAAGGAAAGCCGAGGACGTTGTTCACCTGGTTCGGAAAGTCGGATCTCCCCGTCGCCATCACCAGGTCGTCGCGCACCGACATGGCGTCGTCCCAGCTGATCTCGGGATCGGGGTTGGCCATCGCCATGACCAGGGGCTTGCGGTTCATCGAGGCGACCATGGCCTTGGAGACCGCGTCTTTCGCCGAGACCCCAATGAAAACGTCGGCCCCTTCCATCGCCTCGGCGAGGGTACGGTGGCGCGTCTCGAGAGCGTAGCGCTCCTTGTAAGGATTCATCCCTTCGGTGCGGCCCTTGTAGACCACTCCTTTGGAGTCGGCCATGAGGATGTTCTCGTGGCGGACGCCGAGGCTCTCGATGAGCTCGGCGCAGGCGATGCCCGCCGCGCCGGCGCCGTTCACCACCACCTTGATGCGGGCGATGTCCTTCTCGGCGAGCTCGAGCCAGTTCAGGAGCGCGGCTCCGGAGATAATGGCAGTTCCATGCTGGTCGTCGTGGAATACGGGAATGTCGAGCTCGCGCTTCAGAGTCTCCTCGATGTGGAAACAGTCGGGAGCCTTGATGTCCTCGAGGTTGATCCCGCCGAACGTGGGCTCGAGAGCCTTCACGACGCGGATGAGGTCGTCGGGGTCGGGGGCCTGGAGCTCGATGTCGAAAACGTCGATGTCCGCGAACCTCTTGAAAAGAACACCCTTTCCTTCCATCACCGGCTTCGCCGCCAGGGGGCCGATGTTGCCGAGGCCGAGCACCGCGGTGCCGTTCGAGACGACCGCCACCAGGTTCCCCTTCGTCGTATAGGTGAAAACGTCCTCGGGGTTCCGCTTGATCTCGAGACAAGGCTCGGCGACGCCCGGACTGTAGGCGAGAGAAAGATCGCGCGCCGTCTGGGTCGGCTTGGTGGGCCGGATCTCGATCTTGCCCCGCCGTCCCTGGGAGTGATAGTCCAAGGCATCCTGTTTCCGGGTCACGGAACCTCCTGATCGGGCTGAATAGGCTGCATGGGAAATAAACAGGTTATCTTAACAAAACTGGTCGTCCGCCGGTGAGGGATTGGCTAACGCTCCAGGATCTCGACGAGCTCGCGACCGAGTACGACGAGGCCGTCGCCGCCGGACTCACCGTCGATCGGTTCTGTTCCAGCAGCTTCTGGATTCTCCCCTCCGCGCGTCACCTGAGCCCCGGGGCGGTTCCGCGGATTCTCCGGGCGAATGGAGTCTACGCGGTCCTCGCCCGCAGCTCCTCGTGGCTCCACCCCCTCGAAGCGACCTGGGGTCTCTGCTGCCCGCTCGTGGGCCAGGACCCCGATGCCGCGGTCGAGCTCTTCGTGGAGCTCTTGGAGCGGGAGGGCGAATGGAGTGCCGCACTCGCGACCGGGCTCGCCGAGGGGTCCCCACTGTGGAAGAAGCTCGGCCGTGCGCTCGCGCGTCGATATGGCGTCGAGCGCGGCCCGACGACGCGCCGGTACGTCGCCCGTCTCGAGGACGGCCTCGACGGGTTTCTCGAACGGCGCCCGGCGGGACTCCGGAAGAACCTGGAGAAAGCCCACCGGCGCGGGGAGCGCTCGGGTCTTACGTTCGAGGTGAAGGACCGGGAAGAGGCGAGCTTCGAGCGCATTCTCGCGGTCGAGCACCGGAGCTGGAAGGGTCAAAACGGCGTCGGCATCGACCGGGAGCCGATGCGCTCGTTCTACCGGGACATGAACCGGAGGCTTCTCGACCGGGGACGGCGCCGGTTGATGTTCGCGCGGCTCGAGGACGAGGACGTCGCCTACATCTTCGGAGGTCTTCTCGGCGATACCTTTCGCGGGCTCCAGTTCAGCTTCGATTCCCGCTTCTCGTCCCTCTCGCTCGGAAACCTCTGCCAGCTCGAGGAGATCCGCCGCCTCGTCGAATCCGGAGTCCGCCGATACGATCTCGGGTCCGAGGTGCGCTACAAGCGGAAGTGGGGCGAGGAGGTGGTCGAGACCGCCTGCCTCATTGCGCGTCGCTGAGCGACGCGGCTACTCGTAGATCAGATACCGCTCGCGGACTTTCTTGAAGTGTCCGAGATCGACCTGCCAGGAGCTCTCGATTTCCGACAGGGAGGCGTCGGCGTCGATGAGCTCCCGAAGCCGTCCGTTGCCGGCGAGGATGTCGATCGCGGGCCGCTCCAGCTCGTACTCGTACGGCGGCGGGCGCCAGGAGAACTCGTCGGGCCAGAGCCGCCGCGCCCAGGAGATGAGGGCGTAGCCGGTGCGCACCGGGCGATAGGACTCTCTATCGACGACGTGCTGCTGGATGCCGCCGCACACCATCCCTTGAAACTTCTGGAACGTGGGCTGGAACGAGAGCGGACGGAAGATCACTCCCGGAAGGTCCTCGTTCGAGAGCTCGCGGGCGAGCCTCTCGCCGTCGATCCAGGGGGCGCCCAGGATCTCGAAGGGCCGGGTGGTGCCCCGTCCTTCGGAGAGATTCGTCCCCTCCAAGAGGCACGCGCCGGGGTACACCGTGGCGGTATCGAGAGTGGGCATGTTGGGAGACGGAAGTACCCAGGGAAGACCGGTCTCGTCGAACCACTGCGAGCGGCGCCAGCCCTCGAGGGGGACGACCGTGAGGCGGCAGTCGATGCCGTACTCCTCGTTCACCAGGCGGGCGATCTCGCCCGCGGTCATGCCGTGGCGGTTGGGCAGGGAGTAGAGGCCCACGAACGAGAGATGGCTCGCCTCGATGAGGTTTCCCTCGACCAGATGGCCGCCGATGGGATTCGGGCGGTCGAGCACGATCATATCGATGCCGTCGCGGGCGCAGGCTTCCATCGCATGCGCCATGGTCCAGACGTAGGTGTAGTAGCGGGAGCCCACGTCCTGAATGTCGAACACCACGGCGTCGAGACCCGCGAGCATCTCCTTCGTCGGGACGCGCGTTGGTCCGTAGAGGCTTCGAATGGGAAGACCCGTCCGGGCGTCGGTCGCGTCCGAGACCTCGATCAGGTCCTGGGCGGTCGAGCGGAGCCCGTGCTCCGGGCCGAACAGGACCGCAAGCTCCACTTCCGGTCTCCCGTGCAGGAGATCGACGGCATGGCGCAGCGAACGGTCGACGGTGGTGGGGTTGGCGATGAGACCGATCCGCTTTCCCGCGACCCGATCGATCTCCTCTCCGAGGAGCCGTTCGAGCCCGGGTACTACCTTCGAGCCCATCGAGCCCATTCAGGCTATTATCCCACCCGGAGGCTGAAACATGGGTCTTTTCTCGTTCCTGCTCGCGGGTATCGGTTTGGCTCAGGCGCCGGAAACGGAGAAGCAGCAGGGCCTGCCGCTCGAAGTGGCGGAAGTTCTCGAGTTCGAGGTCGAGGAAGGCACGTGGATGTCCCTCGACGTCTCGCCCGACGGCAAGACGCTGGTCTTCGACCTCCTGGGCGACATCTACACCCTTCCCATCGAGGGAGGTGCTGCGACTCGAATCGTCGGAGGAACGTCCTTCGAAAGTCAGCCCCGGCTCTCCCCCGATGGGCGGACGATCGCGCTTCTGAGCGACCGAAGCGGCGTCGAGAACCTGTGGCTCGTCGACGCCGATGGGTCGAACCCGCGAGCGGTGTCGAAGGACAAGGAGACGAAGTCCCGCCCGCAGCTCATGGCCTCGCCCTCCTGGACGACGAACGGCGAGTACCTCCTTGTCTCCAGGAGCCGGCCTCCGGAGCGGACCTACGGCCTCTTCCTCTATCATCGAGACGGCGGCGCCGGAGCCCGCGTGGGTCCGCCGCCCCCGAAAGACGAACCCCCGAGCCCGGGACAGCCGCCGATCCAGCCGCCCAACAAGATGGGAGCGGTCGCCTCTCCCGACGGCCGCTACCTCTACTACGCGGAACGCCGCGGAGCCTTCAACTACAACGC
>Ga0299906_10003372_pt1 | contig 13168 bp, 13 predicted proteins | sample RVTome_14_FD_200259 | JGI IMG/M metagenome (GOLD analysis project Ga0299906, IMG submission 200259) | Soil microbial communities from uranium-contaminated site in the Upper Colorado River Basin, Wyoming, United States - RVT145D125 (version 2) ...
GGCCGTGACCGCGGTCCGGCATCGGCCGTCGACGTGCGTGAGCGCCGAGAGCCCGGGCGCGAGCTCGGGGAGCAGTTCGGGGCGGTTCGCGTAGGCGAGTCCCAGGGGTGCGCAGTACATGACCGAGCCGTTGCCGGCCGAGACCTCGGGGCCGCGCTCGTTCCAGATCGCCTGGGCCGCGGCGCCCGGCTCCTCGCCCGCCGCGATCCGGCGGAGGACGCGCCCCGTGAGGGTGCCCACGTCCGGCGGATCGGAGCGGAACCACTCCAGGTGACGTTCGAGCACGTCGGCGGGGTCGAGACCACCCCGGGCGGCGAGCGAACGCATCAGGTTCCGCGCCATCGCGGTGTCGTCGGTCGTCGAGCCCGCCGGCTCCCCGAGCCACGGGCGCTCGAGCGCCGGGATCGGATCGGGTACGTTGCGGGCCCGCAGGAACTCGAAGGGGGCTCCGAGCGCGTCCCCGAGCGCGAGCCCGAGGGCGCTGCCCACGACGCGATCGGCGAGGTCCATCCGGGTTGCCGAGCCTACCGCCGTGGCGAGGGAGCCCCACCGCCGTGGTGACGGAGCCCCACCAGGCCCGCTGGTAACCTTGCTGGTCGCTATGGACAAAGTCGGACCTCGTCATCGGATGTGCCGCCGCGCCGGCGTCCCCCTGTGTGGGCGCCCGAACTGCCCGTCGGCTAAGCGCCCCTACCCCCCCGGCATGCACGGGCGGGGCCGCAAGCGCTTCTCCGAGTACCAGGTCCGCCTGCTCGAGAAGCAGAAGCTCCGCCACATCTACGGGGTCGGCGAACGCCAGATGCGCTCGTACTACGAGCGCGCGAGCCGCAAGAGCGCGGTCACCGGCGAGGAGCTCATCCGCCAGCTCGAGACCCGTCTAGACGCCGTGATCCTGCGGCTCGGGTTCGCGCTCACCCAGCGCCAGGCCCGCCAGCTCGTCAGCCACGGCCACGTGAAGCTGAACGGCCGCCGCCTCGACGTCCCCAGCGCGCAGGTCAAGCCGGAGGACACGATCGAGCTCTCGGACAAGGCCAAGAACTTCGTCTACGTGCGCGAGGCGATCGAGCTCTCCTCCGACCCGCCCCCCTACCTGTACCGCAACGTCGACCAGCTCCAGGGCACAATGTCGCGCTATCCCGAGCGCGCCGAGATCCCGCTCCCGGTCCCGATCGAAGAGCGGCTGATCATCGAGTTCTACTCCTAGATCCAGCGCCCAGCTCAGGGGCCCTTCCCAGGGTTCGTCCCCGCTCGGGAACTCCTCGTGCTTCTTGGAGCGGCCTAGACTCCGGCCGTGGCGGCCTGTCCGAACTGCGGCTCGGAGAACGCCGAGGGGGCGAACTTCTGCTCGGTGTGCGGCGTCAAGCTCGGCCCGTCCCAGGCGGCCGAGGTCCGCAAGACGGTCACGATCGTGTTCTGCGACGTCACCGGCTCGACCGAGCTCGGCGAGCGACTCGACCCCGAGTCCATGCGCAAGGTGCTGGCCCGCTACTTCGAGGCGATGCGCGCCGCGCTCGAACGCCACGGCGGCTCGGTCGAGAAGTTCATCGGGGACGCGGTGATGGCCGTGTTCGGGATCCCGCAGCTCCACGAGGACGACGCGCTGCGCGCCGTCCGGGCTGCCGCCGACATGCGGGCTGCCCTCGACGACCTCAACCACGAGCTCGAACGGGACCGCGGCGTCCGCCTCGCGTGCCGGATCGGCGTCAACACCGGCGAGGTGCTGGTTGGCGCCGAGACCGCCGACTTCGGCCGCATCACGGGCGATGCCGTGAACACCGCCGCGCGCCTGGAGGCCGCGGCCGAGCCCGGCCAGATCCTGATCGGCGACGAGACCCACCGCCTGGTCCGCGATGCGGTCCGGGCCGAGGCGATCGAGCCGCTGTCGCTGAAGGGAAAGGGGGAGCCGGTTCCGGCACACCGATTGCTCGAGGTGGCCTCCGAGATCGGGCAGGCGCCACGCGCGCTGACCTCGACCATGGTGGGCCGCGACCGCGAGCTCGACGACCTCACACGCGCGTTCGCCCGCGCCGCCGAGGATCGTAGCTGTGTTCTGTTCACGATCCTGGGGGTCGCCGGCGAGGGGAAGACGCGTCTGGTCGAGGAATTCCTCTCGACGATCGGCGAGTCCGCCAACGTCGTGAGCGGCCGGTGCCTCCCCTACGGCGAGGGCATCACGTACTGGCCGGTCGCGGAGGCGGTTCGCATGGCGCTGGGCGTGCAGGCATTCGACGCACCCGAGGACGTCGCCGCCCGGCTCGGCGACGTCGTCGCCGGCGACGAGCACGCAGCGGCGATCGCCCTTCGCCTGGCCGAGATCCTCGGGGCCCGCGAGGGCGTCGTTGCCGCCGAGGAGGCGCCGTGGGCGATCCGCCGGTTCCTCGAGATCCTCGCCGCCGGACGGCCGCTGGTCGCGCTCTGGGAGGACATCCACTGGGCCGAGCCGGCGTTCCTCGACGTCGTCGATCACATCGTGGACTGGTCGCGCGATGCGCCGATCATGCTCGTGTGCACGGCGCGTCCGGAGTTCCTCGACACGCGCTCGGACTGGGGCGGCGGCAAGTTGAACGCCACGACGCTGTTGCTCCGACCGCTCGACGCGAAGGCGTCGGCCGTCCTGATCGACAACCTGCTGGGCGGCGCCGGCCTGCCGCTCGAGGCGTCCGAGCGCCTGACCGAGGCGGCCGGCGGCAACCCATTGTTCGTCGAGCAGATGCTCTCGATGATGATCGACGACGGGTTGCTGGTCCGGCAGAACGGCGCGTGGATCCCGGCGAGCGACCTCAGCTCGGTCGCGGTGCCGCCTTCCGTCGCGGCGCTACTCGCCGCCCGCCTGGAGCGCCTGAGCGATGGCGAGCGCCGGGCGATCGAGAGTGCCGCCGTGGTCGGCAAGGAGTTCTATGCGGGCGCCGTCCGGGACCTGCTGCCCGAGCCTCTCGGGAACCACGCACCCGACCTGATCCGCTCGCTGATCCGCAAGGAGCTCGTGCGGACGGCTCGCTCGATGGTGCCAGGCGAGGAGGCGTTCCGCTTCCGCCACATCCTGATCCGGGACGCGGCGTACCAGGCGATCCCCAAGGAACGCCGGGCCGGTATGCACGAGGCGGTCGCCGCGTGGATCGGACGCGTGGGCGGCGATCGCGCCGAGGAACAGGACGAGATCGTCGGTTACCACCTCGAGCAGGCGTTCCGGTACCGAGAGGCGCTCGGCCCGCTCGACGACCGGGCTCGTGCGCTGGGTCGGCAGGCGGCGGCCCTCCTTGCCGCGGCCGGTTCGCGTGCCCTCGGCCGGTACGACGTGGTCGCGGTCGCCAACCTACTCGGACGGGCCTCGAGCTTGCTGGAGCCCTCGGATCCAGACCGGATCGCCCTCCTCCCCGACCTCGCGTTCGCACTGTGGGAGAGCGGATCGGCCGACCAGTCGAAGGCGATCATGTCCGAGGCGCTCGAACGAGCCGAGCGCCTCGGCGATCCTCAGGTGAGCGCGCACGTCAACCTGATGCGCTGGTTCCTCCAAGCGGATCGGGAGGGCGCACACGAGGAGGCGAGATCCGTCGGTGAGCAGGCGGCGGCGCTGTTCGAACGGGCGGGGGACCGATCGGGCCTCGCCCGCGCATGGCAACTGATCGGCTCGGTCGAGTGGGATCAGGGGCAGGCCGGCAAGCAGCTTCTCGCGCTCGAGCGAGCGCTCGAGCATGCCAAGCGGGCCGGGGACGCGTTCGTGACGGCAGAGATCCTGCTCAGCGTGACCGCCGCGCTCGTCAGAGGGCCGACGCCGGTTCCGCTGGGGGTCGCTCAGGCCGAGCGCATCATCGACGAGTACCGGGCGAACCGCGGAGTGGAGGCGTACATGTGCCACGCCCTCGCCCATCTTCGAGCCCGGATCGGCCTGTTCGACGCCGCGCGGGAGGCGGCGGAGCGCTACCGCGAATTCCTCCACGACACGGGGCAGGTGATCAGCTACTGGCGCGGGGCGGAGGTCCTGTTCGACATCGAGATGCTCGCAGGGGACACGGAGACCGCGAGCGCCGTGGCCGAGGAGGCCTATGCGCACCTCATCGAGCGAGAGGATCGATGGCCCTACCTCTGCGCGTTCCTCGCACAGGCGCGGTGTGCATCGGGTCGGTTCGCGGAGGCCGCCGAGGTCGCCGAGATCGCTGCCTCGAGTGCCATCGCCGTCGAGCGCGCGCTCGGCCTCGGCGTGCTCGCGCGGGTGCGGGCGCACCAGGGAGACGGTGCGACGGCCGAGGAGTTGATCCGGGAGGCGGTCGAGATCGTGGAGCGCACGGACTTCCTGTTCGATCGCGGGACCGTGCTGCTCGACCTCGGCGAGGTGACGGAGCTGCTCGGCCGCGGCGTGGAAGCGCGCGCCGCACGTGAGCGCGCGCTCGAGATGTTCGAACGGAAGGGCGACCTGGTCTCGGCGGCCCAAACCCGCCCGTTGCTGGATCGCGATGGGGGCTGATCACCATTGCCCAGATCGCCAAGGAAGATGAGAGGCTCATGACCAGGGAAGACACGCCCCTCTACTCAGGAAGGAGCACACGATGACTGGGAAGGCCGACTACGCCGACGAGGAGTGGAACCGCCTCCGGCGCGCCCCGTTCGTCGCGGGAATGGCGATCTCGCTGGCGGATCCAGGCGGACCGATCGAGCTGTCCCACGAGACCATCGCGACCCTGAAGGAAGCCTCCACCCCGCCGTCCCGCGAGCAGCTGCTCATCGAGGTGTCGCAGGACATCATGTCGATGGTCAATCAGAAACAGAATCCCCTGGCCGGGTTCAAGCCCGACAGCTCCGAGCTCGCCGGCACGTTGGTGCTGGACGAGCTCTCGGCCGTGGACGACATCCTTCGCGCGAAGGCGACGCCGGAAGAAGCGGACGCGTTCCGTCGCTGGCTGCTCGACGTAGCCCAAGGGGCGGCCGATTCGGCGAAGGAAGGCGGGTTCATGGGGTTCGGCGCCGTACGGGTCAGCGAGGGCGAGCAGGCGATGCTCGAGAAGTTGCGCTCGACCCTCGGCGTGAGCTGACTCCGGAGTCATTCCTCCCTGGCGGCGAGGCCGCGAACCAGGACGTCGAGACCGAACTCGAAGCGCTCGTCCACGTCGCCGGCCGTCAGGTGCTCCAAGACCGCGAACGTGTTGGGGAAGCGTTCGGCGGGAAGAGACCGGAAGTACGAGCCGATCATCTCGACGACCTGCTCCGGCGGCACGTCCTCGCCGGTCGGTGACGCGAGCCCCAGGCTCTCCTCAAACACGAAAGCCCCGACGTAGAGCGACATCAGGTCCACGACCCAGGCCGCCGTCCGATCGGGAACACCGCCCTCGCGTAGCAACGCCAGGATCCGTTCGTTCGCGTCCATCGCGTTGGGCCCGAAGGGGATCCGGCCGAGGGTGATCCGCGCGATATCGCGATGGCTCTTCAGCAGCCTCCGCATCTCCCGGGCGAGGTCCTTGGCCTGCTCCTCCCAGCGGCGGGGATCCGGATCCGGCACCTCGAGCTCACCGATGACCCGGTCGACCATCAGGTTCAGGAGCTCCTCCTTGCCTCTGACGTGCCAGTAGAGCGAGCCGGCGCCAGTGCCGAGCTCCTCGGCCACCGCTCGCATGCTGAGGCCCTCGAGCCCGTCGCGATCCAGGACGACCAGCGCCGCGTCGACGATGCCCTCCCGGGTCAGGGAGACGCGCCGTGCCGGCCTGTCCTCCGGGCCCCGGGCCCACGGTGGCTCCGGGGTCGGCTCGCGCTCGTTCCTCTCCATCTCGAGTCACTCTAGCAGCGAATCGAACGCTGTTTGTTGACACAAACGATGTTCGTCTGCTAGAACGATGTTCGACCGAACAGCGTTCGAGCTGAGGAGGCGGAGATGACAGAACAGATCGTCGAGGCGGAGGGCCTGGTCAAGCGGTACGGCAAGGTGACCGCCCTCGACGGGCTCGACCTCGTGGCCGAGCCCGGGCAGGTGCTGGCGGTGCTGGGGCCCAACGGAGCCGGCAAGACGACGTTCGTCCGGACGATCGCGACGCTGCTCCGACCGGAGGGCGGGTCGCTCCGGGTGGCGGGGCACGACGTGCGGAGAGAGCCGGAGGCGGTCCGCAGCCTGATCGGCCTGGCCGGGCAGTTCGCGGCCGTGGAACCGGCCCTCAGCGGCCGGGAGAACCTGGAGATGGTGGCGCGCCTGTTCGGCAAGGACCGGCGGGCGGCGCGCGCGAACAGCGCCGAGGTACTCGACCGGCTGGGGCTGGCCGACGACGGTGACCGGCTGGTCCGCACGTACTCGGGCGGCATGCGGCGCAAGCTCGACCTGGGCGCGAGCCTGGTCGGTTCGCCGCGGCTGCTCCTGCTGGACGAGCCGACGACGGGTCTGGACCCGCGCAGCCGCGTCGAGCTGTGGGACGCGATCCGCTCCATGGTGGAGCGGGGCACGGACGTCCTGCTCACGACGCAGTACCTGGACGAGGCCGATCACCTGGCCGGTCGGGTCGTGATCATCGACCATGGCCGGGCGGTCGCGAGCGGGACGCCGAACGAGCTCAAGCGTCGCGTCGGCCGCAACGTGGTCGAGGTGCACCTTCGGGACCGCGAGGAGCTTCCGAGGGTCGCGAGCGCGCTGTCCCGGCTCGACGAGGGCGAGCCCGAGATCGACGAGGCGACGCGTCGTATTGCCGTCCGGGTCGAGGCCGGCACGGACCCGCTCCGAGAGGCCCTCGGTGCGCTCGACGCGGTGGGCGTCACGCCCGACGACGTGGCGCTCCGGCCGCCGACCCTGGACGAGGTGTTCCTCGCGCTGACGGGGCGTCCGGCCGAATCATCGGATCAGGAAGCAGCTTGAGCGAGAGAAGGAGGTAACGAGATGTCTACGGTCGTCGAAACCATCCCCCGGTCCGGGAGGCAGTCGACCGGGCTGTGGACCAGCACGGCGGCCATCGCCCGCCGGGGGATCCTGAAATTCCTGCGCACACCGCAGCTGGTGGTGCTCGGAACGATCCAGGGCGCGATGTTCCTGCTGATCTTCCGGTACGTGTTCGGCGGCGCGATCCAGGGCACCGGTGGCATCGACTACGTCGACTTCCTGGTGCCGGGGTTCGTCACCACGAGCGTGCTGTTCGCCGGCATGGGCGCGGCAACCGCGATCGCCGAGGACCTGGAGCAGGGCGTCGTGGACCGGATGCGCTCGCTGCCGATCCCGCGCAGCGCGGTGCTGACCGGGCGCGCGGTCGCGGACACGGTGGTACTCGTGTGGTCGCTCGCGATCACCATCGCGATCGGTTTCCTGGTCGGGTTCAGGATCAACGGCTCGGTGAGCGACGCGCTGCTGGCGTTCGGGCTGTGCTTGGTGTTCGGGTTCGCGTTCGAGTGGGTGTTCCTCTACCTGGGGTTGACGGCAAGGACGGCACAGGCCGCCCAGGGCATGGCGCTGCTCGTGTTCCCGCTCACGTTTGTCTCGAGCGCGTACGTGCCGGTGGCGACGATGCCGGGGTGGATGCAGGTCGTGGCCGATCACCAGCCGATCACCTACATGGTGGACGCGGTGCGATCGCTGACGCAGGGGGAGGCGGCGGAGGTGCTGCTCGGCCACCCGGCGAGCTACGACGTCGGCCGATCGCTGTTGTGGACGGTGGCGATCGTGGCGGTGTTCGCGCCGCTGGCGGTGGCGCGGTATCGGAAGGGGTAAGGGCCGCCACCCGTTGGGCGTGGCACACTCGCCGCTGATGATCCCGCACCAGTCATCGCGCGGCGGGGCGACCGGGTTCAACGCGGTTATTCGGAGGGTGTTCCGGGCACTCGTGGCCCTTCCCCTGGTGGTGGCGTTGGTGCGATCGACGGGCGGTCGGTCGGTTGATCCGTCGGCCGGTCTCGTCGTGCCCCGTGACTCGGGCCTCGCGCGTTCGATGATCGGCCTGGCAATGGCGTTGGTGGCGAACGTCGCAGCCCTCGTCCTGGTGTTCTCGCTTGCCCGAGCGGCGTACTACCCCCTCTGGGCGGCCGGCGCGTCGCCCGAGGAGTTGGCTCGATCCTGGGGCGGGCCCGGCGCGGTGGGAGCGATCCTCGTTCACTGGCTCGTCGCGATCGTGGTCGTTCTCGTGAGCTACGCCGTCATCCTGTTGGTGGACCGTCGCTCTCCGAGCCTTCCGCGTTAGTCCTCCAACGTAGGGCTCCCCTCGCTGTCGATGCGAGCGGCTCGCGTTCATGGAGAGGTTGGGCGCACCCGAAAGCAGTGTCTATGAGCTCTGCCGCGGCCACGTCCACGCATAGCGGACGATCAGCACCAGCATCGCGATCTCGACGGCGCTCAGGAACAGGTAGTACGCGTCCTCGCCGATCGCGGCGGCCAGGATCGAGACGATGTATAGGATCGCCAGCACGATGTTCGACCAGCGAGCCGTCGCCGGCCTCAGCACCAGGGTCAGGAAGATCATCACGCTCGCGATCGCGATGTAGACGGAGATCGCGAACAGGAATCCCTGTGTGATCTCGATCCCCGAGATCTCGCCCGACATCACCTCCTCGATCTGCCCGGGCTTGAAGAACCCGAAGATGTCTCCGTACGCGAACAGGATCAACATCGCGATCCACAGCGCCGAGATCTTCGGCCGGACTCCGACCCTCGCGTCTTCGAGGCTGGAGCTCGTCGTCGACACCTTGCCTCCCCTCAGTAGCGGCTCGTGCGGGGAAGCCTAGTCAGCCGCGGCACGCCGCCGCCATCGCGTACGGTGAGCCGCCGTGGAGGAGGTCGTGGTAGAGGCGGCCGGGGTGGCGGCCGCGATCGGATGCCTGGGGGTCGCGGTGTTCCAGGTCGCGCTCGCGGCGGGAGCTCCGCTCGGACGAGCGGCATGGGGTGGAGCCCACGAACGACTACCTCGGCACCTCCGGGTCGCGAGCGCCGCCGCGGCTGGCGTCTGGGTCTTCGCCGCGCTGATCGTGCTCGCGGCCGCCGGCTTCGAGGCGTCGCCGATCCCCGCTGCCGTTGCCGGGTGGGCAACGTGGGTGCTCGCTGCATTCCTGCTCGTCGGCGCCGTCATGAATCTCCTGTCTCGAAGCCGACTCGAGCGGATCATCTGGGGCCCCGTCGCGCTCGTCCTCGCCTGCCTGACCGCGATCGTGGCGAGCGGGGCCTGACAAACTAGCCTCCCCACCACGGCGTGAGGAGGCGAACCATGCAGAAGCCGAAGAGCGTCGAGGCGTACTTCGAATCACTGCCGGACGAGCAGCGAAAGCCGCTCCAGAAGCTGCGGGACACGATCGCCTCCACCGCGCCCGAGGCCGACGAGGGGATCACGTACAGCATGCCCGGGTTCCTGCTCGACGGGCGCGGCTTCGTCGCGTATGCAGCGCTCAAGGACCATTACAGCTTCTTCCCGATGAGCTCGGAGGCGGTCGAGCAGCACCGCGACGAGCTGGGACCGCGCGTGACCGGGAAGGGGACGATCAGGTTCGAGTACGGCGAGCGGCTGCCGACTGGGCTCGTGAAGAAGGTGGTTCGGACGCGCTTGGCCGAGGCGACCGTCAGGCGAGCCAAGCGGAAGTAGCCCGGGGCCCTCAGGAGCGCTCGTCCATCAACGACAGCAGCTTCGTCGTCGTGTTCCAGTTGCGGATCGTCACGCTCGGGTAGATGGGCGACGAGGCGATCTTGTTGAGCCGGGACTGCGTGGCTCTCGCATCGAGCCTCGAGAGGTAGAGCACGCCGGTCCCCGCGTGCGCCTCGTCGACACCGGGTTTCAGCTGCAGGCTCTTCATGGCCACCTTGGCGGTGAGCGGCTCCTTCAGGAAGACGACGTCGTACCGGTACTTCGCGGGCTCGGTGCCGAACCCCTTGGGCGTGCGGTCCACGATCGCGCGCATCTGGGTTCGATTCCGCACCACGACGGTCGGCACGTAGTCGAACGCCTCGGCGAGCAGGGTCTCGATCCGATCGGTCAGCTCCGTCGTTCGGGCGCCGGGGGCGGTGAACAGCACGTTGCCGCTCTGGATGTACGTCGCGACGTCCTCGAACCCGTCGTCCTCGAACGCCAACTTGAGCGCGGGCATCCTGATGAGGTTCTTCCCGCCGACGTTGATCCCGCGCAGCAGCGCGATGTAGGTCGTCATCGAAATTCAAGGGTACGAGGCGGCAACACGTCGCGTGCAGGCGGTCCGGGGCTTCAGGTCAAGAGCTCCGTCCGCGTGCGTGGAACGCTGTCGGCGGATCCGCGGGGTCGTCGTTCGGCGAGGTCCGCCGTTATGCCCCAGTGCCGAGTCATGTACCTCGATGGCTGGGAACCAAGGCTCGCGCCCGTTCGACTCTGGTCAGCCCGTCGAGTCGAGTCTGTGAGGGCCCTACGAGGGGCCGTCCGGTACCTGAAAAGCAGGTGGGTCCTTGTACTCCCGATCCTCGAACTCGTCGATCTGGTTCTGATGTCGACGAATCCACCAGGCGAGGACAACCACTACGGCGAGGAAGGAGCCGAGGATCGCGATGGTCTCCCACATGCCAGTCCTCCGAGTAGAGGGTTCGTCCGCCACAGATTAAGTCGAAACGCATCATCTCGCGCGTGGGAGGTGCCGTCTCGATGCCCGAGGGTTCGCGAATGTCGCCTGAGATGCACGGATTCCGGGCTACCGTAGAGGAGTGAGAGTCGCATGGCGGTGGCTGGTCGTCGGCGCACTGGCAATCGGCATCGGTCTGGCCGTTTGGTGGACGACCTTCATCCTCGTCCCGGCGGGCGTCGTACTCGTCGGCGTCGGCGCTACGAAGTGGGCCCGGAGTAGTCGCGCGCGGACTCGACGTTGAACTGACAGCCCGGGCGTTCTCGAGTCGTGATCCGCGAGGGTTGGGGAATGTACCCCGGGCGGCTTGGACTGCTCGTCGAGACGGTTAGGCGAGCGGGCGTTTCGTGCGACGAGACGCCCTGGTGACGAGCGTTGCGGTCCCGCTCCTCTCCATTTCCATTATGGGGCGCACCGGGGGGCTTGTGGCAACCCCCGGGTCGTGCTGCACAATCGCCAGTCGTTCGCCCGAACCCACGGAAAGGAGACGGAATGGAGCACGCGGTGGTGATCGCCGGAGGAGGTCCGACAGGGCTGATGCTGGCGGGCGAACTGGCGTTGGCGGGGGTCGACGTCGCCATCGTCGAACGCCGCACCAGCCAGGAGCTCGCGGGCTCGCGCGCCGGCGGCCTGCACTCGCGCACCATCGAGGTCTTCGACCAGCGTGGGATCGCGGACCGGTTCCTCTCGGAGGGAAAGGTGGCTCAGGTCGCGGGGTTCGCCGGGGTCCACTTCGACATCAGCGACTTCCCCACCCGGCACCCCTACGGGCTCGGGCTGTGGCAGAACCACATCGAGCGGATCCTGGCCGACTGGGTCGGCGAGCTCGAGGTGCGGATCCATCGCGGACGTGACGTGACCGGCTTCGCGCAGGACGACGACGGCGTCGACATCGAGCTGTCCGACGGCGAGTCGTTCCGGGCGAACTACCTCGTCGGCTGCGACGGAGGACGCAGCGTCGTCCGGAAGGCAGCGGGCATCGGGTTCCCGGGGGCGGATCCGACCACGAGCAGCCTGATCGCCGAGGCAGAGTTCGCCGAGGAGCCCGAACTGGGCATCCGCCACGACGCCCTGGGCACCCATGCCTTCGGTCGGGAGGAGTACGAGATCCGCGACGGTGAGGTCGTCTTCTCGGACCACGGCCCGGTGCGGGTCATGGTGACCGAGGAACACGTCGGACCCACGATCGAACCCACCCTGCAGGATCTCAGCGAGGCGCTCATCGCCGTCTACGGGACCGATTACGGGATCCACGGTCCCACTTGGATCTCCAGGTTCACCGATATGTCGCGGCAGGCCGCGGCCTACCGCGACCGACGCGTGCTGCTGGCCGGTGACGCCGCACACGTGCACTATCCGGTTGGTGGACAGGGCCTCAACATCGGTGTGCAGGATGCTGCGAACCTGGGATGGAAGTTGGCCGAGGTGGTCAAGCAGTCGTCGCCCGAGAGCCTCCTCGACACCTACCATGCCGAGCGCCACCCGGTCGCTGCCCGCGTGCTGCGCAACACGATGGCGCAGGTCGCGCTCGGCCGCCAGGACGATCGCACGAAGGCCGCGGGCGAGGTCGTTTCCGAGCTCCTCAGCATTGACGAGCCTCGCAGACGATTCGCCGCGGACATGTCCGGTCTGGGCGTTCACTACGACCTCGGCGAGGGGCACCCGCTCCTCGGGCGCCGCATGCCCGATCTCGACCTGGTCACCGCCGACGGCCCGCTGCGGGTCTTCACCCTGCTGCACGATGCCCGCCCCGTGCTCCTCAACCTCGGTGAGCCGAGCAGCTTCGACATCGCTCCATGGGCAGATCGGGTTCAGCTGATCGACGCCACGTACGTCGGTACGTGGGAGCTTCCGGCGCTCGGGGAGGTCGCCGCTCCCACCGCGGTCTTGATCCGGCCCGACGGACATGTGGCCTGGGTGGGGGAGGGAACCCAGCTGGGGCTCGACGAAGCGCTCACCACGTGGTTCGGACAGCCTGCTGCGGCATAGCACGCCAGCCGTTACACCGTGACGACGATCTTGCCGGCCGGGTGGCCCTCCGCGAGGTACCGAACTGCGTCCGCCGCCTCGACCAGATCGAACGTCCGGCCTACGACGGGCGTGAGCGAGCCCGCCTCGATCAGCTCCGAGAGCGCCTGGAGATCCTCCTTGGTCACCTTCCCGTTGAGCCATCCGAGCGTCTGGCCGACGAACATCGACACGATCGGCCCGCGGAGCATCCCGCGGAAGAAGCCGCCGGTCCACGGGCCGCCGCCGTCGCCGCCGACGACCACGAGCGTTCCTTTCGGCGTGAGCGCGCGACGGAGCTCCCGCAGCGGGCGGCGCCCGGCCGTGTCGATGATGACGTCCCACCGCCGCGAGCCGTCGGTGAAGTCCTCACGCGTGTAGTCGATCACCTCGTCCGCCCCGATGGAACGGACGAGGTCGAGCTTCGACGTGCTTGCCACGCCGGTCACCGTTGCCCCCATGGCCTTGGCGATCTGCACCGTGAACGTCCCCACGCCGCCGCCGGCGCCGATCACCAGCACCGACTGCCCGAGCTGAACGTGTCCCTTGTCGCGCAGGGCCTGGATCGCCGTCGTGCCCGAAACCGGGACCGCCGACGCCTGCTCGAACGAGATCCGCTCGGGCTTGCGGAGGAGCTTGT